>Ga0209483_1001322_pt1 | contig 18913 bp, 22 predicted proteins | sample NGEPerA_FD_184508 | JGI IMG/M metagenome (GOLD analysis project Ga0209483, IMG submission 184508) | Arctic peat soil microbial communities from the Barrow Environmental Observatory site, Barrow, Alaska, USA - NGEE PermafrostL2-A... | ecosystem: Environmental > Terrestrial > Soil > Wetlands >... | reverse complement strand
CTGTCCCACCGATGTAAGTTCCTTTTCATGCCCGAAATTGGGTACCCTTCAGAATTTCCTCAGTAAACTCCCTCCCCAAAGCCTCTTATGAGCCCGCTGGAAAGCGGGCTCAGAACATTTAAGCCGCATGACGCCGGTAGAATGGCCCTATGCGGGATTGGCTGGAGAGCGCCGAAGCGATCGGGGTGGTGGACGCGGCGCTGGCTGGGGTCGGCCTGACCCATGGGAAGCGCACGACCCGCACCGGGGCCTGGAAGGACGGCGAGCGCATCAGGCCGCCTCGCGGTCCCAACGCCGCGTCTGCGAAAGGCCGGGAAGCGGGCGCTCCCGGCGTGCTGAGCGTCCCGGCATGGGAAAAGCTTGCGTGGCTGCGTGCGGGCTTCAGTACACGCCAGGGTGGGGTATCCACGGCCTACGGCGACGGCGAACTCAATCTCGGCTGGACGAAGGAAGACGATCCGGCGATCGTCGCCCGGAATCGGCGGCGGTTTGTTCAAGCTGTTGTGGGCAAATCGAAGGTGGAGCTCGCGACGGTCCGCCAGTTTCATAGCGGGATGATCCGCATCATCGAAGAAAATCACGGCCCGCTGGTCAAACCCGACGGCAGGGCCGTTCTGCGTGGCGACGGCTTGACGACGGACGTCCCGGGAATCCTGCTTGGCGTGCAAACGGCGGACTGCATCCCGGTGCTGGTGGCCGACAAGCGCACCCGGGCGGTCGCAGCCTTCCACGCGGGCTGGCGTGGAACGCTGGCGCGGATCGTCGAGCGGGGAATTGGGACCATGCGCCTGCGCTACGGCTCGCGTCCCGAGGACCTGGTTGCGGCGGTGGGGCCGGGCATCGGTGCATGTTGCTATGCGGTGGGTGAAGAGGTCCGGTTCGAGTTTGAAAGCCAGTTTGCCTACGCGCCCGATTTGTTTACCGAGGTGTACGACTCCGATCCGGTGCGCGAGAAGTATCCGCTGCTGTTTCTAACCGCGCGGGCTCCGGGGCACTCGAACATCGGGCCGCAGATCCATATCGACTTGTGGGAAGCGAACCGGCGGCAGTTGCTGGACGCGGGCGTGCCGACGAAGAACATCACCGTCACCGGGGAATGCAGCGGCTGCGCGCACGGCAAGAACGGCCAGCGCCGCTACTTCTCGCACCGCATGGAGCACGGGTATACGGGCCGAATGATGGCCGTTATCGGCGTTGCCGGCCGCTGACGGTTCCGGCTATCCGAACCGACAACAGAGGAAAGATAGCTGCGGAAGATCAGGCTGCGGCGGTTGCCGATGGCCGATTGTGCTTCTGTGCGCGACCGTCAATCACTTTTTTTTATTTTGTTTTAAGTCTGCCAGGCGCAAACTGGCCGATTTTCGCTCTCATTCCCGGTCTTAAATGGTTCCTTCGGTGCATACAGGGTAATGCGACACAATTGCTTGTCGCGGCAGGCACGTCCATAACGACGGCGAAAGATACTCGACGCCGAACCCCGATGCCTGCTGATGAATCGCGCCGATAAGAAGAATCCATTCTCACAGTCTGTTCGCGAGCGATTACGACGGTATCTGGGAGTAACCTCCACTCCCCATTTTTCGACCAGCATAGTGGTTACTTTGGTGGTTACCTCAGTCCGCCGAGGTAACTGGTTAGCGGAACCATTGATTTAACTATGCTCCGGAATCTCCATGCATACTTCAGAAAGCAAAGACAACAATTTCGCAATCGCACAACAGATGTGAGGCGAGGGAGTTTTCTAAAGCGGAGGGACGAGGACTTCCGCGAAAGCTGGAAGTTTGTTCTTAGTAGTCCTCCAGAGTAAATAGAGCGCAGAGCCTAGGAGAAATACCGTGAAGAAGATCATATCCGCACTTTTTATCGCTGCCAGCATGGCAGTGGTTGCGCTACCCGCATCGGCCGACTCAACCTATACCTTGCAGTTGACCGGGGTCGGTGGAGCAAACACCGACAATATCTACGTTTACCCCTACTATTTCTCGGTCACTGGCGGCCCTGCAAACAATGCCAATGATGGAACGAACATTGCGATGATGTGCATCGACTTCACCCGCGACATCTCGCAACAGGAAATCTGGAATGCAACCCTGGTGCCCATTACCGCCTCGGAGAATGATAACGAAACCCCCGTGGCCACCCAGGCCGACCTTGAAGAATTGGCGCGCATCGATGCGGCAATCAAAGCTTGGACGCCCGCCGACCCGAACAGCATCAGCGAATACCAGTTTGCCGCATGGAGCATACTTTCAGACGTCAGTGCCTACAGCGGCTTTGACAAAAAAGCGCAGGCCATCGCTAAAGAAGCCAAGGACGACGTTGCCGCCGGTTACGCTTTCGATTATTCGGACTACAGCTACTTTGACCCGATCGCCGGCAGCAACACCAACCCCTCGGGTGGCAGCGATCCGCAGCGCTTCCTGGTCTATACAGGCACTCCTACTTCGAACTTCGGTCCCGGCCTGGTTCCTACACCGGAACCTTCCAGCCTGATGCTGCTTGGCACCGGCCTACTCGGTGTGGCGTCGGTCGCCCGCCGCCGGCTTCTCAAGGCGTAGTCGTTCAACCGCGTTTCTCCTGGGCCCCTGTAGTTTGTGCTGTACCTCTTGATCGACGAAGCCGGAAGTCAAAATTGACTTCCGGCTTCGTCGTTTAAGCTGTCGAGCGCACCGCTGCCGTAGCTTTATACCGAGCGGGCGCGCGATTGGAGATAGCTGGATAGAACACAATTGACTCCAAATCATTCGGCACATTCAACTGGTTACTTTAGTAGTTACACTTGCACGCTTGAGTAACTGCTAAATGGAAACCATTGATTTTCCCATAATTCCGAGTTTCCGTGCATACTTGGTTCCAAGCAAAGAGAGCAAGTTCGTTAGCACGCCAATAAGTAGATGTGAGGCGAAGGCGTTTTCTAAAGCGGAGGAACGAGGACTTCCGCGAAGCCGCAAGTTTTGTTCTTGAGCAGTCCTCCTGAAGCAAATAGAACGCGGAGCCTAGGAGAAATATCGTGAAAAAAATCGCAACAGCACTTTTTCTATTCATCAGCATGGCAGTGATGGCATTGCCGGCCTCGGCTGATACGGTCAAGCTGGAACTGACTGGCGGCGGCACGGTTGTCGATGGGGTCTACACCTTCCCGTACCTCTTCACTGTCACCGACGGGACCACAGCTACCCCCAACGTCAAGTTGATGTGCATTGATTTCAACCGTGAGATCGGGTTCTATGAAACCTGGGACGCGACCAAGGTGGGCATTGAGGATGCGCCGCCGCAGCCCGACCTTCCTCCTGCCAGCGCCTTTCAGCTTGAGGAACTGGCTCGCATCTATGTCGAAATGACAAGCGCCAACCCCACGTATCAGGAATTCGAGTACCAGTATGCCGCATGGAGCATCATCGTTCCGAGCGACGTCACGCTGGCCAAATATCAGGACGGCTATGATCAGCACGCGAAGGACATCGCCGCGCAGGCAAACGCCGACACCCTCGCCGATACGCCCTTCGGTTATTCGTATTCGGACTTTAGCTACTATGATCCCAACCCCGGCACGGAGAGCACAGGCCAGCCCGCGCAAAGGTTCCTGTTCTATAGCGGTCCAAACCCTAGTCCCAGCGGTGGCCCAGGCCCACCCACGGTTCCCGAGCCCTCCAGCCTCATGCTGCTTGGCACCGGTGTACTCGGCCTTGCCGGCCTAGCTCGCCGCCGGTTTGTCAAAGCGTAATCGTTCCACCGTGTTTCTCCTTGGGCCCCTGTAACTCTGCGCTACCTCTTGATCGACGGTGCCGGAAGTCAAACTGACTTCCGGCTTCGTCGTTTAAGCGCGGGATCGGCAATCGCCTCGGGGGGTCTGGCGCGGTGCTCTTTTTGTTGGAGGGGTTTGCATATCTGCGCCAAACCTCAAGGCCATCTATACAAAATTCCGGAAGGCCTGGGCTTCCAATCCGGCCGTAAAGCCGCCGCCGCGACATCGGCTTTAGAGCTTGATGACGAAGTCGCACAATCGGTATGCGACGGCTTCCAGGTATCGCATCAATCCCTCAAAGGCAACGCGGCCTTTAGAGCACAGTTCGCGATGGTGTATAGCAGCTACACAGGAGACATGTCCCTGGGGCTGAAGCCCGAATCTTCGGGAAGGGTGAATGTCGGGGATAAATCCCCGACCTATCTCAGAAACAAGAGCAACGGAAGAAGCAGATCCCCTTCGGGGATGACAAACCAGAAGGGCAAGAGCAACAGAAGAAGCAGGTTCCCTTCGGGGATGACAAACCAGAAGGGCAAGAGCAACAGAAGAAGCAGGTTCCCTTCGGGGATGACAAACCAGAAGGGCAAGAGCAACAGAAGAAGCAGGTTCCCTTCGGGGATGACAAACCAGAAGGGCAAGAGCAACAGAAGAAGCAGGTTCCCTTCGGGGATGACAAACCAGAAGGGCAAGAGCAACAGAAGAAGCAGGTCCCCTTCGAGGATGACAAACCAGAAGAGCAAGAGCAACAGAAGAAGCAGATTCCCTTCGGGGATGACAAACAGAAGAGCAACTGCAAGAGCAAGAGCTTGCAGGCCAGACTCTACACCTAAGCAAACATCGCGCCTAACTAAGTCTTGCACAGCGTTTCGGACAACGTATCGCGGTGGTCGGCGAGCAGTTGATCCATGGTCCCGAGGCTGTAGTTGTAGACGAAAAAGCCGATCGCGGCCAGCACCAGCGCCGCCGGCGGCATGATCCAGGGCCTATGCAGGAAGTGGCCGACGGCATAGATGGCCGCGCCGACTCCGGCCGCGACCAGCATGACGCCGATGCTGATGAAGGCGTTCAACTGCGAGGTCTGGTTTTTCGCCATTTTGGCGATGTCGACCTTCTTCGGCGAGGTCACCGAGCGGTTGTTGCCGATGGCCAATGAGACGAACATCGTAAACGCCGCCCACAACACCACCGAAAGGACGATCAACGCCGACGGGGGCTTGCCGATAAACGTAATCGCGCAGAAAACGGCGACAATTTCGACCGCCGCCAGACCCACGTTCATCAGGTTCTTGGCGATGAAGACGTCGCGCATTTTCACCGGCGCCAGGAAGAAGAACTGTATGCCCGCCGCTTCCAGACCCAGCGAGTTGTAGGCCAGCGGCGCGACGCCCATCAGGGTATACGCGACCGCGGAAGCGAACAGCAGGTCGGCGCTCACACGTCCGACTTTCAGGTTGGCAAACAACACAACCATGATGAGCGGGGCCACCAGCGCATAAAAGATTCCCGTATTGCGGCGCAGCGTGAGGAACTCCTTGGCCAGCACCGCGGCGACGGTTGGAGGCGGCGAGAAGTGCAGCGACGAAGACGCCCCCGTAGCCGCAACCGCAGGCACCGCCGTGCCGACGGCGATGTGCTTTCTCGCTGGAGTCTTGGCGACCGCATTGGCGACGTCGCTCAGGTTCTCGCCGCGAAACTCCTTGTAGAGCCGCGCCGCGAATATGACGAAGAACAGCGCGGTGAAAACCAGCACGCCGAGAACTTCGGCGGCGAAGATTCCGGCATGTCCGGCGTGCGCGGCAACGATGGAGTTGGCGGTAAGGCCCGGCGGCAGCAGCGCAAGCAACGGCTCCACGCGGTGATAGTAGCCGGTCGCGGCAGCCAGGCGAGTGGCGGTGAGCGCCTGCGCGTGCTTATGGCCGCTGTGGAAGCCGGGGTTGAACGTGAAGTTCAGATACTGCGCGCCCATGCCGAAGGTGAAGATCAGCGCGGTGAAGACCTCGCGCGCGCGGCGGGTAGAAAGCCAGCGGTCGACCCAGATAAACAGCATCCGGGTAAAGAAGATGTTGACCAGCGCGTAAGCTCCCATCGTGACAAACGCATAGAGCCAGATGCGCGGCTCGACGACCGTGATGCCGATGGCCATGCAGAGGGACATCAGCGTGGTGACGGCGTTGGCCGGGGAGATGAGCCCGAAGAAGACGCGTACCGCCGCATAGCCGCGGAAGTTCAGCGGAAAGCGGATGAGTTGCGTGGGGTCGAACGTGGTGCCGGGCTGGCCGAGCTGGATGCTGGTGAGCTGCGCGAGCAGGAAGATCGCCCAGAGGATGATGACGAGGTACTGGAACTCTCCCTGGTGGACGAAGTATCCGGCGAGGACCCCGGCACCCACTGCCGGCCCGATAATCATCAACCCGAACAGCGGAACCATGATGACCGTGGCGACCAGGTCTCCCATGCCGCCTTTGCGGCGGAGGCTGTTGCGGAAGATGCGCCAACGGAGGTTGGCGATGGCGCCGAACTGCGCGCGGGTCTGGTCCTGGGTCCAGCGCTTCTGCTCGCCAACCGGGCGATGGATGTTGTTGCCTACTTCAGCCATGACAGCTCCTGCTCGGGGTTGGTGACGCCGGTCTCGCTGCCTACGGTGGCGAGGAAGATTTCCTCCAGCGTGAGCTTGCTGTGCGGTTCGCCGCCGGCGTCGGGGGCGAGCCGCGCCTGCACACCCGTCCGCAATTCATCCAGCGAGCCGTTTGCGACGATGTGGCCGCGATGGATGATCGCGATATGCGTGCATAGGCGCTCGACGATTTCGAGTACATGCGAGGTCAGGAAGATCGTCGCTCCGCGCGCGATCATGCCCTGCAGCATGGCCTTCAGGGTGCCGGCGGCGATGGCGTCGACGCCCTCGAAGGGTTCGTCGAGGAACAGCACTTTGGGGTTGTGAATGACGGCGGTCGCCAGCGCGAGCTTCTTGCCCATGCCGTGCGAGAAGTCGGTGATGAGCTTCTTTTGCTCATTCGCCAGGCCCATGAATTCCAACAGCTCTTCGGCGCGCTGCCGGGTGGTGGGCTTGTCGAGGCCGTACATGCGGCCGACAAAGTTCAGGTACTCGGAGGCGGTGAGGCGGCCGAACAGGGCCATGCCTTCGGGGACGACACCGATGTTGCGCTTCACCTCGACCGGGTTGCGGACCAGGTCCTCGCCGAGGATGCTGACGGTCCCGGCGGTGGGCGCGAGCAGGCCGGTGAGCATCTTGATGGTGGTCGACTTGCCCGCGCCATTGGGCCCGAGGAAGCCGAAAAACTGGCCGGGCTCAACGGCGAGGTCGATGTGGTCTACGGCCGTGAAGCCGCCGTCGAAGGTGCGCGTAAGGGATTGGGCAGCGATCGCTGGGGTCATGTTGCATTTGAGTTTACGTCAGACGGCGCCGGGGTGAGGACCGCCAGCGGCGCGCGGTCGCTACGCCTCGGCGAGGTTGTCTTCGCGGGCCCGCAGCTCCTCAAAATTTTCACGGATAGTCTGGTAGCACTCGCAGGCACACTGTTCGAGGCTTTTGCGGTCCGTGAGTTCGATCCGCCCCTTGCGCGTGCGGATCGCGCCGGCCTGCTCCAACTCGCCGAGGACCGTGGTCAGCGAGGTGCGGGAGCAGCCGAGAAGCGCGGACATGAACTCGTGGGTAATCACAAACTCGCTGCCGGATGTGCGGTCGAGGGCCACCAGCAGCCAACGCGCCGAGCGCTGGGCCAGTGAGTGCAGGGTGTTGCACGCGCCCGTCCGCAGGCTGCTGATGAGCAGAGCGTGGGCGTATTCGCTGAGCAGGTCGTGGAAGATTCCGTTCTGGCGGATCTCTTCCTCCACATACTTTGCGGCGATCTTGTGTGCGGTGCCGGGGACGGCGACCATCGTCTGGCAGGGCATGGTCGGCGTTCCCAGGCTGGCGGAAACCCACGACGCTCCTTCGTGGCCGACCGTGGCGGACTCGACCGTGCGGCCATCCTTCATGATCGTCAACATGCAGAGGACGGCGGTGCTGGGAAAGTAAATGTGGGAGATACGGTCTCCGGCTTGATACAGGACTTCTTCGGCGCGCAGGGCCACGGGCTTCAAATGAGGACGAAGACGCTGTATGCCCTCGGGATTGAGGCGCTGCAACAGATCGTTGCCGTCGACGTTGAAGGAAGGCGGAGGCCCGGGTTGGTAGTCTCGCGACATGCAATCAGATTAATCCCAGATCGTAGCGCTGCGATTCGGCAGTGTAACTTTCCATTTGCTGGCTCAGTTGCGAGTCGACTTCGTCGGCGATGGTCATGACGCCGATCAGCAGGATGCTGAAATCGATGTTCATGAGGTTCTCCTGCAAGGTGCGAAAGATGTTGACCTGCAACATGCGAGACTCTTCCACGACCATCGCGGCGGTGTAGCCCTGCTTGCGGCGAAGGATTCCGTGCGCGCGGGCCGAGGCGGAGACCAGGTCCTTGCTGCCGAGCGCGGCCGACGAGCGCAGACGGTTTACGAGCTCGACAAAGAGCTGGGGAAGGTGGGCGCTGCGCAACTCGGAGGTCAAGGGAACGGATTTCAGCTTGTCTTTGGCTTCGATGTCGCGGAGCCAGTCCAGGATGGTGTGGTCGGTAGTGCGCTCGAGGATGGTTGCCACGCTTTCGACCACGCGGGAACGCGGCGCTCCCTGCGCCACCCGCTGCTTGATCGCAGCGATGAGGGCGGGAATGTCCATGGGTTTGACGAGTATTTCGTCGGCCTGGAGCAGGATTGCGTGCGACGCGGCGGTCATCTCCGGAAACGCGCTGAGCAGCATGGTGACGGCCTTCGGGTTGGCGTGGCGCATGGCGCTGACCACGGTGAGACCGTCGCCGGCGCCGGGCATGTGCAGGTCGCTGAGCAAGGCGTCGAACGGTTGCGAGCTGATTTGACGAAGGGCGTCGGCGACCGTGTTGGCCGTGGTTACGTCGAACTCATGCATCGTCAGGATGGCGGAGAGACTTTGAAGAAGCGCTTTCTCGTCATCGACCAGCAATATCTTGGTGTTGGCCACGGGGAACCTCCTGGGGCCGGGAAACGCAAGGCCGCGCAAGCAGCGACAGGCAACGCTTGCTGTGTGTTAGATAGAGAACATAACACAATGGATGCCTATATGTTGCGTAGAGTACAGACTGAGTTCCGGACCTGCGGTAAAACAAAACAGGCTACGGCAGAACGCTCGCCTCTCTCTGAAAGGGACGGGCGTCGATAAGGGATGTGGGCATGTCTTTCAACCACGATGAGGTAAACCGCAAACTTGGCATCGGTCTCCAGATCGAAATATTGGAGCGATCTCTGGTCGAGAATGAAGACTCATGGAAAGCATCGGGCTTAGGTGGGATCGCGAACACCTTAGCCGACAGCATCCGGCGGGATATTGCTGAAAGAGAAGAGCTGCTCGCTCAAGATTCAATCTGACCTACTTCGTACACACGAAAAACCGCCGGCGAATTTCCGGCGGCCTTTCGCTGCTGCGAACGATTGCCGTTTAGTGGGTTGCGGCGTCGACGAGGTCGATCGTATCCGCAATGATGCGCGTCGTCGGGTTATAGGCAACGACGTAGCCATTGGAGTAGCCGTAGCGGTATCCCGCCGGCGGCGCCGGCATGCCTCTGCGATAGGAGCTGGGTACGGGCTGGAAGTGGACATTGTCGGGAGCGCGCTGGCCACGTTCAAACTGCTGGCGGCCTTCGGGATGAGAATGGTAACGGTTGACGTCGCCCTTATAGTGCGATTGCAACTGTTGCCTGTCCTGATCGCGGAAATGGAAGTTGCTGCCACGGTCGGACTCATGGTCGGACTGGGGCGACTTGTGGTCGTTATGCACCTGCCGCGCGCAGGCGGTCCCAATTCCAACTGCCGCGGCGAGAATCGGCACCATTGCCAACCGGATAAACTTACTTGCAAAAACTGATCTTGCCATTGCGTACACCTCCAAGACATCAACGAGTGAGATGCGGATTTGCGTTGTCGCGCGGTTACCAAAGCGCCGATTTCCCGGCTATGCGCAGTTCGGCGCGTTGGATAACTTCAGCTGCGGCGCAGCATTGCCCCAGACGGTGCCGGAACCCTCCAGCTTTGTCCTGCTGGGCAGCGGTCTGCTGTTTGCCGCAGCCGCGTTTCGGCGTGGAGTGCGACGGAGCTGACTAAAGCATTTCTTTAAGGCACTTTGCGCGAAACAGGCGGGAGGGCGCCCGGTGCGGGGCCAACCAGCCGATGACTGTCTGCACCTCTATAGTCCCGATGTGCCCCGGCGATATACGCGCTCCTCCCCTCCAACCGAACGAACTATAATAGACATCAGACTTATGCTGATCACCACGGCCCAACTGCACAAAGAAAACATCACCCTCGACGAAAACCTCCCCGAAGGCGCAATCGAGTACACCGCCGACATCCGCCAGACCGGCCCCTTGTCCGTCAAGGGCAAAGCCGAGCTTCTCGAAGAACATCGCGGCCACGGAGACATCGTCGACGACATCCGCCTGCGCGCCAGGTTCGCCGGCAACTTCGAACTCCTCTGCGCCCGCTGCCTCGAGCCTGTCAAAGAGGAGCTCAAGGGCGAGTTCGACCTCATCTTCCGTCCCGAAGCGGCCGACGCCGAGGCTGGCGAGCGCGCAATTACGGAAGAGGAAACCGAAATCGGGTATTATGGAAAGGGCGGCCTTTTGTTGGAGGATGCCATTCGGGAACAGGTGCTTCTGGCCCTGCCCGGAAGGTCTCTCTGCAAAGACGACTGCCAGGGACTTTGCCCGCACTGCGGCGCGAATCGCAATAGCACACCGTGCCACTGCGAGGAAAGCCACACCGATCCGCGCTGGAATGCGCTGGCCGGACTGGCGGAAAAAGCTTCAGCCGAACACAAGGCCTGACGCTCTGAACTTAAGAAGATTTTGTTGAAAGATTTTTGGCTCATGTTCGCGCGTCTGCGCACAATGACCTGAGCCGATGCGAGAGGAACTACCATGCCGAATCCGAAGCGCCGCCACTCCAAGCAGCGCACCGCCAAACGCCGCAGCCACGACTTTCTCACCCCGACCGGAACTTCGCTTTGCCCCAAGTGCGGCGAGCGCAAGCAGTCCCATCGCGTCTGCAAGAAGTGCGGCGAGTACAAGGGCCGCGCCGTTGTGGAAGCCAAAGACGCTGTCTAAGCTGACAGCATTCTGCTAATTTTGTATCCCTGATGCCAATCGATATCGTTCTCGACGCCATGGGATCCGACAAGGCTCCGGACCCCGAAGTGCGGGGTGCGGTCTTTGCTGCGCGCTCGCTCGACGTGCGCGTGCATCTCGTCGGCCCCGAGGAAACCCTGCGCCCCAAGCTGCGTGCCGCGCTGAAGCAACACGGCGGACGCGACCGCCTGCCTGTCTTCATCGTCCAGGCCAGCGAGTGGATCAGCATGGAAGACAAAGCCGCCCTCGCCGTCCGTTCCAAGCGCGACTCGTCCATGCGAGTTGGCCTCAAGATGGTCCGCGAAGGTCGCGCCGGGGGCTTTGTCACCGCCGGCAACACCGGCGCCGCGATGGCCACCGCCAAGATGGTGCTTGGTTCACTCTCCGGCATCGACCGCCCCGCGCTGGCGACGGCGTTTCCGACCTCCGGCGGCTCCCCCTGCGTGCTGCTCGATGTAGGTGCGAACGTCGATTGCGACCCCGAAAATCTTCGCCAGTTCGCGGTCATGGGCCACGTCTACTCGAAGAATGTTCTGCACATCCCGAGACCGCGCATCGGCCTGCTCTCCAACGGCGAAGAAGACGGCAAAGGCGACACACTGGTCCGCAACACTTTGCCCGTCCTGCGCGAGTTGGCCGCGGAGCTGAACCTTAACTTCATCGGCAACGTAGAAGGCCGCGACATCTTCAACTGCCACGCCGATGTGATTGTCTGCGACGGCTTCGTCGGCAACGTGGCGCTGAAGACCTGCGAAGGCACCGCCAAAATGCTGAGCATCATCCTGAAGGAAAGCCTGAAGTCGACCATGACCTCTCAGGTCGGCGCGCTGCTCTCGCGCAAGGCGTTCATGGCGTTCAAGAAGCGCCTCGACTACTCCGAGTACGGCGGCGCGCAGTTGCTGGGCGTCCGCGGCCCGGTGATCGTCGGCCACGGCTCTTCCAACGAGCGCGCCATCATGAACTGCATCCGCGTCGCCGCCGAGTTCGCGGAGGCCGAAGTCGGGTCGGGAATCGAAACGCTGCTGGCCAAGCACTAAGCAAATCGCTTGGACTACTATCGTGTGAGCGTGAGGAAGCGTTAGCGCGTACTGAGTCTTGTCGCCTGCTTTTGGAGGGAAACACAATGGCATCGAACAAGTATCTCGATCCGCCGCCCGCCGCGGCCAAAGACAAGGCCGCATTCGAATTGCTGCGGGTTTGGGTCGCTGAACAGGGACAGCATGTGAGCCTGCGCTCCGGCACCTGGGAAGATCCGTTTGCGTGGGGGATTGTCCTGGCCGACCTCGCACGTCACATCGTCAACGCCGAGGCGATGCACCGCAAGGGTCTCGACGAGGAAGCATTCCTCGAACGCATGTTGGAAGGTTTTCACGCTGAAATCGAATCGCCCACGGACGAACCCGAGGGCGAGATCATGCAATAACCCACGCCCCATCAGGCGAAGTGAGCGACGCGCTCCAACTCTTCCTGAATGCTTTCCACCGTTGAGCCGAAGCCTTCGATCTTGGTCGCGACGCCGCGGGCCTCAGCGGTAGAAATCCCATAACCGCGGCCGCTGAGAAAGCTGGTCACAAGTTCGGCTGCCTGGAACGAATCGACTCCGGATTGCAGCAGGTCGCTGCGCAATGTAGAGAGATCGCTCCCCGTAAACTTTTCAATGCCGTGCGCGATGTCGGTAGGAATTTCCATGTCCGCATCTTGGGTATTTTGGGGCCCTTTATCGACTAATTCATTCATCCTGTAGCCTCTTCAGCGCCAAACGCACTGTCCTGAGTTAGATAAGCATTCGTTCCAAGAGGTTGTAGTAGAGCACACATTGCTTCCCGTTGCGCGCGGGGAAGCTGCTTCGTCAATGCACATCACGTTACGATAGTTGTATGTCGTCTTCTTCTCCTACTCCGCGCGTGCTGGATGGCATCGCCATCGCGAACGACATCAAGGCGGAAGTTGCGCTCGAAGTCGCAGCAGCCCGCAAAGCAGGCTACACTCCAGGCCTTGCCGTCGTGCTGGTCGGCGAAGTCCCGGCTTCGCAAATTTATGTGCGCAGCAAGGTAAAGACCTGCGCGGAGCTCGGCATTTACTCCGAGATGATTACGCCGCCCGACAGCATAACGACCGACGAGTTGCTGGCAATCGTTGCAAGCCTCAACGCCCGCGACGACATCGACGGCATCCTCATCCAGCTTCCTCTGCCCGCGCATGTGGATACGCCACGATTGCTCGACTCCGTCACACCAGAGAAGGATGTGGATGGGTTTCATCCGGTGAACGTGGGTCGGCTGTTGAGCGGAACCGGCGGCGACGACCTGCTCGCGCCGTGTACACCTGCGGGAATCATGCAGATCCTTCGCCGCAGCGACATCCCCATCTCGGGTCGGAATGCAGTCGTCATCGGACGCTCCAACATCGTCGGCAAGCCAATTGCCGCGATGCTCATCAACGCATCCGCGACGGTCACGGTCTGCCACTCCAGGACGCACGATCTCGCAACCATCACGCGAGCGGCTGACATTCTGGTAGCAGCCATTGGCCGCCCCGGCTTCGTCACCCGCGACATGGTCCGTCCCGGAGCGACGCTGATCGATGTCGGCATCAACCGCATTACAGGCGAGGCGGAACTGGAGCAGTTCTTCCCCGGCGACGCCGCGCGGCGAGCGACATTCACGAAGCGTGGATCGACTGTTGTGGGCGACATCGATCCAGCGGCGTTCGCGGTCGGTGGAGCGTTCACGCCGGTCCCTGGAGGGGTCGGCGCGCTTACCATTGCGATGCTGATGAAGAATACGTTGACCGCCGCGCGCGTCCGCCGTGGGAGAAAGTAGCCGCAATGCTTCGTGTCGGACTGACAGGCGATCTCGGCAGCGGCAAGTCCACGGTCGCGCGGATGCTCGCGGAACGCGGAGTGGTAGTCTTCTCCTCCGACGCAATGGGTCGCGCGATGATGCAGCCCGGCGAGCCGGTTTACGAAGCGGTCGTCGAGAAGTTCGGCCCCGGTGTCGTGCTGGCCGACGGCTCGCTCGACCGTCATGAACTCTCGCGAATAGCGTTTGCAGACAAGCGCATCGAGGAGCTGAACGCCATCGTGCATCCAGCAGTGATCGCCGAGCAACAACGTCTCATCGCCGATCTTGCAGTGTCGCAGCCGCAGGCGATTGTGGTCGTCGAGTCGGCGCTGATCTTCTCCACCAAACACAACGTCGAGGGCCAGCGCTGGAGCGACCGCTTCGACGAAATCCTCCTCGTCACAGCGCCCGAGAACGTCAAGATCGCGCGCTTCATCGAGCGAGCTTCCGCTGGCCGCGAACTCAGCCCCGAAGGACTTGCCGCGCTGACGGCCGACGCGTATCGCCGCCTCAAAGAGCAGCGCGCCGGGAAAGCGCATGAGCAGGACTGCATCATCATTCGCAACAGTGGCGATATTGCGGCACTGGAAGCGCGGGTCACCGACGTCTGGCGGGCATTGCAAAGGATGGCCAGCCGTAGCCGCGAGGGTGTATCTTGAGTTCAAGACCATGAACTTTTCGATCGAATTCGAACGCGAAAACGACGGCCGCTGGATCGCGGAAATACCTCAGCTTCCGGGGGTGATGGTTTATGGCGCAACCAGGGATGAAGCCCAGTCCCGGGTCGAAGCCCTCGCGTTACGCGTGCTGGCAGACCAAATCGAAGACAGCGCCCTTCAAGTCGAGAGTATTTCGTTCGCAGCCGCATGACTGAGTGGCCTTCGACCAAAGCGGCAAAGGTCTACCGAGCACTTGTCAGGCGCGGTTGGTATGTCGCGGGCCAGGGTAGCGGCTCTCATCGTCATCTGCGCCATCCCGATTATCCCGGCACTTACACATGGGCGTTCCACGACGGCGAGGAAATCGGGCCAACGATGCTCAGCCGTATTGCAAAGCGGACCGGTCTGATGCCGGACGACCTGTAGAACCGCTAAAATCTAGCCATACGCGCTGCCGGCGCGTCTAGGGTCATTGATGAAACTGCGTCCTGTTATCCTCGTTCTCCTGATTCTCCTGGGCTTCTATTACGTTTCCACGCGGCTGATGCCGAGCGGCGCGCTCGCCGGGCTGGTACACCGCGCCACGGTCGATGGGACGACGCAGTCGACCGTCAGCGGCCCGCTGGGAAACTTCGCTCTGACCGAAGCCTCTGCCGCGCCATCCTTCGACACCGAAGAGCAGCAGAATATCGCGGTCTACAAGCGCGCCCTTCCATCGGTGGTCAATATTACGAGCACCGCGATGGCGCGGGACTTCTTCTATCAGCCTGTGCCTGTGCAGGGCCAGGGTTCGGGCTTCATCCTCGATAAGGAAGGCCACATCCTCACCAACAACCACGTCATCGACAACGCGCAGACCGTCGAGGTCACGCTCTCGGACAAGAAGAAGTACAAGGCGACCGTTGTCGGCGTCGACCGCAACCACGACCTCGCCCTGTTGCAGATCAAGGACGCAGCCAATCTGGTTCCCGCGACGCTGGCCGAGTCAACCAACCTCGTAGTCGGGCAGCAGGTATACGCCATCGGCAATCCCTTCGGCTTCTCGGGGACCATGACGCGCGGCATCATTTCCGCGATCCGGTCGGTGCAGATGCCTTCCGGCAACCGGATCGACGACGCGATTCAGACCGATGCTTCGGTGAATCCGGGGAATTCGGGTGGACCGCTGCTGAACTCGCGGGGTGAAGTGATCGGGATCACGACGCTGATCGCGTCGAACCCCAATGGCGGCGCGGACCAATCCGCCGGCATCGGGTTCGCGATCCCAATCCAGACCGCGAAGGCGACCATCGACGACTTTGCACGGTACGGCCGCGCGCGCCGGCCGTCGCTCGATATCAAGTCTTTCCCCATCGGCCCGGACATCGCCGAACAGATCGGCTTGCCGTCGGATTACGGCGTCCTGATCGAGCGCGTGCTGCCGGGCGGCGCGTCGGAACGCGCGGGGCTGCGGGGGGGCACGCAACTGGCCTGGAACGGCAACGAGCAGGTCATCCTGGGCGGCGACCTGATCGTCTCCGCCGATGGCCAGGACATCACCACGATGCAGGACCTTTCGCGGGTGATGAACACCCACCACGCCGGGGACACGATCCCGATCGTGGTGTTCCGCGGACGCCAGCGCATGACGTTCAAGGTGACGCTTTCCGATGCGAAACAGGTGATCGGCGGGCAGGGATAGGGGGTACCCCCCTCTCCCCAGGGCAATCGCGTGGACGGCAGAAAGGTGCCGCAAGCTGGTCTAGCCTCTTCACCTGAACCTGGTCCCCAATTAAGGAGCCGCCACGAAACTCACGCGCCCGGTCCGCCCCTCGCTTCCCGTCCTCCGCGCGTACCTCGTCGCCATCGCGCTCGTGCTGCTCTACCGCACGCTCGACCTCGCAAACCTCCTTCCGCACCACCTGCGGTAGGAGGTCTAATCGTTCAGGTTGTCCAACACCGTCTTTTCGACATCGCGGACCACCTGCATCGCATTTTCCAACACCACCAGCGCCTTAGCCCGCTGGCTTGCAAGCTCCTGAAGCCTAATCTCCCCGCCGGCGGCATTCGGATTGAAGCTCAATCCCGATGCCGCCGGCCCCGCCTGCAAGGTCTGCATGATCGCAAGGAAGAGGATGACCGTCTGCTGCTCCTCGGTCGCTTCCGGAAACGCGAGTTTGATCTCAGTCAGCGCCAGCAGTTGAAGCGCCACCGGCCACACCGCCGGCAACCTCATCCGGTTCGCGAACGCAGTCGCATGAGGCCTCACCCTGCTGCGCAGCGACGGCGAAAGCCTCTCCGACACGACCGTATATTGATGCACCGCCCACACCGGCAGAGGTGTTTGAGGAAGCGCATGTGGAGAAACGGAACCATTCATACTTTGTCGATCATCGAGTCCTTGGGCGAAATCTTAGCAGACAGGTGGTTCAGCGGCGCAGTGAGCGGAAGACGTGAGTGCTTGTCCCCTGCCAGGGGTAGGCGCGACTGAACTGGAGCACGACGCGGCGTACGCTCACCCGTACGATCGCCCTTCCAAATCGCACGTCCGAAATCCGGGCTAAGGTCCCGAAATGGGACGTGGAGTTAAAAAGCAGAGCCCTCGGCCAGTTGGCGAGGGCTTTGTGATTGCCGTCGGACACGGCGGCAAAAAATTGTCTGGTACTTACATCGCGGGCGGGTGATGAAGATCGACCCGGTGGTGCGGCTCGGCCGAGGAGGCCGCGCGAGCGGTCTTGGTGGAGCGCTTGGTCTCATTAGGGTTGACCAGGTCGCGAAGCTCCTTGCTGGGTTTGAAGAACGGGACACGCTTGGCTGCGACGGCGACTTTTGCACCCGTCTTGGGATTGCGGCCAGTGCGCGAGTTGCGCTGCCGCGTGCGGAAGCTGCCGAAGCCACGGACTTCAACCTTGTCGCCTGTCTTAAGGGCATGGATCACAGAGTCGAAGAGAGTGTCGACGATCACTTCACTGTCGCGACGGGTTAGGTCGCCCAACGATGTAACACGGTCTACGAGGTCGGCTTTGGTCATAAGGCAATACTCCTTCGGATAGTCTAGACCCCTGATGAGGGGAATGGAAATCGGACCCGGGGTTCAGGTGCCGAACAGGATAACGCTCACACAATACAGGCAAGCATAACGTCAACAAAGGTTTAGGTCTACTTCCACATGAAATAGAAGCCGGGCGCGTGGTCCAGGAGCTTCGAGGGATCGGGAAAAAGAGTGTCCGAATCGTCGCTCAGGGTGGTGAAGATGTTGCGTCTCTCTTTGGGCGGGCGAACGATGTTCGGCTCTCCCGAAATGCCCACGGATTTTGCGGTATCCATCAGCGCGACGCGGAAACCGCCCTGCACGTCGATCAAATGGAGGCCAAGTGCCTGCTCGCCAGTCCACACCTGGCCGGTGGCGAGGGGTTTGATGACGTCGTCGGTGGTCTTGCGGCCGGTAGCGACGTCGTGGACGAACTGGCCGTACATATTGTCGACCAGGGACTGGAAGTAAGCCTCCTCTTTTGGGGTTAGATCGCGGGTTGGGTCGCCGGCGTCCTTCAGTTCTCCGGCGTGGATGGTGATGTTTTTGAGCTTGGCCCAGCGCATGAGCTCGCCGTAGTTGGTCCACTCCATGATGACGCCGATGGAGCCGACCACCGAAGCCGGGTTGGCGTAGATTTTGTCGCAGGCGCTGGCGATGTAGTAGGCGCCCGAAGCGCCGACCGACTCGACCGACGCCACGATGGGCTTCTTCTTTTCGCTGCGGACGCGCAGGACCTCGTGGTAGATCTCCTGCGAGGCGGCCGCGCCGCCACCGGGCGAATCGATATGCAGGATGATGGCTTTGACCCGGGAATCGTCGCCGAACTTGTCGAGTTGCTTGTCGATCTTGTCGGCATCGGTGATGACGCCGGTGATATCGATGACGCCGATGGAGTCGGAGGAGAAAGCGGATTCGCTGTCGGAGCCGAAGGATTTCGCGAGCGAAGCGCAGGTGACGCAGACGATCAGCAGGATGACAGCGAAGATGCCGCCCAGGACCGCAACCCAGAACCATCCGGAGCGGCGCGGCGGCGCAACGGCGTAGGTATAAGCCGGCGTGGCATAAGCGGGAGAAGCATAGGCCGCGGTGCGAGGGTCGGGTGGAGGAACCGGAGCGCCCACGGGATTGCCTGGAGAATCGAACGGTCCGCGAGGGGTGGGGTTGAAGTCGTCCGGCATGGCCTTGAGTTTACCCCTTCCGCGAGTGTTTTGAGCGTGATGGAGGACGATCGGCGAAACTTTTGTGTTGAAACAAAAATACCGGCTGCAACGTATGCCGTCGGCGCAACAAGCCGCCGTACCGCGCCGATTGATTGAATCGCCAGCAGTTCTAAATGGGCGGAGGCTTGCCTGAACTGAGGGTTATCATGAGGCTTTGCCATGAGGGGAAGACGATGTAGGCGGAGATGGAGCGCGCATCCTGGAAGAAGCGGGAGCGGGTTGGGATGG
>Ga0209483_1001321_pt1 | contig 18917 bp, 20 predicted proteins | sample NGEPerA_FD_184508 | JGI IMG/M metagenome (GOLD analysis project Ga0209483, IMG submission 184508) | Arctic peat soil microbial communities from the Barrow Environmental Observatory site, Barrow, Alaska, USA - NGEE PermafrostL2-A... | ecosystem: Environmental > Terrestrial > Soil > Wetlands >... | reverse complement strand
CATGTTCGCGCCCGCCGCCAGGGTCTTCACCGTGTACTTCGCGTGGAACCGGTCGTGGGTCGGCCCGCAGGGCATGGCTATTCTCAGTCAGGCCGCGGCTACCTTCAGAGCCGGCGGAGTCGTCACCGTGCAAGTGACCGGCTACACCGACACGTCGGGTTCGGCGCGCTACAATCAGCGCCTCTCGGTCCGCCGTGCGCGCCATGTCGCCCACATTCTCGCCCACATGGGCGTGCCGTGGAACTCGATGGCGGTATCCGGCCGCGGCGAGGGTGACCTTGCCGTACCCACGCCGAACGGCGTGCGCGAGCCGCGCAACCGCCGCGTGACGGTCGTCGAAGGCTGACGCTCAGCGGCGGCGATCTCCTCGCCGCCGCGCTGTTCCCCTACAGTGCAGTCGAGGGCGCCTAGTCGGCGCCCTCGATTTTTCCTGTCCGAACGCTGGCGGATAACGAGACGGCGCTGGGCTACGGCGTTTTGGAGCCGAGGTCGCACAGCCTAGATTATTGAAATCCGGCCGGGCAGCTTGGCCGTCGACCGTCTAGGCAATTCGCTCGTAGGCATAGCGGCGGATTTTCGTGACGTCTCGCCCTTCGATGCGAATCAGCCGGGTCGGGCCATCGCGGCGCGGCGAGTGCAGATCGCCCTCGTTGTAGACGTAGGCCATGCCGGGAGTCAGCGTATAGTTGCGGCGCAGCCGGACCTTCCCGACATGTCCTTCGCTCGCCGGCTCGACCATGTCCCAATCGCTCATCACCGTCTGGCCCATCGCCTGGCCGTATATCGCCCAGGTCGGGCCGTGGTCGTGCGGGGCGCTCTCCTTCGCATCCCGATAGACGTGCGCGAGGATGCAAAAATTGTAGTCGGGATCCTCATAGAGGATTTTGCGCTCCGGGCCATCGGTGGGTAGATGCTCGGCGACAAACGTGGCGTCGGTGCAGGCTTTTTGCACCAGCCCGCAGACCTTCTTGCGACCCTCGGGAGTGGGATCGGCGGCGATGATGCGGTGCATTTCGTCCGACATTTGCCCCAGGGTGTAAGCCATCTTCAGATCTCCCTGCTTGATGCTGGAATAGGCTGGCACAGCGGCGACACCGCCGTTCAGCCTTCGGGCGAAGCCTATTACCCGGATCGGCAGGCGGCAAGACCGCGCTGCGAGGCCGGGTTGCGACGATCGATGTGCCGTCACCGCGATGGGATGCCGCCGCGCGTGCGCTCAACCCGCAGCTTCGCTAGACTGAGCGCAGCCAGTTAAGGGAGTACCTTCGCGATGGATCCCGGCCCCGTGGCGCCCGAACGACCGTCACAGCTGCGCGCTCGGCTGGTCGTGGCCGCCGGATTTGTGCTCATCGGCCTCTGGGTCCTGCACGATTTCCTGCCGGCGTTGGCCTGGGCGGTGGTGCTGTCGATCGCATTGTGGCCGCTGTATCAGCGGCTGCTGGGTCTCTTCCCCAACAATAGGGGACGCATCGCCGCGCCGCTGATCCTCACTTTCGCGGTAGGGGTCGTCTTCCTCGCGCCGCTGGTGATGCTTGGCATCGCGATCGCCCAGGAGACCCACTTCGTCATCGGCATGGTCATCGCCGCGCGCCACAACGGCCTCGCCGTGCCCGATTGGATCGTGCAATTGCCGATCGTCGGCCCGACGATCGCCGATTGGTGGCGCACCAACCTGGCCGATCCGATCATGGCCGAAGCCTTGTTCGGCCGGGTCAATCCGCGAATGCTGGCCGAATCGGCACGCGAATACGGCGGCGAGGTCGCTCGCCGCATGGTGATCTTCCTGTTCACGCTGTTGACGTTGTTCTTCCTGTTCCGCGACGGCAGCTCCTTGGCGGTGAAGCTGCAAGCGCTGAGCGACCGGGTCATCGGCGTCCGCGGCCAGCGCATCGCCCGCCACATGGTCGCGGCCGTCCACGGCACGGTGAACGGGCTGGTGCTGGTAGGGCTCGCGGAGGGCGTTCTCCTGGGCGTCGCCTACGTCGCGGTCGGCCTTCCCTACCCGGCTTTGGTCGCGGCGATGACCGGGGTGTTGGCGGTCATCCCCTTTGGCGCGCCGCTGATCTACACGTTCGCCACGCTTTATATGCTGTCGATCGGCAAGGTGCTGGGCGCGATCGTGATTTTCGCCGCGGGCAGCTTCGTCGTCTTCGTCGCCGACCATTTCATCCGGCCGGTGCTGATCGGCGGCGCGGCGCGGCTGCCCTTTCTCTGGGTATTGTTCGGCCTGCTCGGGGGGCTAGAGACGCTCGGCTTTATCGGCCTGTTTCTCGGCCCGGCGATCATGGCCGCGCTGGTCGCGCTGTGGCGCGACTGGACCGGATCGCCGGAGATGGAAGCGGTAGAGGAGCCGCACCGGCGGCCGCTGCGGCGCGCCCCTAGCGGCGCTGTGCGGCCACGCCGGACATAGAGGTCAGGCGCGCCTGGCGCTCGGCCTGGGCCGCGGCGGCCTTGCGGGCGGGGCGGTCATCGACGTCGCGGAACGGCGCGAGGAAAAATCCGGCGAGGCTCGAACGCCGTTGCGGCAGCCCGGCGGCGCCAGGCAAAGCGGCAAAACGAGCTAGCGTGGCGGTCGAAGCTGATAGCATGTCGGGCTCCATGAGCAAGGGGGTGTGTCCCGTTCCCGCTTCATTGTTTGTGCCAAGACTAACATCTGCAAAAAGGCGAGCATTCTAGCCAATTTTTATCGACGGTCGGGCAACGCGCCAACGAGATTTCTGCAAATTGCGACGGAAAACGAGAGGCAGACCAGAGAAGCGGCCGTTGGCGCTCTTGCCTTTTTGTCGCTGGATGTTGACTCGACGCGGCGTGGGGATTTTGCTCTCCCCTACCTTGTCCTTCGCGATGCCGATTTCCGTCGGACATGTCCAGGAGGAAGCATGAGGTACGTCTGCGACGCGCTCGACGGCAAAACCTGGTTTCGCATCGAGACCGAGGCCGAAGCGACGGCCGAATCGGAAACGATGCGCCACGCGGTCGAGAAATATTTCCGCAAGGAACAGGAAAAGGCGGCGCACAGCTTTCAGCCGATCTCCAGCGTCAATTTCGAGCAGCAGATCGGGCTGAAGGCGCATATCCAGCGCGAGATGCCGCTGTTCCTCACCCTGCGCGACGGCGACGGCGCCCCGTTGGCGACCGCGATGCTGCCGCCGGGCGGCAAGGACGACCGCGCCTTCCGCCCGATCATCGTCGGCCCGGGCAACGCCGATCCCTACCCCGAGGACGGCGCCTCGATCCGCGCCTTGGCCGAGCATTACGGGATCACCCTCGAGCGCGCGCGCTGCTACCCCTACCGCCGCGATTGACGGGTGGTTCGATCCGGGGGAATGGCTTGTTTTGATCGCCGAGGCTCAATCCGGACGCCGCCTGTCAGAAGCCGTGCCCCACGGCCATAGGTGAACCACGCCCACGACCAGTTGACGTACACCATGGCACGGCTGCGAAAATCGACCAGCAGCATGAGGTGGATCAGGGACCAGGCCAACCAGGCAGGAAATCCCGTCAACCTGAAGCGGCCGAAATCGGCGATCGCCCGCGAGCGACCGATCACCGCCATCGCTCCGAAGTTCCGGTAGCGAAAGGCACCGGGTTCAGCTTGCCCGGCGATGCGGGCTTTGAGAAGCCGCCCGACATAGTTTCCCTGCTGTTTGGCGACCGGCGCCAATCCGGGAAGCGGCATTCCCGATCCGGGGTCGAAGCTTGCGACATCACCGATCGCGAAAATCTCCGGCCGCCCCGGCACCGAGCAATCCTGCGCTACCGCAATGGCGCCGTTGCGCGCCGCGCTCGCGCCAATCCATTGCGCCGCGGGGCACGCCTGCGTTCCCGCGCACCACAGGATATTCGCCGTTTCAACGCGCGTCTGGCCGACGAGCAGGCCATTCGCGTCGATCTCCTCGACGGCGGCGCCCAGCCGCAACTCGATGCCGAGAGACCCCAGCGCGCGGGCGGCATATCCGGAAAGGCGCTCCGGAAAGGCGGACAGCACGCGATTCCCCGCCTCGCAGAGCACGACCCGCGCCGATCGCGGATCGATATTCCGGAAGTCACGCGCCAGCGTGGACCGGGCAAGTTCGGCGATTGTTCCAGCAAGCTCGACGCCCGTGGGGCCCGCGCCAACCACCACGAATGTCAACAATCTGCCGATCGCCTCCGGGTCGGCGCACTCTTCCGCCCATTCGAAAGCGCTAAGGAGACGCTCACGGATCGAGAGCGCATCGCCGAGCGTCTTCAGAACCATGGCGTGCTCAGACCATGCATCGTGTCCAAAGAAGCTGTAGCCGGCGCCGGTCGCAAGGACCAGATAGTCGTAGGAGAGTTCCGCGCCGGCGGCGAGACGCACGATGCGACGATTCGGGTCGACGCCCATGACATCCGACATCAACACGGTGGAGTTGCGCTGTCGGCGGAGCAACACGCGATTTGCGGTCGCGATATCCGCCGGGGAGAGCGCGGCGGTTGCAACTTGGTAAAGCAGCGGCTGGAACAGATGGTGGTTGGTCCGATCGATCAGCGTGACGGCAGCCGCTGCTTTCCTTAGAGCTTTTGCGACCGCCATGCCGCCAAACCCGGCCCCGACAATGACGACGCGCTTTTGGGCGATCGAGCCGGCCATGGTTTGCCTCCGGTGACCCGAATTGACACTCACCGGCGGATGCGGCGATCGGCCCACGTTCACAACCCGCCGAGTTTCTTCCGCAGCAGCTCGTTGACCAGCGCCGGATTGGCTTTGCCCTGGGTCGCTTTCATCACCTGTCCGACGAAGAAGCCGAGCACCTTCGGGTTGGCGGCGTATTGCGCGACCTGGGCCGGGCTGGCGGCGAGCGCGGCATCGACCGCGGCCTCGATCGCGCCGGTGTCGGTGACCTGGCGCAGACCCCTGGCCGCGACGATCGCCGTCGCGTCAGCGCCGGTCTCGACCATCTCGGCGAAGACGTCCTTGGCGAGGCGGCCGGAGATCGTGCCGTCGGCGATCAGGTCGATCAGCCCACCGAGCTGAGCCGCCGCCACCGGCGACTCCGCGATGCCGAGACCCTTTTTGTTGAGCGCGGCGAAGAGATCGCCGGTCACCCAGTTGGCCGCCGCTTTCGGGTCGCGGCTTTTGCCGCCCACTCCCGCCACGACCGCCTCGAAAAATTCCGCGGTGACGCGCTCGGCGACGAGCACCTCGGCTTCCTCGGCACCCAGCCCGTAATCGGCGACGAAACGCGCCCGCTTCTTGTCGGGCAATTCGGGCAACTCGGCGCGCAGCGTCGCAACCCAGTCCGGGTCGAGCACTAGCGGCAACAGGTCGGGATCGGGGAAATAGCGGTAGTCGTAATCGTTTTCCTTGGAGCGCATCGGCCGCGTCTCGCCGCGCGCGGGGTCGAGGAGCCGCGTTTGCTGGGCGATTTTGCCGCCGTCCTCGATAATCTCGATCTGGCGGCGCGCTTCGATCTCGATCGCCTGCATGACAAATCGCACCGAATTCAAATTCTTGAGCTCGCAGCGGGTGCCGAAGGGGGCGCCGGGCTTGCGCACCGAGACGTTGCAGTCGCAGCGCAGCGAGCCTTCCTCCATGTTGCCGTCGCAGGTGCCGAGATAGCGCAGGATCGAACGCAGCTTGCGCAGGTAGATGCCGGCTTCCTCGGCGGTGCGCAAATCGGGCTCGGAGACGATCTCCATCAGCCCGATGCCGGCGCGGTTGAGGTCGACATAAGTCTCGCGCGGGCTTTGGTCGTGCAGGCTCTTGCCGGCGTCCTGCTCCAAATGGAGCCGGGTGATGCCGATCGCGCGGGTCGAGCCGTCGGGCATCTCGATCTCGACCCGGCCGCGGCCCACCACCGGCTGCTGGTATTGCGAGATCTGATAGCCGGCCGGCAGGTCGGGGTAGAAGTAATTCTTGCGGTCGAAGACGCTGTGCAAATTGATTTCGGCGCCGAGGCCGAGCCCGGTCCGCACCGCCTGCTCGACGCAGTGCCGGTTGATCACCGGCAGCATGCCCGGAAACGCGGCGTCGACGGTGGACACTTGGGTGTTCGGCTCGGCGCCAAACTCCGTGGCCGCGCCCGAGAACAGTTTGGCCCGCGCTACGATCTGGGCGTGGACCTCGAGCCCAATGACGACTTCCCACTCGCCGGTTCGGCCTTGCATCAGGCTGTTGGCTCGCATCAAGCCGCCTTTATCAGAGCGGTCTCGACCCAAATCGTATGATCGTCGCCCTGATCATCGGTGAATTCGAGCTCGGCTTGGCCGGAACTGAAACCAGCCAAAAGGACAGGTCGGCCAACAATCGATCGTATTGCTTTTTGATCTTCTTTCGGCAAACCGCGTAGGAGTGCCACCGATACGCTTGTGAGGATCACCCGATCGCCGGGTTCAAAATCGGCCATGCAACATCTCCGCATTACTCAGTGCACCGACACTTCACATGCTTGGGCTTCATGCCGAGCTTTCCTATGGCTTCCGCTTTCCCTGCCGTTTGGCTATCGTGCAGTCAGATGCGGTGACCGTCGCGAACGCGAATAGCGGCAATTCCGGCTTCACATTCCCGATCATGCTATCGTCGGCATCTGCTCGGCAGTTGCAAGTACACCCGCTCGGAGGCCTCGGCGGCTTCGCGACCGATCTGCTCGCGCCGCTAATAACCCCGACTAGCATTTCCTGTCAGCATGAAGGAGCAAGGTGCGAGGGCGCCGATCTCTTCATCCTGATCCTCTTGGATCGGCGATGAAGCTCGGAAGATGGGTGAAGGCGGCGGCGCTTTCCAGCACCGCCCCGACGCGCAGCACGGTCTCCTCGTCGAAGGCGCGGCCGATAATCTGCAGCCCAAGCGGCAAGCCGTCCGACAACCCGGCGGGAACCGACACGGCCGGCAGCCCGGCGAGGTCGGCCGGCACGGTGAAGACGTCGTTGAGGTACATCGCGACCGGGTCGTCCGCCTTCTCGCCGATCGCGAAGGCGGCGGATGGCGCCGTCGGGGTCAGGATGCAGTCGCAGCGCTCGAACGCGGCGGCGAAGTCGCGGGCGATCAAGGTGCGAACCCGCTGCGCCTTCAGGTAATAGGCGTCGTAATACCCGGCCGACAGTACGTAGGCGCCGATTAGCACGCGGCGCCGCACCTCGGCGCCGAACCCGGCGGCGCGGGTCTTTTCGTACATGTCGGCGAGGCTGTCGCCGTCGACGCGCAGGCCGAACCTGACCCCGTCGTAGCGCGCCAGGTTCGACGACGCCTCGGCGGGGGCGATCACGTAATAGGCCGGCAGCGCATATTGGGTCGCGGGCAGCGAAATCTCGACCGGCTCGGCGCCGGCGTCGCGCAGCCAGGCGATGCCCGACTGCCACAAATTCTCGATCTCGTCGGCCATCCCATCGACCCGGTATTCCTTGGGGATGCCGATCCTGAGGCCGCGAATATCGCCGCTGAGCGCCTTCTCGTAATCCGGCACCGGCAGGGGCGCCGAGGTCGAATCGCGCGGGTCGTGCCCCGCCATCGCGCCGAGCATGATCGCCGCGTCGCGCACCGTGCGGGTCATCGGCCCCGGATGGTCGAGCGACGACGCGAACGCCACCACCCCCCAGCGCGAGCAGCGGCCATAGGTCGGCTTCAGCCCGACAATGCCGCAAAAGCTCGCCGGCTGGCGGATCGAGCCGCCGGTGTCGGTGCCGGTCGCGCCGAGCGCCGCGTGCGCCGCGACCGCCGCCGCCGAGCCGCCCGACGAGCCGCCCGGCACCAGCGGCCGGTTGTCGCCCCGCCCATCGTTAGATTGGCGGCGCCACGGGTTCTCGACCGGGCCGTAATAGCTCGTGGTGTTCGACGAGCCCATCGCGAACTCGTCCAGATTGGTCTTGCCGAGCATCACCGCGCCGGCCGCCCACAGTTTCTCGGTGACCGTCGACTCGTAGGGCGGCTTGAACCCGTCGAGGATGTGCGACGCGGCGGTGGTCAGCACACCCCGGGTGCAGAACAAATCCTTGATCGCGAGCGGTATTCCTTCAAGCGCACCCGCCTCCCCCTTCGCCAGCCGCGCATCGGACGCCGCAGCCATCTCCAGCGCCTTTTCCGGCGTCGCGGTGATAAAGGCGTTGAGCGGCTTTATCCGCTCGACAGCCGCATTGTGCGCGGCGGCGAGCTCGCGGGCCGAGAATTGCCTCGCCCTGAGCCCGTCGCGCGCCCCGGCCAAGGTCAGGTCGGTCAGCTGACTTAACGCCATTGGGTCACTCGACTACCTTGGGCACGGCGAAGAAGCCGCGGCCCGTGCGCGGCGCGTTGGCGAGCACCGCCTCCTGGCGATCGCCGTCGGTGACGATGTCGTCACGCATCGGCAGGGTCATCTCGGCGACGCTGGTCATCGGCGGGACGTTGTCGGTCTCGACCGCCATCAGCTGCTCGACCCAATCGAGGATGCCGGACAGTTCGGCGGCGAGCGGTTCGAGCTCGTCCTCGGCGACGCGAATGCGCGCCAGGGTGGCGATGCGCGCCACGGTGGCCTTGTCCAACGCCATGATTTCTAAGTCTTTCGCGTCAAAAGCGGCAAGGGCAAAACGGCCAAGTCACGCTATCATCGGGCATGATCCTCGGCAACCCCGCGGCGCTGAAGGCGGCCGTCCCGGCGGGCGCGCGGCTGTTGGGCCTCGACGTCGGCACCAAGACGATCGGCCTTGCGCTATCCGACACCAGGCTGGTTATCGCCAGCCCGCTCGAGACGATCCGCCGCCGGCGGTTTCGCGACGACATGGCGGCGCTGTTCGCGCTCGCCGAGCGGCACGGCGTCGGCGGGATTGTCGTCGGGCTGCCGCTGGCGCTTTCGGGCGGGGATAGCCCGCGCAGCCAATCGGTGCGGACTTTCGCGCGCAACCTGTTGGCGCTGCGCGACCTGCCGGCGCTGCTGTGGGACGAGCGGCTGTCGACGGCCGCGGTCACCCGCGCGATGATCGCCGCCGACATGACGAGGAAGCGCCGCGCCGCGGTCGTCGACAAGGTCGCGGCCGCCTACATCCTGCAAGGCTGCCTCGACGCGATGGCGGCTGCGGCATGATCTTCGTTGCCGCGGCGGCGCCGGGCAAGCGAGATTAGGGCGTGACCGTCTCAACCAGCGTCTCGGCGACGGAGAAACCCGAGAGGACCGACCGCAGCCCGCGCCCCGTCGCGATCTGGCTGCTGGCGTGCTGCGCGATGATCATCGCGATGGTGGTGATCGGCGGCATCACCAGGCTGACCTGGTCGGGGCTGTCGATCACCGAGTGGCAGCCGGTGACCGGCATCGTGCCGCCGCTGTCCGCCGCCGCCTGGCAGGCGGAATTCGCGAAGTACCAGCAGATCCCGCAATACAGGCTGTTGAACGCGGGGATGAGCCTCGGCGACTTCAAGACGATCTTCTTGTGGGAGTATGTCCATCGGCTGTGGGGGCGGCTGATCGGTTTCGTCTACCTCGTCCCCTTCCTCTATTTCCTCATCCGCGGCCGGATATCGCGCCGCCTCGCCTGGCCGCTCGCCGGGATTTTCGCGCTGGGCGGGTGCCAAGGCGCGCTCGGCTGGTACATGGTGGAAAGCGGCCTCGCCGACCGGATCGAAGTGAGCCAATACAGGCTCACCGCGCACCTGGCGCTCGCGCTGGTGATTTACGCGGCGACACTGTGGACGGCGCTCGGGCTTCTGGAAAACCCGCGCGGCGGCGCCCCGCCGCGTATTCGCCGGGGCGCCGAATTGGTGCTCGCCCTTGTCGGCCTGACGATCGTCGCCGGCGGGTTTGTCGCCGGGCTCAACGCCGGCCTCGTCTACAACACCTTTCCGCTGATGGACGGCCGCTTCGTTCCGGCCGGCTACGCCCAGCTCGAACCCTTTATCCGCAATTGGTTCGAGAATGTCCCGGCGGTGCAGTTCGACCACCGCCTCCTGGCGATGACGACGGTCGGCTCGGTGATCCTGCTGTGGTTCGCGGGCGCCCGCGGTGCGCCACGGAGCGCACTGCCTGTCGCGGCCCGGCGCGCGCTCCACGCCTTGCTGGCGGCGGCCTTGTTGCAGCTTGCCCTCGGCATTTCGACTTTGCTGCTGGTCGTGCCGATCGCGCTCGCCACGGTGCATCAGGGCGGCGCAGTGCTGTTGCTGACCGCGGCGATCGTACTGCGACACCGGCTCCGAGCGTCCGGGTAGGATTGCTTCGGCCAAGATAGAGCGCGCCAGGGATCACAGCCCCGCGCAGATGACGGGCCCCTAACCGATGGCGCGAGGCGAGGAGGGGGCCGACCAAAGGGACTGCAGGTGCAGACGCGCGATGCGGCGCGTAATCAGCACGACAAGCAGGGTCAGCGATACCGTGGCAAGCGGAAAGCGGGTGGGCCCGGCGGCCAGCGTGATCGGTGCGATCAGCGCCAATATCAAGACAAGAATTTCGCTCGAAGCGAACGGTTCGCCCTTGCGTTGCGCATCGGCGACGACCCAGAGTACCGCAGTCGCCACCACCGGCATGTCATAGACGAACGCATGCGGCGTAGCGAGAAAGGTGGCGGCGAATAGCGCCGCGGCGCCGAGGCTAGTCGGTCCGGAGCGGAAACAACGCCATACCGCTGCGGCGGCGGCAAGTGCGGCGAGCGCCTGACCGGCCATAGCCTGCGCGGGCGCGGCCCCCAGCGCGACGAGGCGCTCGGCGACGGTCGGCATCAAGTAGGCGATCTCGCTATTTTCCGCAGAAAATTGGTGCGCATATCCGATCATGTTGCCGACCCAAGCGGTCCAGATCGCGCTGCCGAAGACGGCGCCGGACGCCACCACCAGCACTGCGGCCGTGATGCAGGCCGCCGCAATCGTCCGCCACAGCCGCGCCGCCAGGAGAGCGACCGGCACCAGGATGCCGATCTGCGGCTTGTAGGTCAGCAGACCGAGCAGAATACCGGCCACGACCGGCCGCTTTCCCGCCAGCCGAAAACCGCCGGCCAGCAGCGCCGCCTCGAGGCATCCTGTTTGGCCGGCAACGATCACAAGCGTCGTCGTCGGCGCCAGGAGCGCCGCTAGCGCCGGCGCCGAGCGCCATTGCCTGCCGACAGTAGCCCAGACAAAGAACAGCAGGCTGCTCCCGATCGCCACCGCATAGGCGGTCCAATACGGCAGCTGCCCCAGCGGGCCGAGCACCAACAGGAAGCTCGGCGGGTACGGGAACGGGTAGTCGATTTGCGGCGCCATGCCGAGCGCAACCTGCGCCGCATGCAATGCCGCCGGATCGTAGACCTGCGCCGCCGGATGGCCGGTGAGAAACCGGCCAGCGCTCCACAGCCCAAAGAAGTCGTTGATCGGGTCGGCAGCGGCGCGCATCGCCGTCAGGTTCAAATAGATGGCGCCGTAGATCGCAAACAGAACGAGGAGGACAGCAGCGCCAAGGCGAAAACTGCCGCTGAGCGGCTCCCACAGCAGCGCCAAGCGGACGCACGCCGCCGGCTCGATCGAGTGGGCCATGCGCGTCGAGCGTGTGAACCAGGCCATCGGCGCTTCTCCTCGGCGATCCCGCGGGATCGCTTCAGCGAGGATCAGGCCTAGCCCTTGCGAAATGCTTAGCCGCTGCCGCCGCGCCGATTCAGCCTGAAAAATCAACCTGTGTCGCCCGGGCCGATGGTAGTAACCTGCACGTACACGACCGCTGCGCCGCCACGGAGGTGAAGCCATGAAAGTCAGGATCGATTGGTGCAAGCCCTGAAACTATGAGCCGCGCGCCCTCCGTGCGAGGGCATTGCTGGAAGCAAAATACGGAGCCGAAGTCGAGCTGGTGCCCGGAATCGGCGGCGTGTTCGAGATTACCGTCGACGGCCGTCTGAAGTTCTCGAAAAAACAGACCGGCCGCTTTCCGACCGATGACGAAATCATCGCGGCCGGCGAGCCCTAGCTTCGGCCGCATGCCGGCCGGCTACCCATGTCAGGGCGCGCCGGCCGGCTGTCCGCGTTCATTGCTCCACCGAGCGGCAGGTCATGGGCAAATAGTCCGCGACGCAATGCCGCTTTTAATAGTTTGGCAACCGTTTCAAGTCAGGCTCCCGTCGTCAGTCTCGAGGAGGATCAAGATGTTTAGGAGTATCATGAGGCTCCTGATGAACGAAGATGGAGCAACCGCGATCGAATATGGTCTGATCGCTGCGCTGATCGCTGTCGCCGCCGTGACCGTGATGGGCACCGTCGGCACCAACCTCAGCAACACGTTCAACACCGTCGCCACCGATCTCTGAGCTTAGGCGAGTTCACGAAAAGCCCGGCGGCACGCGATGCCCCGGGCTTTTTTTTGCGTGCCGCAACTATGCCGTCCGAGGCGCGATATCGCGCTACCGGGAACAGCTCCCCGGCCCGCCTTCAATCGTCCGCCAATAGGAAATGGGACGCGCTCCGTCACAACGATAGAGCGGACAGCGGTCTTATCTTAAAAAGCAAAAGCGCGGCGATCCCACGGAAATAATCCGCGGAATTCGCCGCGCTCGCCTTTAGTTCGAGATGTAGGCCGACTGCACCGCGCTGGTGAACAGCGCGCTCATCGCCGCGGGAATGTTACCGCCGGTATCGACCTGGGAGAACAACCCCGGCGACGCACAGCTTTGCATCGCCGAGGCGATGGTCGACTGAAACGGCGAGACGTGCGAATTGTACCAGCCATTGGTCGGCAGCGGCAGGTAGACCGTATACAGCACAGCGATGCGAATGCCGCGATTTTTGATCGCGCTGCATGTCGCGTTGTTCACCGTCGTGTATGTGCGAGTACCGCCGACCAGCTCATCCTCGACGCCGTCGCTGACCAGGAGCAGCACCTCTTGGGGCGTATCCCCGCTCGCGGTAGTGCCGCCGCCGGGATTGGGCATCAGCGTATTGACTTGGGTAAACGCATTGGTGAGGTTGGTGTCGGCATCCTGATTGCTGTCGCCGGAATTCAGATGGTTGTTGTCGTACATTTCGAGCTGCTGGATGTTTCCGGCCGATGTCTGCGCGGTACTGAGGTTTGAGGTCAATGCCTGGATTGGCGGGCTGTTGTTGAAATTAAGGTCGAACGTGTTGATCGCTACGCGATAGACGGCACTGTTCGCCGTTTCGGTCGATTGCGCCGTGGTCATCAGGTCTTGCGTGGCGGTTCGGAGATTGTCGATGCGCAACGTGACACCGAGGTTGCGCGCCAGCGCGTAATTGTCTTCGCCGCCTGGATTGCCCGTTCCGGAGGCCGAGCAGTATTGGTAAGCCTTCGCTAGTGTACCCGCCGGCGACGGTGGGATGTACACCGTAGGTGTAGCCGTACAGAGTTCATTAGGCGAGATTGTTGTATTCATATTATTAGTCGGGATGTAATGATTTTCACTTGCCGGGTGCGATTCATGACAGGCAAAGGCGCAACCGCAACTCGCTCCGCCATTCGGGGCGGAGTCGCATTGGCCTTGGGTGTTGGCGACCATCGTATTGATCCCCGCCGGGGTGGCGGCGATGCCCATCGACGGCGACGAATCGAGCAGCAGATAGAAGTCGATGTTCGGGTTGGCCGGGCCGTGCGCCGTCGCGGTGACAGAGACCGGGATGGTGTTCTCGAGAATGCCGTTAAAGCTCGAATTGATCGACGCGCTGGCGGTCACGGTCACCGTCCAGGGCGCGCTGTTGCTCACCACGATGTTGGACGTGACGCCGTTGTTGGTCTGCAGGCCCACTTCCGCCTTGGTCAGGTAATTGGTGGCGGCGGTGGTTGCCTGGCTGGCGTAGCCGTTGTTGAGATAGATGCTCGCGCCGGCGATCGCGGCCGCGTCGACCGCGCCTTGCAGCCCGGTCTTGAAGTTCAGGCCGCGCGCGAAATCGATGCCGACGCCGGTCGCCGTGCCCAGCGCCAGCAAGCTGATGGCCATCAAAACCATCGTCGTGGCGCCGGTGTCCCGCAGCAGATCGGCGGCGAGGCGGCGGAACCGCCGGCGCTGCGTTACGACGCCGGCGTCGCCGATTGACGGGGAGCTGGTCGAGCGCCGCGCTCGCGACATCGGGAACTTGATCACTTGCACACCGAGAGGTTTGACTGGCGGATAAGGCCCATCAAACAACGTCCCGTTTAAAAAAAACTTAAAACCCGCCGCCAGGGTCGCCGCTTAAGTATTTGTTTGGCATTTAAGGGCGGTCCAGCCGTAAAGCGCCGGGCTCAGCTGCAGCTTTCCGATCCGCTCGCGGGTGGACAGGGAGTGCCTTGCGTATAGGCCGGCGGCAGCAGGTTGCGCGGTTGCGCGGCGATTTGGGTGCTGATAACGATCGGGGTCGTGATGAAGTAATTGAGCAGCGAGGTGTAGGTGTATGTCGCCTTGATGACGATCGTGCTGCCGTTCGCGGTGCCGAGGCCGTTGACGAACGTCGCCGCGTTGGCCATCGCCGCGGCGCCGCCGCGCTCGACCTGCCATGACACGGCCGGGTTCTTGCCGGTGGCGTCGTAATAGACATTGGCGATGGCGAGGCCGAGATTATTGCCGGTGCTGTTGGTCATGACGAGCTGGGCGGCGATGTAGTAATTGTCGAAATCGGTGTTGCCGACGCCGCCCTGTGCGGTCGTCGTCTGGCCGAGCAGATCCCCGACCGTATTGGCCACATCGACCACTTTCATGTAGCAGATGACGCCCTGCGTCACCTCGTACAGCGCGAAGACCATCGCGCAGAGGACGGGCAGCGCGAAGGCGAACTCGATCGCCGCCGTCGCGCGGCAGCTGCGCAGCACTTTGCCAAGCCGGCGCATGAAGCGGCGGGGTGTAAGGCGCGCGGCGTCGTCTTGATCGCGGATCATCATCAGTAAGGCTCGTTCTGAAAAACTACGACCGACTGCAGATACGCGGAATTCGTGGCGCCGCCCACCAGGCCGCCGATCCAGGGCGTAAAGAACGGATAATTGTAGCTGACCGTGACCACCAGGATCTGACCGGCCGTGCCCGGGCTGAAACCGGTGCTGATCATGTTGCCGTTCTTGTCGCGCGTCGGAGGGGTGTTCACCGAGGTCTGCGCCGACGACCAGTCGTTAAAGACCTGCGCCTGATAGACGATGCTGCCGCAGCCGATCAGCGAGCCGACCTCGTTGCACAACAGCGTCGAGAACGTGCTCGTCGGACTCCCGCTGGTTTGCACCTGTCCCGTGCGGATGAGGCGCGCGGCGTCACGTGCCGCGTTGTCGAGGACCGACTGGATGAACAGCATGTAGCCGAATTCGAACGCCGCCAGCAGCATCACCATGAAGCTGGCGCCGACAATGGCGAATTCGACCGCGGCAGCGCCGCGAGCGTCGATCGCCGCAAGCCATCGCTTCACCAGGTCGAGCAGCCTCACCGGCTATCCTTCCGGGCGTCTTGCCCGAATTGTCGCGCCGCCAAATGCGGCCGATCGAGACGCTAAACCTCGGCATTTAAGAAAAGGTTACGGGATGTTACGGGCCCGCCGGGCGACAGCTCGACCGCCCATTATGCCTTCGTTAACCATTGTTGGAGAGGATTCGCCCAACCGAAGCGCCGGAGACCGCCATGACCGTCTGGTTCTGCCCGCCTTTCCCTAGCGTAGCTGTCGTCGCCTCGCGGTTTCGCGGGCACGTGGCACACTAGGCACGGCATCGGCCAGACGGGAGATATCGCATGGCGCTCGAGCTGCAATTCGTCGCTCTAGCCGGGTTTGGCGGGCTGATGCTGGTCGCTGCGTTTGAAGATTTGCGCCGCCTGATCATCCCCAACCCGCTGATTTTGGCGCTGTGCCTGATGTGGCCGCTTTATCTCGCAGCCGCGCCCAGCCTCTATGGCGCGCTCGGCGCGCTCGGCAGCGCGGTTGGCGTCTTTATCGCGGGCGCTTTCTGTTTCTCGCGCGGCTGGCTCGGTGGCGGCGACGTCAAGCTGCTTGCCGTCGCGACGCTGTGGGCGGGACCATCGGCGACGCCGGCGCTGTTGCTGCTGACCGGAATACTCGGCGGCGTGCTGGCGCTGTTCCTGCTGATGCCGCCAGGCGCCTACATCGCGACCCTGGCCCGCGCCAAGCTTGGCCCTTCCGACCTGGCGGCGAGCCAAGGCCTGGCCACACCCGTCCCTTACGGCATCGCCATCGCCGGCGCCGCCGTGATCGTCGTCTTCCTTCCGCATTTCCATTGAGATAGCCATGCGCGCCCGTACCCTGATCCTGCTCGTCGTCGCCCTTATCCTTGCTGGGGGCACCACCATGATGGCCCGTGGCTGGCTCGCCTCGCAGCGGGCCGTCACGTCCGAAGCCGCGCCGATTACCGTGCCGACCCCGGCAAAGTCGGTGTTGATCGCGCGCGCGCCGATCCAGCGCGGCCAGCTCCTGAAGCCGGAGGATCTGTCCTGGGAGCCATGGCCGGAAGGCGGCATCGACAAGGCCTACGTCCTGATCGGCACCAAGACCCCCGAGGATTTCGCCGGCTGGGTCGCGCGCTTCCCGATCGGGGCCGGCGAGCCGATCACCGAGGCGAAAATCATCGCCCCCGGCAATCGCGGGTTCCTGGCCGCGGTGCTGCATCCCGGCATGCGTGCCGTTTCGGTCCCGGTGTCGGTAACGTCGGGTATTTCGGGTTTCGTCTTCCCCGGCGACCAGGTCGACCTGATCGTCACCTACTCGGTTCAGGACACCGCCAAGCCCGGTCAGGCGGCGCAAGGCCCCCTGCTCGAGCACAAGGTGTCGGAAACCATGCTGCACGATATCCGCGTGATCGCGATCGACCAGAAGCTCGATTCGAAAGCCGGGGAAGCCGTCGTCGCCAAAACCGCGACATTCGAGGTCACCCCGAAGGAAAGCGAGATCATCGCGCTCGCGGATCAGATGGGAAAACTATCGCTGAGCCTGCGCAGCCTGGTGCCCGGCCCCGGCGAGCTCAAGCACGAAATCAGCGACTCGCCCTTCGAAACCCCCAGCGCCGCGCTTTCGGAAACCTATACCGTTGATAGCGATGTCAGCCCCCTATTGCACGCCCCTGGCAAAAATCAGGCAAGCGGAGCAGATTCAGGTTTGGTCACGATCTTGCGGGGCGGTCAGACTTCGGTGACGTCGACCACGGTGCAGCAATAAACAAATTGGGGGTTGGGATGTCCCGTTGGCTGGCAGGCGTAATCGCCGCATCAGCATTGATGCCTATCGTGTCGGGAAGCGCGGCGGGAATTGCCGCGTCGAGCGAAACTCCCCTTATGGCGGCCCTCGGCGAGACCGCGCCAGCGGCCGCCGCCCCCAGCGACACGCAATCGGTCGCGGCAGCCGCGGCAGCCGACACAATTCGCACCGCGGCGGGCGCCGACACAACCCCCGCGGCCACGCCCAGCGACATGACGCCGACGGTCGTCACCCCCACCGAGACACCGCCCGCCGCGCCGGCGTCGGCCAACGCCTCGTTGCCACCGGTGAGCCAGGTTCGCGCCACCGGGGCGCCGATCGGCCTCGAGGTCGGCAAGGGCACGCTGATCCGCCTCAACAAGCCGGCGGCGACCGTCTTTATCGCCAATCCGGCGATCGCCGACGTGCAGGTCAAGTCGCCGTCGCTGATCTATCTGGCCGCCAAGACGCCGGGCGAAACCTCGGTCTACGCGGTCGATGCGGCGGACAATGTGTTGCTCAATTCGCCGGTTCGCGTCGAACACGATCTGTCGCGCGTGCGCCAGTCGATGCACGCCTTGATGCCGGGGGAGAACATCTCGGTCAGTTCGGTCGAGAACTCGCTGGTGCTGCGGGGCGACGTATCGACCGCCGGCCGCGCCGAAAAAGCCCGAGATCTGGCCGCTTCGGTGGCCGCCGACGTCAAGGGGAATGTCGTCAATCAGTTGTCGGTCGACACCCCGAACCAGGTCAACCTGCGGGTCAAGATCGCCGAGGTCAACCGCACCGCGTTGAAGGCCCTCGGCTTCAACTGGTCCGGCAATTGGATGAACAACCGGCTCGATCATTCGACATTCAACCTTGCCACGAACAATCCGGTCACCAACCAGGCCATCATCAACCAGAATAACTTCAATTACGGATTCGCCATTCCCGGCAACGGTTCCCTGCAGGCGGAAATCGACGCGCTGGCACAAGAAAACCTGATCACCACGTTGGCCGAGCCCAACCTGACCGCGACGTCGGGTCAGACCGCGAGCTTCCTCGCCGGCGGCGAGTTTCCCGTGCCGGTCGCCGGCACCGCGGCCACCGGCGGCGGGGTTCCGACGATCACCGTCGAATTCAAGCAATTCGGTGTGGCGCTGGACTTTACCCCGACCATCATCGACGCCACCCATCTGAGCCTGCGGGTCCGGCCGGAGGTCAGCCAGCTCAGCACGACCGGCGCGGTCTCGGTGCCGCTCGGCTCGGGTCAGGTGGTGACGATCCCGGCGCTGACGGTGCGGCGCGCCGACACCACGGTCGACCTCGCCAGCGGCCAAAGCTTCGCGCTCGCCGGGCTGTTGCAGAACACCAGCGAGCAGGACATCTCCAAGATACCCTGGCTCGGCGATATCCCGGTCCTCGGCCAGATGTTCCGCTCGAACCTGTTCCAGCACAACGAGACCGAGCTCGTCATCATCGTGACGCCGTATCTGGTCAAGCCCTCGCAGACCGCGCTCGCGGCGCCGACCGACGGCTTCATCGTGCCGCACGACGCCGAACGGTATCTCAACGACGAGATCTACAAGCAAACGCTGCCCGGACCAGAACGCGGTCCCCTGCCGGCGGGCGGTGCAGGCCTGATCGGCCCGATCGGCTTCCGGCTCGATTAACGGGGAGGGTCAGCCAATGAACACCAACCGCTCAATCCTGGTCGTGGCGCTGACGCTTGTCGTCGGCGCGTGCAACCCCGGGACCGACTACACCGCGGCCGAGGCGCCGAAGAACTTGAAGCTCGACATCGCGCAGAGCGAGATCGATGTGCGCTTCGCGCCCGGCAGCGCTGTTCTCGCGCCCGCCGATGCCGCACGCTTGCGGCAGCTTGCCGCGAAGGGCGGGATCGCCG
>Ga0209483_1001312_pt1 | contig 18995 bp, 24 predicted proteins | sample NGEPerA_FD_184508 | JGI IMG/M metagenome (GOLD analysis project Ga0209483, IMG submission 184508) | Arctic peat soil microbial communities from the Barrow Environmental Observatory site, Barrow, Alaska, USA - NGEE PermafrostL2-A... | ecosystem: Environmental > Terrestrial > Soil > Wetlands >... | reverse complement strand
TGAGCCGGGCAAATCGCTTCACACAATTTGCAGGCAATGCAGCGTTCTTCGCCATTAGGATAACGGCGCAGCGCATGTTCGCCGCGAAAGCGCGGGGATAGCGCACCTTTTTCATGCGGATAATTCAGCGTGACTTTGGGCGCAACGAAATAGCGCATGGCCAGGAAGAAGGCCTGCACAAATTCTTTGAGAAATAGCTGTTTACCAGCTTGGTTCAGTGAGAGGCTCATGTTGGTAACCATCCCATGTAAACAAGAACGCCAGAGGTGATGACCACCCAGGCCAGTGAAATTGGTAGAAACACTTTCCAACCAAGGCGCATCAGTTGGTCATAGCGATAACGCGGCACAATGGTTTTGGTGAGAGCAAAAAAGAAGAATACTAAAATTACCTTGCCGAGGAACCAGAATATCCCGGGAAGCCACGTGAATGGTGCCACGCTGATAATTGGGGCCCAGCCGCCGAGGAACAGCGTTGTGATCATCGCGCACATGGTGGTGATAGCCACATATTCGCCAAGCATGAACAGCAGATACGGTGTGGAGGAATACTCCACCATAAAGCCGGCGACGAGTTCTGATTCTGCTTCGACCAAATCAAACGGCGGGCGATTGGTTTCAGCCAAAGCCGAAACAAAGAAGATTATAAACATCGGAAACAACGGCAGCCAATACCAATCCAAGAAAGATGATGGCAGGCCAAGTTTAGTGCCCAACCCATGATTTTGCGCGTGAACAATATCGGTGAGGTTTAATGAACCTGCGCAAAGTAAGACCGTGATCATAACAAAGCCGATCGAGACTTCATACGACACCATCTGTGCGGCAGAACGCAGCGCCGAAAGAAATGGATATTTAGAATTGGAAGCCCAGCCACCCATGATCATGCCGTAGACCATCAGAGATGAAAGGGCGAAGAGGAAGAGAATGCCCACATTGATATTGGCCACGCGCCAGCCTTCAGCCATCGGCATCACGGACCAGGCCGAAAGCGCCAATACCGATGTGACCACAGGCGCAATCACGAAAACAACCTTGTTGGCGCCATCTGGAATGATGACTTCTTTGAAGGCGAATTTTAACAAGTCCGCGAAGGATTGCAACACGCCCCAAGGGCCAACCACGTTGGGCCCACGGCGCATCATCACTGCGGCCCAGACCTTGCGGTCAAAGTAAATCAAGAAGGATACACAAATCAGCAGGGCTACTAAAAGACCCAGACTTTCAATCACGATCAAACCAAGAGTGAGCAGGAGTTCAGTCATAGCTTACTCCGCCGCCTGCATCTGTTGCCCATTCTTCAAAGCCGAACACTCAGCCATGATGCGCGATGCGCGGGCGATTGGATTGGTGAGATAGAAATTTTTGATCGGTGAGGTGAAGGCAGTTTTCGTGGGTTTACCTTTTGCGTCACCAATAGAGGCCAATGCTGCGGCATCTGCCTTGTGCAGCTTGTTCAATTCCGCCAGTTGAGGCGCAGCTTGGTACATTGCAGCACGAAGGGCGCCGAGGGAGGTAAAGCCAAGGTCGGTCGCTGCCCGTTTGGCCAAGTTTACGATAATGGCCCAATCTTCACGCGCTTCACCGGGAGGAAACGCGGCGCGGCTTGTCATTTGTGGCCGGCCTTCGGTGTTGACATAAGTAGCAGATTTTTCAGTGTATGCAGCACCGGGCAAGATCACATCAGCGCGTGCGGCACCAGCGTCGCCATGACTGCCGATATAGATCACAAAGGCTTTGCCAAGTTTCGCCATATCAATTTCATCGGCGCCAGCAAGAATGGCAACATCAAGATCGCCGCTTAACATTTCACTTGTGGTTTTGCCGCCTTCACCGGGCAATGCGCAAACATCTAGCGCGCCAACACGACCAGCAGCTGTGTGCAGAATATTGAAGCCGTTCCATCCGTCTTTTATCACGCCGATTGAAACAGCGGCCCTATAGGCCATGGCCAAAATCGCTGCGCCATCAGGCCGCGCCAAAGCGCCCTGCCCGATGATGAACATGGGCTTTTGCGCTTTAGCGGGCGGATGATTAACGAAAGATTCAAGGCTTTCGGGCCCAGCGCCAAGATAAGCGTAAGTGTAAGTGAGATCAGCTTTTTCGCCCACAACGCCAATCAAACAGCCGCCCTTGTTGGCGCGTTTCTTGATGCGGGCGTTGAGCACCGGCGCTTCAAGGCGCGGGTTGCAGCCGATCAACATGATTGCATCAGCTTCTTCGATTGCAGCAATGCCCGAGTTGAAAATATAACCAGCGCGGCCACCCACTTCGCCAAGTGGACCGCCATCTTGGCGACAATCGATGTTGTTGACGCCTAATTTCACGGCCATTGTTTTCAGCGCGAAAGCTTCTTCCGCTGCCACCAAGTCGCCCAACAGAATGCCAACACGCTCCGGTGCGGCTGCCTTGAGTTTGGAAGCTGCGCGGTTCAATGCCTCATCCCAAGTGGCGGGGCGCAGTTTGCCCATATCGCGCACATAAGGTTGATCGAGCCGCTGAGTTTTCAAGCCATCCCAAACGAAACGCGTCTTATCAGAAATCCATTCTTCATTCACATCTTCATTGATGCGCGGTAGAATGCGCATCACTTCGCGGCCGCGTGCATCCACCCGGATGTTAGAACCAACTGCATCCATCACATCAATGGTTTCAGTTTTGCGCAATTCCCAGGCGCGGGCTTTAAACTCATAGGGCTTAGAAGTGAGTGCACCCACCGGGCAAAGATCAATGATATTGCCTTGTAGTTCTGATGAAATCGCCTTGTTTAAATAGGTGGTGATTTCCATATCCTCACCACGACCAGTGGCACCCATTTCCTCAATGCCCGCCACTTCAGTGGTGAAGCGCACACAGCGCGTGCATTGGATGCAGCGGTTCATTGACGTTTTGACCAGCGGCCCCAAGTTTTTGTCTTCAACAGCACGCTTATTTTCGTGGAAGCGACTGGCGACGATCCCATAGGCCATGGCCTGATCTTGCAAATCACATTCGCCGCCCTGATCGCAGATCGGACAATCAAGCGGATGATTGATGAGCAAGAATTCCATCACACCTTCACGGGCTTTTTTTACCATTGGTGTGTTGGTGAAAACTTCCGGCAGTTCACCGTTCGGGCCGGGGCGCAGATCGTTGACTGACATAGCGCAAGAGGCTTGCGGTTTTGGCGGGCCGCCCTTCACTTCAATGAGGCACATGCGGCAGTTGCCTGCCACTGAAAGGCGTTCATGATAACAGAAGCGCGGCACTTCTTTGCCAGCCAATTCGCAGGCCTGCAACAGCGTGGTGCCGTTTTCAACTTCAAGTTCTACGCCGTCTATTTTCAGCTTTGGCATTATGCACACCTTAGTGAACGCATGCGTTCAATATCCATCACTTCGGCCCAGCCGAACGCACGTTCGGATGGTCCATTCTTTTCATAATCTTCTAACTTGTTCATGGCTTCGGTCAGAGTTGGCTTATGGCCTTCAATCACATACCAAAAAACCATATGTGGTTTTTCCATCGCCTCAAAAAACTCGGCTTTGCGCTTGTAAATTTGGACATGGACGGTTTTGAACACATAATTTTCCAAAGCCTTTGCATCAGTCCATACTGACATGTTGACAGCGTAATCATCGCCAACCCGCAGGTCAGTCGCGTTATTGCTACCGTCAGCTTTCAGACGCCAAACAAATCCCTCTGAACGTTCGGCCAGCGCATTGATGCGGTCAAGGTTGTTCATAAAGCCAGCCATGCGCGCATCCGTTGTTGGATATTTGAATTTGCCAATGTTGAGTTCAGCGAGGTGCATCACATTACTCCGCTGCATGACGGACAGAGCCGTCTTTGGTTGAGCGATAAGTATATTGATCTATGCGCGCTTCGATCACAGGGCGGAAATGCGTGATCAAGCCTTGGATCGGCCAAGCTGCAGCATCACCTAGCGCACAAATGGTGTGGCCTTCGATCTGCTTGGTGACATCCAACAGCATATCAATCTCGCGCTTTTCAGCGCGGCCTTCGACCATGCGGGTCATGACGCGCCACATCCAACCTGTGCCTTCGCGGCACGGAGTGCATTGGCCACAAGACTCATGCATGTAGAATTTCGCCAGCCGTGCAATGGCTTTGATGAGATCAGTATTTTTATCCATCACAATCACTGCTGCCGTGCCGAGGCCTGAGCGTAGTTTTGAAAGTGAATCGAAATCCATTGGTGTGTCGATGATTTGGGCCGCTGGCACCATGCGCACTGACGAGCCGCCGGGAATCACTGCGAGGAGATTATCCCAACCGCCGCGAATACCGCCGCAATGCTTGTCGATCAACTCGCGGAAAGTGATGCCCAGTTCTTCTTCAACGTTACAAGGTGTGTTCACATGGCCAGAAATACAGAATAATTTTGTGCCAACATTGTTAGGGCGGCCCATCGAGTTAAACCACGTTGCACCACGGCGCAAAATCGTTCCTGCCACAGCAATTGATTCAACATTGTTTACTGTGGTTGGCGCACCATAAAGACCGACGTTGGCGGGGAATGGCGGCTTCATGCGCGGCTGGCCTTTTTTGCCTTCCAAGCTCTCCAACATCGCGGTTTCTTCGCCGCAAATATAAGCACCCGCACCATGGGTGACGTAAAGATCAAAGTCCCAACCGTTAACATTGTTCTTGCCGATCAGGCGGGCCTCATAGGCTTGGTCAATGGCAGCCTGAAGGTGTTCACGCTCGCGCACATATTCGCCGCGCACATAAATATAACCCACGTTGCAGGCCATACCCATGCCTGCCAGCAAACAGCCTTCGACCAGCAAATGCGGATCATGACGCATGATCTCACGGTCTTTACAGGTACCGGGCTCGGATTCATCAGCGTTCACCACCAGATAATGCGGACGTTCGCCCACAACTTTGGGCATGAAGCTCCACTTCAATCCGGTTGGAAAGCCAGCGCCGCCACGGCCACGCAGACCGGAAGCTTTGACTTCGTTCACGATCCAATCGCGACCCTTGTCGATGAAGGACTTTGTGTCCACCCAACAGCCACGTTGCTTAGCACCTTCGAGGCCCCAATCATGGAGGCCGAACAGGTTAGTGAAAATGCGGTCTTTATCAGCGAGCATCACAGAACTCCTTAAGCCTCAACATGCGGGAAATGGAGTAAGTCATCTTTTCTTCCCTGGCTTCTTCGCTGGAACGGATTTTTTTGCGGAGCTTGTTTTTGCCGCCGGCTTTTTGGAAGGCTCTGCCATCACCACTGCATTCTTCGCGGGCGGCACCTTCACAATGGCCTTCTTGGCTGGCACCGCTTTTACTGCGGGCTTGCCAGGTGGCACATTGGCTGGCGTGACAATAGCTTTTTGCGCTGGTTGGGTAGTGGCCGCAGGTTTTGCAACTGCCGCAGGCACCGGAGCAATGGCTGGCTTTGGGCTTTGCGGCGGCGCACCAGCCGAGACAGGCACCGGTGGCGGAGGTGGTGGTGCTTCCACTCGCTTATATGTGCGTTGCTTGTTATAGAGTGATTTGTCTGTGAGTGAAGTTGCCCCGGTCAAAGCCATTGAAAATTGGCGGCCATTTTGCGGGCCGGGTTTAACCGGACGACCTGCTTGGAAATCATCAATGATTTTACTCAAGCTTGCGGGTGTGAGGTCTTCGTAAGTATCTTTCACAATCTGAATCATCGGGGCGTTCACGCAAGCGCCGAGGCATTCAACCTCTTCCCAGCTCATTGAACCATCAGCGTTCAAATGATGTGGCTCTGGGTGGATTTTGCTTTTGCAAACGTCGATCAAATCTTCGGCCCCGCGCAATTGACAAGGCGTTGTGCCGCACACTTGGATGTGTGCTTTGCGGCCGACAGGCGAGAGATGGAACATGGTATAGAAAGTGGCCACTTCCAACACGCGAATATAAGCCATGTCCAGCATCCGACCGACATATTCAATCGCCGGACGAGACAGCCAACCATCTTGTTCCTGAGCAAACCATAACAGCTGAATGACTGCAGAGGCCTGCTTGCCTTTGGGAAAGCAAGCAATGGCTTGTTTGGCGCGCGAGACATTATCAGGCGTGAAAGAAAACGCTGCGGGCTGAACCGGATCTAAACGACGAACACTCACCGATCCACCTCGCCGAATACAATATCAAGAGAACCAAGAACGGCAGATACGTCCGCCAGCTGATGGCCACGACACATAAAATCCATAGCTTGTAAATGGGCAAAGCCGGGTGCACGCAAACGGCAACGGTATGGTTTGTTGCTGCCATCGCTGACCAGATAAACGCCGAACTCGCCTTTGGGTGCTTCAACGGCGCAATAGACTTCGCCAGCGGGAACTTTGTAACCCTCAGTGTAAAGTTTGAAGTGATTGATCATGCCTTCCATCGTGCGCTTCATTTCGGGGCGCTTGGGCGGAACAACCTTTCCATCATCAGATGTAATCGCACCAGCGCCCGCGCTGCTCAACAGCATATTTACACACTGCTTCATAATTTTTACACTCTCGCGCATTTCTTGAACGCGGATCAAATAGCGATCATAATTGTCGCCGTTCTTGCCGATGGGAATGTCGAAATCCAATTCGGAATAACATTCATAAGGCTGGCTTTTGCGCAGATCCCACGCCGCGCCTGAGCCGCGCAACATCACGCCGGAAAAGCCCAATTTCAGGCCATCTTCCAAAGACACTATGCCAATATCAACATTGCGCTGTTTGAAGATGCGGTTGCCGGTTAACAGCGTTTCAATATTATCCAATACCTTTGGATGGGTTTCGCAGAAATGGCCAATGTCATCAATCAATGCTTGCGGCAAATCTTGATGTACACCGCCGGGGCGAATGTAAGCGGCGTGCATACGACTGCCAGAAGCCCGTTCGTAAAATACCATCAGCTTTTCGCGCTCTTCAAAACCCCAAGTAAAAGGCGTCAAAGCACCAACGTCCATGGCTTGAGTGTTGACGTTCATGTGGTGCGACAGGAGACGGCCGATTTCAGAGTAAAGAACCCGGATGAGCTGTCCGCGCCTTGGCACCGTGATGCCGAGCAATTTCTCAACAGCCAAAGCATACGCATGTTCTTGGTTCATTGGCGCCACGTAATCGAGACGGTCAAAATATGGAACAGCTTGCAGATAAGTCTTTTGCTCAATCAGCTTTTCGGTACCGCGGTGGAGCAAGCCGATATGGGGATCGACGCGGGTGACGAGTTCGCCATCCAACTCCAAGATCATGCGCAAAACGCCGTGGGCCGCAGGATGTTGCGGGCCGAAATTCAGAGTGAAATTGCGAAGGGTTTGTTCGGTCATTGCTTCTGCACCACAGGCCTAACAAAGAAATAGAATGCGGCAGCAAGAATTCCGAAAGTCCCAAGATAATCGATCAGAATATTACCTACCGCAAAGATGCTTCCCGATGCCAATAGGAAATAAAACATGTAAAATGCACCAGTAACTGCACCGGGGTTAAATGTGAACAACGCAAAAATAATTGATTGCAAAACCATCTTTGCAACAAAGATTACGACTGAGATTACTGCAACTTGCCAAAGGTTAGTAGTCATACGCAATCTGGACATTCCGACAGCCATCAAACCGACTGTGACCGCCGAACCAACTGCTGATGTCAAAACTCCGAACCACAACGCTGTATTCATATCTTCTTCGCCTTTTCATCGCCGGGGAGAATGTATTCGGCCCCTTCCCAAGGCGAGAGGTAATCAAACTGGCGCATTTCTTGGACGAGTTTTACGGGTTCATAAACCACGCGCTTTTTCTCATCATCATAACGCACTTCAACATAGCCTGTGACCGGGAAATCTTTGCGCAGAGGGTGGCCGCTGAAGCCGTAGTCAGTCAATATGCGGCGTAGGTCTGGATGGCCGGAGAATACCACGCCATAGAGATCATAGACTTCGCGTTCAAACCAATCGGCGGCTGAGAATACTTCAACAGCTGACGGAACTTCGCCAGCTTCATCCACTTGCACCTTCACGCGAATGCGGGTGTTTTTATAGGGGCTGAGCAGATGATAGACCACATCGAAGCGCTTTTCGCGTTCAGGGTAATCGGCACCACAGATATCGATGAAAGAAACAAAACGGCAATCGGCATCGTCATGCAGGAACTTTAACACTTCAATGATGCGCGCGGCATCGGCTTGTAATGTGAGTTCGCCATAAGACATAGAAGTGGCCATTACAGCCCCCGCCAATTTAGCCTGAATGTTTGCACCAAGTGCGGCCAGATCAGTCATCGCCATCACCGCTCAATCGTTCCTGTGCGGCGGATTTTCTTTTGCAGCATCAGAAGGCCGTAAACCAAAGCTTCAGCGGTGGGCGGGCAGCCTGGCACGTAAATATCGACTGGCACGATACGATCACAGCCACGCACGACAGAATATGAATAATGATAATAACCACCGCCATTGGCACAAGAGCCCATGGAGAGCACGTAACGCGGTTCTGGCATCTGGTCATAAACTTTGCGTAATGCTGGCGCCATTTTATTGGTCAGCGTACCAGCCACGATCATCAAGTCCGACTGGCGGGGCGAGCCACGCGGCGCAATCCCGAATCGTTCAATGTCATAACGCGGGGCAAAAGCCTGCATCATTTCTACCGCGCAACAGGCCAAACCGAAGGTCATCGGCATGATCGAACCAGTTCGCGCCCAAGTGATAAGGTCTTGGGTTGAGGTAACAAAGAAGCCCTTATCGGCCAACTCATTGTTCACATCGCTGAAAAACGCCCGTTGTGGGGGCGTGTCCGATTCTATCAATCCCATTCGAGAGCTCCTTTACGCCACTCATAGACAAAGCCGACGATGAGCACGCCGAGAAATACAATCATCGACCAAAAGCCAAAAAGCCCAATCTTTCCAAGCGAAATTGCCCATGGAAACAGGAAGGCTACTTCCAAATCGAAAATGATAAATAAAATTGAAACAAGATAAAAGCGCACGTCAAATTTCATGCGCGCATCATCAAAGGCCTCAAAGCCGCATTCATAGGCAGAAAGCTTTTCAGGGTCTGGTGCACTAAATGCAATCGTCAATGGTGCAATCATCAGCGCCAAAGCAATCACCGCAGCGATGCCCATAAAAATTACGATGGGCAGATATGAATAGAGCAAGTCTGACATGCTGGCCTTTACGCCCCCTATTGCGATGCGGTGGAATTAGCGCAGCACTGTATGTGAAGCAAGCCTAAGCTACTTCAAAATCACATCACTGTGTGGGAAAGAATCTGGACATTTTGGCGCAAGTGGCGCGAAAGACGGGGCTCGAACCCGCGACCTTCGCCGTGACAGGGCGACGCTCTAACCAACTGAGCTACTTCCGCATTCCAATTGGCGCTGGATAGATGAGGCCTCCTGCCCTGTCAAGCATGTCTGCAACAGTAGTATTTTCTTTGTAACAGGGCCGTGAACGGTAGCTTGACCTAGCCTATACCGCCGCCATGCGATTCTTCGACAACAGCGCCATCAACCTTATCTATCTGCACTCAGCCTTGCAATCCATGGCATCGAATGCGGGCGGCGTTTTTGTTTATATTTACTTGCTCAAAGCGGGCTTGGCCTTGCCGCTGGTTTTTCTCACTATTGGCTGTTTGATGGTATTGCGTATTGTCATCCGCTTCTGCGTGGTGCCGGTAATCAAGCGCATTGGGCTGCGCAATGGCGTCATCTTGGGAACACTCGTTGAAGGTGTCAGCTATCTTATGTTGGCTCACGTTCACGGGCTTGGCGTCTGGTTGGTTGGCTATATTAGTGTGGCCTCGCTGGGCACGGCATTTTATTGGACGTGCTTTCATGCCATTGTTGCGCGTCAGGGCGATGTCGAAAAGCGCGGTGCACAAGTGAGTGCCCGTGAGGCTATCTTTGCGGTTACTGCCACCATCGGGCCTTTGTTTGGCGGATTGGTTTTGACCTTCGCAGGGCCGTTTTGGGCTTTCGCTTGCGCAGGGGTTTTCAGCATGTTTTCCACACTACCCTGGCTGGGCAGTGAGCGTTTAAGCGTTGAACCGGAAGCACAGCTTGATGCTCACTCTCGGTATTATGCAAGTGGTTTGGCCTTCTCGGATGGGTTGGTGGCTGCCTCGGTCAATTTCACGTGGCGGATCTTCTTGTTTCAGACACTGGGCGAAAGCTTCGAAAACTTTGGTGGGGCCATGGCTGTCGCCGGACTGTGCGGGGCGTTCATGGGGCTAGTTGCGGGGCGGTTATTTGATCTCGGCCATCACAAACGCTCACTGCAAATGGGTGCTCTGGCTGGGGCCTGCGTGGTTATTGCTCAAGTGTTGGGCTATCACATGGTCTGGAGCGCAATCTTGGCCACCATTATTTCGGCCATTGGTCTGCCGCTCTATATGTCGGCGCTGATGTCGCCATTCTATAATTTGGCGAAAGCCTCAGCCTGTAGTTTTCGCTTTAGTGTGGCAGGCGAAAATGGCTTTGACTCCGGTGCCGGACTTGGTTGCGCCGCTGCTGCTTTGTTCACATGGTTGGGGCTGCCCGCCACTTGGCCGCTGCTCATTGGGCTGATTGGTTGCGCCAGCATTTATATTTTGCTGCTGAGGCTCAGTACAAGCAAGGCTATGGTTTAGAGCTATGCGATTCTTCGACAATAGCGCCATAAACCGTATTTACCTACATTCTGCCTTGTTCGGACTTTCTGAGCGTAGCGGAGATGCGTTTGTTTTTGTTTTTCTGCTCAAGGCTGGACTAGCTCTGCCCATCGTATTTCTGTCGCTCGCCGCGATCGTTTTCTTGCGCCTCGTCTTTCGGCAGATGGTATTGCCCTTTGCGCGGCGTTTCGGCATTCGCCCAACACTAATTGTTGGCATTGCCATTGGAGCTTTGGCCTACATTCCTATCGGTTATGTTCGTGATGCCGGCCCGACACTGATTTTATTTCTGGTGCTATTAGGTTTAGGAGACGCATTCTATTGGGCCTGCTTTCACGCCACATCAGCAAAATTAGGCGATGTGGAAGCGCGTGGCGCTCAGGTTAGCGCTGTCCAAGTGGTTTATTCCATGAGCAGCATCATCGGGCCATTGCTCGGCGGACTTCTGCAAGTTTCCGCAGGACCCATTTTTGCCTTTCTGTTTGCGGGCTTGATGCGACTGCTTAGTGTTTGGCCGTTGCTCTCAACTCCCAACACAAAAATTGACACATCCGCCAAGATTGACAGCAAATCCAAGCTCTTTGCCGCTCAAGTCTATTTCTTCGATGGCTTTGGCAATGCGGCTTCGGGCAACGCTTTCTCACTGGCACTGTTCATCACTTTGGGTCAGAGTTTCCAACGCTTTGGTTTGGCACTGGCAGGTGCGGCCATGTTAGGTGCAGTGATGGGCCTTGGTATTGGCCGGTTGTTTGATTTGGGCCATCACAAATGGTCAACAAGCATTGGCATGTGCGCTGTAGCCTTGTTCGTGATTGTTGCCACATTTGGATACGGCCATGCGTTTACTGCTGTTGCTGCTTTGGCGCTTGGCGCAATAGCTGGGCCGCTTTATGCTTCGGCCTATAATGCCCGGGTTTATAATCTCTCTAAAGCGTCTGGTGATGCGCTGCGCTTTCAAATCTGGGGCGAAGGTGGTTGGGATTTAGGTGCCGCATCCGGCTGCATCATAGCTGCTCTGCTGGTGTGGTCGGGCTTCAGTTTTACGTTGCCGATTGCGCTTGGATTGATTGGGCCATTTGGGGTGTGGTTCACGCTGCATCAATCTTATCAGATCTCCGAGCCATCCTTGCGCAAGTAAACGCCCTTCTGATTTTGCAGAACCACTTTCATATCGATGTCGGAATACCACGCCACTTCGTTCTCACCACGGGTTCCAACTTCGAGATATTGCACGGGCTTATCGGTTAGGTTTTTCAAACAATGGCCATTGCCGTTGCCCGCTTTAAAGCCGGCGCACATGCCGGGCGTTAAAACATGTTCGCCTGAATCATCCGCCAAAGTTATTTCGCCAGAGAGCACATAAATAAATTCATCTTCCGTCTCATGCCAATGGCGCTGGCTGGACCAAGCGCCCGGTTCCAACACCGCAAGGTTTACGCCGAACTGATCCAGACCGAACACATTGCCGAGCAAATACTTGGTGCGGTTCAAACACGGTGCATCATGCGGCTTGGGATAGCGCGAGCCTTTGCGGGTTGGCGCATCTATGGCTTCAATGAACTTCGGCATTTTGTTTGGCCTCTATCTGGTTGACGGCATCCACCACGGCATCAAAGGTTAAAAGCGTTGAGGCATGGCGGGCTTTGTAATCACGCACAGGAATAAGCGCCTCGCATTCAGCCCAATCGCCCGTGGGAGGAGCGCCCTCCTCCTTCAGCATTTTATACATCACGCCACGAAGGGCGCGCAGTTCCTCTGGCGTTTGGCCAATGACATGGCGGCCCATGATGGAGCTGGACGCCTGGCCCAAAGCACAGGCCTTCACATCTTGGGCAAAATCTGAAACCCGACCATTTTCCATGGCCAAATCCACTATCACCTTGCTGCCGCAAAGCTTGGAATGGGCAATGGCGGTGGCTTGGGGTGCGGGCAGTCTGCCAAGACGGGGAATGTCCGCGGCCAATTCTAATATGCGGCGGTTATAGATTTCGTCGATCATAATGCCTAGATAGGACTGAATTTCAATCTCTGCAATGAGGGGCACACATGACTGATCTGGACGAAACGCTGGACTTCCGCCCCAATTTCGGCGCGGATGGCTTGATCTCCACCATTGTGCAGGACGCAGCCGATGGCACAGTTCTGATGTTTGCCCATATGAATGAAGAGGCCTTGGCCCGCACCCGCGAGACCGGCCACATCCATTTTTATAGCCGCAGCCGCAAGCGCCTGTGGATGAAGGGCGAGACCAGCGGTGAGCGTTTCACCGTGGTGGAATTGCTGGTCGATTGCGATCAGGATTGCCTGCTGGTGAAAGTGAAAGCTGAAGGCAAGGGCAACGCCTGCCACACCGGACGGCGCAGTTGCTTTTACCGCGTGGTGGAACCCACGGGGTTGCGCAAATTGAGTTGAGTTAAGCCGAACCCGCGATATAGGCTTTCATATCGGCGGCATCGCGCTCAATTTCCTCGATGCGGAATTTCACCACATCGCCGATTGAAATCATCCCCGCAAGTTTGCCATTCACCGCCACCGGTAAATGGCGGATGCGGTGTTGCGTCATCAGGGCCATCAACTCGGTTTCAGTGTCATCTTCTTTACAGGTTTTGACGTTGGCACTCATCACACTGGAGGCGGGCTTAGTCAGCGCAGCCGCACCTGCCGTGGCAATGGCGCGCACGATATCTCGCTCACTCACAATGCCGGTAATTTTGCCGCCGCCTGATGAAACAATCACAGCGCCAATGCGCTTGCCCGCCAACACTTCGGCCACGTCTTTGACAGTGGCAGACGGCAGCACGGTTATAACATCACGGCCCTTGAGCTTGAGAATATGGGAGACTGACATGGCTTCCTCCGCTGTTATTATTCTTGAGGTGAGCATAGCACACATCGCGCCCGATGTGAACAGGACAAGACTCTTCGCGGTGTGGGCCTCGTGTCATGCGAGGCCGGAGTTTTTACTTCCCGCAAAACCAAGAAGAGGTTTTGACGGGGCCCGTTTTGCTGAAGAGCAAAACAGGTAGGAAACGCGTGGGGTAACCCAAGCGGTGTGCGACTGTGTTTAAAGTCGCGAAATATGCGAGGGTTTCCCCCACGCGATAACAGATCTCCGGCAAGGCCTTGATGGATTACACCAGGCTTTCCAAATCCGGAGCCATTTGTCAGATGGCTCTTGGGTAGGTTAGTCGCCCTGATTTGGGAGGCTGCATCTCTGCGCTTTCTTCGCTAACCACGAGGCCCATTTCTCTATTGGAATTTGCATTCCAACAGCTGGCCCTGATCTCTCGATCAGGGGAAGGTCTTCTTGCCGCTGAGGGGATGCGCATACGTTTTGCAGCACCCGCCCAGACCGTTTTCTTTTCCGCCAAATGCACCGTCGTGCACCTGGCCCTAGTGGAAAAGGTGATTTCGCGATACGCCGGAATGGATGGGTTTGTCAAGGAATATTTTGCTAGGTGAGGAATATTTATTGCGAGATTGCACTTTGTATCAATTCTGATACATTTACCCGATGGAACTGCGGAAACTCATTTCCTTCATGGGCGACACGCGCTCGCTCTTACAAGGCTTCCCTGAAGATGCGAGGCGGTCGGCCGGCCATGAACTTGATCTCGTGCAAACCGGCAGAGACCCAACCGATTGGAAGCCCATGCCAACGATTGGCAAGGGCGTGCGGGAAATTCGTATTAAGGAAAGAGCGGGCGCTTTCCGTGTGATCTATGTGGCGAGCATTGGCGCGAAGATTTATGTGCTTCATGCTTTTCAAAAGAAGACACAGAAGACGGCCCAACGCGATATTGATTTGGCAAAGATCCGTCTTGGCCAAATCGGAAAGGACTAAGATGATCAAGATTGAAACATTTGACAACGTTTGGTTCGCGCTTGAGAAAACTGAAGCCGAAGCAATCAACATGACCATGCGCTCAGATTTGATGATGGCCATTGAGGATGCCGTTAAAAAATGGGATTTGAGCCAACTGGAGGCCGCTAAAAAACTCGGCATCACCCGCCCGCGTTTGAGTGATCTCATGCGTGGCAAGATCAACAAATTCAGCTTGGACGCTTTGACCAGTATCGCGCATAACGCGGGCCTAACGGTGAAGATGAGCGTGAAGAAGACTGTGGCGAAGGCGGCTTGATGCTCACAAAAATTGGCCGCGATGTGGAAGTGCTGGTGCACCCTGCGCCGCGAAGGAAAGTGGCGCGCGGGAGGATTACGTTGCAGATGGAAGTTGCTTGAGGGGAGGAAATAGTTAAATGCACTCGACCGTGGTACCAATACGATGTCTGCGGAATTATTGCCGTGCAACGATCACATCAAAAACCCGTCCGGCATCAGTGGTGCAAATTCCTCCACCGTGCGCGTCGCGTCCAGTAAACTCACACCGCAGGCCCTTTCCGTCCGAGCACGTTAGAAGAGCTTTGACCTTGCTATCACCGTCAATTGTCGCAGCGGCAAAGGCACTTGACGTCTGCCCGTTGCTGTATCCCACTGAACTACCAACGGCTGTGCTTTGCGAAGATGAGACTCTGGAAGCGGGGCCTGTGCATTTCGTTCCATCAAAATCAACGGTCATCGTGCCGGATCCCGAACCATCACCGTGCAATTCTCCTCTGTAACTAGCCCCTGAATCCCGTGGCATCATTGTCAAATTCATCGTCGCTGCACAACCTGTCAACAATAGGATCAGCACTACCGAGAAAATACTTTTCATTTCTACAATCACCCATAGCGTTTCGGATTAGGGAGAAAAAACAAACGATCTAAAAATCACACTTAAGTCTTCAAATCTTCACGAAACATTGTACCTTAGCATACTCAATACTGCAACTTATGATTGGCGCGTTTTGTGGAGTTGCCGATTCAGAGCAACTAATTACATATCCATTGTGCCGCTCGCTTATACTTTTGCACCTTAATCCCCTTTGCGCCTTTTCTCATTTTCGCGATGTCGAATTGCAACTGCATTTTCAGCATCAGTTCCATCGAGGTGCCGAAGGCTTTTTCAAAGCGCAGCGCCATTTCTGGCGAGAGGCTGGCGCGGCCATTAAGCACGGCGCTTAATGCGGGGCGGCCCACGCCGAGGAATTCTGCGGCGCGCGCTACAGTGAGGCCTGCTTCTGCAATCACGTCTTCTTTCAACACTTCGCCGGGGTGAACGGGATCAAATGCCAAGGTCACGCCGCCTCTGGCTGATAGTGCAGCACCAGCGTGTTGGTCACACGGATTGGTGTGATCGCATAGGCGCGGCCTTCTTCGTCGCTGAATTCGACCAGCAGGTGATCCGCGTCTAGCTCTTCAACAACCGTGCCTACTTGGCCGCGCGCGAGTTTGGCTTCTGCTTGGGCTTGCAGAAGGGCGATTGTGTCGTGAAGTTTTGGGCGTGGTTGCATTAGAGCTTTGTATCGCAATTCGCGTTTTATGGCAAAGCTGGATTCCCGCCTTCGCGGGAATGACGGAGTGTGGAGGATCTCAAGCCCCTCGCTCAAACTTCCGCACTTTAATCACCTCACCACAACTGTCGTTCCCACCGGCACCTCGGCGAATAATTCAAAAACATTCTCGTTGAACATGCGGATGCAGCCGGATGAGGCGGATTTGCCGATGCTTGATGGCTCATTGGTGCCGTGGATGCGGTAGAGCGTATCCACGCCGTCTTTGAACAAATAAAGTGCGCGCGCACCCAGCGGGTTATGCGGGCCGCCCGCCATGCGGATGGGAAGCTGTGTGTTTTTCCTGCGCATATTGGCGGTTGGTGTCCAACTTGGCCATTTGGCCTTGCGCCCCACCACTGCCGTTCCGTGCCAACTGGCCCCTTGGCGGCCCACAGCGATGCCAAAGCGCAAGGCCGTGGCGTTCTGCAAAATGAAATAGAGATGGCGCTTGGCCGCATCAATCACAATGCTGCCCACAGGCTCTGTGCCGCTATAGGGAACCACTTGGCGCTGATACTCAAGCGGCACCAGATTCATGTCGATGAGACCAATGTCAAAGGGCTTATCAGGGATAATGCCGATGACCCATTGCCGTTTGGTGGCCTGCGCCCGCGCTGGTGTGGCCAGAAGAGTTGCGATGCTGGCGGTGAGAAATGTGCGGCGGGTGAGAATCATCTCACCTTTTTAGCGCGCGGTTCACGCCGCTGACCACTGCTTTGAGCGAGGCGACCACGATGTTCTTGTCGATGCCCACGCCGAACAGCGTGGTGCCATCTGCAAGGCGCAGCTCGACGTAAGCCACCGCACTGGCATTGGCCCCGTGGCCCATGGCGTGCTCGCGGTAATCGACAAATTCAAACGCCAGCCCACTTTCCTTTTTGATCGCATCGACAAAGCCATCCACCGGGCCGTTGCCATGGCCTTTGATGGTTTTGGGTTTGCCGTCCACCATCAATTTCGCGCTGAGCGGTTGATCGCCGTGATCGCTGGTGGCGTGGTGCTCCACGAATTTATATTTGCCATTGCCTTCAAGATATTCTTGCTCAAATGCGCTCCACAAACGGCTGGCCTCTAGCTCCACGCCTTCACCATCGGCGATTGCTTGCACGGTTTTGGAGAATTCAATCTGCAAGCGGCGCGGCAGCTCTATGCCGTGTTCGGTTTCCATCACATAGGCGATGCCGCCCTTGCCGCTTTGCGAATTGATGCGCACCACGGCTTCATAGCTGCGGCCCAGATCCATGGGATCAATCGGCAGGTAAGGCACTTCCCACAGCGGCTGGTTAGAGGACTTCATATGTTTGAAGCCTTTGTTGATCGCATCTTGATGAGAGCCGCTAAAGGCCGTGAACACCAATTCACCCGCATAAGGATGGCGCGGATGAACCGGCAGTTGGTTGCAATATTCCGCCATGCGGACGAGTTCATTGACGTTGGAAATATCGAGCTTCGGGTCAATGCCTTGGCTATACATATTCATGGCCAGTGTGATGATATCAACATTGCCAGTGCGCTCACCATTGCCAAACAGCGTGCCTTCAACACGGTCTGCGCCCGCCATCAGTGAGAGTTCGGTTGCCGCCACCGCGCAGCCGCGATCATTATGGGCATGCAGCGAGTAGATGATACAGTCACGGTTTTTGATGTTGCGGATCGACCATTCGAATTGATCGGCATGAACATTTGGCGTTGCCGCCTCCACCGTGAAAGGCAGATTGAGGATCAGGCGCTTTTGCGGTGTGGGCTCAATCACATCCATCACCGCTTCGCAGATTTCCTTGGCATAATCCAATTCAGTGCCCATGAAGCTTTCGGGTGAGTATTGGAACCTGATGGCTTCTTTCATGCCACTTTCATCCGTCATCTTGCGGATGAGTTTGGCGGCATCAACGGCGATGGCTTTAATGCCAGCTTTGTCTTTGCCGAAGACTACGCGGCGCTGAAGTTCGCTCGTTGAGTTATAGAAATGGATGATGGCGTGTTTGGCGCCTTTGATACCATCGAATGTGCGGCGGATTAAATCCTCGCGGCATTGCACGAGAACCTGAATCGTTACGTCTGGCGGAATGCATTTATGGTCAATCAAATGGCGGCAGAAATCAAAGTCTGTTTGTGAGGCCGATGGAAAACCGATCTCGATTTCCTTGAAACCCATTTTCACCAATGTGTTCCACATGCGCATTTTGCGTTCATGGCCCATGGGTTCGATGAGGCTTTGGTTGCCATCGCGCAAATCCACGCTGCACCAGATGGGCGGCTTGGTGATTTGGGCTGACGGCCATTTGCGATCAGGCAGGTTGATTGGCGTGAAGGCTTGGTATTTATGTTTCGGATTGATCATCATGATTGAAAACTGCTTTAGCGTTGTTGGGATTTGCGTCAACTCCCTCAAGGGCCAAGGCACATGCCCGGGCGGCCCTTAAGGGCGGCTAAGAAGCAGCAGGCCAGCCAGAAGCGATGGCGCAAAAGGCGCTTTAGCAGTGCGGTTGGCAGACATGGTCATAGCTTTGAGATAACCGATAAGATGGGCTTGCGCAACTGGCTCTTCTCACACCCTCTTGGCTTGCCTGCCTAAAATCACACTGAGACTGCGCGGGTTTGCAACAAGATCTGCCAGCGTCACTTGCGCTAGGCTTTGGTAAAAGGCTTCAAGCGCATCGTGCAACACATGTTTCAGGTCGCAAGCACTATCGATGACGCAGGTATTGGTAGCCGGGTTGAAACATTCCACCAGATCGCTGCCAGATTCGGTTAGGCGCACCACCGCTGCCAGATTGATCGCAGTGGCAGGCTTGGCCAGCCTGAGGCCACCCTTGGCACCGCGCACCGTTTCCACAAAACCACCTTGAGACAGGGTAATAGTGATCTTCATCAAATGGTTTTTAGAAATGCCGTAAGCCTTTGAAACTTCAGCAATAGTTACTAACTCATCCGGCCCTGCGGCCGCGAAGATCAA
>Ga0209483_1001311_pt1 | contig 18996 bp, 19 predicted proteins | sample NGEPerA_FD_184508 | JGI IMG/M metagenome (GOLD analysis project Ga0209483, IMG submission 184508) | Arctic peat soil microbial communities from the Barrow Environmental Observatory site, Barrow, Alaska, USA - NGEE PermafrostL2-A... | ecosystem: Environmental > Terrestrial > Soil > Wetlands >... | reverse complement strand
CCCGACCCTCCCCCAGAGCACCGGGAGAGGGAGAAGAGCTTGGCCCGCGCAACAGAAGCAAGATGAAAACGGCGCCGTCGATTTCATCAGGTTGCACTTCCCCGGAAATCGCGCACGCCCAAGTGCACTGCGGCCCGCGATGAGGCGTTGACACGCCGCCTTGGCGTCACTTAGTCTTGTCGCCCTTGTCGCCGGGATTGGGCTAAGGAATCGGGGCGAGGAACCACGCTCCGCCGCTCGACCGGGAAAAGCAGACTATGATTTCATCCGAAACCGGCGAAGGGAAACCCTCGGCTTTATCCCTGCTGGCCAGCGAGCGGCCGCGCAACGTCGGCTGGCTGCAAGCCGCCGGCCTGCTGTTCGGCGACTGGGGAACCAGCAGGCTGTATGTGTTGGGATTGGCGTTTTTATTCGCCGGCCATAGCAGCTTTTGGCTTGTCGTGATGATGAGCGGGCTGATTCTGGCGGTGGGATGGGCCTACACGCATATCTGCCGAATCTATCCCGACGGGGGCGGCGTCTATACCGCCGCCCGGAGCCGCAGCCGCACCCTGGCCGTCATTGGCGCGCTGCTGCTGTTCGCGGATTACAGCGTCACCGCCAGCCTCAGCGTGCTGGACGGATTTCACTACTTCGGCCTTCCCCTCAAAGCGCACGTGCATACCGATACCGTCGAGGCGAATCGCGCCCTTGACGCAAAAATCAGCACGTCCCCAGTTGAAGGCAAGCCCGCGGTGAAAGACGCCGGCGATCGCATCATCACGGAGCGCAAAAAGGACGAATCGACCGTGGACTCGCTGTTCACGCTGGATTCACCGGGGTTATGGGCGATCGTCGCCATCGCGGGGATCGGTCTGTTCAATCTTCTGGGCCCCAAACACAGCGCCGGCTTCGCAGTGTTCGCCGCGATCGGAATGGTGTTCATTACATTGCTGATCACATTCAGCGCATTGCCGCGCGTGGACTGGGCGCATCTGCCCCAACACATGGGGAGCATCCGCGACAGCAAACCCAAGGAAATCTGGATAGCGTTTGTGTCGATCGTGCTGGCGTTGAGCGGGGTTGAAGCGATCGCCAACCTCACGGGCGTCATGAAAAAGCCCGTCTACCACACCGCCGGCAAGGCGATCTGGGTGGTGGCGATTGAGGTGGCAGTTTTCAATATATTGCTCGCACTTTGCATGGTGGCGATCTTTCCGATGGACCGCGAGAAGCACGTCAACGACATGCTGGCGTTTCTCAGCTTCAAGTTCGTGGGCCATTGGGGAGAAATGGCTGTTCGCGTGGTGGGCGGCCTTCTGCTGTTGTCGGCGGGCAATACGGCGGTCAATGGGCTGATGAGCATTGTGTATGTCGTCAGCCGCGATCAGGAACTGCCCACGGTTTTTCAACGGGTCAACCGCTTTGGCGCCCCCTGGGTCGCCGCAATCCTCGCGGCGGGCGTCCCCATCCTCATCTTGATCATCAGCCACAATGTTGAACGCCTGGCCGATCTGTACGCCATCGGCGTGGTCGGCGCGGTTGCCATCAATATTACCCTTTGCGCGACCCATCCGCGTCTGCGACGGCTCTACCGCAAGATTCCCATGGGGCTCCTGGGGCTGGTGCTGCTGAGCATTTGGATTACGCTGGCCTTCACAAAAGTCCACGCCCTTATATTTGTTTCAATCGTAATGGCGGTGGGGCTGACCGCGCGGGCATTGACCAAGTGGCTGCAGCGGCGCCAGGGCGAAAAACCGAGCCTCCTGCGGCAGGCCATTTTCGAGCAGCTTACCGCCGATGCGCTGGCGCGCCCGAAAATCCTGTTGGGCACCTATGGATCGGAATTGCTCGCGCCTGCGGCGCTGGAAGAAGCGCGACGGGAGCATGCGACGCTGGTGGTTTGCTTCATCCGCCAGGTCGCCCTCTCCTACAAACATGAGGGCCGACGGCTCACGATTGACACCGACCTTGCCGCCCTGCGCACCTTCAGCCGGTATCTGGAATTGGCGCACAAAATGCAGGTTCCGCTGCTGCCGGTTTACGACATGGGCTCCGACGCCGCCGAGCTCATCGCTGAAACTGCCGCGATCTATGGCTGCCAGCGCGTTCTCATCGGCACCAGCCGCCAAGGCGCGCTGTATCGCCTGATCAAAGGCCATTTTCAACGTCGGCTTGAATCGTTGCTTCCTCCCGAAATTCAAGTGCAGGTTATCAGCCCCGAAGTGCCTGCCATCGGCGCAACCACCTCGGAAGAACCGGCTTCTGCCAAGCCGGATCATTAGCCCGTCACCGTATCCCGGCGTCCCGCCCGTGCCGATAGCTCAGCGTTTGGTCCATTGAATCGATCGCATGATCAATTTGAATGCGCGTTGAGTCCCGGCCCAATCAGCGGCATCCGCATCCGCGCTCAGAATATAAACTCCGTTGCCGTGCACCATCAGGAGGGCCAGGTTGGTGTGGCGATGGCCGGCTTGTTTCCAGCCAATTTGCACGATCCGGCCCTTGCCGCCGGGAATCGGGTGATCGACCGCCTGCTCGATCTTCAGGTCGGCGTGCGATTTCTTCAAGTCGTCAACGTACCCGCTTTCGATCTTGTCGAGCTTGATCATCCAGGGCAGATGCGGCGGGAGATTCGGGACGCTGTAGGTAATCGTTGCAGTCCCGCCGCGACTCGGCGTCAATTGCAACGCATCGTCTGGGTCGGGTGTCGGCTTCCAGTCGTCGGGAAATTCCAGCCGGGAGCCGCCTTTTTTGTCGTCGAACGCCAGTATCTTCACCGCCGCGGGGGGTGACGTGGACGGGACGGCAGCCGTTGCGTTGGGCCGGGTTGTCGGCTGCAAGGAGGGCGGCCGGATCGCGGGAGTCGAAACGGGGCGCACATAGTGATGGCAGCAGATCGGCGCCGCCGCCAGGGCCGCCAATGTCAGCGCGGCTGAAAGCCGATGATGCCGGTTGCACTGTGATTCTGTCACAAAGGCCTCCCAACTCCCGCAGTGTACCGACAACCGGTGGTTTGTGCATGCAGGCCGCCCATGCCACAAAAAGTGGCCACACCCGATTTTCGACGTTGGCGGCGGAAGCGATTCTTGCGATACCGCTTAAGATTCCAATACCCGGTGCACCACGAGCCAACCGCGTAAACCCATGATCGAGAATACCACAACACTTGAAGGCCGCGAGGGCCACCATCCGAGGACGGTGGGGGTTATCGCGGCGGCGGGCTCATTGGCGCTGCTTCGCGCCTTGTCCAGCTATAGCTGGCTGAGCGGAGCGCTCGTCGGGAAAGACGCGAAGTTCAATCCCGGCTTCCTGAATGGATCGGGCCTGGCCCAGCGCATCACCAAACCGGCGACGGGGTTTGCGCACACCGCTCTAACCGACGGCGTCGCTTCATTCCTAACCGGAACGGTTGTACCTCACGCGTCGCTGTTCGCGTGGATGATCGCTCTGAGCGAATTGGCGATCGGCCTGTCGCTGCTGTTCGGGATTTTCGCGCGGCTCGGGGGCCTGGTCGCGATCATTCGGGCGATCACCAATGTCCTGGTCGCCGGGAGCGCGGCGGACGTGGTCGGGCACAACTACATGCTCGCCTTGGCCGGGTTGGTGGTGATGCTGTCCGCCGCGGGCCGGGCTTATGGCATCGATAAATTGCTCGTCAATCGATTTCCTGATTCGCGATTCTTACGCCTCGTTTCTTAAGAACAACATGGCAACCCAAAGAAAGAGGGAAACCACGAATGGACACGAATGCACACGAATAAAGAAGGTAGAGAAGCGTTAGTCGCCGGAATCTTCCTTATGCGAGTGTGCATGCGAATGGGGGTCGCTTGAGCCAGGGTTGTTTTCTGAATTCGCATTATCCGCGGAGCCTGGGCCGCCTTGAGAATCGGAGCCGCCGTGCGGAGGGAGGGGCGGTGGGGCGGCTTTTCCATGTTTAGTCGGTCGTCGAATCACGATGCCATTGGCGCCCGGCTGGAGGTTGTCGTTGCCGGTGCCGGCGATGAGGGTATCGGCGCCGCCATCGCCCGAGAGAGTGTCCTGGCCATTGCCGGCGATCAGCAGATCGTTGCCCAGGCCGCCCAAAAGAATGTCATTGCCATTGCCGGCTATCAAGGTGTCATTGCCCGCCTCACCGGCAAGCACGTTTTTGCCGTCGCCGGCCTGGATGTAATCATTGCCCGAACCGCCGACAAGGGTATCGTTGCCCGATCCGCCCAGGAGGGTGACGGGGAGGGTGAGGGGGCCATTGAGTTCGCTGACTTCGATGTCGTCGTTTCCGTTGCCGCCGGTAACGCGAATGCCGGTGAGTTTGGAGAGGGCATATCGGGTGGTGACGCCGTTGATCGTTACATCGAGCCTGGACGAATCGGCGGCATCGATCGACAGGCGGATGATATCGTTACCCGCCGTTCCAGTAACGCTAAGAACACCCACCGTTCCCGTCGCATGCGATGCTGCCGGGGCCTTGGCGATGTTGGCGTGGCTGGCCGCGTGTGAATGCGCGACGTTTTTTGCATGGACGGCCGGATGCGAATGATCCGTGGGTAACGTGTGCGACAACAGCCGCCGTTCCTCAAGAGCCTCAATGGTCGGGAAATTTGGATTGGCCCAGGTGCGGCGCGGGCGGTTGGGCATCTGCGGCTCCTTGTTCCTGAAGCCTCGCGCCGGCTCATACCTATTGAGCCGGCGCAAGGCGGTAAGTGAGTAATATGCCACCGCCTGGGGTCCTGCTAACGTGGATTCTTGATCGGAATTTGCAGTTTTCGTCCTGAAATGTGCGTTGCGGGAAGACTGTAACGTCTGTGAGGGCTCCCCTGAACCACGGTGCCGCACTTGGGAACTCTGAAGCCGCTTGGACTCGACGCGTGCGGCCAATATTGTTGTCGTATCACGGGCGTCCCGCCCGTGCCTGGTGCCTTAAGATTGAAAATACCGTAGTTCCTCTACTACCGCGCCATCCGCACGGGCGAAACGCCCGTGATACATTGACCCCAGCCGTTCAACGCATTGCACCCGGTTGCATCCGACTGAAATGTTACGAAAAATGCAGGGGGCCATAAATCGACCCCAGTGCCTAAATATTCTCTCCATTGCCCCTTTCAAAGTCATCGGCGGAGTACCGCCGATCCGTGCGGCGTACCGCACTCATGGGCAAGCTGCCCATGCCACTAAAGACGGCCGCCGGCTTTTCGGGCTTTCGACGGATCGCGTGTTGATATTCGGGCGTCAACCTTGGCCTTATCGGGTCATTAGAATACGCTGGAGCGGCGGGCACGCCGCACACGGTTTTTGACGGCGTGCGCTTTCGTCTTTCTTTGTGAGTTTTGAAAGGTCATTCAATGGGTTTCTCCTCGGGTTCCATCTCGTTTCGTCGCTTCGCGGTGGTCGGCAAGGCCCCCAAAAGTCCAGACCAGGACCTGCTCGATAAGCTCGCCGAGCATGCCCTGCGGCCGCAGGAGTTTGGGGTGCCCGAGGAAATTGAATATGGGTGGAGCGGGGGGCGACACGTCTTCGACGGGCAGTTCTCGCTGGAGCACAATGTTTTTGCCGATGCCCTTCACTTTGCCCTGCGCATCGACACGAACAAAGTGCCCGGCGATGTGAAGAAGGCCTGGCAGATTATGGAGGAGGAAGCCGTCGCGCAAAACAATCCATCGGGCTTCATCTCCAAAAACCAGAAGAAAGACGTGAAGGAAACCGTCCGCAAGAAGGTCGAGGAGGACATGCGCTCCGGCAAGTTTCGCCGGAGCAAGCTTTTGCCGATCCTGTGGGATCTGACCACGCAAACACTCTTTTGCTCCGCCGGCGGGGCCGCGTTCGAGAAGTTGGCGGAGATTTTTCAGCGCTCGTTTGGCCTGGACTTGGAGCCGATCAGCTCCGGCTCACAGGCCGTCCGCATTCTTGCCCCCGCGGCGCGGAAGCGCGATTATGAAGACCTCAAGCCCACGCGATTCGTGCAAGGCCCCGAGGGGGAAGGGCAGGCGCCGGATTACCCGTGGGTAGCCAAGGGCGGCGAAGCCAAGGATTTTCTGGGGAACGAATTTCTGCTGTGGCTCTGGCACGAAGCGGATGCGCGATCGGGCAGCATTAAGACCGAAGCGGGCGAAATCACGGCATTCATCGACCGCGCTCTCGACCTGGACTGCGCCTACGGGCAAACCGGCAAGGATACGCTTCGCGGCGACGGTCCCTCCCGCATGCCCGAAGCGCGCGACGCCCTGCGCAGCGGCAAACTTCCCCGCAAGGCCGGGCTACTGCTGGATGCCAACGGCCAGCAATTCGCGCTCACGCTCGCCGGCGATTCGATGGCGGTCGGCGGGGCAAAACTGCCGGATGTGGAGGAGGCCGAGTCGCCCCGCGTTCTGTTCGAAGAACGCATCGCGCTGCTGCGCGATCTTTGCCAGGCGATCGATGGGCTGTACGAAGTATTCCTCAAATCCCGCACCACCTCCGGCTGGGAAAGCCAGACCGGCACCATCCGCCGATGGATATTAAAACCCGATAAGGCGGCGGCAGCGTAAGGTGAAAATCCGAAATCCGAAGCACGAAATCCGAAACAAATCCAATCACAGAGAGGACAAAGGGCCCTCTAAAATAGCCGTGCGCGACGAAATGCTGTTCGTGTGTGGCATAACGAGACGGGTGAAAGCCCGGGCAATGCAGCCTCAATCGTGACACCGGCGTCCCGCCCGTGCTTGCATGGGAGGTCAGAATACCTCGATTTTCCCTACTCTCCGGCCGTCGGCACGGGCGGGACGCCCGTGTCACATTAAACGATCTGAATCCACGAATGGCGTGGAAGTCTTTCCTCGGAGACCGCAAAAGTCCCTGGCCGGGCGCTCAAATAAAATTCTTCTGGATTCTTGCGGGCAGGCCGGATATAGTGCGGCGGACTCAGGAACCGTTCTCCGGCCTTCACGCCGGCGGTCCCCGGGCAGGGGGTTTTGGGTTGTCCGGTCGATTGCCTGTCCGGAAAATCCTGGTGGAGGACGGCCATGAGCTGTGGTCAAGTCAAGTGGTTCGATGCCAAAAAGGGCTTCGGTTTTATCGTTGGGCCCGAAGGCCAGGACGTCTTCGTGCACTTCAGCAGTATCCTCGGCGATGGATTTCGCTCGCTTAGGGATGGAGAAGCCGTCGAGTACGAAATCGTTCAAGGGGACAAGGGATACTCGGCGCAAGCCGTCAAACGGGTGGAGGTTCCCGTGCCCGCCTGACTTGTCATCGCGGCAAAGCCAATGCGGCATTGGAGCGGCGCAAGCGGTGCATCCAAGCTCAAATTTACAGGTCTTGAGCGGCTATTGGCGGTCGATTCTCCGGCGAAGGATCGTCCGGGGGTTGGCTAAGCGATGATTGCGCCGGCGACTGGACCGACCTGCGCAGTCGCCCGGTAAAGGCATCGCGTTCCGCGAGAAGCGCTTCTGCCGCCTCGGTTAGGCGCGAAAGCGTCGCGATCAGGCTTTCCGGGGGCCGGGAGACGGCGCCTTTCCTGGCTGGTGTGCGCGCAACCTCACACGCCCGCCGCGCGTCGGCCAAAATCGCCCTTATCTCATCCGTACCCATCAAAATCCCCAAACCCGCGGCAAAGTCTAACGCGGCCTCCAGGGATGTCAAAAACCGGACCGTACGGACGCGCTTTGCATTGCGCGCCGCCAAATTGGATAGTTTTGCAGTCGATTCGTGGCCGGCAGCCCCTGCTTCAGCAATAGATCTCGTACGCGATTGGGTATGGGATGAGATCGGGGCGAACCAGATGAAGTTTACGAAGCCGAACTTCCGGGTAAAACGATCTGGCGAGCGGCGACTGCGAGTCTAAGCCGGCTGCATTGTCGGGGGCAGCGGAGCCGCTGGGCGTGGTTGAACAGAAAACCGCGATGCCGATGAGCATCGCCAGCCGCGCGAATGGTCGACCTGTGAAGCGCATAACAGCCGCCTTTGCACGAGGCCCGGCGGCCGGGATTCCCTATAAATCCAGGGGGTCGGGACAAATTACCGCCCAAAATCTCCGCACATGGGGCAACTTTGGTTGGTCTGCTTAGAGTACCGCGATTCGATAGCCGCAACAATAAAAAAATGGCAAATGTGACGCGTATTCATGGCGGGGCCGGGAAGTGGGGTAAGCGAAGCCTGCTATCCCGAATGACACGGTGGTGATCCCTGGGCGTTTCGCCTCAAACAGCCGGTCTGTCCTACGGCTGTTCAGCGGCGCCACGCCTGGCGGCATCGGCAACTTCTTCGGCAGAAGGCTGGCCGGCCTGGGTCATGCCTGCCGTCAGCAGGCTGATGATCGCGGGTTTGACGGCACCGACCAATTCGTGAAGCAACGTGTTGAGAAAGCCGCCTTCCTTCTTGGATTTGCCGTCGTTTTCCGCCTCGGCTGGTCCATGCCGCGAATGTCCGTTTGATCGGGCCCCATAGAGCGCCCGTTCGATGGATTCAAGCTTTTTGAGGGCCTGTTGTTCCTTGGAGGGGACGGCAACGGCGGCGGCGGTAAATCCCGCCACGGCCGCCGACGCAACCATCATCCATGGATGAGACTTCACCCATACCCGAGGGTCGGCTGTCTTCAACAACTCGGCCCGCACATCGGAAAACGCATTGGAGATGGCGGACTTGGCGGCAGCCTGTTGTTGTTCCAGGTATTGCGCCTCGCTTAATGTCTTGGAGGGCGTGGCGGGCGAGGGGGCCTGCGCGGCATCAGTTGGCGTTCTGTTCGCGGATCGCGCGCTCCCTGACATCGTGCCCGTACCTGATTCGCTGGTCGCGTTTGCGGGATTCATACTTTTCCACCGTTTTCTTGCGGGTTGATCCGGTTAGTTTCGACGCGGCAAACACCGCCCCGGCGCCCACCACCGCCAATACCACGACGCCGATAATCAGATCCCCAAGCCAGTACATTCCCCCAAGCGCCGCCCCGATGCCGTGGGCCGCTCCGATCAATAGAAGAACGACGCCAACCACCACCACCGCTACACCGGCGCACGCGCCCAACAATCCCAAGGCGACATATACCCCGATGTTTCGAGCGGATATTTTAAGCGCATCAATCTTAGCGGCGAGGAAATACGCCGCGTATTCCTTGACCTCGCCCAACCGATTGAGGGCTTCGCGCAGGGCCTGGGAAGGGGAGGCATCGGCGTCTTGCCCGCGCGCATCAGCCCGCTCGCCGTCAGTGGTTGCGGCCCGGCCCGTGTTCGCCTCGGAGGAACTGTAGGTTTTCACGCCAGCACCCTTGCGTTGAAACCGCAAACCGCTGATGCGCCATATCGCATCAGCGGAAGGCGTCTGCCTTGCGTCGGATCGACACCTTGCGTCGGATCGACAACCTCTAGCGTCGGATCGGCCCTTAGCTCCGCTTCCAAAGCACGCCCAGAAGCAACCCAACGCCCGCAGCGATCAGGAGCGCCTGGATGGGCTTTTCCTGCACGTACGATTCGATGCCCTGTTCCCATTCCTGAGCCTTCTCGCGGCCTTGATCGTAGTAATCGCGGGCCTGATCGGAAAGCTGCTCGTATTTTTCCCTGGCGCTGTCGCGCACCTGGCCGCCCAGATCGCGGAGATTCTGGCCGACTTGCTGCGCGGTATCCGAAAGATTCGCTGTGCCGGAATTACCGGCGTTACCGGTATCACCCATGCGAGACATGGCAAACTCCTTGTGAATAGACTGCTTCCCCGCAACTCATCGTCGCGGGCTGAACACTTGAAACATTTGTATCCCTTGCAACATAGCGGCCACAACGCCAAAAAATTCAAAAAATCTGAACGCCCTCGCGCGAAAGTGATTTACGACGATGTTGAGTCGTGGGAAAACGCCAATGATTCGCACCGCGCCCGACGTCTTGTCATTAACGACAAGTGCGAATAGGATGGGCGCGTACCTATACGCCATTGCACTCGTCAGCGGGGAATATGGCGCATATTTGCGGCGGCGGCGTTGCTCCATAACCCATCGAATCGAAAAGGAGTTGTTTGTGGGAATCCGACAAAAGATGAACGAAAACCCCGCGATGACAACGGGTTTGACCATCGGGATCATTGTGCTGGCGATCATCGCCATCCTGTTCCAGGCATTGCACAAGCCGGCGGAAACAAGACCGCAGACCCAGGCCTATTTTTCGGATGATGATGGAAAGACCTGGTTCCTGGATGACATCAAGAAGATGCCGCCATTCGACCACAACGGCAAACAGGCTTTTCGCGCGGTGATTATCAAATGCGGTGACAGCAAGCCGCGCGTCTGGCGCCTGGAGAGTTACGATCCCGACGAGCTGAAAAAAATTCAGGACGCCCAGGCCAATGGCGCACCGCACGCGTTCGCGGCATTGGCTTCAGCGATGATCGTGAAAGCGCCCGGCGAGACCGATTGGGCGCCGTTCCCCAAGCCGGGGAACGACCCCGCCGCCACCACAGCATACCATCAATTGATGGATCCCCAGTGTCCCGACGGCAATACCCCGCCGCACATCTGCACCCCAGACGAGAACGTCAAGCCCTAAAATAGCCGTGCGCGAATGCGCGCAAGTCATCCGTGGCATAACCCGCAGGGTTCAGGCCGGGAAATGCGACCTCGATCGTGACACGGGCGTCCCGCCCGTGCCTGTTGCATGGAACTCGGGATACATCGTTTTTCCCTACCTCCCAGCCATCGGCACGGGCGGGACGCCCGTGTCACATTAAGGGCGCTGAATCCACGAATGGCATGCGTTCGTTGAATTGCAATGTCGGACGCAGATCATGGCTGCCTGATGTCAACGGTGCTTGTTCGCGCACGTCAATTTAGAATGGGTAAAAGTCAGGAGTAGGCCTCAACGATCCGGCGAATGACATTGGAAGTGCTGCGCCCGTCGATGAGCGGCGCCAGCGCGATCCGGCCGCCATGCGCTTCGACGGTTTCCCAGCCGACGACCTGTTGCTTGGTATAGTCGGCTCCCTTCACCAGCACATCGGGCCGGATTGCCTCGATGAGCCGCAACGGCGTGTCGTCGTCAAAGCGCACCAGATAGTCGATGCTTTGAAGCTCTTCAAGCACGCCCAGGCGGTCCTGCTCGGCGATGACAGGCCGTTTGTCTCCCTTTAGGCGGCGGATGCTTGAATCGGTATTGACGCCCACCACCAGCAGATCGCCCTCGCTTTTGGCGAAGCGAAAATATTTCACGTGGCCCAGGTGGATGAGATCGAAGCAGCCGTTGGTGAAGACGATTTTCTTTCCGCTTTGCCGGTGATATTGCAATTCGGTGACGAGCTGTTCGAGCGTTCGCTGCTTGCCCATGCGCTCGCGCGCCTCGCCGAGCAGTTCCTCAATGATTTCGCGCGGGCGGATGGGAACGGAGCCGAATCGCTCGACTTCGATTCCGCCGGCCACGTTCGCCAGCGCCACCGCCTCTTCCCAGCCCGCCCCCGCGGCGCGGGCGACGGCCAGCATCGCCAGCACCATGTCGCCGGCCCCAGTGACATCGTAAACCTGCCGCTGGCGCGTCTTGAGCCAGCGCCCCTCGCCGGAGGCGGTGGCGTAATAGGCGCCTTGCTTGTCGAGCGTGATGATCGCCGCCTCCAGGCCCAACATTGCGATTAGTTTTGTTGCAGCGGCGGCGTAGTGCGATTCTTCATGGCCCACCGGCAGGCCGGTCGCCTTTTGCGTTTCAACGCGATTGAGCTTCAGCGCGGTGGCGCCGGCGTAGCGGGAGTAGTCGGCTATGTTTGCCGGATCGACAAGCACCGGAATCCCGCGCCCCCTGGCCAACCCAATGAGCCTGGCGCAGATGCCGTCGGCGAGCAAACCCTTGTTGTAGTCTTCGATACACAGCACCGCCGCCCCCTCCAGCGCCTCGCCGGCGCGCTGGACAATCCGCTCGGACAGCTCGGCGGGGAAGGGCTGATGCGACTCGTAATCCAGGCGCATCATCTGCTGGGGATGGCGGTGTTGGGCCAGACCCACCAGCCGCACTTTACAGGTGGTTGGCCGTCCCGGCGCCTCGATCAGATGATCGACGCACGCTCCGCAGGCGATCAAATACTCGCGCAACTTGCGCCCCGGCTCATCATCCCCCACCGCTCCCACGACATCGACCTGCGCCCCCAGCGCCGCCAGGTCGGCGGCCACCCCGCCCGCGCCGCCCAGCCGCAATTCTTCCTTCTGATAATGCAGCACCGGCACCGGCGCCTCGGGCGAAAGCCGCTCGGCGTTGCCGTACAGGTACCGATCCATCATCAAATCCCCAACCAGCACCACCCGGCTCGCCGGCAAATTCTCCATGATTTCAATTAACCGCGTGGGCATGAACGGAATTGTAATCATTGCCGGGATGAATGGGGAATCCGATGCGCCCAGGGTGTGACCTGAATTTGTGGCGCGGGCGGCCCGCCCGTGGCTTGCTGTACGCAGCAAGCAAGCCTTATAATCGCGCGTCCGCGCGAGGTCTCAGGTGAGCCGATGCTGAAAGATGCAATGTCTATTGGCGCGCCCAACGGCGTGGAGCCTCACGATACCGGGGCGCTCGACACGCCCGACTGCTGCCCCGGATGTCACTGGAATCTGGCGGCGCTTTCGGGCATCGCGCGATATTGCCCGCATTGTGGATCGCCCTTGTCCGTGCCGGACCAACAGGCTCATTCGCTGATCGTTCGCGGATATGCCAGTGCGTTGTTTCGACTGGGGGCGGTTTATGAGAAGAGCCTGGGCGCTGGGTATCATCCGAACGAAGCCGTGCGCTGCTACTCCAAAGCCGCTCAATTGGGCAATGAATCGGCAAAGGCGTCGCTGAGCCGCATGACAGGTGAAGCCGGCGATTCTAAGGGATGAATTGTTGCGATCAGGCCAGGTAAGCGGCGAACGCCTCTATTTTAATATTATTGTTGCCTAAGCAGTGACCGCAACGGGCGAGGATTGAAGGAACTCCGCCAGTTGCCGTGCGTTCGAGCGCTCTTCCGCTGTCTTGGCCTTCCCGCTTCGTACCAGTTCAAGCTCTCGATTGAGTGTCCAACTCGATGTCACCTGTTCGTCGGAAATTGTGTCCACACCCAGGGCGTCGCGAAAGGCATTAGACGCGGCGATCATATCATCGACCTGGACCGCAAGCAGGCCCAGGGACACCAATCCGGCGAAGATCAAGCTTGGCGACGTTTCCAGCGGCAGCGCCTGCTGCATCCGGGGGACGGCCACGTTGGCGACGGTATTCAGATCAGCCGGCTCGGGGATTTGCATCGTGCGCTGGGCGACAATCCCACCCGACATCAAGACGAGTCGCGGCTTGGTGTTGGCGTCGGCCAGGTAATCGCGGGCACGGGAGTATGCCTGCTGATACCGTTTGCTTTGCCATAATAGTCGGAGCGCCAGCGCGCGATAGTTGGCGTTGTTCGGCACGCGCCTGACCGCCTCGTCCATGAATGCCACTGCCGGGGCGAGTTCGCCAAGCCCCTCATAGGCGCGCGACCGTACATACGCGACCTGATCCGCACGCCACAGATGCGACGCGCCAACCCTGAGCAATTCGAGGATGTCCTCCCATTTGCCGCTCTTGTAGGCCGATTCAATCAGCCGTGGCACCTCGTGAGCGGGCACGCGCGCCACAACGTCCGAATCGGGAATCTCCCTGTCATGGGTCATCGACAGATCCGCTGACAGCGCATTGAGCCGTACGACCTCCTCTTCCACTAGATCGGCCTCGGCCCGCTCCATAAACTGGCGTAATTGCCTTGCTTCCGACGACTGGTTCCGCCCGGCGGCGATCAGCGCGTGTAGTTCCACAAGCAGACGCTGATACTCTCGATAATAGTAATTGTCGGCGAACATTTTGGGTTGAAGGCTCAAGGCTCCTCGACGGCCCAATCCGGTTGGGTCCTCGCGAGCTCGGTCTGGAGATCGGTCAGTGACATTGCGTGCGCGGGACAAATCAAGCCGTGAGAACGACCGGTCACGTTCAGCGTGAGGGTTGCTGACACGGGTTCTGATACGAACGGGCCGGCGCCCATCGTCCAGATCTTCATGTCGTCATCTCCAATTGCGCCGGGAATTCTGTTGGCGAACCGGAGGGGGATCAGCCTCTTTGGAATCCGCTTCAGGTCGGCGGGGACAATGGATGGGAACACCGACATACCGCCTCCGTCCATCACGACGTTTCCGCTCGCATCCACGATTACATCGACATTAATCCGATGACCAGCGAAACGCACGCCCAACTCGCAAGTGTCGTCACCGATGCGCGGTTTGCCCGCATCCTCATACATGCTTCGGTATACTTTCGGCATTTTCGATTCAGCTAACCGCACCTACGTTACGTAAAACTTTACATCTTGCCAAGGATTGCACATCGACTCCCTTTCCGTGCTAATGTGGATAGATTACCGACCTGAACCGCGGCTCTAAGGAGACTGGGATGGGACGAAAGCAGGACATCAACACTGGTGCCGGTGCAGCATGTCTCGTAGTTGCTGCAATCGTTGGCCTCATCACGCAAAGTTTTTAGTGTGCTGTAATCGCGTTGGTCGTCTTGGCAGGCATCTTGTCGGTCGCCCGCATCATCCGCTGAAAACTGCTTCCGCAATCCGACCCGGAAGCGGCCCGCCCGGGCTTTGATCGTGGTGAATAAAGCCCTCGGCGAACTTGCAGCCGCGCTCCATGCCGCGAAACCGAAGCATCGGCACATGGTCCTTCAGGTAAAACCCGTTCGGGTTCTGGCTTTGATGGGCCATGCAGGCGGCACGCTTGGCCGCCTCGGTTTGCGTCACATCCACATAATGCGTCGGCTTAAAGCATTGCGTGTCGCTGCCGAGATCCACCTCGTAGTAATACAGCGCGAATTTCTGCCCCGATCGCACCCACGCATCGTATGCGAGCAGCGCGCAGGCGCGATGGTCGCGATGATTGTCCACCGGCCATTGCGTGAAAACCACATCGGGATTTACGCCGGCGATGAGCTTGTCAAACTCGGCGTAACGCGCCGCCGTCACCTCCGTGGCCCCGTCGATCTGGCTGGCAAAGAGCGGCGTGGCCTTGAGGATGCCGCACGCCTTGCGCGCCTCGGCAGAGCGCACCTCGGCGGCCTGGGCGGAGGATTTTCCGGTGACTCCCGCCTCGCCGCGCGTGAGATAAAGTACCGTTACCGCATGGCCCAGGGCGGTATACCGCGCGATGGTGCCGCCGCAGCCGGCCTCCGGATCGCCAGGATGCCCGCCGGCCACGAGGATTTTCAAGCGGGCAACGGGCGCCGCATCGGTCTCCGGTGCGCCGGTGGCCGCAAGTACGGGAACGGCTGACAGTGCCGCCATGCCCGAAGACGCCAACATCTGCCGGCGAGTGAGTGGATTCATGGGCGTGAGTCTATTGTATTTATTGCCGGGGCCAAAGTGCGTATAATAGTGTAATGACTCAGGATGCTATTGATCAAGAGTTGTCGCGGGAGCCGTTTATTCCGATCCGCCTGCATTTGAACGATGGCCAGAGCATTGACATCGAAAACCCGGGATTGGCTTTCATCGCGAAACTGGCATTGTACGTGGCGCGCACCGATCGCCCGCATTCGCGCATCATGGACGATTTCCGATTGATCTCATTGGCTCACATCGTTTCGCTGGAACTGCTCGAAACCGCCGGGCAGGCGTGATTTTCAATTTCGCGCGCTTTCGCCCCCGGTGGCACCCGAGCAGGCGACCGCGCCGTAGCGCCGTAGGGTTCGCTTCAGCGAACGCCGTGGTCCACGCTGGCGGAACCGCGTCCGCTGAAGCGGGCCCTAGAAATCCGCTTGAGGTGAGCGGTGCCACCTTTGGGGCGCATGATCGCTCGGTCACCGATTAATGAAATGAGTAGCATTGACAATGATGAAAATTCTCATCACCGCCGGCCCCACGCGCGAGCCGATCGACCCGGTTCGCTATATCGGCAACCGCAGCAGCGGCCGGATGGGAGCGGCGTTGGCGGAGGCCGGGCTTGCCGCGGGGCATGCGGTGACGCTGATCGTGGGGCCGGTATCCGTGGCGATGCCGGCCGAGGCGGTGAGGATCAACGTGGAAACCGCCGCCCAGATGCACGAGGCGGTGATGCGGGAATTTCCGTCGCACGCGCTGCTTATCATGGCGGCCGCCGTCGCGGACTATCGACCGAAAAGCATCTCGCGCGGCAAGATCAGCCGGCATGGCGCGCTCACGATTGAGTGCGAGCCAACCCAGGACATCATCGCCGCCGCCGGGCGAATCAAACGGCCCGACCAGCGCACCGTCGGCTTCAGCCTCGAAGGCGGCGGCACTCTCGATCGCGCCAGGGAGAAACTGCTCGCCAAGAATCTGGATCTGATCGTCTACAACTCCATCGCAACGATGGAAAGCGAGTCCATCGAGCCGACGCTTTTATGGCGCGATGGCCGGACGGCGTCATTGCCGGCGGGATTGAAAACGCAATTCGCGGAGAGTTTGATCCGGCATGCCGTTGCGCTTGTGCCGGGATGATTGACAGCGACGCCTTGAAAATACTGCCGCGGGCCACAACGCAACCCACAGAAGAGGGAGCCACGAATGGGCACGAATGCACACCTTTGTAATAGCAACGGCACCTTCGAAACTTTGTGCACGCCCTTAGATACGCGCCGCCGGGGTTTCCATTGACTCGCATAATTGCGACGGCTATAGTCCGCGCGGTAGCCGTCGCGGCCCCGGCTTGCACGTAGTTTTTGATTTTTGCTCCATGGCTGACCGTTTTTTCGGGGCCGGGTCATGGATCGAAGATCGTCACCAGCAGGTCGGTCCTTCATGAGCGAGTCGGGCATTATCACACCCCCTCCGGCCAAAAAAGCCGGGCTTGAAGGGGTCGTCGCGGTACAAAGCGAAATCTGCTTCATTGACGGCATCAATGGCCGGCTGATCTATCGGGGCTATGACATCGCCGACCTCGTCGAGCATGCCAGTTTCGAAGAGGTCTGCCATCTGCTCTGGGACGGCAAACTGCCCAACCGCTCGCAACTTTCCTCCCTCAAAAAACAACTGGGCGAATCGGCCATGCTCGCCCCGCATGTGGTGGCGGTGCTCAAGGCGCTGTCGCCCAAGACGGTGCCGATGGATGCGCTGCGCACCGCGATCAGCGCGGCGGCGGCCACGGATCCCGATCTGCACTGCGATGCCAAGGATACGGCCGCCCAACGGCGAAAGGCCATCCGGCTGGTGGCACAGCTTCCGGTGATCGTCACCGCATTTCATCGCCTGCGCAACGGCCAGCAGCCGATCGCGCCCGATCCGGGCCTTTCCATCGCGGGCAACTTCCTTTACATGCTCAACGGGAAAAAGGCGCATGACACGCTGACGCGCGTGCTGGACGCGGCGTTGGTGCTGCACGCCGAGCATGGGATGAACGCCAGCACGTTCACCGCCCGCGTGACGGCGGCGACGCTGGCCGACATGCACGCGGCCATTACCGCCGCCTGCGCCGCCCTCAAGGGTCCCCTGCATGGCGGGGCCAATGAAGACGTCATGCACATGCTCCTGGAATGCGGCGACGCCAGCACCTGCGAGCAGGCCGTCCGCGACAAACTCGCGCGCGGCGACAAAATCCCCGGCTTCGGCCATCGCGTCTACCGCACGTTCGATCCCCGTGCCCATTATCTTCGCAAGATGAGCAAGCAACTGGGCGAGGCCGCCGGCAATCTCAAATGGTATGAGATGAGCGAGCGGCTGATCCCGATCATGAAGGATTCGCTGGGCAGCAACGGGCAGCCGCGCAATCTCAATCCCAACGTAGATTTCTTCTCGGCCAGCACGTACTACACGATGGGGATTCCGCTCGAACTGTTCACGCCGCTTTTCGCGATGGCCCGCGCGGCCGGTTGGACGGCGCATGTGATGGAGCAGCACGCCAACAACCGCATTATCCGCCCGACGGACGATTACCGCGGGCCGTTTGATTTGAAAGTGACGCCGATCGACCAACGGCCATGAAGGGAAATATCCAATTCAGCAGTACGGCGATTGTTAGCGGCCATCGTTCATCGTCGCTGGTTGCTTGGCTGCTCTTTCGAAGCACAGCCGTCCTGGCTGTGCCTTGTTTTCTTGGTCCTTCATGCTCATCGAAGACCTCGGATTGCTCGCCTACCGCGACGCCTGGGCGCGGCAGGAACGGGCGCATGAAGAGGTTCTCTCCGGCGGCGAGGAACGGATTTTCTTCGTCGAGCACCCGCCGGTCATCACATTCGGGCGCCGACCGGGTCTTGAACGACATCTCCTGGCAACGCCTGAACAACTGATCGCACGCGGCGTCGAGGTCGTCCCCAGCGATCGCGGCGGCGACATCACCTTCCACGGCCCCGGCCAACTCGTCGCCTACCCCATTATCCGGCTGGCCGATCATCGTTTTTCGGTCGGCTCCTATGTGCATATGCTGGAAAGGGCCCTGATATCCGCGCTGGCCGAGCTTGGCATCCCCGCCCATGCCGACCCGGCCGCGGTCGGCGTCTGGACGCAGGATCACGGCGCTGACGCAAAGATCGCCGCCATCGGCGTGCGCATCCGGCGCGGCGTCACCCTGCACGGCCTCGCCCTCAACGTAGAGCCCGACCTCAGCTTCTTCAACCTCATCATTCCCTGCGGCCTGCCGGGGAGGCCGGTTACGTCGATTCGGAAATTGCTGGGCGAGTCCGATGACACGATGATTCACGCCAAGCGCGCTTTGGGCCGCCATCTCCTCGCGGCGCTCGATAAATAGTGGTGTGCGAACTGAACGCTTGAATGTGGCACGCTACGCCGCCAATGAGTTTCACAAAAATCGTTCTGAATATGCTTGCGGGCGCGCATTATTTGGCCTCCTCTCCTATGTTGTAGTTTACACACTCAACCGGAAAGGAGGCCGCGATGTCTCGCCCACGAAAGGACGGTCCATCTGCCGTCGAATCGTACAAGCTGGAGCTTCGTGACGCCATGTTAATACCGTTCGGCACGGCGATTGATGAGTTTCCCGCACCCCTAACAAACGCCGTATTGCGCCAGCGACGGGTTCGTGGCACGATCCGGGGCCCATGGAACAGGAACTGACGGCCAAGGATG
>Ga0209483_1001310_pt1 | contig 19005 bp, 13 predicted proteins | sample NGEPerA_FD_184508 | JGI IMG/M metagenome (GOLD analysis project Ga0209483, IMG submission 184508) | Arctic peat soil microbial communities from the Barrow Environmental Observatory site, Barrow, Alaska, USA - NGEE PermafrostL2-A... | ecosystem: Environmental > Terrestrial > Soil > Wetlands >... | reverse complement strand
GGCGAACAGCAGCGCGACGGCGTCGCCGCGGCGCTCGAGCGCATAGAGGCCGTGCGGGGTCGCGAAGAGGGTGCGCCCTTCGAGGACCGGGGGGGCGAGGGGCGCGGTGTGCGGGCTGGATTTTTTTCGCTGGTTGGCGGGCGGTGGCAGCGGGTCGGTCGAAACCGGCTCCACGTGGGTTTGCGCGGCCAAAACCTGCCGCGCGGCGCGGGCGAAGTCGTCCGCCTCGCCGTCGTCGTCCCAGACGGTAAGCCAGGCCAACGGACGCTCGGACGCCACGCCGGCGTCGGACGCCACGCCGGCGTCGGGCGAGGCGCCGGTATCGGACGACGCGCCGGCATCGGACGACGCGCCCGGTTGCGCGGTGTAGATCCCCGCCCGATCGCCGCCCCACCCGGCGGCGGCGCGCGCGGCGATCTCGGGCGGCAGCGCCGAGGCCAGCCAGCTCCGCACCATCAGCTCACCCGCGACGTCGCTGGCGGCCGGTCGGCCAAAGCCGGGCAGGTCGGGCAGGGCGGCGGGATCGATCGAGATCGGCGCCTCGCAGGCCTCGTACTTCTCCGGGTGGAGCACCTGCTCGGTCGAGGCCGGCGGGTCGGTCCACAGCTCGTCGACGGCGCGCCAGGGACCGCGCGCCCGGGCGCCGGCGACGAACACCCAGCCGTCGACGTGGGTGAAGGTCGCCAGGTCGCGAAACCACCCGGAGGTCTCGGCCGTAGCGGTCGCGCCGCTCAGGCGGGTCGCCAACGCCGTCAGCTCGCGCGGGCCCAAGAAGCGCTCATGCGGATCCTGCAGCTCGAGCGCGCTCAGCGTGGCGTCCCCTTCGACGACGGCCAGGCGGGCGCGCGCGGCGTCGCCATCCAGCCCCCTTTCCCCCTGCGGACCCAGTTTCAAAAACTTACGGAGACCGAAGCGACGATCGGCGATCGCGTGGGCGATCTGGTGGGTGAGCGCAATCCGTTGCTCGGGGAGGGGAATGAAATCCGGCACCGAGAGCGTCCCCAACCGCGTTCCGTTGCCGGGCTCATAGCTGGCCGTCGGCACGGCGGTCAGGTAGGTCCGCGCGACCAGCGTGCCATAATCGGTGTCGGCTGGGACCAGGCCGAGCCGTTCGAGCAGGCGCGCTTCGGCGTCACCGCCGCCGCCGGTGCCCGGCAGGCCCGCCTCGACGCCGACGCCAATTGCGACCGCCCGCGCGCGGTCGGCCATTTCGCGTGTCACCGTGTGGGCGGCGAGCGGGCCGGAAAAGGGCAGATGCCGCGCCGCCGCCAGCTCGACGACCAGGCGATCGACCTCGTTCCGCAGGGCGCCGTCGGTGACCGGCGCCGCGACGAGGGCCAGCGTCAGCGCGGCCACGACCTTGCTCACGCCGGCCACGGGCGGCAGTTTGAGGTAAATAGGCGGACCGTTCAATGAGCCTCTCCGGTTCCGACATGGGCGCGCCGCTGGCACCCGAGCGGCGCGGCTTCGCGCAGGCGCTGCACGAGATCCGCCGGCACCTGTCCGGCGCCCGCACGGTCGAGCTCTACGGGGCGGCCGGGTCGCTGGGCGCCGCCATCGCCGCGCAACTTGGGAGCGACGGCGGCGACCCGCTGCTCTACGTGGTGGCCGACGAGGAGACGGCCGAGGCGCGGGCGCACGATCTGGGGTTTTTCCTGCCGCATCCCCCCGCCAGCGACGATCCACTGGTGCCGCCGTCGGTGCTCGAGCTGCCGGCCCCGGACTCGTCGCCCTACGCCGAGATGCAGCCCGATCGCGCCACCACGCTGCGGCGGATGGCGGCGCTGTTCCGGCTGTCGCGCGGCTTTTCGCCGCAGGTGCTGGTGGCTTCGGCGGCGGCCCTCTTCCGGCGGGTGGTGCCGCGCGCGCCGTTCGAGGGCCTCTGCCAGCGGATCGCCGACCACGCGACGCTCGATCGCGACGCGACGGTCGCCGCGCTCCTGCGGGCCGGGTTCTCGCGCGCCCCGGTGGTCGAGGACGCCGGCACCTTCGCGGTGCGCGGCGCGGTGATCGATCTCTACCCGCCGGTTTATCGGCACCCGATCCGGATCGAGCTCTTCGGCGACCAGGTCGAATCGATCCGCCTCTACGACGCGGCCACGCAGCGGACGCTGCGCGCGCTCGACGCGGTCTACTTTCATCCGGTGCGCGAGACGATCGCCACCGCGGGGGCCGATCCGCGCGCCAAGGTCCTGGCCGCCGCCGACGCCGCGGTCTATCCGTCGTCGAAGATCCGCCGTCTGCTCGAGCAGATCGACGGGGGGGAGACCTTCTTCGGCATCGAGGCGCTGGCGCCGGCCTTTCACGCCCAGATGGCGCCGTTCTTCGACTACCTGCCGGCCGGCGCGCTGTGCGTGGTCGAAGATCCGGAGGCGGTCCTCGGCGAGGCTCGGCGCCAGGCCAGCCGTCTGCGCGAGGCGGCGGCGGCGCGGCAGGCCGAGCATCGTCTGGCGCTGCCGGCGCTCGACTTCGTGCTGGGCGAGGACGAGGCGACCGCGGCGCTGGAGGCGCGGCGACGGCTCGAGCTGCGGCCGGTGGAGATCGCGCGCTTCGCCGATCCGGCGGGCGCGCCGCCGCGCGTACACATCCAATCGACGCCGCACACCACGCTGCGCGCCGAGCTCCAGCAGGCCCGCGCCGAGACCGTCGGGCACGGCGACGAGATCGACATCGGCCGGCCCCTGCGCGATCGGCTGCGGTCCTGGCTGGCCGCCGGGCAGCGGGTGCGCGCGGTCGCCACCAGCCGGATGCACGCCGATCGGCTGGTGGGCCTTTTTCGGGCGCTTGGTTTGGCGGCCGAGGTCGCGCCCGGCGAGGCGGCGGCGCTCTTCGACCTGAAAGCCGCCGGCGCGCCGAAAACGACCGGCGCGCCGAAAGCCACCGCCGGCGCGCCGCTGGCGGTGCTGGTCGGTCCGCTGCGGCGGGGGTTCGCGCTCCCGGCCGATGGCCTGATCGTGGTGGCCGAAGAGGAGATCTTCGGGCCCCGCTCGCAACGGGACACCCGCCCGATCAAGACGCCGGCGCTGGGCGATCTGGGCGAGATCGCCGAGGGGGACTACGCCGTCCACGACGAGCACGGCATCGGCCGTTACGTCGGCCTCAAGAAGCTCACGGTGCGCGGCGTCCCGCAGGACTTCATGCAGCTCGAGTACGACGGCGGATCGGTCTACGTCCCGGTCTACCGGATCGGGCTGGTGCACCGGTATTCGGGCGGCGACACCGAGCACGTTCGTCTGGACAAGCTGGGTCTGCGCACCTGGCAGGACAAGCGTCGCCGCGTCTCGACCGAGGCGCGCAAGATCGCCGAGGAGCTGATGCAGCTCTACGCGCAGCGCGCGGCGCTGGCGGGGCACGCCTTCCCGGCGCCGGACGCGGTGTTTCGCGCTTTCGAAGAGACCTTCCCCTTCGAGGAGACCGTCGATCAAGAGAAGGCCATCCAGACGGTGCTGGCCGACATGCAGCACGGCGTGCCGATGGATCGGCTCATCTGCGGCGACGTCGGTTACGGCAAGACCGAGGTGGCGCTGCGCGCGGCGCTGCTGGCGGTGCTGGGCGGCAAGCAGGTGGCGGTGCTGGCGCCGACGACCGTCCTGGCCGAGCAGCACTTCGTGACCTTCTCCGAGCGCTTCACCGACTTCCCGGTGCGGGTGGCGGTGCTGTCGCGGTTTCGCAGCAAGGCCGAACAACAGAAGACCCTGGCCGGCCTGGCCGAGGGGAAGATCGACGTGGTGGTCGGGACGCACCGGGTGCTGTCGCGCGACGTGCGCTTTCACGATCTCGGCCTCTTGGTGGTCGACGAAGAGCAGCGCTTCGGCGTGGGACACAAGGAGCGCCTCAAGGAGCTGCGCACCCAGGTCGACGTCCTCACGCTGACCGCCACGCCGATCCCGCGCACGCTGCAGATGGCCATGGGCGGGCTACGCGAGATCTCGATCATCGCGACGCCGCCCGCCGACCGGTTGGCCATCCGCACCTTCGTCTGCCGGTTCGATCGCGAGCTCTTGGGCGAGGCGCTGCGGCGCGAGCGGGCGCGCGGGGGCCAGATCTTCTTCGTCCACAATCGGATCGAGGATCTCGCCGAGTGGGCCGCCAAGATCCGGGGCTTAGCGCCCGAGGGGACGCGGGTGGCGATCGCGCACGGGCAGATGGCCGAGGGCGAGCTCGAAAAAGTGATGGTCGACTTCGTCGACGGCCGCACCGACATCCTGGCCTGCACCACCATCATCGAGTCGGGCCTCGACATCCCGCGCGCCAACACGATGATCGTCAACCACGCCGATCGCTTCGGGCTGGCCCAGCTCTATCAGCTGCGCGGGCGCATCGGCCGCTCGCGCGACCGCGCCTTCTGTTACCTGGTGGTGCCCGAGGAGACCAAGATGACGCCCGAGGCGCAAAAACGCCTGGCGGTCTTGCAGCGCTTCACCGAGCTGGGCGCTGGGTTTCAGGTCGCGACGCACGATCTCGAGATCCGCGGCGCCGGCGAGCTGCTGGGCGAGCGGCAGCACGGTGCGGTGGCGTCGGTCGGCTTCGACACCTACGCGCGCATCTTGGAAGAGGCCGTCGCCGAGCTGCGCGGCGAACCGATCAAGCCCGAGCACGATCCCGAGATCTCGGTCGACGTCCCGGCGTTCCTGCCCGACGACTACGTGCCCGACACCGGGCAGCGGCTGGACTTCTACCGCCGGCTGGCGCAGGCGCGTAACGAGGACGACGTGCGCGCCACGCTGGTCGAGCTGGAGGATCGCTACGGGCCGCTCCCCGAAGAGGCGCAGCTTCTGGGCGAGGTCATGGTCGACAAGACGCTGGTGCGCGGTCTCGGCGCGCTCGGCTACGAGCTGGGACCGGCGCGACTGGTGCTGTCCCTGGGGAGCGAGCCGACCCTCGAGCCGGCCAAGGTCCTGCGGCTGGTCCAGACCAAGGGGAGCCGGTTCAAGCTCACGCCGGACATGCGGCTCAGTTACACCTTCGACGAAGGGGAGAAACGCGATCGCATGCGGGCCGCCCGCGCCTGCCTGGCTAAGCTGCAGGCGCTGGCCGCGCCGGCCGACGCCGCGGCGCGGCCGCCGGCCTCGCGGGACCCTTGAAGACGAAGACGAAGACGAAGACGAAGGCGAAGGCGAAGGCCGCGGTCGCGAGCAACCGAGCGGCCTTTCCGCGCATCTTGGGTTAGGCTTGCCAGCATGTACATGCTCCTGCATCTGGCGGTTTTGACGCTGACGGTCCTGGCGCTGTCTCGGATGTTTTCCGGCGTGAGAATCAAGAGCGTGGCGGCCGCGGTGGTGGTGGCGATCGTCTTCTCGGTGCTCAACGTCTTCCTGGGATGGCTCATCCGGGTGGCGCTGATCGTCCCGGCGATCCTGACCCTGGGCATCCTTTTTCTGTTCGTGCCGTTCATAGTCAACGCGGTGCTGTTGTGGCTGACCGACAAACTCTTGGGGTCGTTCGAGATCGAGACCACGGGCGCTCTGCTCGCGTCGGCGGCGGTCATTACCCTCGTCAATGGCTTCTTCAGCTTCGCCCTGCACGCCCATCAAATGAATCTCTACGGGGCCGGCCCGACCCGCTGGATCTGAAGCGTCTCCAGGGACAACCGGCCTTTCCCGGCGGGGCCCATTCCCACCTAGATCTCGAACCAAACGCGTGTAATCTCTCGCGGATGTCCAAGCCCGCCTTTGGCCGATCGGCCCTGACTTGCGCCATCGGAACGCTCGTCGCCACGCTGGCGCTCCCCGCCTGCAAGCACGGCGAGAAATCCAGCCACCAAGCCGAGAACGTCGATCCCTCGCAGGTCGTCGCCAAGGTCGACGACACGGTCATTACCGTTTCGGACGTTCAGGAACGCATCAACCGGCAGTCCCCCTTCGTGCGCGCGCGCTACACCAACGCCGACCGCAAGAAGGAGTTCCTCGATGGGCTCGTCAAGTTCGAGGTGATGGCCAGCGAGGCCCAGCGACTCGGCTACGACAAGGATCCCGAGGTCCAGCGGGTCATGAAGCAGCAGATGATCTCGAAGTTCATGCAGAAGGACTTCGAGTCCAAGCTGAAGGTCGAGGACGTTCCCGAGGCCGACGTCGAGAAGTACTACAACGACCACCCCACCGAGTTTCACCAGAAGGACGAAGTCCGCGTCAGCCAGATCGTCGTGAAGGAGAAGCCCAAGGCCGACAAGGCCTACGCCGAGGCGCGCGCGCTGCCCAAGGGCCCGGCCAATGCCATGGACGCCAAAGGCTTCCGCGATCTGGTGACCAAGTACTCGGAGGACGAAGAGTCCAAACCGCGCGGCGGTGACCTGTCGTTCTTCGCGGCCGACTCCGCCGCCTATCCCAAGGTGGTGGTCGACGCGGCATTCAAGCTCAAAGAGGTGGGCGACGTTTCGGCGCCGTTCAAGACCGACAAGGGGTGGACCATCTTGCGCCTCACGCAGAAGCGTCCAGGCTTCAGCCGGCCCCTGCCCGAGGTCAAGCGCCAGATCCAGCAGCGCCTGTTCCGCGATCTGCGGGCCAAGGCGATGGACAGCTTCGTGGCCGACCTCAAGAAGAAGAGCAACATCGAGATCCACGAGGAGAACTTGGCCAAGGTGGTGGTCGACACCACCGGCACGGGCGCCGGCATGGGTCCGGGCGGTCTCGGCGGTCTCGGAATGCTGCCGGGCGGAATGCACCCGGCGCCCGGTATGGCCGCCCCCGGCGCGCCGGGCGCTCGCCCGATGGGCCTGCCGCCCGGCGTGGTGCCGCGGCCGCCGGCCCCGCGGCCGCCGGGGGCTCCGGGCGCGCCGTGATTCGCCGCGATCGCCAGGCCGCGCTGCGCGCCTCTGCCGCCTTATTGGCGCTCGCCGCCGCCTCGGGCGTCGCGCGCGCGCGGGTGGTCGAGAAGGTCGCCGCCGTGGTGGGCGATTCGCTGGTGCTCGCCAGCGAGGTCGAAGAGAAGGTCGCGCCGCTCATGGCGGACGTGAACCGGATTCCCGATCCCGACAAACGCTCGGCGCGCGCCGGAGCGCTGCGGCGCGAGGTGCTCGATCGCCTCATCGACGACGAGCTGATCTTGCAGCAGGCGGCCGAGCTCAAGCTCACCGTCACCAGCGAGCAGGTCGACGCCTCGATCGACGAGATCAAGAAGCAGAACAGCATCGACGACGATCAGCTCCGCGACGCGCTGCGATCGCAGGGGATGAGCATGTCGGCGTACCGCGCCGATTTGAAGCGCCAGCTGCTGCGTTTTCGCGTGCTCAACATCGCGGTCGGCTCGCGGGTCAACATCTCGGACGACGAGGTGCGGTCCTACTACAACCGCCACATGAAAGACGGTAGCAACGTCCAGGTCCGGGCCAGCCACGTCTTCATCGCCATCCCCGACGGGGCCGACGCCAACGTGGTGGCCGAGAAGCGGGCCGCGGCGCAGAAGATCCTCGAGCGGGCGCAGGCCGGCGAAGACTTCGCCAAGCTGGCGCGCGAGACCTCCGACGACGCGGCCACCCGCGCCGAGGGGGGCGATCTGGGCACCTTCGGCAAGGACATGTTGCCCAAGGCGATTGAAGAGCTGGTGTTCTCGATGAAGGTCGGCGACGTGCGCGGCCCCATCCGCGCCGACCGCGGCTTTCACGTCATCAAGCTGGTCGACCGCACGACCAAGGTCCCCAAGCCCTTCGACGAGGTCAAGGAAGAGATCCGGATGCAGCTCCGCCAAAAGGACATGGAGCGCCAGACCAAGATCTACCTCGCCGAGCTCCGCAAGAAGACGCTGGTCGACATTCGGTATTGATTGCCGGCGCCCATCGGGCGCGCGCTCAGAACGTTCCGAGGTCGGTGGTCGCCCAGTTCCCCAGGGAGCCGTGGATGTCTAGGATGTGACCGGCGCTGTTCAACACGACGACGTGGACCGACCCATCGCCCATCATCGTGCAGTCCGGCGCCGAGGCAGCCTGTGTGCCGATGCGCGCCCAGGCCGAGAAGGCGTTGCTGTTTACGTCGCTGGTCCAGCTGTCGTAAACCTGACCGCCGGCCACCGCCTCGACATGCACCAACGAGCCTCCCATCTCGCCGGTGTCGACGCAGATGGTGGGGCTAAAGCCGTAGGTGGTACCGCTGGGCGGGGCGAGAGCCACGGGCGCCACCCAAGAGGCCGGCGCCGACGAGATGTAGTTGGTATAGATGTCCAACAATCCGGTGCTGTCGAAGGCCGCCACCAGGCGCGCCGAGCCGCCGCCGCCCGCCTGCTGAGAGATGTCGATGGTGGCGGTGCCGAAGGTGTTGGCCCGGGTGGTGATGGGGGTGACCTGGGTATAAGTGCCGTTGTAGACGTCGTAGTAGACGGCGTTGACGTCCAGCGCGCCAATCACGTAGTTATTGCCCTGCGGATAGGCCTTGACCGAGGCACCCGGGCTGAAGGTCTCGGGGGCCAGCTCGCGGAAGAAGGCGTTGAAGGCGGTGCCCGATCCGGTGGAATGCATGAAGGCGCCCAGCGGGTTCGCGCCGGTGGCCGTCAGGTGGGTCACGTCGCTGTTGGCGCTGCAGTCCAGGTCCGAGCGCGTGTCGAGCACGGTGGCGTCCAGCGACAGGGTGACCCAGGCACCCCAGCTGGTGCCGTTGTTGGATCGCTGATGGATCTTCACGTCGTTGCCGCGGCCGAAGACCACCGCGGTCGTGAAGTCGGGCGTGGTCACGCAGGGTCCCGTCGCGAACGCCGAGGCCATGCAGGTCCCGCCGCTGCAGGTGTACCCGGCGACGCAGCCCGAGGTCGCGCTGCAGGTGTTGCCGCAGGCGGTGGTCGAGGTGCACGCGTATCCGGCACAGGTGCCGGCGACCGAGCCCGACTGCTTGCAGGTGCCGCTGCCGTCGCAGGATCCGGTGGTGGTCGCGGTGATCCCGCTGCCGGAGCAGGCGAAGGTGCCGGCGCAGCTCGTCGCCATCGCGGTGAAGGCGCAGGCGCCCAGACCGTTGCCGCCGTTGTGATCGCAAAGGCCACTATGCCCGCAGGTCGCCGTGTCCTGGCTGCACTCGCTGTCCGGGTCGGTACCCGCCGTGACGGCGGCGCAATGGCCGTTCGCGACGCCGGTCTTGGTCATCACGCAAGCTTCGCAAGTTCCGCTGCATGCGTTGGTGCAGCAGACACCATCGGCGCAGAACCCGCCCGCACACTGGCCATTGGAGGTGCAGGTGGCGCCCAGCGCCCGCGTGGGCGAGCAGGTGTTGGTGGTCAGGTCACAGAACGATCCCGACGCGCAGTTCGCCGTGCTGGTGCAGGCGGCCGGCAGGCAACTGGTGGCGTTCATGCAGGCGACGCCGCCCGGGCAGGCCGCTGCGGTCGCCGTCCCCGGCGTGCAGGTTCCAGCGCCGTTGCAGCTGGCCGGCGTGACGGTGAGCTGCGAACCCGAGCACGACGAGCTACCCGTGCAAGGGACCCCCGAGGCGGCCAGCGCGCAGGCCCGCTTTCCGTCGCAGAATCCATTGGTGCCGCAGGTCGCGCTGCTCGGGGCGCAATCGTTGTCGGCGTTGTTCCCGCTCGGCAGCGCGGTGCAGACGCCGTCGGTTCCGCCGCTCTTGCTGGCGACACACGATTCGCAGATGCCGGCGCAGTCGCTGTCGCAACAGACGTGGTCGGCGCTGGAACAGACTCCCGCCGCGCACTGGGTCGTAGACAAACAGGTCGCGCCGGGCGAGAGCTTCGGCTTACAGGTCTGGGTCGTGCCGTCGCACAGGAAACCCGCGCCGCACCCGGCGTCGCCGTTGCAACCGGCGTCCGGGTGTTGCGTGTGGTCGGCGCCGGCGTCCACGCCGCTCGACGTATGACCACCATTTCCACCTACGGCCCCCCCCTGGCCACCGGCGCCGGCGGTTCCGGTTCCGACACCACCGGTTCCGCCGCGGTCGCTGCCGCCGTCGCTCGGCTTCACCAACGTCGCCGAACCGCAACCGAGGGTCATGACGGCGGCCAGAGTGAGGATCAGCTCCAACCCGCGCCGTGCGCGGTGGAGAGAGCGGTCGGACGGCCGAAGGGAAATCGTCACGGATCTAGGGGTCATGTAGGTTCATTCCATTACGAGGAGCTATGACGGGTTGCCGCTGGCATCGCAGGTGTAGAAGAGGTTGTAAGGGCTGGCGGCGCCCGAGACGTTGGGCTTGTAGGCGCAGGTCGGCCGGCAACAATCCTGCATAGTCGTCGTCGTGTAGCCCGACGTGAAGCCCTTCCCCGACGCGGACGCGGAATCCACCGCGGTCGGATCGGCCTGCGGCAAGCCCTGACCCGTAAGCTGGCAACCAGTGACGCGCGTCAGGTTGGTCGGGCATTCGATCCGCTTGGCCATGACGTTCCAGTTGATGTGGTAGAGGTTCTGCGGCTGATTGGTCTCGGCGCACGACGTTTGGGTCGTGCTCTGGATACTCGCCGAGCTCGAAGTGATCATCGCGCAGTCGGAGGCGATGGTGGACTGGCAGGACGCGGTGGCGATCGAGGCGTCCGACAGGCCGCTGGTGCCGGAACACTGGCTGACGGTTTGTGCGCGAATGCCGCCATTGTTGGTCTGCCCGATGCTCGGATAGGCGCTGTACATCTTGCCCGATCCGCCCATGCACCCGGCCGTGTTCGAGCCCTCGCCCCCGTCGCCCATGTAGATGTCGAAGTCCATTCCTGATCCGTCGACGCCGGTGTTGAACGCCTGGACGATCATCGGCTTCGGCGTCGGAACGCCGCTGACCTGATCCTTCGGCGTCGTGAAAACGAGCTGGTAGCACTGGCAGCAGCCATTGCCCGCCGCGCCGCTGTCGAGCCCGTCGCTGCTCCGGGCGTCGTGTCCGGCCACCGCGTAAACGAAGGTCGGGTTGGTCGAGGTTCCCGTGAAGTCGTCCGCTTCCGCGCTCTTGAGCTCCGGACTGTAGACCATCGACCGTGTGCACATGTAAGCGGGGCCGCCGGCGCAGCCACTTCCGACCGTATCGCCCGTGGTCGGCGGGTTGATCTTGTAGCTCGGGCAGGCCGGGCAAGAGCCGCCGCAGTCGACCCCGGTTTCGGTGCCGTTCATCATGTCGTCGCTGCAGGTCCCCGCGGCGACCGTGGTGCCGCCCGCGCCGGTGGTGCCCGCCTGACCGGTGGTGCCCGCCTGACCGGTGGTGCCCGCCTGGCCAGTGGTGCCGCCCGCGTGCCCGCCTGAGCCCGCGGTCTGTCCGCTGGTCCCCGCGGCGTGGCCGCCGCTGCCGCCCGGCTGTCCGCCGGCGCCCGCCGCTCCGGTGGTCGCGCCGGTGCCGGTGGTGCCCGCGGTCTGGCCCGCGCTGCCCCCGCCGCCGGCGACGCCGGTGGTTCCGCCGCTGCCGATGCTGTTGCCGCTTCCGCCGATGTTGCCGGTGCCCGTGCTGTTGCCAGTGCCGGTGGTGCCGCCGGCGTGGCCGCCTGTGCCCGGGCCGGTCGTGCCAGCCGTCCCGCCGCCGCCCCCCGGGTCATTCGCGGCACAGCCGGCCGCGGCCAGCACCGAGATCATCACAATTCGCGAGAGGCCTAATTTAATCATGGCCGCCTAGAGTGGCTGAAAAAGAGCCTGCCGGCCAGTCTGGCGGCTGCCCGTCAGTCTTCCCGAAATCGCGCGAGCGCGCGGCGTCAGCCGGGGGGCCAGGCCAGCGGGCGTCCGGCCAGCACGTGCAGGTGAACGTGGTGGACCGACTGTCCGGCGTCGGCGCCGGCGTTCATGACCACCCGAAATCCGCCCGCGGCCTGGCCGCTCTCCTTGGCGCGCTTGGCGGCCACCACCATCAAATGACCGAAGAGCTCGACGTCGTCGGGCGTCGCTTCGGCCAGCGAGGCGATGTGGCGCACCGGGATCACCAGCTCGTGCAGCGGCGCCTGCGGCCCGAGATCTTTGAAGGCCACGGTGCGGTCGTCTCGGTAGGTGATGGCGGCCTTGACGTCGCCGCGGGCAATCTTGCAGAAGATACAGTCGTCGGCAGAGGTCATGTTGCTCCAGGGTATGGGTCGATGGTGTCGGCGTTCAAGACACGAGCTGGATCAGCCGGGCCCGCGTCTCGGCGAACGGCGCGGCCTCGTCGGTGCGCTGGCCCAGAAAGGCGTTGATGGCGGGCAGCCGCGCCATCGCCTCGTCGGTGAGCGGGTCGGCGCCGCGCTGGTAAGCGCCGAGCAAGATCAGATCGCGCTGGCGCTCGTAGGCGGCCATGAGTTGTCGCAGGCGCCCGGCGGCCGCGCGGTGCTCCGGATCGGCGACGGCCGACATCAGCCGCGAGAGCGACGGGAGCACGTCGACCGCCGGCCATTGGTTGCGGGCCGCGATCTCCCGCGACAGGATCACGTGGCCGTCCAAGATGCCGCGCACCTCATCGGCGATTGGTTCTTCCATGTCGCCGCCCGCGACCAAGACGGTGTAGAGCGCGGTGATCGATCCGTGCGCGTCGTTGCCGGTGCGTTCCAGCAGGCGGGGGAGCAGCGCGAAGACGCTGGGCGGGTAGCCCTGGCGCGCGGGCGGCTCGCCGGCGGCCAGGCCCACTTCGCGCTGCGCGCGCGCGACGCGCGTCACCGAGTCGAGCATGAAGAGCACCCGCTTGCCACGTCCGCGGAAGAACTCGGCGATGGCGGTGGCGACGAAGGCGGCCTTGAGGCGCACCAGGCTGGGGGCGTCGCTGGTCGCGCAGACCACCACCGAGCGCGAGCGGCCGCCCGCGCCCAGTGACTCTTCGAGAAAATCGACCACCTCGCGGCCGCGCTCGCCGACCAGCGCGATGACGTTGACCTCGGCCTCGGTCTGGCGCGCGATCTGCCCCATCAAGGTCGACTTGCCCACGCCCGATCCGGCGAACAGACCGATGCGCTGACCTTCGCCGACGGTCAGCAGACCATCCAGCGCGCGCACACCCAGCGCCAGCGGCCGTTCGACGCGTCGGCGCGAAAGCGGATCGGGGGCCGGGCGATCGACCGGCCAGGCCACGCCGCCCACGATCGGACCGCCGCTGTCGATGGGTTGCCCGAGCCCGTCGAGGACGCGGCCGAGGACGCCGTCGCCGGCGGCGATCGACAGCGGACGGCCGGTCGGCGTGACCAGCGAATCGGGCCCGATGCCGGCCAGCTCGCCCAGCGGCATGAGCACCACCTCGTCGCCGCGGAAGCCGACCACCTCGGCCATCAGCGGCTGCGGGCCGGTGGTCTCGATGGTCAGGAGCTCGCCGACCCGGACCGCCGGTACGTCGGCCCGGATCACGAGACCGGTCACCTCGGTCACCCGCCCGGATTCGCGGCGGGGCGCCGTGTTGTCGAGGCGCGCCAGCGCCCGACCGAGATCGAACTCGCCCTCACTCATCGCGCGACCCCGACGAGAGCGCCCGCTCGAGCGCGGCCAGCTGGGCTTCGAGGCGCGCATCGACGCGACCCTGCGGCGTCTCGATCACGCAGCCGTGCCGCCCGACTCTGTCGTCGGCCAGGAATTCGAGCGCGGCGCCGGCCGGCGCACGCGCGGCGAGCACGGCGCGGCGGCTCTCGACCGCGGCGAGATCGTCGGGGTGGAGCCGCAGACGGACCACGGCGGCGCCGGGCCGGCAGACCGCCAGCGCCTCGCCCACGATCTCGGCCATGACCTCGGGCGCCAGGGCCACGGCGCGCCCCACGATTTTCTCGGCCATCTTGGTCGCGAGCGCGATGGCAGCCACCTTGGAGAGGTCCGCCAGCCGCGCCGCCTCGGCGCGCGCCGAGGCCAGCGTCACCACCGCCTCGGCCAGCCCGTCGGCGCGCCCGGCCTCGAGACCTTCGCGGCGGGCGGTTTCCCGGGCGGCGTCGGCTTCGGCCCGAATCGCCTGAGCCTCGGAGCGCGCGTCCGCCACCAGCGCCTCGGCCTCCGCCCGCGCGTCGAGCGTCACCTTCGGAACGATGTGGCCGAAGCCCCGAATCACGCGGCCCATGCTACCCGAGCTCGACCCCGGCGTACGCCAACCAGCGTCGCCCCCGCTCGGGAGGCAACCGTTGGGCAATCGCCAGCGCCGCCGCGGGTCCTTCGCCCGCCAGCTCGGCCGCCAGGGTGCGCGCGCCGAGGCTCCAGGCGCGATCGTCGTTGCCGGACCGCTCCGCCGCAGTCGCCGCCACCAAACGCCGCGCCACCATTCGCCCTGCGCCCACCCCGGCGGCCGGCCCGCCTTCGGCCGCCGCGTCCAGCACGGCGCGCGCCAGGTCCCGACCGAGGCCGGCCGCGGCCCGGGCGATCACCGCCGGTTGCGCCCCCTGCAGCGACCGTCCCAGAGTCTGCGCGCCCCGCAGCTCAATCGCCTCGTCGAGCGCCGCCCACGAGAGCTCCAAAAGCGGCTGCGCGGCCGAAGCCCGCGGAATGGCGGGCCCCGCCAGCGGGACCAGCGCCGCAAAAATGGCGCGGCGAAGCTCGGCCAGGCCGGCGGCATCCAAGACCGGCGGCGGGCCGTCTAGATCCTCGCCTCGCTCGCGCAGCATTTGCTCGGCCACCCGCCGGACCTCGCCCGGGAGCCCCTCGCAGACCGCGCGGATGACCGCCGATGGCTCGGGGGCCAACCTTTGGCGCAGCCAGCCGGGGTGAACCCATTCGATGCCCTCCGGCACTGGCGCCCGCACCAGGGCCAGGAGCGATGCCAACGCGCCGGCGCGACCGGCCCGCGTCTCGCCGGCCAGGGTCTCTAACGCAGCTCGACAACGGCGGCCGGTCGGGCCGCCAAAACGCCGCGCCACCTCCTCGGGCGGCAGGCGGGACAGCAGGGCGCCCAGGACCAGACCCTTTTCCTCGAGGGGGAGCGCCGCGACCGCCGGGTGCATGGCGGCATCATCGGTTGGGCTCCGCCTCGGTTGCAACCACTTGCGCCGGAGCCTTGGGCCGGGTACACCTGCCGCCCCATGTCCGCAACGCCCGTCACTGAAATCGCTAGCCCGCAAGGGAAGGCTCTGCGCCGGGACGTCCGGAACATCGCCATCATCGCCCACGTCGATCACGGCAAGACCACGCTGGTCGACGGCTTCCTCCGTCAGGCCGGCCAGTTCCGCGCCGGCGAGGTGGTCGCCGACTGCGCGATGGACTCGAACGATCTCGAACGCGAGCGCGGCATCACCATCCTCTCCAAGTTCACCGCCATCACCTGGAAGGGGACGCGCATCAACATCGTCGACACGCCCGGCCACGCCGACTTCGGCGGCGAGGTCGAGCGCGTGCTCAAGATGGTCGACTGCGTCTGCTTGCTGGTCGACGCCTTTGAAGGCCCGATGCCGCAGACCCGCTTCGTCACGCGCAAGGCGCTGGCGCTGGGCCTGCAGCCAATTCTGGTGGTGAACAAGATCGACCGCGTGGGCTGCGATCCCGAGGGCGCCGTCGACGCCACCTTCGATCTGTTCTGCGCGCTGGGCGCGACCGACGCGCAGCTCGACTTTCCGATCGTCTACGCCTCGGGCCGCGAGGGCTGGGCGGTCAAGAACCTCACCGACCCGCGTGTCGATCTGGGGCCGCTGCTCGACCTGGTGGTCGACTACGTGCCGCCGCCCACCGGCGACGTCGACGGGCCTTTCTGCATGCAGGTCACCACCCTCGATTACGACGACTACCTGGGTTACGTCGCCATCGGGCGGGTCGACTCGGGGCGCATCAAGACCGGCGAGCGCGTCCTGTGCGCGCACCGCAACGGCAGCCGCGAGGAGTTCCGCGTCGCCAAGCTGCTCGGCTACCAGTCGCTCAAGCGCTTCGAGCTGGCCGAGGCGGCCGCCGGCGACATCTGCGCCATTACCGGCATGCAGGATCTGACGGTCGGCGAGACCATCACCGAGATCGCGCGCCCCATCATCTTGCCGCTGCTCGAGATCGAAGAGCCGACGGTGAAGATGCAGTTCATGTCGAACAACGGCCCCTTCGCCGGCCAGGAGGGTAAATTCGTCACCTCGCGCAACCTGCGCGATCGGCTCTTCAAAGAGGTGAAGTCGAACGTGGCGTTGCGGGTCGAGGAGACGGCGTCGCCCGACACCTTCGACGTGCTCGGCCGCGGCGAGCTGCACCTGTCGGTCCTCATCGAGACCATGCGGCGCGAGGGCTACGAGCTGATGGTTTCGCAGCCCCAGGTCATCTTCAAAATCGGCGAAGGCGGCGAAAAGCTGGAACCGTACGAGGAGGTCGTCATCGACCTCGACGAGGCCTACTCGGGCGCGATCATCGAGGAGCTCGGGCGCCGCGGTGGCCGCATGCAGGAGATGGGACCGGCGGGCGAGGGACGCATGCGCCTCGAGTACCTCTGCCCGGCGCGCGGCCTCATCGGTTATCGCTCGCAGTTCCTGACCGACACCCGTGGCACCGGGATCTTGAACCACAACTTCAAGAACTACGGCCCGTTCGCCGGCGCGATCCGGTCACGGCCGAATGGCGTGCTCGTCTGCCAGGACAACGGCGAGACCAACACCTACGGCCTCTTTTACCTGCAGGAGCGCGGCCAGCTGTTCCTGGGACCCGGCATCAAGGTCTACGGTGGCCAGATCATCGGGCTGCACTCGCGCGACAACGATCTCGTCGTCAACCCGTCGAAAGCCAAGAAGCTGACCAACATCCGGACCACCGCCGCCGATGAGAAGCTGTTCCTCACTACCCCGCGCGCTTTTTCCCTGGAGGCGGCGCTGGAGTTCGTCAACCCCGACGAGCTGGTCGAGGTGACGCCGGCCGCGCTGCGCATGCGCAAGCGCTTCCTCGATCACAACGAGCGCAAGCGCCTCGAAAAAGCCCGCGACGCCGGCCTGCAGGGCGACGTTTAGATGGGAACCCTGGGAGGGTTCCCAAACCCTCCCGCGATGAGGTCGAGCCTGCGAAGCCGTCTCGCCCATCACGCGATTTAGATGGGAACCCTGGGAGGGTTCCCAAACCCTCCCGCGATGAGGTCGAGCCTGCGAAGCCGTCTCGCCCATCACGCGATTTAGATGGGAACGCGATTTAGCGCCGGACGCCTTAGCGCCGGACGCCGGCCTTCCATTGTTCGCAGAGTTGTTGCTGCGGCCATCGGGCCAAAGGGCTACGATGAAAGCCCATGCGGATTGCCGCGCTCGACGTCGGATCGAATTCGTTTCACCTCATCGTGGCCGAGGTCGAGACGGGCGGGCGCATCCGCGTGCTCGATCGGGCCAAGGAGATGGTCCGGCTCGGTGATTCGACGTTGCACAAGGGCGTGATCGCGCCGGAGGTCTTTCGGCGCGGGCTGGACGCGCTGCGGGCGCTGCGGCGGATCGCCGATCGCCACAAGGTGGACGCGCTGGTGGCGGTGGCGACCAGCGCGGTGCGCGAGGCGCAGAACGGCGGCGAGTTCGTGCGCGCGGCGCGCGACGAGGCGGGGATCGACATCCGCGTCATCCGCGGAGACGAAGAGGCGCGGCTCATCTATCTGGGCGCGCGCGGCTCGCTCGATCTCGGCAAGCGGCGGGCGGCCCTGTTCGATCTGGGCGGCGGGTCGCTGGAGATCGTTTTGGCCGACGCGCAGGAGCTGTACTTCACGGCTTCGCTCAAGCTGGGCGTCATCCGGCTGGCGGAGAGCTGTCCCTGCTCCGATCCGCCCACCCCGCGTGAGCGGGCGCAGCTCGCCGAGCGGGTACGCACCGCGCTCGACCCGGTGATCTCGCGTCTGCGCGCGATGGGATTCGACGACGTCGCGTTCACCTCGGGGACAGCTTCGGCGCTGGCGGGTCTGCTGCGATCCGAAAACGGCGGCGGCAAGTCGACCATCGCGCGCGGGGGGCTGGCCGCGCTCGAACAGCGGCTGGGCGCCATGACGGTGGCCGCGCGGGCGCGGCTGCCCGGGCTCGACGCGCGGCGCACCGACACGATCTACGCGGGCGCGGTGGTGTTCCGCACCGCCCTCGAGCTGTGCGGCGCCGAGGAGGCCACACTCTGCGAGACCGCGTTGCGGGAAGGGATCGTCGCCGATTACGTCGCCTCGAACCGGCCGGGCATCCTGCTGGTGGACGAGTTTCCCGATCTGCGGCGGCGCAGCGTGATGGAGCTGGCGCGCCGCTGCCAGTTTCGCGAGGACCACGCCTCGCACGTGGCCCGCTTGGCGCTGTCGATCTTCAGCCAGACCCGCCGGCTGCACAAGCTGGCGGAGAGCGACGCCGAGCTGCTGGAGTACGCGGCGTTGCTACACGACATCGGCTTTTACATCTCCCCGCACCGCCACCACCGGCACAGCGCCTACCTGATCGAGAGCCACGCCATGACGGGGTTCTCGCGCTCGGAGGTGGAGATCATCGCGCTCACCGCGCGCCACCACCGCAAGTCCGAGCCGCGGCGCGGGCGCGGCCTCATGAAGCCGCTGTCGAAAACCGACACCCACCGGGTGCGGGTGCTGGCGGCGGTCCTGCGGATCGCCGACGCGCTCGATCGCACACACGCCCGCCTGGTCCGTGCCGTGCGCTGCTCGATCTCGTCACGGGCGGTCGAGGTCCGCGTCGACGCCGACGGTGATCCCGAGCTCGAGCTGTGGGCGGCGCGCCGCAAGGGCGACCTCTTCGAAGAGCTGGCCGGCCGCAAGCTCCGCTTCGCCGTCGACGGGATCAAGGAATCCGAAGCGCCCGCTGAGCCCGCCGAGACTTTCGCCCAGCCCGCCCCGCTGCGGGTGGTCCGGTCTTAGCGCGGTCCCGTTAGATCCCGAGCTTGCGCAGCCAGAAGTAAAGCGCGGCCGCCACGATGGCGGCCGACTGGATCGTGAACAGCCAGGCCCACACGATCCGCAGCGCGATGCTCCAACGCACGCCGGCCGGGTTGTTGACCCAGCCGACGCCCACGATGCCCCCGGTGATGGTGTGGGTGGTCGACACGGGGATGCCGAGCGCGCTGGCAAGGAACAGCATTCCGGCGGCGCCCGTCTCGGCGCAGAAGCCGCCGGAGGGCTTGAGCTTGGTCAGGCGCATCCCCATCGTGCGCACGATGCGCCAGCCGCCGGTCAGCGTTCCCAGGCCCATGGCGGTCTGACAGGAGAGGATCACCCAGATCGGCAGCTCGGCGTGCGCCGCCAGCTTTCCCTTGGCGATCAGCATCGCCAGGATGATCCC
>Ga0209483_1001309_pt1 | contig 19008 bp, 8 predicted proteins | sample NGEPerA_FD_184508 | JGI IMG/M metagenome (GOLD analysis project Ga0209483, IMG submission 184508) | Arctic peat soil microbial communities from the Barrow Environmental Observatory site, Barrow, Alaska, USA - NGEE PermafrostL2-A... | ecosystem: Environmental > Terrestrial > Soil > Wetlands > Peat... | reverse complement strand
TTTTTCCCCGACACCGAGCCGCTCCCCGCCGGTGACAACCAGGACATGATTGATTTCATCCGCGATGCCGACGTGCTCATCCTCGACTCCCAATACGACCGCGCTGAATACCGCCGGCATGCCGGCTGGGGCCACGGCTGCGTGAAAGATTCCGTGGCGCTCGCCCTGCAGGCCGGCGTGAAAAAACTCGTCCTCTTCCACCACGACCCCGGCCACGCCGACAAGACCATTGACGCTTTTTTGCGCCACGCCCGCGCGCTGGTGAAAAAACAGAAGGGCAAATTGAAAGTGGTGGCCGCGCGTGAAGGCATGACCATTCAACTGGGCGGGAAGCGTTTTCAGGCGGCCAAACATTGAGGCGCGCCAACGTAATTCAATCCGCGACGCCAATTTTCGAACGACGACAATCTTCCGTGTTCCATGAGGCAGCCGCGCATTCTCCGAGCGCGGAGATGAATTCCACAGTTGACTTGTGCCAGCGGCGGACGGATTTTTATCTCATGAACAATTCCCCAGCCCAGCCGACAACCCGCCGAGAATTTTTGAAAAGCACGGGCCGTTTCGCCGCCGCCTCCGCGCTCGTGAGCATGGCGATTCCGCACGTTCACGCGGCGGAGGACAACACCATTCAAATTGCCCTCATCGGCTGTGGCGGCCGCGGCACTGGCGCCGCGATCAACGCGCTCAACGTGAAACAAGTCCCGCTCAAGCTTGTGGCCATGGCGGACGTTTTCCAGGATCGTCTCAACGGCAGTTACGGCACCTTGAAAGGGAATCCGGTCGGCAGCCGGGTGGACGTGCCGGCGGAGCGCAAATTCATCGGCTTTGACGCCTACCAAAAGGCGATGGACTGCCTGAAACCCGGCGACATTGCGATCTTCACGACGCCGCTGGCATTTCGCTGGGTGCATTTCACCTACGCCATCCAAAAGGGTTTGCATGTCTTCATGGAAAAGCCGTTGACGGCCGATGCGCCCACGTCACACCGGATGCTGAAGCTCGGCGAAGCGGCGTCGGCCAAAAATCTCAAGGTCGGGGTGGGATTGATGTCCCGCCACAGCCGGGCGATGCAGGAGTTGTCGCATCGCATTCAAGATGGCGAAATTGGCGACCTCGTGCTGCTGCGCGGCTACCGGATGCATGGGCCGGGCGGGTCGGCTTATTCAACCAAGTGGCCGGGCCAGCCCAGCGAATTGCTCTGGCAGATCCAGCGCTTCCATAGTTTCATCTGGGCCAGCGGCGGATGTTACAACGATTTTTACATTCATCATATTGACCATTGCTGCTGGATGAAGAACGCCTGGCCAGTCAAGGCCCAGGCACTGGGCGGACTCCATTACAAGCTAAGTCCGGAAGGTGCTCCTTATGTGGATCAGAATTTCGACGTTTATTCGGTGGAATACACTTTTGCCGACGGCGGCAAATTCATCATGGACGGGCGCTGCATGAATGGTTGCAAAGAAATTTACTCCAGCTACGCGCAAGGCACCAAGGGCAATGCGATCATCTCGAGCGCCTACGATTGCGGATTGCCCTCCTGCACTTACAAGGGCCTGAACCCGGATCGCGCCAGCTTGATCTGGGAGTCCAAGGTGTCCCCCGGCGAACAGGACCCGTATCTAAACGAATGGAACGACCTGGTTGACGCCATCCGCAATGACCGGCCCTACAACGAAGTGGAACGCGGCGTCTATGCCAGCGCGGTCAGTTCCCTGGGCCGCAAGGCCGCCCACACGGGGCAGGAAATCACGCTCGATGATTTCATGAAGTCCGACCAGGAATACGCGCCGGGCGTGGACAAACTGACGATGGACTCGCCCGCGCCGTTGCTGGCCGACGCCAGCGGCATGTATCCAGGGCCTGAACCCGGCATCAAACGGCAATCGGAGTTTTGAGACCGCCGCCTGACCAATAATTGACCGCCGTCGCACCGCCCGGCGGGCATTGGCACGGCGTTCGCGCCCGGCAAATCTTTTCGTGTCGCATCGCCGGCTGCGTGCAAACTTCGCACTTCACCTTGACGCGGGCGGGCAGACGTTTATTTTCGGCGCATGAAAAAGATTTTGACCTGGCTGTTCATTCTGGTTTTCACGGCTTCGCTGGCGCGAGCGCAAGACACCGCCACGCAGCAGCAACTCGATCAGTTGAGCGCGCGGATTCAGGTTCTGGAGACCGCGCTGGCACAGCAGGACAAACGCCTTGCCGCGCTGGAAAAGGAAATCGGCGAGTTGAGCGACAAGTTCAACACGCCCGCCGTCAACGACAGCGCCAGCCGCGACGATTTGAAACAGCTCGCCGCGCAGGTGCAGGAGATTGTCAAGAAATGGCAGGACGACCGCGATCTGATTTTGAAGGAAATCGAGAAGCTCGGTAAAGCCGGGGCCGTTGCGCCCACGGGCCGCAAGCCGAAGGCAAACACGGATGCGACGGCGGCGGGCGGAGATAATTCCACAGTGTCGGGCGGGCCGCAGAAAGGCTATTACTATCAGGTCAAAGATGGCGACACGCTATCATCCATCGCCAAGGCGTATCGGGACAGCGATCAGCACGTCAAAGTGACGACGGCGCAGATTCTGGCGGCGAATCCGGGCCTGGACGCGGACAAACTTTATGTCGGCAAGAAAATTTTCATCCCCGATCCGGCGGCGAAATAAGACGGAAGTGGCACGGGCGTCCCGTCCGTGAGTTTCTGCCGTGGACAGCGGACTGTTTTGCAAGCACACAGGCGGGACGCCGGTGCCGCTGATTTCTAGGCTTGGATTTTGCCGCGCGGGCTGCTAACAATGTTCCCGTCTAATGCAGGCCACCACGCCAGCCGCCCAAATTGACCGCGCACCCATCGCCATCCTCGGCGTGCCGTTCGACAGCGTCGACCTGGCCGAAACACTCGCGCTCGCGGGCGGGATGGTCGCCTCTCGCCAGCCGCATTACGCCACGACCGTGGGCGTGGATTTTCTGGCGGAGGCGCTGGACGACGTGGAGCTGCGGCGCATCCTGTTCGACGCGCACCTTGTGGTGGCGGAGGACAAAACCGTCGTCTGGGCGTCGAAAATTCTCGGCAATCCGCTGCCGGAAAATGTCACCGTTCCGAACCTGATTCCGCAACTGCTCGCGCTCGCGGGACAAAACAACTGGCGCGTGTTTTTTCTCGGCGGCGATGAGGCCATCGCGGAGAAAATCCGCGCGCGGCATCCGAAGCTGCAACTGGTCGGCGCCTGGTTGCCGCCGGAAAAGCCGCTGCTGGAAATGGATCACGCGGACATTTTGCGCCGGCTGCGCGAGGCAAAGCCGGACATCTTGCTGGTGGCCTTCGGTTCGCCGAAGCAGGAAAAGTGGATCAACATGAACTACCGCGAGGCCGGCGTGCCGTTCGTTTTGGGCGCGGGCCTCACTTTTGATTTTCTGACCGGCGCGGGCAAACCGCAAAAGCGCGCCCGAAAAAACTTCTGGAAATTCATCCGTGCCGTCCTGTGGCAATGGTGGCGGCTGCGCGCAAAAAAATCCGGGCCGCCGGCGGCCGGGGCGGAGGTCATCCCCGACCCGTTTGGCAACCTCGTCATCCGCGCGCCGGCGCGGCTCGGCGCGGCGGAGGCGCAGGCATCGCAGGCCGAATGGCTGCGCGCCGTCGGGAACAGCCACGTCATGTTTGATTTGACCGACACCGTTTTCGCCGACAGCACCGGCATCGGCGCGCTCATCCGCCTGCGCAAATGTTCGCGTGAATCCGGCCACCAGTTTTTCCTCGTCGCGCCGCGTCCGCCGGTCGAGGCGGCCTTGAAACTGATGAAGCTGGACGAATTTTTCACCATTCAGGCCAGCCTGGCCGGGGCGCGCATCGTCATGGAAAGCGCGGCGGGCGCGCCCACGGTCACCAGCGACGTGCAGGAAAACATATTGCAGATCCGCTGGTCCGGCGAGGTTACCGCGCTCAACGCCGTCGAGCTGGGCGCCTACACCGAGGCCGAGCTGTCGCAGGCTGCGCCGGGCATGAGCGTGGTGATTGACCTGTCGCGCGTGACGTTCGTGGACAGCACCGGCATCGGCCTGATGGTGCGCTTCAAAAAAAATCTCAAGCGCCGCAACATCAGCCTGAAGTTCAACAACGTCATCAAGTCCGTCCGCAACGTCGTCCGCCAGACGCAACTGGAGGAATTTCTCCTCGGCGGAAATTGAAATTCGCAAAAAGCGGTTTGCACTTTGCCGCGCGTTCGCGCATAAATTCCAAATGCTCGCACGGGTTTTTTCAGCGGCGGTCAGCGGCATTGACGCTTACACGGTCGAAGTCGAGGTCAACTGCGGCTACGGCGACACGTTCATCGCGCTCGTCGGTTTGCCCGACGCGGCGGTCAAGGAATCCAAGGACCGCGTTTCCACGGCGCTCACCAATTCGGGCTACAAGTTTCCGATGGGCAAGACCACCATCAATCTCGCGCCCGCCGACGTGAAAAAGGAAGGGCCGAGTTTTGACCTGCCCATCGCGCTGGGAATGCTGGCGGCCAGCGAGCAGTTTGAAACCGACCAGCTTGAAAATTTCGTCGTGGTCGGCGAGCTTGCGCTGACGGGCGCGGTGCGCTCCTGCAAGGGCGTTTTGCCGATTGCGCTCCGGGCGAAGGCGGACGGCAAAACCGGCGTGCTCGTTCCCGCCGAAAACGCGGCCGAGGCGGCGGTCGTGAACGGCCTGCAAGTCATCCCGGTGCAAAATCTGCGCGAGGCGGCGCAGTTCCTCGAAGGCGAAATAAAAATCGCCCCCATGAAAATGGATTTGCACAAACTCTTCGCGCATCCGTCCGAGGACGAATACGATTTTTCCGAAGTCAAAGGCCAGGAAAACGTGAAGCGCGCCCTGGAAATCGCGGCGGCGGGCGGCCACAATGTCATCCTGGTCGGCCCGCCCGGCACCGGCAAATCCATGCTCGCAAAACGGCTGGCGACGATCCTGCCGCCGCTGACTTTGGCCGAGGCATTGGAAACAACGAAGATTCACAGCATCGTTGGCCTGCTGCAATCCGGGCAGGCGCTCGTGACGCAACGTCCGTTCCGCGCGCCGCATCACACGGCGAGCGACGCCGGTCTGCTCGGCGGCAACATCAATCCCACGCCCGGCGAAATTTCCCTCGCGCACAACGGCGTTTTATTTCTCGACGAACTGCCGGAGTTCAAGCGCAGCGTTTTGGAGACCATGCGCCAGCCGCTCGAAGAAGGCATCGTGACGATTTCGCGCGCGGCGGGAACGATGACTTTTCCGTCGCAGTTCATGCTGGTCGCGGCGATGAATCCGACGCCGGACGGAAAGATGCCGCAGGAAAGCCGGTCGTCACCGCGCGAGATTCAAAATTATCTCGGCCGCATTTCCGGGCCGTTGCTCGACCGGATTGATTTGCACATCGAAGTGCCGGCGGTGAAGTTCCGCGAGATGTCCGATGCCCGGCCCGGCGAAACTTCCGCGCAAATCCGCGAACGCGTCATCGCCGCGCGCCAGCTTCAGACCACGCGCTTCGCCGGCAAACCCAAGGTGACGTGCAACGCGCGGATGGGCGCGCGCGAGTTGAAATCGTTTTGCGAACTGGACGAGGCGACGCGCGACCTGCTCAAAAATGCCATGACGGAATATCATTTGAGCGCCCGCGCCTACGACCGCATTTTGAAAGTGGCGCGGACCATCGCCGACCTGGCCGGCGCGGAGAAAATTTCCAGCGATCACATCAGCGAGGCGATCCAGTTCCGCTCGCTGGACCGGCAGTTGTGGGGCTGACCGTCGCGTGGCGTCACCGCCGCCAGCGATAAAAAAAATGAGAACAAGCACGTTCACCGCCAAACTCGCGCCGTGGTTTTTTGCCGTGAGTCTGATTCCAGCCGCCGTTCGCGCCGCCGCGCTGGCGGTGGATTTTTCAAATCCGCCCGCGCCGGGCGAATTGATCCTGGCCGCCGGCAAAACCGTGGCGCCAATCTTTGTCGAGCCGAACAATGATTTTGCCGTGCGGCGCGCGACGGGCGATCTGGCGGAGGATTTTGCCCGCGTGACCGGACGAAAACCCGCAGTGGAAAATATTTTCCCCGGCGGCGAAAAAAACGGCGCCATCATCGGCACGCTTGGCCGGGGCGGAATCATTGACCGCCTGGTCGCGGAAAACAAACTCGATGTGGCCGGGGTGCGCGGCGGGTGGGAAAGCTATGTTTTGCAGACCGTCAAAAATCCGCTGCCGGGCGTCGAACACGCGCTGGTCATCGCGGGCAGCGACCGGCGCGGGACGATTTTTGGCATTTACCAACTGTCGGAAATGATCGGCGTTTCGCCGTGGCATTGGTGGGCGGACGTGCCGGTGAAAAAACAAAATTTCATCGGCGTGCGCGGCGACAGCTTCAAGCAAGGCCCGCCTGCCGTGAAATATCGCGGCATTTTTTTGAACGACGAGGACTGGGGGCTGCGTCCGTGGGCGGCGAAAACGTTTGAGCCGGAAACCGGCTGCATCGGCCCGAAAACCTACGCCAAAATTTTTGAACTGCTGCTGCGGCTGCGCGCGAATTATCTCTGGCCGGCGATGCACCCGGGCACGGCGGCGTTCAATTCGTTCGCCACCAACCGCGAAATCGCCAATGAATACGGCATTGTAATGGGTTCGTCCCATTGTGAGCAGATGCTGCGGAACAACATCAGCGAATGGGACGAAAAAACTTTTGGCGATTACAATTTTGTCACGAACCCGGACGGCGTTTTGAAATACTGGGAGCAGCGCGTCCGTGAAAATGGAAAGTTTGAAAACATTTACACGCTGGGAATGCGCGGCATCCACGATTCAGGAATGCCCGGCGGCGGCACGGAACGCGAAAAAGCGGCGCGGCTGCAAACCATCATCGCCGACCAGCGCGACATGCTGGCGCGCGACGTCAACGCCAACGTCGCTTCCGTGCCGCAGATTTTTTGTCCTTACAAGGAAGTGCTTCCGTTGTATCGGCTCATGCCGGACATTCCCGGCGACATCACGCTTGTCTGGCCGGACGACAACTACGGCTATGTCCGCCAGTTTTCCAACGCGCGCGAACGGGCGCGCAGCGGCGGCGCGGGAGTTTATTATCATGTTTCGTATTGGGGCGCACCGCGCGATTATCTCTGGCTCTGCTCCACGCCGCCCGCGCTCATTGCCGAGGAGATGACGAAGGCGTTTGATTATGGCGCAAATAAAGTTTGGATCCTGAACGTCGGCGATTTGAAACCGGCGGAACTTGACATCGAATTTTTCCTGAAGCTCGCCTGGAATCCGCGCTCGTGGAATGGGACGAACACTTATGACTTGCTGGAAAAACAGCTCGCGCGCGATTTCGGCGCGGGAAACGCGACGGAACTCACTGCCATCATGGCGGAATACTACCGGCTGAATTTCCAGCGCAAGCCGGAGCACATGGATTTTCCCACGAACGGTCTTTTTTCCCGCGACGAGGCGGTGCAACGGCTGGCAGCGTGGCAGCAATTGTCCGCGCGCGTTGACGCCGTGGAAAAAATGTTGCCGCCAGAAGCGCACGACGCTTTTTTTGAACTGGTCGCCTATCCCGTCAAGGCGGCGGCGGCGATGAATGAAAAGTGTCTCGCCGGCTCGCCGGCGGCGGCCGAAGAGATTCGCCGGCTTACGGACATTTACAACCATCACACCGCCGGGGGCAAATGGCGCGACATGATGTCGGACAATCCGCGCGGGCAGGTTGATTTGGGCATTCCAAAAACAATTCTGGAAGCTGCTCCGGTTTCCGAAATCAGAAAAAAAGCCAGCGCTACCAATCTCGCGGAAATAAATTTTGCCGGCGCGGATTTCGCCGAGGAAAATCATCGCGTGGTCATCGAGGCCGAATACGCTTCAACTTTTGTTCCGGGCAAGGATGCGAACTGGCGGAAAATCATCGGATTGGGCTACAACGGCGAAGCGGTTTCAGTTTTTCCGGCGACGGCCGCCGTCCGTTCCGGGCCGCAGAAAATTTTGAGCGAGTCGCCGTGCCTGCAATACAAAATCTGGTTTCGCACTGCCGGCGATTGGAAATTCACCGTCCGCGCGCTGCCGACTTTTTCCGTGGAGACCGGGCAGCCGCAGCGCTACGCCATCGCGCTCGATGACGCGCCGCCGCAAATCATTTCGCTGTCGGTCAGTCTGGACGAGCGCAACCGTGTGTGGCAGGAAGATGTTTTGCGCAACGCGGCGCTGACTTCGAGCGTCCATGCCATCGGCCAGCCCGGCCGGCACACGCTGAAAATCTGGATGGTGGATCCGGGCATCGTGATTGACGCCATCGCGGCGGAAAATGGGGCCGGACAAAACCTTGGTTATGTCTGGCCGGAGGAAACAGCGGTTTCACCGGCAAAATAAATTCCTAATTTTTTGTCACCCATGCCGGACGTGCTCATTGACCGGAAGTGATCCGGTAAAAGCGTTGCGGAAAGTTGGTGGCCTGCAAATCCAAGAACTGGAACAGAACATTCTGGCCGGCGACGGCCGCTTATTTAATTTGCCTTTCCATTGGCGGAGGCGTAGAAAATGAAAACGACGAAAGTGAGATCGTCCCAGTGGGAACTCAAAACTGAATTATTTATGAATTTCAAACTTCGCTCACTGTTTATCGTGCTGGGGTTGCTCGCCGGCGTTCATCCGGCCGTGGCCCAGTTGCCCGTGATAACCTCGTTCAGTCAGAACGGGGTGCTGGTCTGCGCGAATCTGCAAACCGGCAGCGTGGCGTCGGTGCAATGGGCGTCGTCGCTGGCGGGGCCGTGGCAGACCAACTTGGCCGGGTTGACGGCGGTGCCTGTGGGTTTGAACCACGCCATCTCGGTCAGTGTGCCGATGTCCAACTCGGTCAGCGTGCCGATGTTCTATCGCGTGCTGGGGTGGGCGCAGACAAACTCTGTCCCAACGAACATGGCGCTGATTCCCGCCGGTTCGTTCACGATGGGGGACACATTGGATGGCGAGAGCGATGCGATTCCCACGAACGTCTATGTGTCGGCGTTTTACATGGATCAGTATGATGTGACGCTGGCGATGTGGCAGCAGGTCTATAACTGGGCAATTTCGCATGGTTACAGTTTTGACAACAATGTTTACGGGGAGGGAGTGCATGGGCAGGGCAACGCGGCAAATTATCCGGTGGAGACGGTTGACTGGTATGATTGTGTGAAGTGGTGCAATGCGCGGAGCGAGATGGAAGGGCGGACGCCGGCATATTACACGAACGCGGCGCAGACGGTGGTGTATCGCACCGGGGACGTTGATGTGGACAACAATTCGGTGAACTGGAATGCGGGGTATCGTTTGCCGACGGAGGCGGAGTGGGAGAAGGCGGCGCGAGGCGGGTTGCGCGGGCAACGGTTTCCTTGGGGCAACATTATTTCGTGGAGTCAGGCGAATTACTACGGTGAACCCTTGTCTCTTGATCCGACATCTGGTTACGCCTACGACTTTTCCACCGCCATCGGCGTTGATCCGACGTTTTACGACGGGGTATATCCCTGCACGAGTCCAGTGAACTATTTTGCGCCGAACGGATATGGACTTTATGACATGGCAGGGAATGTGTGGCAGTGGTGTTGGGATTGGTATAGTGATTATTCGAGTAGTTCGCAGACCGACCCGCGTGGTCCCACGACTGGTCAGTATGGTTTCTACCGTGTGTTGCGCTGCGGCGGTTGGGATGACGTCGCCTTCTTCGCGCGGTGCGCCTCTCGCTACTATTACTACCCGAGCATCGGCTCCTACTACTTTGGCTTTCGGTGTGTGGAGGGGCTTTAGTTTTTGTGCTTCTAGTCTATAACCCTTTTGAAAGCCCGCGCAGCGGTGAATTTTTTTGAGGAAAATGTGATGGCGGAAGGCGACAACATTTTAATGAAGTCCAAAAAAATCTTCAACGATTTCTTCAATAACCGAGCAGGCGGCGGTCATCTGGCGGGTTAAGTTTGGCGGTGGGCGTGCAGTGTTAAAAACCGCTTGAACCCCTGTAATATTGAGGCTGACCGCCGGTGAAGACTCCGTTCGATTCCGACCCTCCAAATTTTTTGCACATTTCATTTCAATTCGTCACACCATACTGGATGCGGAAATATTGCTGGATATTTTGCACGGGAAAAGCGGCTTGATAAATGAGATTGTTGCCGTTGGTCTGCACGGCGCCCAGTTGCAAAGGAATGGTGTTGGTCCAGGAAAGCAGGTCCGACGAACTTAGAAACTGGCGCGCGACGTTGCCGAGCGAACTGCGTTCCTGAAATTGAAACGCGAACTGGCCGGCGGAAAATTGCGAGCCGCGCACGACCGCGTTCGTCGCGTCGGCGGCGAGCGGATTGCCGCCAACGGCAAATTCCAGGAGGTTCGGCACGCCGTCGCCGTCGGGATCGGCGAACGCGATCCCGATGGCGGAATTTGTGAGCTGCGCGTCGGTGAAATTCTGCAACTGCCAGTCGGCGAAAGTTCCGGGCCGGGCACGCTCGAAAAAAACCATTTCATCCACCTGCACATTTTGCGCGCTGACCGGGTTGCCGTGATAATAGGAGCCGGTGATGTAAAGCTCCGCGTTGGTCGCATAAGCGGGCGCGGACAATTTCACGTCCAAAGCCGCATTGGAAGCCATGATGCCTGAATAGACCGGCGTGCCGTTGAGCAGCATCTGGACGTTCGCCGGACCGTAGCCGCCGTTGGCCGTGCGCGGATAAACTTGAAATTCGGAAATGGCGGCCGGACGCGGAAACGTGACCAGCAGCCATTCGGGATTGCCCGGCGTTGGTCCCTGTCCCGCAGTTATGCCGTAGGAAACCCAGAAGTCGGAGTAATTTCCGTCCACCGCGTTCGTTGGCGGATAGCCGGCTTGAGACGACGATGCGTTGACGGACGAGATAGGAAGCGAATAGGGCGGATAAGATGGATTTGTCGAGACCAATGTCACGGGCGCAGATACTTGCGCGGGGCTTCCGCCGACGCCGGGAAAGGTCAAAGTCGCATTGGTGCCGGAAATCTTCCAACTAACTTGCGCGGCAAGATTGGAGGTCTGCAACGCGCCTTTGCCGGGAAAATAAACGGCGTAACGCGGCGTGAGCGAGTTAGTGGGCATGAACGCCAGGGTGTCCTCCGCCGCGCCAAGACGGTTGTAAGTGGTGGTGGCGGTGTAATTGAAATAGCCCGCCGGGCCGCAGGCGAGGCCGTAATTTCCGCTGACGCAAATCCAGTTGTTCGTCACGTTTTTTGAAGTGCCGGCGCGGTTGATGATGGTGGTCGAGCCGTTGCTCCATTCCAACAGCCGCGAGCCGCCGCAGAGCGGATCATTTTCGATGCCGGTGCTAAAGCTCGCCGCGGTGCTGTTCGCAAAACCGGCGATGGGATTCGGCACTTCGATGATGCCGACACTGTCGCCGGTGTCGTTGAAATAAACTTCGGTCGTGCCGTTCGCGCCGTTGGTCAGTTGCAATTCGGCGATGAAACCATTCCCGTTCGCCGTCAAATTCACCAGCCGTCCGCCGGTTGGCGAACCCATCGCGCCGAGGCCGATGATGCCGGGCAGGCGCGGCGTGGTGACAATCGTGTTGGACGGGAATCCGGCGGCGGGCGGCTCGATGACGGCCATGATGCGCGCGGCCGAGCCGTTTGTCTGCGGGCCGTAGCTGATGCTGACGAAACCATTCGTGCCGCGACAAGTCAGGACGGCCACGTCCGTCAAATTTTCGAGCGCGGGAACCAGCGTGTTAGTCTGGCCACTGGGATAATCCGCAAAATTCCAGTGCAGCCAGCAAATCGCCACGCGACGGGCCTCGACGGCTTCGCGATAAAATCCGCCGCCGCTTGGTCCGACGAATTCGCCGTCGCCGTTAATGATTTGACGATAGCGCGTGAGTTGCGCGAGCCGCAAGTCATCCCAGCGCGCGACCGGGTCGTTGAAGTGCGCGGCCATCCAGGCGATGAAACTATATTGTTCGTAATCGTGCAGTTCCCAGTCGAGGCCGGCGGGATACGCAAAATCGCCGGAGTCCAGGATCATGCCGCTCATGTTGTTGGTCCAGACGGCCATGACGTTATGCTCGGCGAACGGCTGGAGCTGTGCGGCGACATTAGTGTCCGCCATGCGCGCCATAAGCAGCGAATCGCCGGATGACATACCGGCAACCATCTCATAAGTCGGATGATAAAAGCCGTGGTTCTCCAGTGCCCAGTCGTTGTAAAGGTTGTAAGTCGTGATCCAGCTTACCAGCGGGTCGCCGGCGGAGCTGCCGACGGTATAAGTATTGGCGAGATAACTTTTGGCGGCGGCCAGCCACGTCGGCGCATTGTTGCTCGTGCTCATCCAGGCGGCGGCGAGCGCGAGGATGTTTCCCTGCCACGCATTTTCCTCGGCCGCAGTGTCGGAGACATGGCGGGACGCGGGCGCGATGGCGGCGCGATGATCCGTCTCGCTCACCACGACGCGGCGCACGCCGAGAATCGTCGCGGCGGGAAGGTTGCTTTGGACGAGAATGCACGCGAGTCCCATTGAGCCGCTCCATTCGGGCGTCTGCCAGTCGGTGCTGACGCCGCTCCAGCCCCATTGGTTGTGGCTCGTGGTGTTATAGGAGCCGGTGACGTGCGTGTTGAAATCGTAGTTCAACGCCTGCCGGACGCGCGCGAGGCGGTTGGTAAATTTTGGGTCATCCGGCAGCGCGAGACACAACACGGCATACGCGACGGCGATGCCGCTGTTGCCGCGAATGCCGCCGTTGCCGGTGCTGCCGCCATCGCCCCAATAGCCGGAATCGGGAATGGTGCCGCTGGTGTGCCAGATGGTTTCAGCATAGCCCTCAAAATTGGTGAGGCACTGGAGGTATATCTGCTGCGAACTGGTCTGCGCGGAAACGCTTGTCGCCAATTGGCAAAAAGACAGAACGCAGAACAGCGCCAGCAGCCAGCGGAAAAAAAGGCAGACGGCCTGGCACCGTTCGCTGTGCAGCTCAATTTTCACATTGTAAGGCATTTGGCGTCATGGCTGGAACTCAATTTTCAACGCAATCATCCGCGCTCAAAAAAACGCGGGGCGAAAGTCATCCGCCAACTTCCACCCCGCGCGCGAATCCTTCAACTGCCGTTCACGGATGGCGCAGACGATAAAAGACCGTCGGGTTCGCCGGGTTGATTGGGATGACGCTGGTGTTGCTGGCATCGCTCCCCGCGACATCCACCCAGCCAGCCGAGAGGCCGGCGCCAAGACTGTTGGTCTGGGCCTGAAGAATCCAGCCGGTGTGATCCGCCGGCCACGAGAGCATCAGCGTGCTGCCGCTGACGGTGGCGGTGATGTTCGTCGGATTGTTGGCATAGGTCTGCGTTATGATGCTCAACACGCCGCTGTCCGGATTGAAGCTGTAGGCCAAACCTGCTCCCGGCGAACCGGCAATGCCGGCAAAGTTGCCGGAGTGCGACCCACTGACGCTAAACAACGGGAACGTGTCGCTCGTCGTCAGCGGGGTGGTATCGGACGTGGTATTGGCAACCGTCAGGATTCCGCCGTAGCTGATGTTGCCGCTGATGACCAACTGATCCTGCGACGGATTGCCACTGGTCTTGTCTATGCGCAAGGTGGCATTGCCGTGCAAGGTGAGGTTGTTATAGATGTAGAAGTAACCAATCGCACTCAATCCGGCCACCAGCGGCGTTGCATCGCCTGCGCCGAGATTGCCCGTCGGAGCGACCACCACCGGGCCGGCTACGCTGCCGACGCCGGCCAGCATGCCGTTAGTTACGAGCGTTGTTCCGGTATAAGTATTGACGTTGTCAAGATAGACAGCGCCCGAACCTTGCTTGATCAGGCCGCCGTTAAAGCTGTCGCCCGATTGCAATTGCTGGCTTAAGATGCTCACAGCATAGCCATTGTCATCCAACACCAGACCGTTGCTCATCACCATGCTGGAAACTTGCAGGAAGTCGGTGCTGTTGGTCACGGCTTGCAGCGTGCCGCCGTTGAAATAAGCGATGGACGTGGCAGGCGTGCCGTTGTTCTGCACGACGGTGGCCTGCACCAGACCGCCGTTGAGATAGAGCGTGCCGCTGCCAGGGGCATCTTGACCGAGCCACAAGGCCTGGTTGTTCAAAATCTGTCCGCCGTTGACAATCAACGTGCCGGTGCCGCCGAGCGCGCCGACTTCAAGGTTGTTGGCCGCGCCGAAAGGACCAGAAGAACTGCCGACGTGGAGGACTGTGCCGCCGTTGACAATGAGCGTGCCGTTCGCGTTAGTGGAATAGCCCACGGCCAGAATGTTGTTGCTGGTGGACAACGTGCCACCGGCGACAATCATGGTGGCGGTGCTGCCGTTGCCGATCCATGTCTGGTCGGTCGGGATAATGATTGAGCCGCCGTTGGTGATGATCGTGGTGCCGGCGTTGAATACATCTTCCACGCTGAAGGCGGAGCCGTTATTCAAATTGTTGGGTCCGCCAACGATCCAAGTCCCGGTGCCATTCTTCGTCAGCGCAACGCCGCCATGGCCGTGATCCTGAATGGTGCCGTTCCAATTGCCGCCGCCGCTGGTGCCAACGGTCAGAACCATGTCAACGCCGCTGTTATTATCCACAACGCCCGAGCCGGTCAGTTCGCCGGCGGTTTGATAGAAGCCGGCGGTTTCGAACGTGCCGCCGGAATTGACCACTAAGTTGGCCGATGGTGATATAGCATTCGAGATGCCCGCCTGCAAGGTTCCATTGCTGATGACCGTATTTCCCGCATAGCTGTTGTTGGGCAGGCTCAAGATAACCGTGCCGCTGCCCTGCTTCTGCACGCCCGTCGGTCCGGAAATGGTTCCCGTTCCGCTGAAAGTATAGTTTTTGCTGTTATTGCTGATGACGATGCTGGTTGGCCCCACATTGGTGTTCAGAATAACCGTGCCGCTGCCGAGGTCGTTGAAAGTTACCAAATCGCCGGGGACGACGACTTGATGGTAGGACGTTGGCGTGGAACCAAGCACCCAATTGGTTGTGGAGTTGATGTCCCACAGGTTGGTCTTCCCCGCAGCGCTGTTTGTCCCGGTCCAAACTATTCCCGGGCCGGTGCCGGTGATCACCGCATACAAAGTGGAATTCGCGGCATTGTTTGAAATGTATCCGGTGGCGCCCTGGGGCAAGATCAAGTTCGTGCAATTTCCGGAACCGGCGATGAGACCGGAATATTTGACGAGCGCAATCGTGCCGACATTCCCAATGGGCAGGCTGATGCTATTGGTGCCATTCAGGGTCAAGGTGCCGCAATTCACGAGCGGAACCGCCGGATTGTTGTTCACGGTGGGAGCCAGCCCCAAAGTGGCGCCCGGCAAAGCCGCTGCTCCGGTAATGGTCAAATTGCCCAGGTTGGCGGTCGCGCTGCCGACTTGATTAATCGTGAATGTCGCGCTGTTGCCGACCAGCGTGCCGCCTTGGATGGTGGACGCGGTGGTCATTTGCAGAGTGCCCGCTTTGACTGTCGCGCCGCCGCTGTAAGTGCTGGGGCTGTTCAAGAACAACGTCCCGGCGGAGTTGGTAATCGGGCCGGTGAAGGTGTTCGTGCCGGTCAAGGTAAGCGTGCCGCCGCCGAGCTTGGTCAGGCCTCCGTCAGTGGCATTGTCGCCGCCAACAAGACTGTGTTCCAGCGCCTGGCTGATGATGATGCTATAGCCTTGGCTGTCTATAACCGCCCCGCCATTCCGAACGTAGGCGTCGCTTATATTATTCATAAAAGGAGTTGATCCGAGATTGCCATTCCCAGCCTGCAACGTGCCGCCGTTGAAATAGAACAGGCGGGTGCCGGTGGTTTGCGAAGAGGTGACCTTCTCCGTTCTCAATGTGCCGCCGTTCAGATTGTAGGTGCCACTACCCCCGGTGCTTTGCCGGCGCAGGTTAATGCCTGTGCCTCCGTTCGTCACCTCAAGCAGGCCGCCATATTGGTTGAGGGTTCCCGTGCCATAGTCACCCACACGGATACCGGCGGCAACGGAAATATAGCCGTTGGTCAAGTTGAGCACGCCGACGCCGTTGCCGGCGTTGCCGCTGTTGCGTCCGCCGAGGTCGAAGGTGCCCACCGAGGTGCTCCTCTCAATCAAAGTGCCGCCACTCATGTTGAGCGTGCCGCTGGCGGTGGAGCCTGCGGCGTTTGCGGATCCAATCCAAAAGGCATTCACGTTGAGCACGGCAGTATCCTGAATGTTCACTGTGCCGATGGAAGCATCCACGTCGCCGACGTTGAAGTCGGCGCTGTTGGTGAAGGTGCCGGTGCCCTTGAGGGTCAAGGTGGCATTATCGGTTCCATTCTGACCGATGCTGGAATAGTTTCCCCCGTTGTTGATCGAGCCGCCGGAATCAATGACGAGCGTTCCGCCCTTGCCAAATACATTTCCCGTGAAGGTTTCCCTGCCCGCCAAGATCAGTGTGCCAGCGTCTGACTTGTTCAAAGTGCCGGCGCCGCTGATAACTCCGCCCAGACGCGCGGTGACGTTCGTGGCCACGCCAATGGTTGAAGCAACCGGCATGGGGAACGCGCGGCTATTGGTGACTCCACCATTGATCTGCAAAGTGCCACCGTTGAGCGTCACCGCGCCGGCACTGGCTCCCAACGCGGAATTGTTCGTTATAATTATCGAGCCACTGTCATTGATAAAAACGCCGCCCGTAAAGCTGTTGCTCGTCAACAACGTCAGGGAGCCGGAGTTTGATTTTACAAGCGAAGTAACTCCCGCGATTCCGCCCGCCCCGGCAATGCTATAAGGCAAGGTGCTGTTCACAACGACCGGAAAGGCATAAAACGTGGAGTTCAGGGTGATATTGGTCGGCTGTGGATTAACTAAGTCGTTGGTCAAAGAGTCATCAAAAGTCACCGCATCGCCGGCAATCACGCTGCCGTTGGTGTATTGCTGAAACAGCGTGATCCCGCCCGCGATGGTATTAGTCCAATTGGCGGTCGTGAGATCCCAACTGGTGCCGTTCACTCCATTCCAAGCCAGCAGGTTGGGAGTCGAAGTGATATGGACATCAATCGAATGGCTTCCGGTATTGTTGACCAGGGTGGCGCCCACTCCGGGCGGCGGTGACAATTGGAAATTGGCGATGCTGGCCAGCGCCGTGCCGGTGTATTTGATCAGGGTAAATGTGCCGGCCGTCAGGCCAGACCCGCTGATGTTGATGACGATGCTTGAACCCGGGGCGGAAATGCCGCCGGCCACATTGATGGCCGGAGCCGTTGGATTGGCCGTCAGCGAACCGTAATTGAAATTGTTGGTTGCGTTGTCCTGGTAAGTCAGGTTACCGGCAACATTGATGCCATTGGCCGCGCTGTTGAGCGTTAAACTTAATGTCGAATTGGTTCCGACCACCAAATTATTGGCCGCCGCCGGGCTGCCGGCGGAAGCATCCACCGCCAAAACCGCACCATTGCTGACGATCAAATTGCCGGGACTCGATGGCACGCTCGCCGCACTGTTCACGTTTAATGTTCCAGCGGCCACGACCGTGTCACCGCTGTAAGTGAAACCTCCTGACAATGTTTCTGTTCCAGCGCCAATCTTGGTCAAGGACAGGGTTCCGGAAGAATTCTGAATTGTCCCGCTGAACGTGCCGTTGTCACCATTCGCTCCGATGGTCAAGGTCGGCGTGCCGCCCGCCATCGTGTCCACCGTTCCCGATCCGTTTAAGCCGTTGATGGTGGTGCTGTAGGTGTTCAAATCCAGCATGGCATTGTCCGTCACATCACCGGCGACGGTGTTTCCCGGAATGGCGTTGACCGCGCACATTTGCAAAATGCCTGCGGAAATGGTCGTGCCACCGGAGTAAGTATTGTTGGCATTGCTTAAGACCAAAGTGCCCGCCCCAGACGAGGTCAGCGAGGAAACGGAATGCACGCCGTTCGTCAGGTCGGTGATTGGTTCGCCAATGATGGTCGTCGCCGAGGCATTGATGTTGCCGTTGGCGGCCAGGGTGATGCCGCCATTGGAGTTGTTGAGCAAGCAACCGACGGTATCCCGCAATTGTCCAGTGCCGAGGAAAGTGATCTGGCCCGGATTGAAAGTCGAAGGATTTCCCGGCAAGCTGTAAAGCCCGTCCAACTCGAGACTCCAGGCGGTGGTGCCAGCACCCGTCAGATACCAACTGCCCGTGAAACCGGAGTTGGTGCCGGTGTAAGCCACATGGTCATTGGCGTTGTTCGCGAAGTTGGTTAGAATCACATTGTTCCCGCCCAATAACGGGGAATCAATGACCCAGATGCACTGATCCGCCTGAATAATGGAATTGCCGGCGATGGTATAGTGATTTCCGGAAATGTGAATGAGCGCTCCCGCCGTGCCACCGCTGCGAATCATGGCGCCCGCAAGATTGGTGAAATTGTTAATCGTCAACGTGCGCACCGAGCCGGCGCCGCTGCTGAATTTCTCCAACATGCTGCCGTTGGCGGCATTGACCACACCCAACGTCAATGAATCGCCGCCGAACACATAGGCGGTGGTGGTATTGCCCGGCGTCCGCATAAAAAACCCGGCGGTGTTGTAATCATTGCCCGCACCGGGCACCGCGCCGCCGGCCCAATTCAGGCCGGTGTTAAATGAACTGGTGCCGACGGTGCTGTCATTCCCGATCAGGTTGATGGCGGCCGCGTGAGAAACCGCCGCGCCGACAAGAAGCGTCAGGCATAAAAGAACAAGTTTTTTTGATGGAGTTTTCATAAAGACATTATCGGGGAAGTTGAATTGATGTTTTCAGCAGGCCAGCTTAGCACATGCCGCAGGCCGGATCAATCCCCCAAATACGGGATACTGACAAACCAAACCGAAATGCGCGCCCGTCATTTCGCAGCGGGCCATGCCGTCTGACTTGGCAGCGCATTTCCCAGTGCAGGCATTTCCCAGCAATAAAAACGCGGGGTGAAAGTCATCCGCCAACTTCCACCCCGCGCGCGAATCCTTCAACTGTCGTTCACGGATGGCGCAGACGATAAAAGACCGTCGGGTTCGCCGGGTTGATTGGGATGACGCTGGTGTTGCTGGCATCGCTCCCCGCGACATCCACCCAG
>Ga0209483_1001308_pt1 | contig 19020 bp, 10 predicted proteins | sample NGEPerA_FD_184508 | JGI IMG/M metagenome (GOLD analysis project Ga0209483, IMG submission 184508) | Arctic peat soil microbial communities from the Barrow Environmental Observatory site, Barrow, Alaska, USA - NGEE PermafrostL2-A... | ecosystem: Environmental > Terrestrial > Soil > Wetlands >... | reverse complement strand
GGACAAAATTTCCGCCACGCTGCGCGGCGGCAGCACCGGCGGTTCAAATGCGTTCGCTGCTGGAATTTTCATCCGGTCCGCGATCACCCAGACGCGATGCCCGCCGCGCAGCGTGGCGGAAATTTTGTCCAGCAGCGGTGCGAGCGAGTTGGTGTCCTGCATTTGTGACAGAACCAGATCGTAGCGGTGCAGCGTGTGGTCGGCCAGCGGCGGCAGCGTCTGCCACGGCGTCGTGGATTTGAAATAACGATTGAAGGTGATGCCGCAATACCACGGCGTCACCACCACGAAATCCTGCGGCGACGCGCCCGCCGCGACGCGCGCCGCCAGTTTGTCCACATTCGTGAAAGGCCGGCGCAATGCGTTATTCGCCGCCGGGACGGACAGGATCGCAATGCCAATCACAAAACCAAAAACGGCAACGCACGGCAATCGCGGCAATGTCAGGGGCGAAATTCCAAAATCAAAACACACCGCCACCAGCGCCAGCGGCGGCAAAAAATACCACGGCGGCGGCGCAACGGCGGCAAACCGGAGGAATCCGATGAACACAATCACAACCGCCGCGAGCGTGACGCCCGCATTCAAAGGCAGGCTGGCTCCTTCGGTTTTGTCACTGGAACTGGCGCGGCGCAGCGAAAACAGGGCGGCCAGGACGGTGAAGACGGCCAGAATTTCCCAGCAGACGGTGAACTGATCGAATGGAAAACCCGTCGCCGCTTGAAAATTGAGCGACGCCGCCAGCGGCGAAAACCCGGGGCGTTCCACGGTCACCGCCCGTGAAAGCCCCGCAATGTTTTTGCAATAGGGCAGCAATGAGATTGCGGCAACAAGTCCGGCGCACAGGATTTTTACCGCAGCGGACGGATTTTTTTGACGCCAGCAGGCGGCAAACGCGCCGAGGCAGATTGCGAAAAACAAAATCGAGTTTTGATAGAGCGTCTGCACGCTCAAGGTCGCGGCCAGCGCAAGGATTCCGGCGCGCGGCCACGTCGGATTTTTCAGAAATGAACACATGGCCGCGAGCGCAAACACGATGAGCGCGGTGCCGATGCCGTAGCCGCGCAGCGAATCGCCGTAGCAAATCATCAATGAATTCAGGCCGAAAATCACGAGGCTGAAAATCGGAGGCCGCCGCGTCGCGCGCGCGACCGCCCAAAATGCAGCGGGAATTGCGAGGCCGCAGGCCATGCCCAGAAGGCGCAGCCACAAATCCGTCGCTCCCAGCTTTGACCAGAATTTTACGAGCAACGGCATCAGGACCGGAAACGAGTCTTGCATCATCGCTGCGAGCGACGGTGAGTTCGCGAGATTGACGAGGTTCACTTCATCGCGCCAGAGGCCGCCGGCGTTCCGCCAGAAATGAAAATGCAGCCAGACGACGGCGAGCGTGACGACGGCGGCGGCGAACCATTCCAGCTTCGGTGAAAGATTTTTTGGGGACGGCATGGACATGAAATTATTTGCGCTGAAAAATTTCCAGCGCGCTGCCGTGGGCTTCGGGATAGCGGGCGACATAGTTTGTGCCAAAAACGTAAATGGTGTTGGTCGGCGAGAGGATGTCGGCCAGGCCGGTGAGCGTGTAATTGGTTTTGTAGTCGTCCCACCAGTTGAAAATCGTGGGGTCGGAATCGGGCCGCCTGTTCCACGACATGATGTTGTCGGCAAAAACGACGAACTGCGGCGCATTGGACGTGATCTGGCTGATCATTTCATGCTGCATTTGCAGCGCGAACGGCTGCGGCTCCATCAGCGGGTAGGTGTAGATGTAGCCGGTGGCGGAATGACGGTGCGCGAGAAAATAAATCTCCGGCTCGGAGCCGAGAATCGCGATGCGCGCGTCCGGTGAAGAATTTTCCGCGATGAATTTGGCGACGATTTCCGATTCCGGCAACGGGTCGGTGCCGTAAAGTCCGTGGTCCGTGTCGCCGGTGCCGTGGATGATTTGCGCCAACGGCAGCCGGAACCAGATGTCCGCATTGGTGAAGACGGTGACCGCGACCATCAGCGCATAACTCCACGCCGGCCAGTCGCCGAGCGGGGAAATCCGGTTGCCCCACCACGCGCGCAGGCCGCTGACCGTTGCGCCCGCGAGCAGGGCCAGCGCCGGCAGCGCGATGAGAAAATAATGTTTGCGGAAATAAAAATCCGGGCAGACGGCCAGCGCCGAGGCCGCGCAAAATCCGAGAAACCAGGCGCGTGAATTTTTCCAGCGTGGATCCAACCACACCAGCGCCAGCCCGCCGAACGCGACAAGCCAGAGCAAAATGCCGCTGGTGATCACCCACGTGAAGCCGTGCCAGAACAGTTGCGGCGCGTAGGCAAGCGGCACGCTGGACGCGTATTCGCGCGCGTAGTCAAACGTCCAGAACTTGAAGGCCGCAAACACGCCGGCGTGCCAGAGCCACAGGCAGCACAACGCGAACGGCGTCAGCATGGCCAACCCATAAACCGCCACGGCCGCGAGCCGTTGGCCGATGGCATCGCGCGCGCAGAAAAATTTTCCAAACGCAAACGACAAGCCCGCCCACGCCGCGATGATGGAAGCGTGCTGTTTCATCAGCACGGCGAGGCCAAACAACGCGCCGCTGGCCGCAAGCAAAAAATAATTTTCCTTTTGCCGCGCCCGCCATATCAGGCAAAAACCGGCGGTCGCGAAAAAAGCGCAGAAGTGCGTTGCGTGTCCGGCGAGGCCGAGCATGGAAGGACTCGCGGCAAGAACGGCGTAACTCGTGGCCGCGACCACGCCGGCGGTTTCATCAAGAATTTTTTTACCGAGCCAGAACAGCATCAGCGCGGTCGCCGTGGTCATCACCAAAATTCCCAGATGAATTCCCGCCGGCGTTTCGCCGAAGACGGACATGATGACGGCGTAGGCGAGATACGTTCCGGGAAATTTCATGTTGTCGGCCAGTTCGTAGGGCGGGATGCCTTGCCGAATCAACTGGCCGGCGTAGGCGTATTCGCCCTCGTCGCGTTCGAGCGGAAAATCCAGCAGCCGCAGCCGCGCGATGGCGACGACGGCGAACACCGCGACCATGAACCACCATGTCCAGTGGTGTTGAAAAAATCGCGGGCGGGCTTCCGGCGTCGTCATGCGCGGGCATTGGACAAAATTGAACGCGCAAATTCAATTCAATTTGCCGGTTTGAGTTGACCTGTCTCCGCGCGTCGGCAAAAGTTTTTTCATGTCGGAGCCAAATCCATGGATGATCCTGCCGTTTGCGCTGCTGCTCGGCGCGATGGCGCTGGTGCCGTTGTTCGCTGCGGACTGGTGGTCGCGGCACTACGCAAAAGTTTCCTTCGGCCTGGGTGCCGTCACGCTCGGCTATTATGTTTTTATTTTGCGCGATGCGCCGCGCATGCTGCACACGGCGCATGATTATTTCAGCTTCATCGTGCTGGTCGGCGCGCTGTTTGTTGTGAGCGGCGGCATTCACATCGGCGTCAAAGGCCACGCCACGCCGTTCGCGAACGTCATTTTTCTGCTCGCCGGCGCACTCATCGCCAATGTCCTGGGCACGACCGGCGCGGCGATGCTTTTGATCCGTCCGTGGATTCGGATGAACCAATATCGCGTCACGGCGCATCACATTGTTTTTTTCATTTTCATCGTCGCCAACGTCGGCGGCTGCCTGACGCCCACCGGTCCGCCGTTGTATCTCGGCTATTTGCAGGGCATCCCGTTCTGGTGGCCGGCGGAAAACTGCTGGCCGATGTGGGCGACCGCCGTCGGAATGTTGCTGGCGATTTTTTATGTCGTGGACAAAATCAATTTTTCCCGCGCCGCGCGCGAGGCGCGTGAAAAGGAAACCGCATCCGAACAATGGAGCTTCAGCGGACTGGGCAATCTGTTTTTTGCCGCCGTCGTTCTGGGCGCGGTTTTCGTGAACCGGCCGGTTTTTTTGCGCGAGGCGCTCATGCTCGCCGCCGCGGCCGGCTCCTATTTCACCACCAAAAAAACCGTCCACGTGGCGAACCATTTTAATTTCCGTCCGATTTTGGAGGTGGCCGTTTTGTTCGCCGGGATTTTTGCAACGATGATGCCCGCGCTGGACTGGCTGGCCGCCAACGCGCGCGAAATTCTCGGCGCCAGTCCCCATCCCGGAATTTTTTTCTGGAGCGCGGGGACGTTGTCCGCCGTGCTCGACAATGCGCCGACTTATCTCGGTTTCCTGACCGCCCTTTCCAGCCTGGCGGGCGCTGCCAGCGCCGCAGATTTGTTGGGCCACGACGCCTTGAGCGTAATTGCCATCAGCGTTGGCTCGGTTTTTTTCGGGGCGGCCACTTACATTGGCAACAATCCCAATTTCATGATCAAGGCCATTGCCGGGCAGCAAAAAATCCGCGTGCCGGGATTCCTCGGCTTCGTTTTCAAATTCGCGCTGCCTTTTTTGCTGCCGGTGCTGCTGGCGGTATGGCTGATTTTTTTCCGGGGTTGAAAAGTTGCCGCAATTGTGAAACATTTTCATTTCTCGGTCGTCCTGTTTTTCAAAATTGAAATCATCGCCGGACGGGGAATCTGGAGTGCGCGCGCTTTACAACATTTTGTTCCTGGTTTTTTTCGTGCTGTCGTCGCCGTATTATTTCTGGCGGCTGCGGCGGCGCGGCAACTGGCTGGCGGGCTTCGGCCAGCGGTTCGCCGTTTATGATCCGTCCATCAAGCAGGCGCTGACCAACCGGCACGTCATCTGGCTCCACGCCGTCAGCGTCGGCGAAGTCGGCCTTTGCACGCAGCTCATCCGCGCGCTCGAACCGCGCGTGCCGAACGCCAAGATCGTCGTCTCCTGCACCACCACCACCGGCATGGCCGAACTGCGGCGCAAGCTGCCCTCGCACGTCACCATGATTTATTATCCGCTGGACCGCCTCAAATATGTCCGGCACGCGCTCGCCACCATCAACCCGCAGGCCATCGTGCTGTTCGAGGCGGAAATCTGGCCGAATTTTCTCTGGCGCGCGAGCGACCTGAAAATTCCCCTGTTCCTCGCTAACGCGCGGCTGTCCGACCGCTCGTTTCCGCGCTACAAAAAATTCGGCTTCCTGTTCCGCCCGCTGTTCGCGTCGTTCGCCGGCGTCGGCTGCCAGAACGAAGCGGACGCGCAGCGGCTGCGCGACGTGGGCTGCCGCCCCGAAAACGTCCGCGTGGTGGGCAACTTGAAATTCGACGCGGCCATATTGGGCGAACAGCGCACGCTTGATGTGCGCGGCCTGCTGCGGCAGATCGGCGTGGCCGACGACGCGCTGATTCTCGTCGCCGGCAGCACGCACGACGGCGAGGAGCTGCTGCTGGTGGAAATGGCGGCGCGGCTGCGGCAGAAATTTCCAAATCTTTTTCTCATCCTCGTGCCGCGCCACTTTGAACGCTGCAAGGACCTCGGCCAGAAATTCCGTTCGCGCGGCGTGAAGTTCATTTATCGCAATGAAATTTTTTCCGGAAACCAGCCGCGTCCGGGCCGGGTGGACTGCCTGCTGGTCAACACAACCGGCGAACTGAAATTTTTTTACGAGCCGGCCAGCGTGGTGTTCGTCGGCAAAAGCCTGACGGCCATCGGCGGACAAAATCCCATCGAGCCGGGCGCGCTGGGCAAGGCCATCGTGTTCGGGCCGCATATGCAGAATTTTGCCGACATCACGCGGAATTTTTTGCAGAGGGACGCCGCCGTGCAGGTCAAAAACCGCGAAGAACTGGAACGCGTCATCGGCGAACTGCTGGCGGACGGCGCGCGGCGCGCGGAACTGGGCCGGCACGCGCTGGAAGCCGTCGAGGAAAATTTCGGCGCGGTCGGCCGCACCGTCGAAATGATCCTGCCGCACCTCGAACAGCGAGAGATTTATGTCGCACCAAAATAAGGCGCGGCGCATTTCGCCGCTTGACGAACCCGCTCCGACTTTTCATATTCGCACCCGCTCCCGATGCCAGCAAGGGGGTGCGACGCAATTATGTCAAAGTTGAATTCCCACAAAAACGGAACGGCTGCCCGCGCCGTGATGCAAAAACCCGATGCGCCGGCCGCTGTCGCCGCGATGCTGACTGAAAAAATCAAGGAACTCGTCCGCTTGGCCAAGGAACAGGGCCAGTTGACCTTCGACGACGTCGGCGAAATTTTGACGGAGCAATTTTCCACGCCCGCGAACTTGGACCACATTTTTACGAAACTGCGCGAGCTGGAAATCGAAGTCGTGGACGCCGCTGAGATGGACCACGTCAAGCCGGCGGACAAGGAAGACGCCGAGGAGGACGATCAGCGGCTCGACGCGCTCGACGACCCGGTGCGGATGTATCTCAAGGAGATGGGCGCGGTGCCGTTGCTGACGCGTCAGCAGGAGGTGGACATTTCCAAGCGCATCGAGGAGGCGGAAAATGAACTGCGCAAGATCGTCCATGGCTTCGGCTTCGCGGCCAAGGAACATATCGCGCTCGCGGAAAAACTTCAGGCCGACCCGCCGCGCGAGCGGTTCGACCGCGTCGTGCTGGACAAAAAGGTGGACAACCGCGACGCGCATTTGAAAACCATGCAGCGGCTGGTCGCGCGCGTGCGCGAGCTGGACGCGGAGGTGGACCGGCATTTCAATCTCTGGCGCGACGCGCACCAGAACGCCAAGCGCAACCGCGAACACAACGAATTTTTGAAGCTGGACAAAAAATTGCAGGCGATGTTTCCGAAATTTTTTTTCAAGCAGAAGGCCGCCGAGGAAATGGCGCTCGTGGCGGAAAACATCCACGACAAATTGCAATACAGCATGCGCGCGCTGGCCGAGTCGCAGTCCCACCGCGAGTCCCCCGCGCAAAAGCATCTCATCGAGGCCGAGCAGCAGACGCTGCGCGCGCTGGAGGAATTCGTGCGGATGCCGTATCAGGATTTTCTGCTGGCGTTCGACGGCCTGCGCGACGCGGCGGCGCGCGCGTTGCAGGCCAAGACGGAAATGGTCGAGGCGAACCTGCGGCTCGTCATCTCCATCGCCAAAAAATACACGAACCGCGGGCTGTCGTTCCTTGATTTGATTCAGGAAGGCAACATGGGGCTGATGAAGGCGGTGGAAAAATTTGAATACCGGCGCGGCTACAAATTTTCCACCTACGCGACGTGGTGGATCCGCCAGGCCATCACGCGCTCGATTGCCGACCAGGCGCGGACGATCCGCATTCCGGTCCACATGATCGAAATCATCAACAAGCTGATGCGCGCGCAGAAAAAACTGTTGCAGGAACTCGGCCGCGAAGCGCAGCCGGAAGAAATCGCGGACGAAATGCAGATGCCCGTCGAGCGCATCCGCAGCGTTTTGAAGATGGCGCAGCAGCCGGTTTCATTGCAGTCGCCGGTCGGCGACGGCGACGAGGCGAGCTTTGGCGATTTCATCGAGGACAAGAGCGCGGACAATCCGCTCGACATCACCAGCTTCAGCCTGTTGAAAGACAAGCTCGGCGACGTGCTGTGCAGCCTGACCGAACGCGAACGGCAGGTGCTGGAACTGCGCTTCGGCATCGGCGACGGCAACGCCCGCACGCTCGAGGAGGTCGGCCAGCAGTTCCGCGTCACACGCGAACGCATCCGGCAGATCGAGGCCAAGGCGCTCCGCAAAATGCGCCATCCCACGCGCCTCAAGCAGTTGCACGGCTTTCTCGACATTGAAAAAATGAACGGGGAAAAATAAATCGCACCGCCGGCGAAAGGCGGATTGGTGGGCCTGCCCGGACTCGAACCGGGAACCAAAGCATTATGAGTGCTCTGCTCTAACCATTGAGCTACAGGCCCGCCGGGCCATGATTTCAGAAACCGCCATGACTTTCAATAGCAGATGGTGCGGCTTGATTTGAATTTGGCGGATGCGTCGCCGCTACGACGTTGCGCTTGCCGCCGGAACGAGTTTTGGCATGATTCAGTCCATGCACAAATTTTTTGCCCTGGCCGTCGCCCTGTTTTTTTCCAGCAGTGTATTCGCCCGCGAAAACACGATCTTGGATTCCGGCTGGAAATTCCAGCTTGACGACCCCGCGAACGCGGCGGCGGCGGATTTCAATGACGCCGCATGGCAGACGGTTTCGCTGCCGCACAACTGGGGCTGGCTGGAGGCGCAGGCGGGAAAATCTTATCATCGCGGGCCGGGCTGGTATCGCCGCGAACTGGATGTGGCTCCAGAAAAAGGGAAAAGATACTTTCTACGGTTCGAGGCGGCGAGCCTGGTGGCTGATGTTTATCTGAATGGAAAACCGCTGGGCGAACATCGCGGCGGCTTTGGCGCGTTTTGTTTTGAAATCACCCAACAGCTTTCCGCCGCCGGCACGAACCTGCTCGCCGTTCGCGTGGACAACACCAAGTTTCCCGACATTGCGCCGCTGGACGGAGATTTTTCCGTTTATGGCGGGCTGTATCGCCCGGTGCATTTGATCGTGACGGGCGCGGAGGATTTTGCGCTGACGGATCATGGTTCGCCGGGCGTCGCGTGGCTGCAAACGAGCGTCACGCAAACGCAGGCGGTGCTCGATGTGACGGCGCAAATTTCCAACGGGACAAGGAATAAAATGCCGCTCAAGCTGGCCGCCAGCGTCGTTGACGCGGATGGAAAAACCGTGGCCGGCAGCGAACAGGCCGTCTCGCTCGCGCCGCGCGACACGGCGCCGTATTATCTGCGCGTCACCGTGCCGCAGCCGCATTTGTGGAACGGGCGCAAGGACCCTTATCTTTACCGGGCCGTGATTGAACTGCGCACGGCGGACGGCGTGGCCGTGGACCGCGTCGAACAGCCGCTGGGACTGCGTTATTATTCCATTGACCCGGACAAGGGATTTTTTCTGAACGGCCAGCCGTATCATCTGCACGGCGTGGACCGGCATCAGGATTTCATGAACAAAGGCTGGGCGATTTCCGACGCGGACATGGACGAGGACATTTCATTGCTCAAGGAAATCGGCGCGACGGTCATCCGGTGCGCGCATTACCAGCACAGCGATTATTTTTACAGCCTGTGCGACCACGCCGGCATTCTGGTCTGGGCGGAAATCCCGCAGGTCAACATCATCCGCGCCACGCCGGAATTTGAAAACACCTCGCGCAACCAGTTGCTCGATCTGATCCGGCAGAGCATCAATCATCCGTCCATTTTTGTGTGGAGCCTGGGCAATGAAATCGGCGGCACCAGCGACGATCCGCACCGCGAGCTGCAGGATTTGGCCGGCGTGGCGCACGGCGAAGACCCGACGCGGCCCACGATTGAAGCCACGATGACGGAGGCGCGCCCGCAGATGAACAAAATTCCCGACCTGCTCGGCTGGAACATTTATCCCGGCTGGTATTCCGGCGCGAAGGAGGATTACGGCCGCATCCTCGACTCGTGGCGCGACACCGGCAAAAACGGCGGATTCTGCGTCAGCGAATACGGCGCGGGTGCGAACGCCTCGCAGCACGAGCAAAATCCCAGGCAGCCCAAAGCCGCCGGCCAGTGGCATCCCGAAGAATGGCAGGCGGAAGTCCACGAGGCCGCGTGGGCGGCGCTGAAGCAGCGTCCGTTCGTCTGGGGCACGTTCGTGTGGGCCATGTTTGATTTTGCCGTCAGCACGCGGCACGAAGGCGGCCAGCCCGGCCTCAACGACAAGGGCCTCGTCACGCGCGACCGCAAGACCAGGAAGGACGCCTTTTATTTTTACAAGGCCAACTGGTCGGACGAGCCGGTGCTTTACATCACCGATCGCCGTTTCACGGAACGCACCAACGCGGTGACGGATGTGAAAATTTATTCCAACGCCGACAGGGTGGAACTGCTGCTCAACGGCGTTTCCCAAGGCGAACGCAGCGACGGCACGAACGGCGTGTTCATCTGGCCGGACGTGAAATTGTCGCCCGGCGAAAATCACGCCGCCGCCCGCGCGCAGCGCGATGGCAAAAGCTTGAGCGATGAATGTGTGTGGACCTTGAAGCCAGACTGAACCCGTTGACCGCAGCCGCCACAAATCGCGCACCACGCTGGCGGGCAAAAAAGCTGCTGACTCTTTATTTTTCGGTTGCCCGCTGATATTTTGCGTGAGACAAAGGTTCCCGCCGCAGACGTGCTGGAGTCTTGGCCGTCAAGATGTGAGAGCTTGTTCCCGGCTGATTCTCTGTTATCTTCCGCGCCCCGGTGAAAATCAATTTATATCCTTTCGGCGGCTCGAACTGACATGGGCACCATCATTTCCGCCTCCGAAGTCACCGTGCGCTACAACGAGCGCGCGATTCTGGACGACATCACGCTCGGCATCCAGGAAGGCGACCGCATCGGCCTCGTCGGCCGCAACGGCTGCGGCAAGACGACGTTCCTAAAAATCCTCGCCGGCCTGCAAATGCCGGACAGCGGCGAAATTTCCCGGCGGCGCGATCTCGTCGCCAGCTATCTGCCGCAGGATTTCATGCTGGATGCGGCGAGGAATGTTCACGACAACATCCGCGACGGCGCGCAGCACGTTCTGAATTTGATTACGGAATTTGAATCGCTGCCGCACGACTCGAAACGTCACGAGGAACTGGAGCAGCGCATCCACGTTTTGGACGGCTGGACGGTTGACCGGCGAATTGAAATTGCGATGTCGCATCTGAACTGCCCCGCTGGCGAGCGGAAAATCGAATCGCTTTCCGGCGGCGAAAAACGCCGTGTGGCCATGTGCCGCGCGATTGTTTCGCGTCCGGATTTTCTGATGCTGGATGAGCCGACGAACCATCTCGACCCGGAATCCATCGAGTGGGTCGCGGAGTTTCTGGAAACTTTCGGCGGCTCTTTTCTCGTCGTCACGCATGACCGTTATTTTCTCGACCGCGTCGCCTCGACGATTCTTGAATTGAGCAATGGAAAGTTTTTTTCGCACAACGGCAATTACACAGATTATCTTTTGGCCAAGGCGGAACGGCAGGAAGCTGATTCGACCATCGAACACAAGCGCCAGATGTTTCTGAAAAAGGAACTCGCCTGGGTGCGCCAAGGCCCGCGCGCCCAGCGCAGCAAACAGAAAGACCGCTTTGAACGTTACTACGACGAGGCCGCAAAAGACGGACCTGTGATTGAGGAAGATGTCGAGTTAGTCATCCCGCCGCCGCCGCAACTTGGCAATCGCACGGTGGAAGTCAGCAATCTCGGCATGGCAATCGCCGGGAAGAAATTATTTTCCGGTTTCAATTTCACGTTTGAAAACGGCAAGCGCGTCGGCATCTGCGGACGCAACGGCCTCGGCAAATCCACGCTGCTGCGCATCATCATCGGCCAGCTTGCGCCGACCGAAGGCACGGTGAAAACCGGCCAGCTCACGAAGTTCAATTACGTTGACCAAGGCCGGCTGCAATTGAACGAGGAGCGCACGGTGCTGGACGAGGTCGCCGACGGCACGGAATTCGTGCAGTGGGGCGACGCAAAACTTTCCGTGCGCTCGTATCTGAAACGGTTTTTGTTTGCGGACGACCGCATTCTGACGCAGGTGAAAAAACTTTCTGGCGGCGAGCGCAGCCGCCTGCTGCTCGCGCGCATCTTGAAAAGCGGCGGCAACTTTCTGATCCTCGACGAGCCGACGAATGATCTCGACCTGCCGACGTTGCGTGTGCTGGAAGAAGCGTTGATCGCGTTTCCCGGCGTGACGTGCGTGGTGAGCCATGACCGCTATTTTCTCAACCGCGTCTGCACCGACATCCTGGCGTTTGAAGGCGACGGCAAAATCCATCACAGCGTCGGCGACTACGATTATTATCTGGAGAAGAAACAAAAGGCGGAAGCTGCCGCAGCTCGGCATAGTGCCGCTATCATCGCGACGAACAAGTTAGCAGCGCTCGCAAAAGAAGCGGTGGCCAAGACGGGCAAACCACGCAAGCTGTCGTTCAAGGAAACGCGCGAGTTGGAAGGCATGGAAGCGCAGATTCACGCGGTCGAGGCTGAAGTGGCGCGCATCGAAGGCTTGTTCGCCGATCCTGAATTTTTTCGCAAACACGCGGCGCAGGTGAACCAGCTCACGCATGAACTCGAGGCGGCAAAGGAAAATATCACGAAGCTGTATGCTCGCTGGGAAGAACTGGAGGCGATCAAGGCTGCGGCGGAACGCCTGTAATCGTCAGCGGCTTGCTGATCACACCGAGTTGTCGTCGCGCAAGGCCCGGCAGCAGGTCGTGTGTTGACGCTACAGCCGGTGCCAATACAGGATTTGTCCCATCGTTCAGGCTGCATTCCAAGCGCATTATGCGGTGCCGTTATTCCGCAGAGTTAATGAGACTTTTCTTACTTGCCGTCCGGCCCGACATCTCTTATGCTAAAGGCGTGAAAGCTGGCTCCAAGCGTTTTGGTTCCATGTTTCTTGGCTTGTGCGCAAGCATTGGGTGCGCGGGCTTGGTTCACGCTCAAGCTTTGTTGCCGGTGACGTGTCAGGGGCCGGTCAGCTTGGTCACGACCGGCAGTGTCACCTATGCCGAATACTCTTGGGTGGAGGGGGACTGCTTGGGTCTGTTTGGCATCGGGCCCGTGATCCGCAATGGCAACAACTTCTCGTATAATTTAGATCTTGGAGACGAAACCGGAGTGCCTTGCGACTTGCTTATCTTCATTGAAACCGACACCGTCGCTTTAGGCACGTTGGCTCCGGGCGACTATACCTTGACCACGACGTCTTGGAACGTGCCGGTAGCGACCAATACCTTCACCGTTCCGACAAACTCCACGCCAATGTTCCAACCCATCGGTTTTGACACCAACGGAGCGTTTAACATACAGTTGACCGGTGTTCCCAACGTGAGTTACGTCCTGCAATGCTCGACGAACCTCGTGGATTGGACTTCGCTTACGACCAATTCAGTTGGGCCGCCATTGAGGGACATATCTCCGATCTTGCCCGGCCCCCGATTTTACCGCGTGCAAATCGTGAATCTCACCATACCTGCGCCAGTGTCTCCACCGGAGGCGATTCTCGTGGGTGAATGGTTTGCGGGGGCAACGAACCTCACCGATGTTTCGGGCTATTCGCCGGCGGGCACACATGACGGTTACACCGTCGGTGGTGGCAACTATGTGTTCACGAATGACGTGCCGTTTGGCAAGTCGGGTCAATCGCTTTTCTTCTACAACGGTGATACGGGACTCGCCATCAGCAACTCGTCCACGCTGGACGCGAGCTACACCAACACGTTCGATGACACCATCCACAGCGCCATGACCGTCTCATTCTGGGCGAAGGGCTTGCCGGGTGGATGGAATCCATGGGTCTCCAAGTGGGGCGATTTCGTCACCTATCCCGATTATTCCACTACGAGCGGATGGCAGCTTCGCCAGTATGGCAGTTCGGGCTATGCGTGTTTCACAGTCCGCGACAACAATGCGGGCGGGCTTGTCTTTGGGAACGCGAGCTTCGATCTTGATGACCTGGCCTCCACATACCCCAGCAACGATGGCGGTTGGCACAACTATGCCGGCACTTTCAACGCCAACACGGGCGTCCGCAACCTGATTGTGGACGGGATGTTGGCCGCCAAGGAGACCAACAACGTGGCTTATCAACTGGCCCCGTTTTCACACCTCGTCATCGGTGGCAAAGACAGCCCACCGGGCAACAACTTTGGCAACTTCTCCACCTTCGAGATCTACGACGTGCGCATCTACAACGCCGCACTTTATTGAAGCAAAACAGCGGATCGTGGCAGATGCAGCCGAAATGTCCGTTGTAGGCAGCGCTTTCGTGATCGCCGTGGGTCTCGCTTACTGAAGGGAGTTCGTAGTGCGAAGCTGCGACTTCGACCATTCTATTATTTCCCGCTCACGCCACTTTCACTTTGACCTTGTGGCCTTTGATTTCCGCGCGGTTCAATTTGGCAATGATGCCGTTCGCGTGTTCGCTCGCCACGTCCACGAACGAGTGGCGCTCGCGCACGTCCACCTTGCCGACCACTTTGCCGGGCAAGCCGGTTTCACCCGCGACGGAATTCACGAAATCAATCGGCACGACGCCTTGCTCCTCGCCAACGCTGATCCAGAGGCGCGTCTGATCGGCGGGCGTCGCGCGGCTGATTTTTGGTTTCAGCGCGGCTGCTGGAGCGGGTTTTGGTTTGATGAACAACTTTGATTCCGGTTTCGTTTCGGGAGTTTTCACCGAGGCCAGAATTTCCGCGTCGGAATAAGTTGTTACGGCTTCCGGTTCTGCCTCTGGTTTGTAGGTGACGACGTGAGGAGTCTCCAACATTTTTTCAATTTGAGTCTCGTCACCTCGATTCCTACGAGATTCAGCCGCCGGCGGGACAATGTTCTTCGCCGGTTGCGAGGGCGCAGCTTTCCATGGCGCGGTTTTGCTTTTTTGCGGAGCGCCGAACTCTGGTTCGGCACGCGGCGAAAAAGTTTTCGGACTGGCCGGTCTGGAGATCGGCGCTCCGGCGCGGGGCGGACGGTCTTCAAAACGGCGCGGACGCTCGTCGCGGCGATTGTCAAAACTTGGTCTGCGATCATCACGGTCACGGAAATTTCCACGGGTGCCGCGTTCCTCACGTGACGCCGGACGGTCGCGGCGGTCAAAATTTTCCTCGCGCTGCGGCGGACGGCCGTATTCCTCGGTCTTCGGCGCGGACTTGGCCGCGCCTTCGCCGCTCTGCAATTGATGGATGAGCGCGGACACGATGTCGTTGGCCGCAAAACCTTCCTCGGTCAAACGCTCGACGAGGCGGTCTTGTTTCTCAAATTCACCACTGGTCAAAAGTGAGCGGAGCTTGTCGAGAAAAACATTTTCACGCGCCGCCTCGACCTCGTGTTCCGTCGGGATGCGCCCGCGCTCGATGCGGACGTTTGTGAAGCGTTCGATGTTGCGGATTTGAAACAGCTCGCGGCTCGGCACGAGTGAAATTGCCTTGCCGCTCTTGCCCGCGCGCCCGGTGCGCCCGATGCGATGGACGTAATCTTCCGCGTCGTAAGGCAGGTCGTAGTTGAAAACCACCTGCACGTCGTCCACGTCAATGCCGCGCGCGGCGACGTCCGTGGCCACGAGAAATTCCAGGCCGGACTTGCGGAACTTGTTCATTACCCGGTCGCGCTGCGCCTGCGTCATGTCGCCGTGCAAGCGGTCGGCCTGATAACCCTGCCCTTCGAGATGGTCAACGAGATCGTCCACCATGCGCTTGGTGTTGCAAAAAATAATTCCCAGCTTCAGGTCGTAAATGTCAATCAGTCGCGTGAGCAGCTCGATTTTGTAACGGCGGTCCACCTCGAAATAAACCTGCTCGACGGTCGGAACGGTCATCGCCTTTTGCTCGACCTTCACGTTCTGCGGATCGCGCGCGTATTTTTCGATGAGGTCGCGGATCGGCTTCGGCATCGTGGCGGAAAAGAACGCGGTCTGCCGTTCCTTTGGCGCGTCCTTCAAAATGGTTTCGATGTCGTCGCGGAAACCCATGTTCAGCATCACGTCGGCCTCGTCGAGAATGACCATCTTGACGGAATTCAGCCGCAGCGTGCCGCGCCGCATGTGATCCATCACGCGGCCCGGCGTGCCGATGACGATCTGCGCGCCCTGCCGAAGGCCAAAAAGCTGGCGGTCGTAGGATTGCCCGCCGTAAATCGGCAGCGCGATGATGCCGCGCTTGAAAAAGGCGAGCTTGTGGAATTCCTCCGAAACCTGCATCGCCAGTTCGCGCGTCGGGCAGAGAATTAAAATTTGCACGGCGCGTTTGTTGGCGTCCACTTTTTCCACGGCGGGGATGCCGAACGCGCAGGTTTTGCCGGAGCCGGTTTGCGACTGGCCGACGATGTCCTTGCCCGCCATCAGCAGTGGAATGGCCGCCGCCTGAATCGGCGCGGCCTGCTCGAAGCCTAACTTATCAATGGCTTTCAGCAGTTCGGCGGAAAGTCCCAGCTCGGAAAAAAGTTTCGGTGTCATTTCAAATTCGTCTTAACGACTTTGTCCAGCATAACAGAGCCACGGCTTGTAACGAGAACTAAATTGCCGTCAGGGCCGAAACGTCGCAGGCGGCCTGGAACACCGCGAGGCAGACCTGCGCCGTGGCTGGATCGTTCAGGCAAAGCGCGCCTTCACGGATTCTGGAAACGGGTTCGCCTTCGAGTTTCAGCGGAAATTTTTCCGCCAGCGAGCGCGCGTAATCCGGGAAATTTTCAAAACCGCCGGCCCGCAAAGCGGCGCGGTTCACCAGCCGGAACACGCCGGAACTTCCCTGGCGCGTCTGCCGCATCAGTTCCACCAGCACGCGGCCCATCGTGTAACGCGGGTTGATTTCCACGACCGGTTTCAGCCGCATCGCGCCAGCCGCATCGCAATAAACGAAAGCATCAATGCCAACCGGCCCGCTGAAATCCGCGCGGCGCAGTTCAATTTCAAGCTGCGCAAAAATTTCGCCGTAAAAATCCAGCAGCCGCCGCGAAATGTCCGGCGGCCCGCGGAACAGCGAAATAATTTTTGCCGGAATCCGCCGGTGATGATGCGGCTCCGCGACATTCGCCTGAAACTGGCCGCGCGCGTCGTTGCGCAGAATCGTGTAGCCGCACAATTTCAAACCGTCCGGCGTCATCTCCAGTTGCACGGAAAAATCCGCCGCGCGCTCCAGCCACGGCTCGACGACGAGTTCGCGTTTGTGCGCGAAAACATTTTCCATCCAGCGCTTTTGTGCCGGCATAATTTCCGGCTCGAACAGGCGCATCGCGTTGCTGCCGGCCAGCCCGAGCGCCTGCTTGATGACAACCTTGTGATGCCCGCGCGAACGGATTTTGGCAACCGCCGCCAGTGCTTCAGCCAGAGAGTTCACGCCAACGCCGATTTCGTTTTCAGTGCAAAGCCAATCCTTTGTAGGAGACGACGTGAGGAGTCTCTGACTTGTTTTTGAAGTTTGCGACTCGTCACCTCGTCTCCTACGGCAAAGAATCCCACGTAAAAACTCCGCGCTCCACGTTTTGGAATAAAGCTCCGCGAGGCCGTCGTTAAAGCGTTTTTCTGCGGCGCGCTTTTCCGCCGTGACGTTCGCAAACAGCGGCGCGAGCAGTTCCATGCTGTCCGGCGACCACGCCCACGGCCGCAGCCGGCCAAGCTTGCGCTGCGTGAGCGGACTGGCGGACGCAATTTTTCCGCCCGCCAGCCCGGCGAATTCCGGCAGGTCAAAACCCGCCTGCTTGATGCCGCTTAAAAATTCCACCGACGGTTTTTGGTTCACGAGAACAATGTCGTCCTGGCGGCAGAGAAATTGCGGCAGGTTTTCCAGGTCGCGCGCGAGCTGCGCCTGATGCTTCGCCGGGTTGAAAGTTTTGCCCCCGGCAATGCGGCCTTCCGCGAACGGATTGAAAACAAAAACGCCCGGCGTGCGGCCTTTGGACTGCGAATAGACATTCAGCTCGGCGATGAATTGCGCGTCCAGTCCGGCGGCGCGGCGGCCTTCGACGTTTAGTGAAAAGCCTTTTGCGCGCTGCGGCGAGAGCGGAAATTTCAGCGTGCGGCAAAACGCTTCCCAGTCGGATTCGCCCGGATTTTTCCAGCGGCGAAACCATTTCAGGCCGTAGGCGACGTGGCCGATTTCGTCGCGGTAAATTTTTTCGAGCAAGTTTCCTGTTTCATTATCGCCAATGGTGGCAAAGCTTTTTGCGAAGTGGCGGGCGAAGTCGAGGTTCGCCTGCTCGAACGTGAGGCAGAGGCTGGCGACGTAATCAACCGGGTTTTCCATCGTCGAAACGCAGCGCCAGAAATAACCGCTCACGGGAAAATCGCCCAGCGCAATGCCGCAATTTTTCATGCGCTCCATGTAAAGCCGCGTGTGTTCCTGCTCGTCCTTGAGCGTCTGCAAAACGCCCTTGCGGAAAGCGGCGGGCGCGGCTGGAAATTTCAGCAGCACGAGCGCCATGAGTTCGGTGGCGAGCAGTTCGTGGTTGCCAAAAAAATGCAGCAGCTTGCCGCGCTTGTTTTTTTCTTCCAGCCGGTGCAGGCCGGGAAATTCGCTTTTGCCGGTGGCGTGCGGTTTGAAAATTAAATTTTTCGGGCGACTTGGCGCGTCCGGCGTGACGAGCGCGGAACCGGGTCGTTCATCGGTGATGATGTCCGGCGCGCAAAGTTTTTCTTCGAGCGAGGTGGCGAACAAAATCTGTTCGGCGAATTCACGCAGTTCCATTTGCCGTTATGTTGCCAGTGTGAACCTGAATTTGCGAGAATGGACAGAACGCGATTCTGTGGCAAAATAGGAAACCGATGAACGAAACAAACATCAGCCTCCAATCACCCATGAGCGCCGTGTTGGAGAAATTTCCCGGCGCACAGCGGGCGTTATTTCGCCGTTACCATATCGGCGGCTGCAGCAGTTGCGGTTTTAAGCCGACGGAAACGCTGGCGCAGGTCTGCGCGCGCAACGGCAATCTGGACGTGGCCGAGGTGCTGGCGCACATCCAGTCCAGCCACGAGCAGGACGCGAAGGTTTTGATCTCGCCGGCGGAACTCGCCGGGCTTTTGCAACGCGACCCATCGGTGAAGCTGGTGGACGTGCGTTCGCGCGAGGAATTCGAGGCGGTGAACATCGCCGGTTCGGTTTTGTTGTCGCAGGACGTGATGCGCGAACTCATGGCGAGCGGCTCGAACACGAATCCGATCGTCGTGATTGATCACGCGGGCAAGAACGGTCTGGACGCGGCGGCGTATTTCATGGGTCACGGCTTGCAGAACGTGCGCTGTCTGCGCGGCGGCATTGATGCGTGGGCGCAGGAAGTCGAGCCGAAGATGCGGAGATATAAATTGGGATAAATTTTTTACGCACACGCCGGGAATAACTTTTTTCAAATTCCTGTTGCGTGTGATTTTAGAAATTGCTTATCGTTTTGCCACAGGCGATGAATCCAAAACGACAATTCGAGTCATTGGGCAATTACGGAAATAATTTTGCTTCTTTTTCCGCAAATGGATTTGTGTTCCCTAAATCCGTCCGCCTTTCCCCCGATTTTCAGAACGACCGCCCCGAAATTGAAACCGTTCGCCCCGATTTCGGGAAGCCGTCCCCCGACTTTGGAAGTGCTTCCCCGAATTTCAGAGGCGTTCCCCCGATTTCAAAAGCCACCGCC
>Ga0209483_1001307_pt1 | contig 19036 bp, 18 predicted proteins | sample NGEPerA_FD_184508 | JGI IMG/M metagenome (GOLD analysis project Ga0209483, IMG submission 184508) | Arctic peat soil microbial communities from the Barrow Environmental Observatory site, Barrow, Alaska, USA - NGEE PermafrostL2-A... | ecosystem: Environmental > Terrestrial > Soil > Wetlands >... | reverse complement strand
TGATGGATTAGCGCGCCGCGCCGGCCTCGTTTGGTGCTGAAACCCTCCGCCAACATGCGGATGACTTCCTGGAATTCCCCGTGCATAAGATGACGGTACGGATAGGCCGAACGCATCAGCTCAAACAATTTCTGCTCCTCCCAATCTTCACAGGCAACGGCTGCCACGATTTGCTGGGCCAGGACATCGAGAGGCTTAGGAGGAATGTGAATGGCATCCAATTCTCCGCGCCGGACACAACGCAAGGTTGCCACGCATTCCACAAGTTCATCGCGGGTCAGAGGAAACCAACGCCCTTTGGGCAAGCCGCCCCGTTTATGTTCTGCTCGTCCGACACGTTGGAGAAAGGTGGCTATCGAGCGCGTCGTTCCCAACTGGCAAACCAGCTCGACTGAGCCTATGTCGATACCCAGTTCCAAAGATGATGTGGCGACGAGAACCTTCAGCTCGCCTCGTTTGAGACGGTTTTCGGCGTCCAAACGGAGCTTCGTGGAGAGACTTCCATGATGGGAAGTGACTTTGTCCTGGCCTAACCGAGACGACAACTGATGCGTGACGCGTTCAGCCAGCCGCCGTGTGTTAACAAACACCAGCGTGGTCCGGTGGGCCTCAATCAAATTGACCAGTCGTTCATAAACCTCGGCCCAGACCTCAGTGGACATCACTGCTTCCAGCGGAGAACCAGGAAGTTCAATGGCTGTGTCCATCGCGCGCAAGTGTCCGCTGTCAATCACCTGGCAACGGGGCCGGCCGGATTGATCCACATGGCGGGCGCCTACCAGGAACCTTGCGACTTCCTCAATTGGCTTTTGTGTCGCCGAGAGGCCAATCCGCTGCAATGGCCCCGGCACCAGTGCGGCCAGCCGCTCCATGCTCAGCGCCAGATGCGAGCCGCGCCGATTGCCGATCACCGCATGAATTTCATCCACGATGAGCGTGCGCACCGTGGCCAGCATTTTGCGCCCGGATACCGAAGTCAGCAGCAGATAAAGCGACTCCGGGGTGGTGACAAGAATGTGCGGAGGACGCCTGGCGATGGACTGGCGTTTGGCTGCGGGAGTATCGCCCGTGCGAACTGCTGCCTGCACGGTGATGTCGCTGCCTTCGGCAATCCGGAGCGCGGCACGAATTTCCGCGAGCGGTTCCTCTAGATTTTTATGAATGTCATTGCTCAGCGCCTTGAGCGGCGAGACATATAAAACACGGGTCTCGTCCTTCAGCGTTCCTTTCAGCCCGTCACGGAACAGGGAATCGAGCGCGGCCAGAAATGCAGCCAGGGTTTTACCAGAACCCGTGGGCGCGGCGATGAGTGTGTGAGCCCCGGATTGGATTGCCGGCCAACCGCGCTCCTGCGGCTCGGTTGGAGAGCCAAACTTCTGCTTAAACCATTGCGAAATGACGGGATGAAATTGGAACCGTTCCACCTTTGACATAAAATATAACACATTCCTTCATTTGAGCGAGTCGACAAAATTGCAAAATCTTCATTTTCCGTCATATTGCAAAGTGATTGCGGCAATTCCGAAAACAGGCTGCTGCGGGTTTCCTCTGCCAAAAGTTGCATACGCTGAACTTTTTCCTGTGGTGGAAGTGCAACAGACATTTTATGAACCGCCGAGGATTGTCACGCTGCAACGCTGGCGCGCGCTTGTGCCGCCGGATTTTGAGTTCACCCTGAAAGCGTGGCAACTGATCACCCATACTGCCAAAAGCCCCACCTACCGGCGACTCAAGACGAAACTGACGCCGCAAGAACTTGATCAGTGCGGGGCATTTCAATCGACGCCGATGGTGCAACGGGCTTGGGAAACCACCCGCTCTTGCGCGGAAGCCCTTTGCGCCCGCCATCTTCTCTTTCAATGCCCCGCCAGTTTTACGCCTACGTCGCAAAACCTCGATCAAATGCGGCATTTTTTCACTTCGATCGAACGACGTGAATTGAAACTGCTTTGGGAGCCGCGCGGGAATTGGCCGGACAACCTGGTATTGACGCTGTGTAAAGAATTGGATCTGGTTCATGTCGTCGACCCGTTTTTGGCACAATCCGTCACCACAGATTTCATTTATTTCCGCCTGCACGGCGGGAAAGGTTTCAAACAGATTTTTACCAACGAGGAACTCTTGGGCGTTGCCCGATTAATCCCGCCAGGCAAGCCATCCTACGTCGTGTTCAATAATATCAACATGTTGGAGGACGCAGGCAAATTTCAATCACAAATAATTCAAATGCCATAGCCCTCATCATCCTCCAGGCTGGGACTTGGAAAAGCGGACAGAAATTTCTCATTTTTCAGCAACGGCCATTATGGTTTCCTTTGTCGTAGGTTTCTTGCTGACAACGCTCGTGTTGTCAATTGTAATTCGCTTCTATACCAGCTTCTACACCGATGGCAAAAAATGGGGGCCAAATGGTTCACAATGGGGCCCGCCTGAAAGCTCATAAAGTGCTTGTGAAAGCTGCCGGAGGAAGCAATGCGCCGGGAGCAATAAGAAATGAGGAACTTGCTTAAATTGGCAGGCTTGATCATAGGATTAAGTCGTGGTATTTGAACAACATGAATCGAGCATTGAGTCAACGGATGGAGGAAGAGGTGCCGAAGCGGCTGGCAGAACTGCTGGCCGTGCCGCCGAGCCGAATCAAGGTTCAGCGGCAGCCCGCAGCCGGTCACGGCAAGCCGGTACAGGCGGATTTGCTGGTCACGGCGGGAGATTTCAATTTCGTTGTGGAATGGAAAACGACCGGCCAGGCGGCGGCGGTCGCGATGGCGGCGCGCGCGGTGCAGCAGTTCGCGGCGCAATGGAAAAAGAAAAGCATCCCGTTGGTTACCGTGCCCTACATGGGCGAAGTCGGGCGGCGATTGTGCGAGGAAGCGGACGTTTGCTGGCTGGATTTGTCAGGCAACGCACATCTAGTAGCGCCGGGGTTGCGGGTGACCATTGAAGGCAAGCCAAACCAATTCAAGCGGCGTGGCCGCCCCCGCAGTGTGTTCGCGCCCAAAAGCGCGCGGATTGTGCGCCGGCTGTTGGTCGAACCAGAGAGCACATTCACCCAGCGGGCATTGGCGAAAGCGGTCGGATTGGATGAGGGATTCACCAGCCGTATCGTCCGCCAACTGGAAGAACAGCGCCTGGTGGCGCGCGATGCCGCCGGTGAACTGAAGGTCGCCGATTACGACGCACTGTTGGATGCTTGGCGCGAGGCCTACGATTTTTCCAAGCACCATATCGTACGCGGTCATATCGCGGCGCGGACGGGTGATGAGATTCTGCACCGGGTGTCGGATCAATTGAAACGCGACAAGCTGGAGTACGCGGCCACTGGATTGGCCGGGGCATGGCTGCTGAACCAGTTTGCCGGCTTTCGGCTGGTGGTTGTCTATGTGAGCCAACTGCTTTCCGCGGAGGCGAGACAGAAAATGGGATTCCACGAGGAGCAAAAAGGCGAGAACGTCTGGCTGGTCGTGCCGAACGACGAAGGCGTTTTCGACGGCGCGGTAGAGAGCGGCGGCATCCGCTGTGTTCACCCGGTGCAGGTATATATGGATTTAAAGGATCAGCCCGAGCGATCCGCCGAAGCGGCTGAACAATTGCGCGTAAAACTATTGAGAAAGGACGGCCATGCCTGAAAAACCAACTACCGCCTCCGGCTACCCACCCGGCCAAGTTGCCCGGGTGAAGTCCACCTGCCTATATCTCGCCACGAAATTGGGCGATTTGATGGATGAACTGGTGGTCGTGGGAGGGCTTGTCCCATCGCTGCTGATTGATCAGGAGAAATTGCCGGAAAACGTGACGCCTCATGTAGGCACACTCGATTTGGATCTAGGGTTGGCTTTTGCCCTGGTGGGGGAACAACGGTATCAGGACGTGGTCGAACGTCTGCGGAATGCCAAGTTCACCGCTGATGTGAACGAAGAAGGCAAGCCTACGCGGCAGCGCTGGCGCATCAGTGATCCACCGGTGACAGTCGATTTCTTGATTGAGCCGGAGACAGGCGCCGAAGCACAGGCAGGGCGTTTGTTCCCGCTCACGAAAGATTGGGCGGCCATCATCGCACCCGGCCTGCATTTGGCATTCAGGAACAATCAAGTCGTGACGCTGGATGGAAGAACCATTGTCGGAGAAACAGCCAAGCGGGACATTCGGGTGTGTGGGGCGGGTGCGTTTGTGGTTCTCAAGGCGCTCGCCTTTCACATTCGTGGTGAGAACAAGGACGCTTACGACCTGTTTTACCTGCTTCGGAATTACGGGCGCGGCGTCTCGGACGTGGCCGCGCACCTCCGTCCGCTTCTCCCGGACGCCAGCGCGGTGAAGGCACGGGAACACTTGCAGGCTGATTTCAACAATTCCGAGGCGATCGGGCCAAGGCGGGTCGCGGAGTTTCTGTACGGACGACCGGACGCGGACATTCAGGCGGATGCGGTTGGTTTCGTTCGCCAGCTCCTGGCCGAGTGCAGACAGGGTTAGTGTAAAAGTACACTTTTGGATCCAGAGGCAGGGATCAAGTCTGCAACCCGTCGGTTAGCTGGAGGCGCATACGACCCCTCGCTGAGTCGGCGGCGCACCCACGATCACCGGTCGGCCACGCAGACCTGGATCGTCGCGCTGCTCTACCGACGCGTAAAAGGCGTCCATGTCCAAGTGGAATATTACTCGAAACATCACTTCCGCAGATTACCACGGAAGCTAGGAGGCCGGAAGGCGTGCGGGGCGCTAAAGGCTATCAACTCAAACTGCCTTTTCCCGTTTCCCGCCCTATAGACCCCAAAGGGAACGGAAACGGGAAACACTCCGTTTGCTCCAGCGGAGGATAGGGCCACGCTGGGAAGCGATCCGAGCGCCGGTCTGGAGCCTGCAAACAGCAGAAGGGCCGGGCGGCCTTCGATCTGAGGGACGTGCCAGCCCCATCCCATCTGCTGGAGCAGCAAAAAAGCGATAAATCCATCGCCGGAGAACCAGCCCTCGTGCTTCGGCCAGGGCTCAGGGAAGCTTTTAGGACAATTTCTACCAAGTTATATACGGTTATAGCTGTTGTCAGGTATAACCGTGTATAACTTGGTAGAACTCACATCACCCGTTCAGGCGATCCGCAGGACAGCGCCCAGCCGGGACACCCGCCTTAAGCTCACTTCCGCAACTCCACGCCTACTCCATCAGTTTCCGCGAAAGACACGCCATCAAATACCGTGCCAATGCTCATCGATCGATCAGTGCAGGTGAGTCTCTTGTGACTCGGTTCTGAAACTTTTGCCAACCGTCATTCCGATCACGCTGCCGATAATGGCCCCGGCCGCGAATTCGGAAACCCAATGGATTGTCACAGAAACGGCGAGTCCAACGTAAAACGCGTAAAGCAACGCGCCAAGGACAACGATCTTGTTCTTGGGATAAAGCATCGTCAAGCAGAGCGCCATGGAAAACGCCACCGTAGTGTGTCCCGATGGCCACCCCCAAAAGATGCCGCCTTTGAGAAAACCAAATTGAAAGCCATGGCTGGAGTCGATCACCGCCGAGACGTTCATCGCAGGCGTTCTAAATGCTCCGTGAAATGGCGGCGGGCGGCGTCCGGTTATTGCCTTATAGAAAGAAGTTATCAGATACGCCAGGAGGGCTGCCTGTCCCAAAGCCCACGCGATCGTGATGAGGCGCCGGTTCTTCGAGGCCAGGCCGGCGACCAAAAGCACCAAAGGCCACAGGACAGGCATCCACATTCCGAGGCGAAGGGCCGGACGGGCCAGCACAGAGAATTCCGCGGCCCGCGTCCAGCGATAATACGCCCAATCGCCGCCGGAGGTGACGATCGCTATTGTCAGGCCAATGGCCACCGCGTGCCACAGAAGGTTGCGACCACTGAAGATCGCGACGATATTCCGAGGAAACCGATGAAAAAGCTCAGGCACAACGCCCATCATAGCGTTGTCGAAGCGGGTCGCACTAAATTAAAGGAACTGCCCCCGGCTTAAGCACGAGTTGGCCTGACCCGCACGTTTGGAGATTCGGACCCATCTGGCGCCCTCGTTATTAGCGCACAAAAACACAGTCGTTATTGACATAAAAACACAGTTGGCGTAAACGTAAAAACACAGTTAATGCCTGAGAAAACTCAAAGTAAGTTGGCGGCAGCATTGGAGCATGCACATAAAGCCGCTCGCAAGCAGGTGGTGACGTCTGCCTCGCTTCCGCGCGCAGACCGGGAATTGCTCGTGAAACGAGGATATCTCCAGGAGATTTGCAAGGGATGGTATCTGTTGAGCCGGTCAGTCGAGAAGCCAGGAGACAGCACCGCATGGTATGCGGCGTTCTGGGACTTTCTCTCCGTTTACCTGGATGAGCGATTCGGCGCCGACTATTGCCTTTCCGCAGCCTCCTCAATGGATGTCCACACGGGTGCCAACGTGATTCCTCGGCAGGTCATTGCCCTGACCGCACAAGGGGGAAAAATGGTGCTTGGTCTGCCTCACAACACGTCCGTGTTGGTCTATCAGGATGCCAAGAACATCCCTCGCGCCGTTGAAACAATTCGTGGGGTGCGGGCCATGTCGCTCGCCCTGGCGCTCTGCCGCGTTCCGCCGGCTTTCTTCGAGAACCAGCCACTGAATGCTGAAATCGCTCTTCGTGCGGTTAAATCCGTGGACGATCTGGCCCGGGTCATCCTCGAAACAGGTTCGCCCGCGCTGGCAGGGAGGCTGGCTGGCGCCTACCAGTTTCTCGGAGATAAAGAGAGGGCTGACCGAATCATCAGCACGGTGCAGGCCGCTGACATGGATTGCCAACCGAAGAATCCCTTTGTCAAACCTTCTCCCGTTTTTACAGGATCCACGCGGTTGGCATCGCCTTACGCCGGGAGGATCGAGGCCTTGTTCAAAACCGTCCGAGAGCCCGTGCTCGACCTCTTCAAAGATATGCCCCCGAGGCCTGTTTCCAATCCGGAAGCTTATATGAGGCAGGTCGAGGCCGTTTACGAGCACGACGCTTACAACTCGCTTTCCATCGAAGGCTATCAGGTCACCCCGGAGTTGATCGAGAAAATCCGCACCGGAGCATGGAATCCCGAAGGCGATCCTCAGGACCGGCAACAAATTGCCGCCATGGCGGCCAAGGGCTACTTGGCAGCATTTCGTCTGGTGGAGAAAAGCGTGAGGCGAGTCCTGGGAGGGGAGAACGCAGGTAGGGTGGTTCGCAAGGATTACCAGGGCTGGTATCGTGCTCTGTTTAGCGAGTCCGTGCGCGCCGGATTGCTGGAACCCTATCATCTGGCCGGCCACCGCAGCACCCCCGTGTTTATTCGCACGTCACGCCATGTGCCACCACCACACGGGGCGGTCAACGACTCTATGGACGCCTTGTTAGACTCTCTGGAGAGCGAGCAGGAGGCGATCGTGCGCGCAGTCTTGGGCCATTGGCTCTTTGGTTTCATCCATCCGTATATGGATGGCAATGGCCGGATGGCCCGATTCTTAATGAACGTGATGATGGCCTCAGGGGGTTATCCTTGGACGATCGTGCGCGCGACTCGACGGAAAGTGTATCTCGACGCCCTCGAGGCGGCGTCGGTCGAGCAGAATATCTTGCCGTTCGCAATTTTTATCCGGGAGGAGATGGCGGTTGACTGGAGCAGGGAGGCGGCCAAAAGATAAACTTGCGGTTGGGTGGGTTCTCTCTGGTGAACCGCCAAAAGCTGAATTCCAACTTCAACGAAGAAATATCGAAATGGAAAAAAAGAGGTTGATAAAACAGATCATCGCCAGCCTGAGCGAAAGCCTTGTCGTTTTGGAAAAGGCTGCCCGGGCGTCCCATGCGGAGGCCACGCACGAAAGCAGCAAGGCGGAAAGCAAATACGACACACGCGGACTCGAAGCCGCGTATCTGGCCGGTGGCCAGGCCCGGCAGGCGAAAGAAATCCTGGACTCGATCAAGCTCTACGAAACCCTGATGGCCAAGGATTTCGCCGCCGATGAGCCGATTGAACTCACTGCTCTGGTGGAATTGGAAGTCGGCGGCACGCGTTCCTTCTATTTTATAGGGCCGAAGAATGGCGGCCTGGAACTCAAACACCAGCGCAAGGAAATCACCGTGGTCACACCACAGTCTCCACTGGGCCAGGACCTGATGGGAAAGATTGCCGGCCAGTGTTGGACGGGCAAGTTGGGCGGTGCGGCTGCGAAATACCACATTGTTTCTGTGTCATAATTCAAGAGTGCGGCTGTAGGCTTGGAAAACTTCTTCGGTAAAGCAGGCGAACACTACACGCTCAACTTCATGCAGAGTTTTCAAAGCGGCGCGCGCTTCACGCACCGCAATCCGGCTGGCATCGAGAATCGGATAACCATAGACACCACAACTTATGGCCGGAAATGCGATGGTCTTGACCCCATTGGCAACAGCAAGGGAAAAGCACACCCGATAACAGGACGCGAGCAATTCCGGTTCTCCATCTCGACCTCCCCGCCACAAAGGACCGACCGCGTGGATTACGAATTTGGCGGGTAGCCGGAATCCCTGCGTGACTTTCCCCTGGACCGTTGGGCAACCCTGCAACATCCGGCACTCGGCCAGCAATTCTGGTCCTGCCGCGCGATGAATAGCCCCGTCCACACCGCCGCCGCCGAGCAGCGAAGCGTTCGCGGCATTAACAATGGCATCCACCTCGAGTTTGGTCATATCCGTCCGCGTTAGTTCGATGTTATCCTCGACTTTCACATTTCCCTCACTCCCGGCTCTTCGAGTCAATGATGATGGTGACGAGGCCATCGTTGGTCAGATTGATCTTCATGTCCGCGCCAAATTCACCGGTTTGAATGCTCCTTCCCAAATCCTCGGTCAGCCGGCGGATGAACTGCTCATAAAGCGGAACCGCCACTTCCGGGCGGGCTGACCGGCTGAACGAAGGGCGGTTGCCCTTCTTCGTGCTGGCAAACAATACATTAGTAATCGACGTCGGGCGATTACGGATTGAGCATCTCGTACAGCAGGATGGCAAGAGCGAAGGTTCCAAAGATAGCGGTTAATACCAAGATAAATTCGCCTATTTTGTCGCCTTTTCCTGAGCGACCACCGTAAAGCGTTTCCATGGATTCGTTCGAAACCTCATTTGAAGCTTTCCGAAACTCCCTGATGCCTTGGCGTAGGCCTTGCGCGAAATCCGAAAAGGGCTTTGGACGTAAAAGGATTAGTGCCAAAATGAGGAGTAGCACTATACTACGGACACCGAATAGCGTGGCGGAACGCATGACTTTACTCTATTAAATTCGGCACTCGCCCGCAACTAAATTTCGCTCATTCCCGGCTTTTTGTATCAATGATAATGGTAACTGGCCCGTCGTTCAGCAAAGATACTTTCATGTCAGCGCCAAATTCCCCGGTTTGAATGGGCTTACCCAAGTCCTGCGTCAATTGGTTAAGTAAGCGTTCGTAAAAGGGAATGGCGGTGTCCGGCCTTGCCGCCCGCGAGTAAGAGGGCCTGTTCCCTTTCGCGGTGCTGGCAAAAAGCGTGAATTGGCTGACCAGCAAAATCCCACCGCCCGTTTCCTGCACCGAACGGTTCATCAGACCCTGTTCATCATCGAAAATCCGCAGGCGGACGATTTTCCCGCTCAACCATTCAATGTCCTCCGCCGTATCGGAATCCTCGATGGCCAACAAGACGAGCAGGCCATTTTGAATCGTGGCTTTAACGGCGCCAACGATCGCCACATCGGCCTTGCTCACCCGTTGAATGACAGCGCGCATAAGGTTCAATCTTCTGGGCGTTCACCGCTGGGGGCCATCTTCACCAGTTTCGGATCGAATTGGCCCAGCACGGTAACCAAGTCGCTTTGCGCGGCCATCACTTCGCGGATGTTTTTATAGGCCATCGGGACTTCATCCAGGCCGGCGCTGATGAGGGTCACGCCGCGTTCGCGGAGGAGACGGTTCACGTCTTTCCAGTTGAATCTCTCGTTGGCGGCTTTGCGGCTCATGGCTCGGCCGGCGCCATGCGAGGCCGAGTTGACCGAATCCGGGTTTCCCTTCCCGCTCACTACAAATCCCGGCGACGCCATGGAACCGGGAATGATGCCCAGCATTCCAGCACCCGCCGGCGTGGCGCCTTTGCGATGAACGATGACGTCACGCTCCACACCGTCGATGACGTGCTTTTCTTTCCACGCGAAATTGTGATGGTTTTCCAAATCGAGCAAAATCTGCGCGCCGAGGTTTTCCGCGATGTGTTGGTGGATGCAGGCATGGTTCGCCGCAGCGTAGCATCCCATCAATTCCATCGCGTTCCAATATTCCTGTCCCTCCTGGGAATCAAGCGACAACCACGCCAGCCGTTTCAATTCGCTGGGCAAATCTGGAAATTGTGCGAACGCGATCTTGCTGTAGTAATCGCAAACTGCCGCGCCCGTGCCGCGACTGCCGCTGTGAGATAGCAGCGCGACATAAGTTCCCAGCTCAAGATCGTTGATTTTTGAGTGCGCCGTGAACAGGCCAAACTCGACAAAATGATTGCCGCTCCCGCTGGTGCCGAGTTGCGACCATGCGCGATCCTTGTTCTGCTTCACCACCGGGCTGATCGTCCAATCGGCATCCATCACCTCATGGGCGCGGCGGTCCCTGAACGTCGCGCCGACGCCAAAGCGCGTTTTCACCTCAATGGCGCGAGTCAAACGGTCCTGTTTCTGCTCCAAATCGCGCACCGGAATATCCAACATCGTCATTTTCATGCGGCAGGCGAAGTCCACGCCGACGGCGTAAGGAATGACGGCGTTCTCAGTGGCCAGCACGCCGCCGATGGGCAGGCCGTAGCCAACGTGCGCATCCGGCATCAAAGCTCCCGCCACGGAAACCGGCAGCAAACAGGCTTTTTCCATTTGCATCACCGCGTCGTGTTCAAGACCTTCGCCCCATTGCCGATATTTCACAGGCTCTGCGCGCGGCGGAGGTGGCGCTTTGAGAAGAGCATTCGCAAATTCAGCGCGTAGCGGGTCATCCGCGAAAGCCGATGGCTTAGCGACAATGGCAGCGACTTCCTCGTGCAACCGTGACTTGTCGCCGCTGCCGAGGATGAACTTTGCAACAAAATCCGTCGCCTGGCGGGTGGCTTCACCTAGCGGCACGCCAAGTTTGAGGAAATCTTTGGTGTTCATGTTGAGAATCAAAGGCGGGGGGAATTCGCATATCGTCTCCGTTTTGAGTTTTTATCCTTCGTTATATGATCTCTTGCGCCTGCCTAATCGGCCATGTCATAAGCGGCAAGCTCGGACATTGAAATGTGCCGGGCTTCTCCATGCTGGGCGTAGTACGTCAAAATCCCTTTCGCGAAATGCCCTTTCAGGAACGGAAGCATTGATCCACAGCCTGTAGCTTGAAAACAAGCCTTGGCCGCGGTCGATAGTTCTCGTCTATAAAACGGGGCGCGGCCTTTGAATAGGATCATCTTGGGATTCGGGCACGGCGAAAGCACCTTCAATTCGCTATCGCCACCGATTATTGCGGGATTGCGGTAGAAAAAAGAGCGAACTTCGCCTACAATCCAGTCAACTAATCGCAATCCCGGGACCCCCGAAGACGATGCTGCTGAATATCCCTTGTAATAGGCGAACGTCCCTGGAGTGACTCGATCGACTAGGCGGGCAAAGCTTTCCGCAATGCCGTGCAACCTAGCGTCTTCGTTTGGTTGCCGCGAATCGTAAACGATCCGAAAGGATTTTTTGAGATGATCCCCGTGATACTGGACAATGAAGCCGAAAAAGGTTCGGTAGATGTCGTCGATAAGACCGAGATCATTCTCACCATCCTCCCATTTTTTAAGCATCTCCTGCCGGATTTCTTCGATACGCTTTTGATAATCAGCCTTCTGTAGAGATGCAAGACGGGCGGGATCATGAATGTAATCGCTCCGCAGTTTGTAATTGTAAAAACCTTCAGCTGGGATAAAGAATCCAAATATAACGCCGTGATTCTTGGTTAAAAAGTAATCAATTTTTTTACCCAGTTCGTCTATGATGGCAGGCGTGAGATAACGCAACGCTGTCGATTTTAGCTCCGCTGCATTTTGAGTCACTTTAGAGGCAGGTAATCGTTCTTTTGCAAAACGCTGGATTGCGCTTTCAAATTGCTTTAAGTTTTCGAGTCGCTCGGTCGGCAGCGAAAGCGCAGCGTAACAAATGTTGGACTCTATCGTCCGCAGGCCGAACCAATTGAAAAATGATTCGTCAATAAAAATTGTATAGTCCGCGGTCATGGGTGATGCATTAGGTATTCAGCAGTTGCAAGGTATCAAGAATCGCACATGACTCGCAAGTCGGTCAAGGCACACTGGATCTTGAGATTTTGGCGATCTCTCGTTCATTTTTCGAGAAATAGTTTCCACTCGGCAACGCCGTGGGCATTCCGAATGGTCGCCGAGGCCGGCAATTCCTTCGGCGCACGCGGCACGTTGAGCAGCTTCAGGCCAGCCTCGTGTGGCAGGCGGTTGCCCTTGCGGGCGTTTACGTCTTTGCCGGCCCAGACTAGGTTTTCCCAGGCGTTCTTGCCGCCGCGAGAGCGGGGCAGGACGTGGTCAAGGCTGCCTTCCTCGGGGCGCAGCATACGGCCGGTGTATTGGCAGCGGTTGCCGTCGCGCTCTCGAATCGCGCGGGCGCACAGCTTTGGGCGCTTCTTGGGCACTTTGGCGTAATTCACCGCCACGATCACCGTCGGCACACGGATCGGACCACGGACAATCTGCACGGCATTGTCCTGCGGACGAATGGGCAGCATGAGCCACTCGTCCCAGGTCACGGGACGGATGTGGTCTTCGCCTTCGATTTCCAGACCAGTCGCCACGTTCGTCGCCATCATGCAGAAGGCATCTTGCGGCGTGCGGACGTTGACAGCCTGCCAGTTGCGATTGAGCACCAGCACCATCGACTTGTTCAGTATGTCGTTCATAAAAGGTTTGCACGCGTCCCCGCGCTTGTCGCGGTGAGGTGTTTGTTCTTTGTTGTTTCGGATTGCAAACGAAATTGGCTGCCTCGCCTGGTTTTGCTCCAAGTCCTCCAGTGTCAGAGACCGGCGCGCTCCTGATTACACCACGAGGCAATGGCCTGCCGAGCGGCAGCCCGGAGGGCGAAGATTGGTCGCCCGGGAAGGTTCTGCCCCTCCGACTTCTGGGTGTAGGCCAGACGTGATTCTATTTCACTACCGGGCGGAAATTGGCTGCCGGGGCTGGAATTGCACCAACATAAGCGCCTTCAAAGGGCGCTGTCCTACGATTAGACGACTCGGCAAATGGTGGCCCGCCAGGGTAACGCTCCCTGTTCAACGGCTTAAAAGACCGTTGCATCACTTTAATGCTTGCAGGCCGGAAATTGGTGCTCGCAGCAGGATTCGCACCTGCACTGGCGACGCTCTCGACCTCGTGTCTCTGCTGTTGGACTACGCGAGCAAAGGAAATGGATCCTCCAGCCGGTGCTGCCCCGGCTTGAATTCTTTACAAAAGAAATCCGCAGGCTGCTGCATGGAGGCGAAAATGGTCGCAGTCCCCAGTGCTGCCCTGGGCTGGGCTGGCTTATGACGCCTGCCTGAACGCCGGTTCGACTGCGGTCGTTCTGAATTTGGAGCCCCCACCCGGAATTGCACCGAACTGGCTCCCATACCAAAGGAGTGCATCGCTCAAAATGCTTTGGGGGCATGAAACTTGGCGTCCCTGACCGGCTTCGCTCCGGTGATCTCCTGCATGAGAGGCAGGCGTGTTGGCTGGACTACACCACAGGGACAGGAAAATGATACGCGCGTCCGGTAACGCTCCGGAACCCGGCACTGATCTAGTGCGATGCGGGGTATAAGGCCGCCGGCTCTCTTTGAGCTACGCGCGCGAAAATGGCGGAACGCCGTGGACTTGCGCCACATGCCCGAAGGCACGCACTCGTTAGCACCGAGGCCCGGCTCGCTCGTCCGGTTGACATTCCAAATTGGTCGGCGTGGGGAGACTTGCACTCCCAAGGCTGTTCGATCTTGAGTCGAACCGGTCTGCTATTCCCGGTAAACCACACGCCGGTCGGCGACCCGGGACTTGCACCCGGAAGGCTCGGCGATTTTAAGTCGCCGGGGTCTGCTGTTCCCGCTGAGGCCAGTCGCCGCGAAATGGTGGGCATGAAGGGACTTGCACCCCCAAGGCTGCCAGATTCTGAGTCTGGACCCTCTGCTGTTCGGGTTTAACCACATGCCCGTAAAATTGGCGCTCCCGGCAGGACTCTCACCTGCAACCGCGACGTTCGAAGCGTCGCACTCTGATAGTTTGAGCTACGGGAGCGTTGAAACTGGTGGGTTGCCACGGTGCTGCCCCGTGCTCTGCGGCTTAAGAGACCGCTGCATCGCTGCAATGCTTGCAACCCAGACGCGACACGAAGGCGGAGTTGAACCGCCGCAGCCAGGTCTGTGAAGACCTGGCCGGCACCGGTGTTCGCGTCGCGAAAGTATCCCCAAGCGCACTGAAACTGGCGTCCGGCCATTACTTCGACCATGCGGGGTCTCTGCCGGCAGGCCAGATTCACTTGGGAAATGGTCGGGCATCAGGGTATTGCGCCCTGTATTCTGGTTTGGAAAACCAGCGTGTTTCTCTCAACACTTATGCCCGGAGAATTGGAGTCCCGCGCGGGAGTTGCACCCACCTGCGAGGTTTTGCAGACCGCTGCCTCAACTGCTCGGCCAACGGGACGTGGATTCAGACTGCGATGACCAGCGAAGGGTCGAATCCATTGCAAAGCTGACTTGGATAGCCGCGCTGATTGCTCACGACGCGCGTCGCACCAATCTTATAATCCACGTTGTAATGGGTGTGCCCATGGACCCACAGAGGCACACCGCTTCGCTCGACCAGGTAATCCAGGTTGGACGTGAAGGCGGCATTGAGCGGACTATTTGCGTAATGCGGTGCCTCAGAGCGATGGCTCGGCCCGTGGTGCGTCACGACAATGGTCCTCGAAGGATCGCCTTTGGCTAATTCATCTTTCAGCCACGCAACGGATGCTTTGTGAATTTTGACTGTGTCGCGCGCTCGAAGGACGCGTTTCTCGTCGCTATTCGTGATAATCCTGAAGTCGTTCATCAACTCTTCAGCCGTCTGCATGGCCGCCTCCGGGTCAGGACCAGTCAAAAAATCCGTCCACAACGAACATCCCAAGAATCTGTAGCCGTTGATTTCAACCGCGCTGTTTTCAAGCAGGTGGATATTGCTGCCTTCGGTTTCACGCCGTAAAATCTCCGCCAATTCCGGAAATGAATGCCGGTAGAACTCGTGGTTGCCCAAGACATAAATCACGGGTTTAGTTGGGATGTAGTATCGCAACCATCTGCAACCCTCGTAGCCAAGATCTAGATCTCCCGCCACTACAATAATATCCGCATTGGTCGGCGGGAGTTCGGCCGGCGCAAATTCCAAATGCAGATCGGAGAATACGTGTAAGCGCATAAGTAAATTATATTTTAAATGAGAATTGCTATCGAGTTCAAAAGGCGGGCGGAAGATTTCGCCTCCGCCCGCGTTGTTCCTGGCGTCCTTGAACCGTTCGCTATTCGCGAACAAAGTCCGCAATTACCGCCGGCACCGTCGTGTCGAAGCCGACCACGTCCAGCATCCCGCGGTCGTTTGGGTCGGCGAGGGTGAAGCCGTTGGAGGTCATGCCTACAACGATTGCCTTCGCGTCGCCGACGAACTCGTCGCGATACTGGCGCAGGGCCTGCGCCGGATGGATGTTGCCCGCCCACGTCTCGCTGTCCGTGTAGGTGATAAATGCCGACACGTTCAGCTTGTTGCGGGTCGCCCACACCATCGGCAGTGCGCAATCCGTGCCGCCCATCGGGATGGCTTCGATGCGCTTGATGACTTCGGCCAGTCTCATGCGCGGCGAGAGGTTCACGCGGGTGATGCCCGGTTCGCCACCGCCATGCATGCCGCCGTAACGACCCTGGGCCGGAGCCGAGAATGCAATGATCTCACATTCCGGTTCGGTTGCGGCGGTGATCAGTGCCATCGCGGCGCTGCCTTCGCGGGCCGAGATGCATGAACCAGCGATCATCGAGCCAGCCATCGAACCGCTTACGTCGAGCGCGAGCAGCACCGGCTTGTTGCATTGTTGCACGTTCTTGAACGTCGCGTAAAACGCTTCGTCCAGTGCGTCCGCCACCGCCGACACCGGCGACCACTTGAGCGCGCCCTTGTCGCCGTGGCCCTGGGCGTAGATTTTCTGCGCCACAAGGACCACCAGAGGGTGGATGCGCGCACGCTTGAGCGCCGTCTCGTCCCGCAGCTTGCGGACGATCAAACGCTTGGCGTCGCTGAATGGAGCCAACAGACCGAGGCTGGTCATCTTGCCGAGATTGCGGATCATCGCCGTCATCGGCATGTGTTCGAGCAACGCTTCCCACACAACGACTTCATTGAGCCATTGCGTTGGGATGGCTTCACGCGGCAGGTCGAACTCGTTAATGAGCTTCACGATTTCGCCTGCGCTCGAAACGCGCTTGGCCTGCTCGAAGGCTTCGATGAGCTTCGGCAGTCCGCCAACCGCGCCATACTTGGCGACACGGTCTTCGCCGCGAACCTTGCGCTTCACTTCACGTTCACCCAGCGAATCCGCACCGGCCAGCAACCAGCGGAAGACCGATTCGTGCTGGGCCGAGGGAGCCTTCGGGTGAGCAAGGCGGAGCAGGTCGCCGTGTGACCAACCATCGCGCTGCTGATACTTCACCGCCTGGTGCGCGAGATCACCGGCATCGCGGTAAACATACCAGTCGCCAACGGCATTGCGCAGGCCACGGCCCCATCCGCGCATGGCATTCACGTATTTGGCGAAGTGGAACAGGTGCGTGCCAATGCGGCAGACTTTGTTCAGGTTCGCGAACGCGTGTGCCTTCGCCTGGGCGTCACCGTGCGTGACGGCGAGCGCCAGAGCGAAGATGGCCGGATCATTCTTCGGCGCGCGGCCGGCATCGCTGATCTCAACGATGCGATTTACGGCGCGCACACCATCTGCCTTGATGCAGCGGACGATCGCGTCGTGGTTCTGCTTCACCAGATCGCGTTCCGTGATGTAATACGTGCTACCTTCGGCGCCGAGGATGAGGAAACGGTCGAGTCGCGTCCAGTCATCCACTTCCCAAGAGAAGCCGCCGCCGGAGTTGCGAACCTGGGTCGAACTTGGGATCGGCTGCGATTGGGGAGTGATGTGGCGGTTAAACTGATGTGCATAGTTGATAGCCATGGTGGCCTCCTTCTGGTGTGCGCGCCGCCAACTCCCGGCACGGGTATTCTATCGGTTAAACTGCGGACAAGTTGGTGAACATGGGGTCATTGTCAAAGATAACCCATGTTCTTCGGCCCGCAGTCAATGAGCTTGCGATTATTCGCGGAAAAAAGTGATTTCTGAGAGTGCCGTCATATCGGCCGGTGCGGAGACAGCATTTCTTAAAAGCTGCGTCCAGAGCCGCACGGGCAAAGGTCGTTCCGGCCCAGCTTTTCGCTGAGTTCCTTGGTTCCATGAACGATTCGCAGACCGCGTTTCACATTCGTTTCGGACGGGAACCCCTTGCGGCGCTTGCTGGTGAATTCGAAATTGGAGGCTTCATGATCATGAGCGTGGTTTGCCATACGGCCTCCTGGTTTGAGTGTTGGGGTTGAATCATCACGGCGCGCGCCGTGATGAATTTGCAGATGGACAAGGGACGCCGTGGAATTACTCCTTACGGAGGCTGCTCTACCATTGAGCTACCCCGAAAGATTCCGGGGATCGGACTCGAACCGACAACACGCGATAATCCACAACTTCGGCCCATCAAACTGGAAGCGGACAAGAAAGCGACCGTGGAATTGCCCGGTGTGCTGCCTTTACACCACCGCGGAATGGACCGCGGGGCGGAATTGAACTGCCACTGCCGAGTCCCGATAACCTACAATCTGCGGCCCGCTAAAAAAACCGGCGGATAAGAAACGAATTGGGAATTAACCTGCTCTAACCGCTGAGCTACCCCGGCATCTGGAGCCGGAGGCGGGATTCGAACCCGCGACCACGCGCTTCGTAGGCGATAACCCAATCCTGCGACCCGTCGAAAGTTCCAGCCTGCCGTTCGGCATTTTCGCGTGAATCGTTTTTGGTATTTTCATCTTCACGCTTTGCCCGTAATTAAAAGATATGAAAAACGAGGCAGATCAATCGGGGCTCACTTTTTTCGCACCGCACCTGACGGTGCGAAACGTTCTCGCTGAGCTTAATTTCTGCAAGGCCGCGTTCGGCGCGTTGGAACTGCGCCGTTTTAGCAATCCTGACGGGAGCGTGCATGTGGCTGAAATGTCCATTGGCGGCGCACTGTTTCACATTCACGAAGAGATGCCGGGTTCCGCGGAGATGAGCCCAGAAACATTGAAGGGAACTTCCTCGGCCAAGGAGCGAGATGGGTCGTCAATCGGTTGCCCGATTGCGCAGAATTCGAATCTGCTTGCGGCACGAGGCCGTTTTTACCGATAACCCAAACTCATCGGCCCGCCGGAAATGACTCGATGGACAAGTGACGTAATCGAACGGCGGCACTCCATGCCGGGAATCGAAGCCTTCCCACAAACTTCGGAAATCCTTCAAAGCCAATCATTTCCGCAATCCGCTCCAGGGGACTATACACAAATACCCGCACAGATTCTGGACCACTCCAGTCGTGATTTGGCGCAGATAGTCGCGGCATGGCCGAAACTTTCCGCCCCACTCAAGGCCGCAATCCTGGCAATTGTCGCGACGAATGACAAGCAAAACGAGGCGTTGTCGTGAAGGCAGCTTTCTCACCTCACAATTTCCCGCCGCTATTCCGCGCAACGACGGGGACCAACAAGGGCGCGGTGCATGGCAATACAGTCTGGCAGTGCCGTGCGCTAACAACAGCCAGAATGAAAAAGGAAAAGAACTATGAAACTAAAAGGCTTAGTAATAAGTGATCGTGCGGATGAATACATCGGGAAGAAGGGCGTCGTTAAGCAGCAGATCATTACGGTGATCGATCAGAGTGAAACAGGCGAGCGATTGAC
>Ga0209483_1001306_pt1 | contig 19036 bp, 14 predicted proteins | sample NGEPerA_FD_184508 | JGI IMG/M metagenome (GOLD analysis project Ga0209483, IMG submission 184508) | Arctic peat soil microbial communities from the Barrow Environmental Observatory site, Barrow, Alaska, USA - NGEE PermafrostL2-A... | ecosystem: Environmental > Terrestrial > Soil > Wetlands >... | reverse complement strand
TATTTCCTTGACGGCTACCAGGCACCGGCGTTTTATTCACCGACCAACATCCTGATCACGACGCAGTCGGGCAACTCGCAGCGGGTGCAGTCGTTCACGCTGGGCGATGCTTACACAGTTTCACAGGACATAGTGAATGCAGCGCACGTCTCGATCATGCGCCGGCGGAACAACCGCGGATACAACCTGAGCGACATCAATGCGGCCACCCTGGGCGTAAACATCTATCAAGGTTCCAAAATAGGCCTGCAACTCAGCGAAGGCAAGTTCACGATCGGTGGCGGCACCAATTCACTGTCGCACTTCAACGACAACACGCTGGCAGTCGATGACGACGTGACCTGGATAAAGGGCAGGCACCAGCTCAACTTTGGCGGCACATGGGTGCAGAACCAGCTCAACATCGGCAACATCTACGAGAGCAACGGCACGTTTACCTTCAACGGCCAATTCAGTGGCAGCGGACCGAACGGCGGAAGCGTGATCGGCGATCAGAACCTGGACTTTTTGCAGGGGACGCTGAGCGCCTTCGAGCAGAGCAAACAGCAGCAGAACGCTCTGCGCGGGCCGATTCCCAGCCTGTACTTCCAGGACACCTTCCACGCCAGCAAACAACTGACGCTGGTTGGCGGGCTGCGCTGGGGACCCAATGTGATGCCCCACGACTACTTTAACCGCGGCGTCGTATTCAGCATGGCCAATTTAGTGGCAAATAAGGTCAGCACAGTATATCCAAACGCTCCGGCTGGAGTTCTGTACTATGGCGATCCGGGCGTAACGAAGCAATTCACACATAGCTCGCTGTTGCAGTTCTCTCCCAATGTGGGCGCATCGTTCGATCCGAAGGGGGATGGAAAGACCGTGATTCGCGTCGGCGCGGCGTTGATGTTCGACAATCCGAACTTCTTCACCGGGCAGCGCAATCAGCAGAATCCGCCCTACGCAACCACGATCGCAAATTCGAAGACATCGTCCTCCGGCCCTATGAGCTTCAGTTCTCCTTGGTCGGTTGGCGCCATTACCACCAATCCTTTTCCGCAGCCTGCGATTCCAACGCCCTCGCAAGCGCAGTACTTTCCGCAAACGCAGTACATTGTCGTGGTCGACCACTTCCACGCTGCCTACACCATCCAGTGGACGGCGAGCTTGCAACAGCAGTTCGCCCACGGCTGGCAACTGCAGGTGGACTACATTGGAAACGCAACGCGGCATGATCCGATCGGCCTGCCGTTGAATCCCTCGGTCTTTATTCCCGGAGTGTGGGGAGCCGGCGGTTCTGGTTGCGCCGGAATCGTTACGACCGGTCCTGCCAAAGTCACTCCAGGCGCGGCTGGAACCAACTGCTCCACAACCGGCAACAAGCTGTCGCGCTACAAGCTGGCCATTGCGAACCCAACACAGGGCAATGGGTACAAGGGTGAATCGGGCGGCTCGGCACTTGTGAGCGACAATGGCACTGCCAACTACAACGGCCTGGTGACGACAATCCAACACCGGCTTTCGTCAACCTTCAGCCTGCTCGGGAACTGGACCTGGTCGAAGTGCCTGAATCTAGAGGACGCGCAGGGAGACCTGGCGGGCACAACGGTGCAGGATCCAACCAACATCGCCGGGGACTACGGCCCCTGCGGTTCCGATTTCCGGCACGTCGAGAACGCCTCGCTGGTAATCAAGAGCAACTTCAACTTCGGGAACAGCTTGGAGAGACTCGCGGTGAATGGTTGGGAACTGGCACCACTGGTTCACATCGCCAGCGGCGCAGCTCTGAATGTACTTTCCGGTCAGGATAATTCCTACATTGGTGTTGGCAACGATCGTCCCAACGTGGTACCGGGTGTGAGTCCGTACATCAAGACGAATTTCAGGAAGGGAACGGGGGCGGCGAACAGGCAATATCTGAACCCGGCGGCTTTTGCTCAAGTGACAGCACCGTGCGGATCGAACCTGAACGGTTGCGCGACCCTGGGCACCTTTGGAAACTTCAAGAGGAACTCCTTGAGGACTCCGCCGTTCCTGCAGTTCGATTCTCAAATCTCCCGCATCTTCACCATGCATGAGAGGTACTCACTTACTCTTCGACTCGAGGCGTTCAACCTGCTGAATCATCCTGACTTCCAGGTTGGCTCGCTCGGCGCGAACCAGACCCTCACCTCATCGACCTTTGGCCAGGTCGGTCAGCTGGCTTCCGGCAACGCCGCCAGAGAATTCCAGGGCAGCGTGAAGATCTCGTTCTAGGCTCTTCGACTTTTGAGCCTCAACCCGGTTGCCTCGCCTACTGCAAAAAGCGGTGGGCGAGGTCCCTCGGCAAATAGAAATGCAATACCGATAAGCTCCTTCATGACCTTCAGCATCTTCTACGAACTCCCGCTAACCTCATTGCCTGGCTCGCGCTTGCCAAGCGGTCCTACAGGGAAAACCTGGGAAGCAACAAACCTGCACTTGACGCCCTGCGCCTCGTGGTCTGACCATGGTCTGTCCGCTTTCAGGGATCGCCACGGGCTCCAAAAGAACACTCCGGTTTCGGTAATGGGTCGGTTTGAGGGTGCATTCCCTCAGGGGCTAAAGCCCGAGATGATTTTTGGCGGATTAATGTACGGGCTGAAGCCCGTACCCTTCAAATTGCACCACTGCACAGGTTTCACCGCTTTCAATGCTGATTTGAGATCTTGCACCTCACAAACAAAAAACCAGCCACTCGGAGGGTCCGGTTATGGAATTGACTAAGAACAATCGCAGGGAATTTTTGAAGGCGGGCAGCGCTGCTCTCGCCGCAACCGCATTTGCTTCAAGTGCCCGCAGCTATGCGGCCATCGCAGGCGCCAACGATCGTGTAAGAGTCGGCATCATCGGATGCGGCGACCGCATGAAGCAGGGCGACCTGCCTGCGTTCAAGGCGAGCGCCAAGGACATGAACTTCCAGATCGTGGCCGTCAGCGATATCTGGAGCCGCCGCCGCGAAGAAGGCGTGGCATTTGTCGATAAGATGTTCGGCTACAAGCCCGAAACTGTTCGCAACAACGACGAACTGTATGCCCGCAAAGATATTGATGCCGTCATCATTGCTACCGCCGATTTTCAGCACGCGTATCACGGCGCAGAAGCAGTGAACGCAGGCCGCGACGCCTATGTGGAAAAGCCGACCGCGCACACCATGGCCGATGCCCGCATGTTTCGCGCCGCCGTAAAGAAGAGCGGCAAGATCGTCCAGATCGGCACCCAGCGCCGCAGCACGCCCAGCTACATGAAGGCCGCCGAGTACATCAAGTCGGGCAAATTTGGTGACATCGTCATGGTGGAGATGACTTGGAACGTGAATCAGCCCGGCCGCTGGCGCCGCCCCGACCAGGTGCCGCTGCTCAAGGAAGAAGACACGGACTGGAAGCGCTATTCGCTCAACAGGAGCATGGGGCCGTTCGATGCGCGCAAGTATCTTGAGTTCCGGCTGTTCTGGCCATTTTCGTCGGGGATTCCCGATCAGTGGCTCGTTCACCAGATCGATACGGTGCATTGGTTCACCGGCCTGCCGCACCCTCGTTCCTGCGTTGCCAACGGTGGAATCTATCTATGGAAAGACGGTCGCCAGAATTGGGACACCATGACCGCTGTGTTCGATTACGGCCCGCTTGACGACCTCACCAAGGGCTTCCAGGTGCAGTACTCCTCGCGGTTCACCAACTCCGCTGGCGGCGTCAAGGAGCTCTACTACTCCAATGGCGGCATGATCGACATGTCGAAGCAGACCGTTACGCCGGCTGGCGGGCTCAATGCCAAGTCTGCTGCCGAAATGAAGATGCAGGCCAACCTGCTGCCCAGCTCTTCGCTCGTGGAAAAAGCCGAGGCCGTGAGCACGGATGCCGACACGCACGGCGACCCGGAGACCGCGGCCAACATGCGCAACTGGATGGAGTGCGTACGGTCGCGCAAGACTCCCAACGCGTCGATTGAGGCGGGGTATAGCCATTCCATCGCGCTGTGCATGAACGTCGCCGCCATCAAGACCGGCCAGAAGGTCACCTTCGATGAAAAGACCCAGCAGGTGATGGCGGGAGGAAAGGTGTATGAATAAATTTACTGTCTTCGAGCTTCTCGCCGCCGGCTCAATGCTCGCGGCGAGCGCCCTCGCTGCACCACCCGCCAAAGGCGTTCAGGTGATAGCCGACGAAGCCCAGCGCCGCGTCGACATCACCATCGATGGGAAACCCTTCACCTCGTACATCTGGCCGACGACGCTGAAGAAGCCTGTTCTCTACCCGCTCATCGATGCGGACGGCGTTACGCTGACGCGCGGTTTCCCGCCACTGCCCGGCGAGCGCGTCGACCATCCTCACCATGTAGGACTGTGGTTCAACTTCTCAAACGTGAACGGATTTGATTTCTGGAACAACTCGGATGCGATCAAGCCGGAAAACCGCGCCAAAATGGGCTCAATCGTCTTCAAGAAGATTGTCTCCTCAAAGAGCGGAGCAGACCGCGGCGAGCTCGTGACCGAGTCCACGTGGGTGACTGGGGCGGGCGAACCCATCATTGACGAGACAACTCGTTTTGTGTTTTCAACAAGCCACGGGGCGCGGGTGATCGATCGCACTGCCACGTTTCATGCCCTCGATCGCGTTGTCTTTCACGACGACAAGGATGGCTTCCTGGGCCTACGCGTGGCCAGGTGGCTTGAATTGCCTACTGCCACCGGCGGCGTGTTCACTGATGCTCACGGCGTTCAAACAAAGGTCTCCGGCGCATCACCCGATGCCAGCGGCGACTATCTCACCAGCGAAGGCGCGAAAGGGGACGCAGCCTGGGGAACGCGCGGGCGCTGGTGCACGCTCACCGGGCACACAGGCGACCATACCGATACCATTGCCATCTTCGACAACCCGAAGAACCCGGGCTATCCGACCTACTGGCATGCGCGTGGCTACGGGCTGTTCGCCGTCAATCCTGTTGCACCCAGTGGCTTCGATCCAAAGCAGCCGGTGCTGAATTACACAATCGAGAAGGGACAGTCAGTCACCTTCCGTTACCGCATTGCGTTCTACAACCAGGTGGTGACGGCGGAGCAGCTCAACCGCGAAGCTGACGCCTTTGCTGCCGCATACAAATAATCCCTTTCATTGAGTTGCATGAAAAGATAGAAAGCCCCGTCCGATTGAAATCGGACGGGGCTTTCTGATTACAGGCTTCGAGCGGTTGCTTAGAACTGCAAGCGCAAGGTGAACTGCAGCTGACGAGGCGACCAGTACGAAGTGGAAAGTCCATTCGGCTGATACGCGATTTCGCCTGTGGTTGTGTTCGGGTTCTGGTAACCCTGGATGTTGAGCGCGTTGAAAGCGTCCACGTTGAACCGCAAGAAAGAACGCTCGGTGATTGGGAAGACCTTGAATACAGAAAGGTCCACGTTGTAGTTGTTCGGTCCGTTCAGGACTGTCCGCGAGTAAGGATTGTTTCCGAAGTTGCTCGGAGACGGCGCGAAGGCCTGGTTGGCGAAGTTGTTTAACGGTCCCTTGATGTCCACGTTGTTGTTGGTGCCGCAGATCGCGCCGCCGCAGGTGCCGGGTGTGGTGCCGATCGGCGACATGTAAGCCGGGCTGGCTGCCTGGCCTGCGACGTACCCCGAAGGCAGACCGCTGATCTTGCCCATGGCGCCAGGTGTCGGAGCGATGTAGCCGTTAAACCACAGCTTCTCTTTCTGACAAGTGCCCTGGCAGTCGGTCACTGTGACGTTCTTGTAGTACTTGATGGGGTTGGTTGCGCCCCAGTTTCCGCTGTTCGGGGAAAAGGTCTGCGAGACAACCTGTCCGGCACCGGAAATTTCCCAGCCGCCGACGGCCTCATCAGCCCACTTGTTCACCCCAGCTAGGAAGCGCTTGCCGCGGCCGAAGGGCAGATCGTAAACGCCGTTAAAAGTAATGTGCTGCTTCGGAACCGCTGTATCCACCTTGTACTGTTCGAACTTGACAAGAGCGTGATACTCCTGCCAAGGCAGCGTACCTGAGGGGGCCGCCGGAGGCAGAGCAGGCGCGGTAACCGTGGAGCCGTTGCTGGGAGTATACGTCGTCCCTGTAGCAGCCGCCGCAACACCCTGGAAATTTGCTGCCGGGTAAACCGTGCCGTCGCGGAAGTAGTTGCCGCCCAAACGGAAGGGCTTGGACCAGACATAGTTGATTTGGTACGAGATTCCGTTGTGGAACAACCTCTGGTAGGTTGCCTGCAGAGCGTTGTCGTTCGACCAGCCGTCTTTTACGTCCCAGGTGTTGTTGCCCCAGGTCTTGGTGTCATAAGGCCGTGTGGCGATGGCGCCGTTGGCCGAAGGCACAGCGGTGTCGGTGTTCAATTCCCACAAGAAATTCGAGGGAGCATTGTTGTTGTAGAAGTAGTGATCCAGGTTGGTGCCATGGCTCCACAGCCAGGTAACGCGGAGAGCCGAATTGCCCTTCAGCGGCTGCTCGATCGTGAAGTTCGTCTGGGTCACGAAGTCAGGAGGCATGGCTTGCGAGTTGCTCCACAAACCGACGCCTGGAAGAATGGAGGTTGTCGTAGAGCTATCAACCACGCCGGTGCTGTTGGTGCCCATGATGGGAGTGAACGCGCTTGATTGTGACCACGCACCGGCGCCTTGCGGATAGCGAAGGAGCTCACTGGTGAGCCCGTCGTTGGTTTGGTTGCCACTGGTGAAGGAACGGCTGTAGCCGGCAACCAGCGGATTGTTTGCTATCGGGTTCTTGATGAAGCTGCGGGTCGGCATCGGATAGATGTACCGGCCATAAGCTCCGCGGATGACAGTACCGTGCCTGCCGCCGAAAGGCTGCCAGGCCATGCCAACACGTGGACTGAACGTCAACGGGTAGTTGCGCATCAACGTCGATGGAACGCCCGCCTGCGCCGGCGTCTCGTACTTGGCGCCGTTGTTCAGCATGTTGGTGATGATGGTCTGGGTTGTGTAGCCCTCAGCGATCAGCGTCGCAGGAGGCGCGGCCAATACTACGGCATCGTTCTTCAGATCGAAGCTGTTATACAGGCCGTACTTGACCCACGTCGAAGGATGGTCTTCCCAGCGAATGCCCAGGTTGAGCGTCAAGTTGCGGCTCACGTGGAAATTGTCCTGGAAGTAGGCGTCGATTTCCATGTCGTGGAAATGCGCATAGGGCGGCTCTTGCGTAACGGAGTAGCTGTTGGCCGCTCCGAGGAATGCGTCCGCATCTACGCCGCCGGTGTTTGGGGTTGCGGTGTAGGTGGATCCTGAACCGGGGTTGTAGATCCCTGTGTCCTGTCCGTTGAATTGAATAGAGTCTGCCGATTCGTCGGGCAATTGACCGAAACGCTCATGCCGATAGCGGCCGCCGAACTGAAACTGGTGCTTGCCCCTGGTCAGTGTAAAGTTCTGGTCGGCGTTGTCCACAATAGCGCTCAAGCCGTAAATGAACTGCGTGCCACCGTAGCCCCAATTGCCATTGAGCAGCGCCTGCGTAGCTGAGTTGGCACCGAATTGGGGGAAACCCGGCTCGCCGAAGTTATTGGGAGTTCCCAACTGCTTCTCGAAATCGGCCGTGGGCGTGCCGCCGGCATAGTTATGCTGGCCCAGCGCCTGCTGGCTGATGATGGTCTCAGAGAAAAAGCTGGGCGTGAAGACGTGAGTGTATCCAATTGCTTCGGCGAAAGATGCCGAAGGGTTATACGCGATCCCGGTGGCATACTGCGGGAAACCGTCGGCAGCGATCGTAGCGTTGTTGTTCGTGTTTTGAAAGGTATAGTTGCGCAGCGAAGTGCTTTGCAAAATGTTGCTGGTATAGCGCAAATACGCCCTGTTGTCTTCGTTGAATTCGTGATCGATGCGGAAAGTCTGCGTGGGGACCACGTTGAAAGTTGGGTTCGCCACCGAGATGTTGCCGCCGCTGATGACACCCCCGTTGCTGGTGGCCAGGATCGGATTGTTCGAATTGGTCGGCAGCGGCGTGATGTCCTGAATGATCTTGAAAGTAGGCGAAAGCCGGCCAAGCGGAATCTGGTTGTTGGCGAAAGGCGCACGGCAATAGGGATTGGCAACACCCGAGCCGTTGCAGTTGGCGGAGTTGGTCGTAGTCTGCGGATCGTAAAGCTGCTGGAATACGCCGGAGCCGTTGGTATACGCGCTGAAGTCGCCTGCCCTCATGGCGGTGGTGGGCACGACAGCCGAAATGGTGGTGGGGCTGGCGAACGAGTACCGCTCGTAGGCATAGAACCAGAAGGTCTTGTCCTTGCCGTGGTACACGTGAGGAATGATGATCGGGCCGCCGGCTGATGCGCCAAACTCGTTGCGGACCAGGTGAGGAGCCGCGAAAGTGGCCAGATTGTTGCGGTTCTTGGCGATGCCGATGGCGTTGTTGCGGGCGGTCTCAAACAATGCGCCGTGCAGCGAATTGGTACCCGACTTGGTGGTGACGATGACCGTGCCCGGCTCGGAATACTGGGCGCCTGTGTTGGTGGTCTCCGCGCGGACTTCCTGTACCGAATCCGGATCGGGGACCTGGGTCTGACCCAAGTTCATGCCGCCAAATTGACGGTTCGTGATCGGCACGCCGTCGGCGACATACTCAAGCGCTTCGCCCATCAGGCCGTTGGCGCGTGATCCGTTGCTCTCGAGGCCCGGTGTGGTTTGTCCCACCAGGGTAATTAGGGTACGGCCGTTCATGGGAAGCTGATTAATTCTGGCGCTTTCCAGCGTCGATGCGATCGTGCCGTTCTCGGTCGTGGTCAGCTGGGCAATATCCGCAGCCACTTCAACCTGCTGCGTTACTGCGCCGGCCGTCATGACTGGATTGATGACCGCGTTCTGGGCCACCTGCAGCTCGAGCGTGGTCTTGTAGGTCTTCATGCCCGGAGCGGTGACTGTAATGGTGTAGCTGCCTGTGAACAGCCCCGGCACCTGATAGAAGCCAACATTGTTGGACTTTGTATCGGTGTTGGAGTTGGTGGCATGGTTAACCACACTGATTGTGGCTCCAGGGATGACTGCTCCGGTTGAGTCGGTCGCAGTACCCTGAATCGAGCCGGCGCCGCTCTGCGCAAATGCGCTGGAGCAGCTCATCGTCATCCCTATTACGACCGCGATGGCGAGTAATAGCAGATTCCACTTGTGGAATCTGCGCGTCATGAAACTGGCTAAGTTTTTCATTCTAAATGGTTCTCCAGAAGATACAGGCCGGCGTGCGAGCGCCAGACGTTCGAAATTGGTTCAGTACATTTGCTGGCGGCACACACGTTTGCATGCGAAATCCGCAATGCCGTTCGCCGTGTATTTGTACTGAACCGGATGACAAACACACACCAAAATGGGGTTCTTGGTCTAGATTGGGAGCGTTTTCTCGTGCAGCCAAAAATAAGAACCTTAGCCCCAACGCGTCTAGTTGCGTTCTAGCGCGAGGAAAAAGGGGTCTTATTAGATTGGCTTGAGAAGTGTCTCGCTCGCGAATATCAGGTGTCAAGCTCTATTTCTTCGAGTCTCTAACAATAAAGTGCGATCATTCCGTAATCCGATTTCTCCCCGTTTGCGCCGCGATCGAAATCGATTTATCGTTGTCAGGCACAATTTCTTGAGGTGTCCCATGTATCCAAGGTTCTTTACCGCCGCTCTTCTTGCCGCCTTCACCCTCGCAGCCGCCGCCCAGAGCACCACGCACCGGCCCAAAATCACCGGTATCTCCCACCTGGCTGTCTACACTTCTGACGCCGCTGCCACCGACCACTTCTACGTCAAGACCATTGGCGCTGCAAAGCTGCCCGACCCTGAGAATCCGAAGGGCGTTCGATATGCCGTTAGCCCTACGCAATACATTGAAGTGCTTCCACTTCCGACGGGCACAGGCATCAACCGCCTCGACCACACCGCCTGGAATACCGAAAGCGCCGAAGGCATGCGCAAATACTTGGCCGCCCATTCCTGGAAGGTCCCGGCAAAGGTCGAGAAGGGCGCCGACGGCAGCCGCTGGTTCGCTGTTACAGATCCCGAGGGCAACAAGGTGGAGTTCGTTCAGCCTCCCGTGCATCCGGCGGCTATCGATGCGCCGAGCGCGATCGGCCGTCACATTATGCACGTGGGATACATGGTTCACGACCGCGCCGCCGAGGATAAGTTCTACAAGGACCTGCTCGGCTTCAAACCTTACTGGTGGGGCGGCCGGTCGACTGAGAAGGTTGACTGGGTGAGCCAGCAATGCCCTGACGGCCACGACTGGATGGAGTACATGATGACCCGCGGAACCTCAGGATTCCCTTCCGACATGACTCAGAAGGAGCTGGGAGTCATGGACCACCTCTCAATTGGAGAGGTTTCGGTCCCGGACGCCTACAAGGTCCTGGCGGCCGGCAACCGGCTTGACGGGAAGCATGATCCGGCGCCAAAAATCGGACTCGACGGCAAGTACCAGTTCAACATGTACGATCCCGACGGCATCCGCACTGAAATAATGAACTTCCACGCGACCGAGAAGCCTTGCTGTTCGCCGTTTACGGCGGAAGACCCGGCCGAGTAGTTTTGGGCCTATCGATCCTGCCGGCCAATGGGTCAATTTGAAGGGTACGGGCTCTTAGCCCTTGAGAGAATGTACTTTCAAATTGACCCGATGCCGGGCAGTTAGCCCTGCAACCTCACTTGCGCTATACTGGTTGGAGCGTCAAGAGCGCAGGGAAGTCCCTGTCTCGCGAGGCTAATCGGACGGGGGTACACCCCAGTCCAAAACGAGAAAACAATGCCCAAGTTGAAGACCCATACGGGCGCGAAGAAGCGCTTCAGCAAGACTGGAACCGGCAAAATCAAGCGGGGCCAGACGAAGACGCGTCACATCCTTACGTCGAAATCGCCAAAAGTGAAGCGCAAGCTGGGACGTACCCTGCTCGTTTCAGACGGCGACTACGCGAAGGTAGCGCGCATGATTCCCTACGCCTGATCGCTGTGTCATCTCCCCGACATGGAGATGACGCTTCAGGGCCCCAGCGAACGCGTTGCGCGGGCCCCCGGATGCTCCGGACAGCTTTTGAGTCCGGAACCAGCCGAGAGATTAAGGCTTGAATGAGCGAGTGAAGAGGTTTACCGCGCCGCCCCAAAGGCTGCGCCTCCTGCCTCCAGCCGCGATGACCAACGAACGCAAAATGGAGAACACCAATGCCCCGCGTAAAACGAAGTACAAAGCGGAATGACCGCCGCAAAAAGATCCTTGAACGCGCAAGTGGTTACTTCCTTACCAAATCCAAGCTCTACCAGGCAGCCCAGGAAGCCGTCGAGCGCGGCCTCAAGTTTGCCTACACCGGCCGCAAGCAGAAGAAGCGCCAGTTCCGTTCACTCTGGATTGTCCGCATCTCCGCCGCCGCCAAGCTGAACGGCACCAGCTACTCGCAGTTCATTAACGGCCTCAAGAAGGCCGGCGTCGAACTGGATCGCAAGATCCTGGCCGACATCGCCGTGAAGGACGCCGCCGGTTTCACCAAGCTCACCGAGCAGGCCAAGCAAGCGCTGGCAGCAAAGGCAGCCTAAGATAGCCACTAAGAAACACAGAACGGCCCGGAGCCAGGCTCCGGGCCGTTCTGTGTTTGGGCCACTCACTATTCGGCCAGAAATCCTTGCACCGTCTTTTGCCACATCACCGGCTGATCGACAAAGTTCGTGTGGCCCGCGTTGGGCAGGATCTCCAGCTTTGACCCTGCAATCTTTTCGTGCATCTCGCGGCTCAGCGAGGGGTCGCACTCGTCATGGTCGCCCGCCATTACCAGCGTTGGAACGTGAATCGTGGGCAAGCGGTCAACATACTCAACTGACTTGAGGTTGCCGTCGATGATGAACTCGCCGTGCTCGCCCCACATGACGCGATAAAGCTCCCAGTTGGTTGGGGCGTTGCCCATCGCCGGGTCGTAGTTGGAGTCGGGCCGCGCACCGTAAAGAAACGGAAAATAGTCCGGACCCCAGGCAAGTTTCTCGTACTCCTCTGAATACCGCCCGTGCTCCCACATCTCACCTTTGCCAAACTCCACGTAGTAAATCAGCACCCCGTGGGCGTCGACAAAGCCTTCCTGCTGCGCATAGAGGTCAGAGGCGGTTTGCGCACCCGTAAGGGCCGGTTTCGCCGTGAAAATCACGGCAAGAACGAGGGCGGGAACCAGGCGGATGAGCTTCATGCAAACGAGCATACCCGAATTTCCGTGCCGTAGTGATTTATCCTGCTCTTTACGCATGATGAACGATCCAATACCCAATCTGATGGCATTTGACGATGCTTCCCTCGGCAAAGCCTTTGCCCTGCTGGAGCAGCAGGCCCGCGACGTCGCCCAGGCGCTCGGCAGTCCCGAGGCCGTGGAGGCATTTCGCCTGGAGTGGCTGGGCCGCAAGCAGGGCCGGCTCAACGAAGTCTCCGGCCGCTGGCTGAAGGCTGCGCCTCCCGAGGCCAAAAAGGCGCTTGGCGTGCGCTTCAACGCATTAAAAGCGACCGTGGAAGCCTTGCTCGATGCGGCATTGGGCGCCGGACCTAGTGACGCCGCGCTCGCCGCCGAGACCATCGACATCACCCTTCCCGGCACACAGCGGCTCATTGGTGCCGAGCATCCAATTACCCGCACTTTGAACGAAATTACGAGCGTCTTTGCCGCGCTCGGCTACTCCGTCGGCGTCGGCCCGGAGGTCGAAACCGACTACTACAACTTCGAGAGCATGAATTTTCCGCCCGGCCATCCGGCACGCGATACGCAGGACACGCTTGTCGTCGCCAATCAGGAGCGCCGTCCCCAGCGCGACCGCCTGCTGATGCGCACTCACACCTCGCCCGTGCAGATGCGGACCATGGAGTCACAGCCTCCGCCAGTGCGCATCGTCATTCCCGGCAAGGTTCACCGCAACGACGCAGCCGACGCAACGCACTCGCCGATTTTTCATCAAGTCGAAGGCCTCTGCGTGGACACCAACATCACATTCAGCGATCTGAAGGGCACGCTCGACCACGCTATGAAAGCGCTCTTCGGATCAGCCGTTAAGACGCGCTTCTTCCCGTCGTTCTTTCCCTTCACCGAGCCGAGCGCCGACGTACAGATCAGCTGCATCTTCTGTGGCGGCAAGGGCTGTCGCAAATGTAAGAACTCGGGCTGGATTGAGTTGCTTGGTTGCGGCATGGTTGACCCCGCGGTCTTTGCCTTCGCCGCCGAAAAGCAGCCCGCCTACGACCCGAAAAAAATCTCCGGATTCGCCTTTGGCATGGGCGTTGAGCGTATCGCCATGATGAAGTACGGAATCAGCGAAATCGGCAGCTTCTATGCGGGTGATATGAGGTTTTTGAATCAATTTGTTTAGTACGCCAGCGCGCTTCGCGCGATAGCAAGCCAGCGAGTCAGCAGTATGAGCAGGACCCGGTACTATCGTGATCTCATCGCATGGCAGAAAGCCATGGAACTAGCTCGATCTGCTTACGCACAGACCGAAGATTTTCCGAAATCGGAGACATTTGGATTGCGCATGCAAATTCGCCGATCAGCGGTAAGCGTGGCAAGTCACATCGCGGAGGCGCATGGCAGACTTAACGATATTGAAATGCGCAAAGGGCTCGGCTCCGGCCGGGCTGCACTCAACGAGTTTGAGACACAAACAGAACTCGCCAACAGTCTCGGCTTTTTTCAAGCCGGAGTCGCCGAGACCCTGCTTGACCTTTCATCGGAAGTCGGGAAGTTGATCAATGGCCTGATTGGCGTGCTGGCTCCGGCGTCACGCTGACTTGCTGACTCGCTATCGCGCGCAGCGCGGCTGGCTTGCTAAGAGAGAAAACACCAAATGAAGATACTAACCAAATGGCTCAGAGCGTACGTTCCCGGACTGACGGTCGACGACGCGAGACTCGCCGAAGACCTGACCCTGCGCGGCATCGCAGTCGAAGGCATCTATTCGCTCGGCGCAGGCAACGGTTCGCTCTACGAGATGGACATCACCACCAACCGCGTCGACGCAATGAACCACTACGGCATTGCACGCGAAGCCGCGGCCATCTACGGACTCACATTGCCGACGCTCGATTTCCCTTTGCCTGCAGCGAAGGCCGCCGCCAAGCCCTTTTCCGTGAAGATCGAGGCCGAGGACGCCTGCGGTCGCTTCACCGCGCGCGTGTTGCGCGGCATCACCATTAACGACTCGCGCGACTGGTTCGCAGGCGCGGAAGTGGCAACCTACTTCGGCCTGCTTGAACAGAAGCAAATCTCCAACGCCGTAGACGCCACCAACTTTGCCTGGCTAGCCATGGGCCAACCCACCCACGCCTTCGACCTCGACAAAATTGAAGGCGGCATAATCGTTCGCCGCGCACGCAAAGCCGAAAAACTCAAGACCCTCGACGGCATCGAACGCATACTCGATCCCGAAGATCTTGTCGTGGCCGATCACGCCAAGGCCCTCGCACTTGCGGGCGTCATGGGCGGCTGGAACACGATGATCACGCCCTCCACCACCAACGTACTCGTAGAGGCTGCCTGGTTCGATCCCATGGCGGTCCGCCGCACAGCGCGCCGCCACGGCCTGCACACCGACGCCAGCCATCGCTTCGAGCGCGGAGCTGACTTCAATGCTGCACCCGTTGCCTCTGCCCTCGTGAGCAGCATCCTGCTTGCCAACGGCGGCTCGATTGAGGGTGAACTGGTAGATGTGCGGGTCGCTGCGATCGAAGCGCGCACCGCAAAACGCAAACCCATTGCTCTCGCTCTAAGCGAAGTACAACGCATCCTCGGCACAACTGTCGACAAGGAAGGCATCTCCGCGGCAACCGTCGAAGGCGTACTCCTTGCGCTGGGCTGCGGGTTGGCAAGTCATCACGGCGACAAGGCTGCATGGCAGGTAACCCTCCCCAGTTGGCGACTCGATCTGGAACGCGAGATCGATCTCATCGAAGAGGTGGCGCGCGTCTACAGCTACAACGGCTTCGCCAATACACTGCCCTCCTTCGGCGAAGGCGTGCAGGCGCTTTCCTGGGCGGAGAGTGAAGCAGCTGTTCGCCGCACTCTGTTGTCGGACGGATTTCACGAGGCCATCGCCAGCACTTTCTGCTCCGCGGCAGACGCTGCCTTGACCGCCCCGCAGCCGGGACTCTCAGTCCCCCTCGGCAACCCGCTCAGCGAGGAAGCCGGCTTCCTGCGTCCATCGCTGGTGCCGGGAATGCTCACCATGATTGTCGGCAACCTGCATCGTGACGTCAGCGATGTGCGGCTCTTCGAGTTGGGAACGGTGTTCTCAGGAACAACAGAAAAAGTGGAAGAGCGGCCCGCAGTTGCTTTTGGCGCAGTGGGCACGTTCCCCGAGCAGGGAGCATTACACACCGGCCGCGCCATTGATTTTCACGACGTAAAGGGAGCAGTGGAGCAGGTGCTCGCGCGGTTCCAGGCGCGGTCCACATACTTCGACCGCTTTGCTGCCGAGACCGGTCTTACCCCCGAGTGGCTGCATCCCTATCGCTCCGCGCGGGTTGTCGTTGAAGGCGCTACGGTTGGCTGGTTCGGCCAACTGCATCCTCGCGAAGCCGCGGCGCGCAAGCTCAAAGATCCGGTAATCGTCGGCGAGCTCTATCTCGACCGCCTCTACAAGCTCTCTTTGCGCAAGCCCGCCGCGCGGGAGATCTCCCGCTTCCAATCGGTGCGCCGCGACTTTTCGCTGGTTCTTGACCGAAGCATCGAGTGGGAGCAGATCGATCGCGCGCTGGCCGGACTGCGGATTCCCGAGCTAGTCGAGTGGCGCGTGCGCGAGGTCTTTCGCGACGCCAAGCTGGGCGAACGCGATTATTCTCTGCTCATGGGTGCCACCTTCCAGGCTCCTGACCGCACCTTGCGCGAGGAGGAGTTGCAAAACTTCCAGGCGCAGGTGGTCGAGGCTGTTGGCAAGGCAGGCGCGCGGCTGCGGACTTAGTACCCGCCGCATCCCAAGACGCTGTTATCGAATATGGGGCTGCCCGCCGGGCGGGCAGGAATTCATGCTTGATCGGCGATATACTTACTCGGACAAGGTAACTTTTTCATCGAGGCTTTTTCCATGTCAGAGATCTTTGCGGAGCTTCAAATGGCGGAGTTTGATCGATATCAACCGGAAACAAACGAGCAGGAGCCGTCTTCAGAGCCGGTAGCCCTGACTGTGAGCGCAGATGATTTTTCGTCCCTCGAAGAACGAATTCTTCGCGCCGTCGACATGGTGAAGCGGGAGCGGCAGGCCCGCGCTCTAGCCGAGCAGCGCGCCATCCAAGCTGAAACTCAACTGCACGAGCAGGCGCCACGGATCGAGCAATTGCAGAAGGACGTGCAAGCACTCGAAGCCGAGCGCGACCATGTTCGCCAACGCGTCGAGCGTTTGCTCACCCAACTCGACGCCCTCGAGCTTTAACCGAGACACGGAGTGACTGCATGGCTCAAGAGACACCCGGCATTGCAACCGAGTACGTCACGGTTGATATCTACGATCAGACCTATCACCTCTCCGGCCAGGACGCGCCCCATGTTCGCGAATTGGCAGCGCGCGTCGATGCCAAGATGCGCGCCGTAGCCGCGCAGGGCCGCACCGTGGACTCGTTGCGCGTCGCGGTGCTGGCCGCTCTAAATCTGGCCGATGAGCTTTCCCAGGCCGGCTCTGCTGATCCAATGCTGGGCCACGCGCGAGCCGCCTCTCTCCGCGGCCTGCTCGATGAAGTACTCGAAGAAGAGCGCAAGACCGGCTCCTGAAAAATATCGTTGCCGATTCGGGCGCGCCCTTCCCAAAAGCGGCGGCCCGAAACCGTAGCACAATGCGCCACCCTTGCACAAGACTTGTAATTAACTGGCAATACCCCGTACTATCCGCAATAGAAACCGGCCTGCAAAGCAGGTGGGCGATCAACGCTGGTTGAACCAACATTCAATGAACAGGGGCTCAACTCGACAATCGGTTCTGTGTGCCGTGTCCGCCAGTCCGGAATGCCTAATGAACCGCGGAGAGCTCCACCTTCCTAGGAAGGGTTCACCAGCGCATCAACCACGGCCCAGTGGGTCGGATTCTACCTTCCCTGCAAATCCCCTCTGTCGCCGCGCCTGACAAGGCGAATGCCGTATCCTTGCTCAAGTGCATCCAGTCCTCTTCCACATCGGCGCAATCCTCATCCCGTCCTATGGCGCCTTGGCTGCCGTCGGCGTTCTGCTGGCTCTTTTCCTGGCTCAGCGCACCGCGCGCATTGCCGGCCTCAACCCCGGCCATATCTGGAACCTCTGTGTCGTGTCCCTGTTTGCTGCGCTCGTGGCCCAGCGCCTTCTCCTGGTCGTTCTCAATCTGCGCGATCTGCGACGCCATCCGTCATGGCTGCTCACGCTGGCCATGGTTCATCATCCGCTGCTCGTTGCTGCGGGAGCCTTGGCGGGTATCGGCGCAGCCGTAATCTCTGCGCACTGGCAAAAGCTGCCCTTCGGCACCACAGCTGATGTGCTGGCCGCACCCATCACCCTGGGGCTAGCCTTCGAGCAATTGGGCGCGCTTCTCGCAGGATCAGGGTACGGAACCGAGACCGGCGTTCGCTGGGCCGTAACCTACAACCATGCAATGGCCGCGGTGTGGAGCGGGACACCGCTCGGCGTTCCGCTTCATCCCGTCCAGGCCTACGCTGCGCTTGCTTTTCTCACCGTTTCCGTCGTTCTGCTCGTCTGGCAGCCGGCGATCCGGCAACCCGGCGACCTGGCCGGAATGGGTCTGATGGGAACTGGCGTGGCTGTCTACATCACCGAACTGTGGCGCGACACCGAAGGCCGCGGCGAGTTGTTGAACGGCGCGCTCGATGGTCCGCAAATTGGAGCAATCGTCCTGGTGCTCGCCGGAGCATTGGTACTCCTCAAGCGTGAAATCCCGCACACGAATAGCGAGGCCTCCAGTGGCTGAATCCGAAGAGTTTCAAACGCGCACCATCGAAGTTCCCGCCGAAGCCGCTGGTCAACGGCTCGATCAGTTCATTGCCACGCAACTTGAAGGCGTAAGCCGCTCGCGCGTGCAAATGCTCATGGATCAAGGCAATGTGCTGGTCGATGGAGAGCGCGAGAAGGCCTCGCTCAAACTGCGCGGCGGCGAGCGAATCGTGCTTACGGGAGAACCCCATCCTGCGCCCCTGAAAGCCACGGCAGAAGACATTCCCCTGGACGTAGTGTTTGAAGACGCCGACCTGGCAGTGGTCAACAAGCCGGCAGGAATGATGGTTCACGCCGGCGCCGGACAAAGTGAGGACATACGCAGCCGCGGCACGCTGGTCAACGCGCTGCTCTATCGCTTCAAGGCGCTCTCCTCCACCGGAGGAGACCTCCGCCCCGGCATTGTGCATCGTCTCGACAAGGACACCAGCGGCCTCATCGTTGTAGCCAAGAACGACCGCGCTCATGCCGCGTTGGGCGAGATGTTCTCGAGCAGGCAGATGAAGAAGACCTACACCGCGCTGGTCCAGGGAGCCCTGGAGCGGGAGCGAGGCACCATCAACGCCAGCGTGGGCCGCGATCCCCTGAGGCGAACGCGCATGACCGCGCAGCCTAACGAAAATGCCCGCACGGCAGTCTCACATTACGAAGTAGTGCGGCGGCTCGCTACCCGCTTCGGCAAATTCACGCTGGTGCGGGTACGCATTGAAACCGGCCGCACTCATCAAATTCGTGTACACATGGCCTCAATTGGCCATCCGGTCGTAGGAGACACACTTTATGGTGGAGCAGGTCAGCTCACCGACCAGGTTGCCGCACAGGCCGCGCAGTCCAGGGCTGCTCGCCGCAAGTCCGAGCCGGAGGTCCTCAGATTGGGACGAAATTTTCTTCACGCTGCAAAGCTCGAATTTGCCCACCCCGTAACTGGAAAACTGCTGCAGCTGGAGGCGCCGCTCCCGGAAGAGTTGGGAAAATTCCTGGAACGGCTGGAAACCGCCTCCATCTCTTCCGGCGTTCAATGACCCAAACGTGCCAATCCGCATAGCCGTTTATAAGTATGTCGGGTCGGGCGAAATTGGTAAAATAAGGGAGATATGACAAGACCGCTTTTCACCACCTCAACGGCATGGACGCGCCGTTGGGG
>Ga0209483_1001305_pt1 | contig 19049 bp, 17 predicted proteins | sample NGEPerA_FD_184508 | JGI IMG/M metagenome (GOLD analysis project Ga0209483, IMG submission 184508) | Arctic peat soil microbial communities from the Barrow Environmental Observatory site, Barrow, Alaska, USA - NGEE PermafrostL2-A... | ecosystem: Environmental > Terrestrial > Soil > Wetlands >... | reverse complement strand
GTTGTAGAGGTTGTCGCCCGCGACCGGCGTGCCGAAGCCGTAGCCGTCGAGGTGCGCGGCGACGACGACGTACTCGTTGCGGAGATTGCGGTCGGTGCCGGGCTGGATGGCGATGACGTTTGGCGAGCTGAGATTGCGCGCGACATTGTGCAGGTGGACGCGGAGTGTGCCGGGGATGTCGAAGCTGGTGAGGGGCTGTTGCGCGCCTCCGGTTTTGAGGATGGCGGCAGCGTCCTGGCCGCTTCCCTGCAGGAGTTTCGTGAAGGCTGCGGCGCTGATGCGCATGGACGGGAGCATGGGGCTGGGCGTGGCGCTTGCGTGGACGGCGCGACCGGGTTGGTCGAGCTCGACGCTGCGGGCGTAGGCGTAGGGCCAGCGCGGCGGCTCGATGGAGAAGTAGGGGTCGTCGACGTTGATGATGCCGAGGGCGCCGGCTTCGCGGGCGTTGGCGACGCGCTCGGCGCCGGTGGGCAGGCCTTTGCGCTGGGTGCCGAAGCAGACGACGATTTTCTGCGCGGCGTCGTGGAGAGCGTCCTTCCCGCAGTAGCCGCGGAAGGTGAGCGGGCCTTCAGCGCTGGTGGCGAGGCGCTCGGAGGGCTGGACGGTGATTTCCTGGAGGAATTGCAGATCGAGGTTGCCGCCGGGGCGCTCGACGGCGAAGCTGGTGCCTGGCGCGACGACTGCGACTTCGTGCATGGGCACGCTTTGGAAGTAGGAGCCGCTGTCGCCGCCGGGTTTGAGGCCGGCGGCTTTGAATCTTGCTGCAACATATTCGGCGGCGCGCTGGTAGGCGATGGAGCCGGTGTCGCGGCCCTCCATGCTGTCGTTGGAGAGGTCTTCGGTGGTGTGCCACCAGGCCCTGGTGTCGTTGTCGTGGATGTCTTTGTCGCGAGGGTGATTCTGCGCGGAGGCGACTATGCAGAACAGCGCGAGTGCGCCGGTGAGATACCGAACGTTGGCCGTACCGAGTGAGATCATTTCAGCTAATGTATCTGACAGGTGTGGCTGTTTTGCGAGTTTGCCGCGACTAAATTGTTCAGCTCTATCGAAGTTCGGTGTGAGGGCGGCAGACGATCACGATCCCATCAACAGTTTGACCACATGCTGAACCGGTTGCCGGAACCAACAATTGGTTGGAATTGAGCCAACGCGGAACGCCTTCGAAATCGATGTCTAGCTTATCTCGATCAACCTTGTAAGAGCGCAGGTACCAGCTGCGGCGGATACGGAGAACCGCGTAGGAATTTTCGTCATATCCGATTTGCTGGAGTCCCGCGAAGTGTCCGCCATCTGGAGACCAAGCGGATGTGAAAGGACGCATGATGAGGAAGTATTTCGCGAAGACAAAGATGAACAACAGTGCCGCCGCGAAGGCTAGCGGAAGTTGACGCCAGATTGTCTTTCGCCGTGCAAAGCGCAATAGAACTACCGCAGCGACCAGAGCGATGACCGCTTGTAGGGTGTGCCAAAGGTAGGAGTAATCGGCGCTCATCTTTGAGAACAATATCGGGTGGAACGACGGTGAGCAAGCATCCGCTAGGCGAATTGTTCGAGAAAACGCATGTCGCCGGAGTAGAGCAACCCGGTCCCGTGCCGGATGACGAATGCCGGTCGATGGCTCGGCTCGGCTCTCTTCTCGCCACGATCCTTATTAGCTGAAAACCGCGAAGGAATTCGCTTCCGAAGTCCTCCACGGCAGCTTGCATGAACCGCCCCGGATGGCTCTGACTATTTGCAAACGAAACTCATGAAGACTCGCGCTCCAGCGAAAGAACTTGTGTCGCTAAAGCCGACAGCAACTTCGCCGGCAAAGTTTCCCTGCGTCAAAGTCGCGCTTCCCGGAGCAGTGCAAGTTGCTACACCGTTTGGGTTTGCGGTAACAGTGCAGCCAAGGACGCCGGCCGTGAAGCCCGTAATCAATGTCGCCCCCGGGGCTTGTGTCAGATAAAACGCCGCCGTGCCCGTTCCGGTCGTTCCAGTAACCGAAACAGTAAAGCCCGATGCTGTACACGTCTGGGGAATTTGTAAAGCGCCCGACTGAACACTGTCATTCGTGAATGTGCCTATACCTGAAGGAACCGTCACTAGCTCACTGCTCGTGCTGATGCTGGCGGGAAGAACCGCATTACTCGACAGCCACTGTCCACCTGCAGGGCCGATCGGTCCGGCAGGTCCCGTAGGTCCTGAGGGCCCGGCAACTCCCTGGGGCCCTTCGGCTCCCGCAGGGCCGACTGATCCAGCAGGGCCAGCAGGGCCGACTGATCCAGCAGGGCCGACTGATCCAGCAGGGCCGGCTGATCCAGCAGGGCCGGCTGATCCAGCAGGGCCGACTGATCCAGCAGGGCCGACTGATCCAGCAGGGCCGACTGATCCAGCAGGGCCAGCAGGGCCAGCAGGGCCGACTGCTCCAGCAGGGCCGGCAACTCCAGCAGGGCCCTGAGGGCCGATTGCTCCTGCCGGTCCAGTCTGGTTGATCTGCACGGCTGTTTCCACTCCCGGAATGCAGTTAGCGGGGGAGGCCACAAAGCGGGTCGTGCCATTCATGTTGGCGACGCACACTGTAATGGTTGCAGCCTTAGCTGAAACCGGCAGCATCGCCAGCAGGATCAATCCGGCTACTGAAAGAACTGCACATGAAGCGCTCTTCATAATCATCTCCACGGAAAATATCGGACGAGGATGAGGCCACAACCACGTTTCGGTACTGCCTGCACTGCCAGGCGGCCTACCCGAATTCTGCTAAACAAGCCGCCTGCGAAGCACACATGTCACTCCCAACAAACCTGTAGCGAGCATGGCGAAGCTGCCCGGCTCCGGCGTCGTTACCGCCTGGCTCGCTGTGAACGTCGCCGGACTCCCGTCATTCCCGTCCAGCAAAAGCTCGCCCATGCTCGTCGACTCTGTCGTTCCGAAGCCCGCCGCAAAGCTTCTCTCCAGGGAGGCCGTATCGCTGAACGACGGAGTCAGCGCATAACTCCCCAGGGCCGGATCATAAATACTTACGCCGAATCCATTGGCGATGTCATAGAAACCAGCCCCGTCGAACTGCGACTCGGCGCCAAAGGTTGTGCTGAGAAAAGTTGCGGTGCCCAAGCCCGCAAGGGTGATCGTGCTTACACCCGCGGTGTTCGTGTAGAATCCGGCTCCCAGGGACGCCGTAGCAGAAGTGTCGCCGACAAACGTGAAGGTGGCCGCTGTGTCGGTAAACGAAGTCGCACCGATGCTTCCGGAGAATACTCCGCTCATCGTATAGGTTATCGGAGCGGCATGCGCGACAGGCAAGGTACCGGAAGTCCACAGTACCACGATGGCAAGCAACGGAATACGCATCTGACAACTCTCCCGACGGCAAAAGAGATGCCAATTGGCATAATCCCAGCCGCATCCAGCGTAAGAGAATTAAGTCGCATCGACCTGCGTCGGCGATGTCATCCCTTGAACTCGGTAATTGCTAGGCGATAAGCCTATCATCAATTCCTCTCGCCGCATTAAATTTTCTGCTTTAGCGCTTGAACAATCCGGCGAACACCATAACTGGATACCAATACCAACGATCACGCCCGAGCATCATGCGAACTGTTCGAGAAAGCGCATGTCGCCCGAGTAGAGCAGGCCGATGTCGGAGATGCCGTACTTCATCATGGCGATGCGGTCGACGCCCATGCCGAAGGCGAAGCCGCTGATTTTGCGGGTGTCGTAGATGGGGTCGCGGCCGAGCTCGATGCGACGCCGGTTGACGGCTTCGAAAACGGCGGGGTCGACCATGCCGCAGCCGAGGAGCTCGATCCAGCCGGAGTGCTTGCACTTGCGGCAGCCCTTGCCGCCGCAGAAGATGCAGGAGATTTGGACGTCCGCGCTCGGTTCCGTGAACGGGAAAAAGCTGGGGAAGAAGCGGGTTTTCACGGCCGAGCCGAAGAAGGCTTTCATGGCGTGGTCGAGCGTGCCCTTGAGGTCGGAGAAAGTGATGTCGGCGCCGACGCAGAGGCCTTCGACCTGGTGGAAGACGGGGGAGTGGGTGGCGTCGGCGGCGTCGTTGCGGTGGACCTTGCCGGGGATGACGATGCGGAGCGGGGGCGACTGCTTAAGCATGGTGCGGATCTGGACGGGTGAGGTGTGGGTGCGCATCAGCAGGCGGTCGGATTCGGGCTTGGATTGCTGGTTCGCAATGACAAGGGTGTCCTGGGTGTCGCGGGCGGGGTGGTTGGGGGGGAAGTTGAGGGACTCGAAGTTGTAGAAGTCGGTTTCGACTTCGGGACCGAGGCCGACGGAGTAACCCATGCGCTGGAAGACCGAGACGATTTCGGCCATGGTTTTTACGAGGGGATGCTCGACGCCGATGCGGCGGGAGATGCCGGGGAGGGTGACGTCCAATCCTGTGACGTGCGGCGTATCGAGACCCGCAGTCTCGTCGGTGAGAGTTTCTGCCAACAGCCAGAGTTCGATCTGCTCTTTCAAAGCATTAAATCGTTGCCCAATGAGTCGCTTGGCATCGACGGGAGCGGACTTCAGCAGCGTGTCGCTAACTTGCTTGAGTTTGCCTTGCTTTCGACCAAGCCACTCCAGCCGGAATGCTTCCTTGTTAAAGCCCTGGCTTTCGATCGTCGCTCGCGCCTGCTGGCCAAGCGAGTCGAAATATTCGTCCAGATTCGTCGCGGAAAGATCGCCAGGCACAAGAAGTTCCAAGATTTTTCTCTACGCCGACTTGGCGAGGCTCCGATGGAAAGTTTCAACGATATCGGTCTTCACGGTGATGGCGTGCGATACAGGCTCCGGAATCGGGTCGCCGTCCTCAAGCATGCCTTCTAAATGGAAGTCGATGCCTTCCCGGATCAACTTTTCCGCCTCTTCCGCGGTCGCACCGGTGACACCTAACCCCGGCAGATCCGGGGCATACGCTCCCCAGCAATTCCTACCCTTTTCGAGAATGACCGTGTACTCTCTCATTTTTACCAACCCTGCCTGTCGCTTGATGTTCTGATAAGTTCCGGGTGGAGGTTCGTCAGATGGATGACCCGCCACAGTCACCTTTCCGGGTTTCGATGGATGCACGAACTGCCGGTGGCTTCCAGCCTGGTCCTTTTGATACCAGCCCTCTTCCTGCAACCGCTTCAAGATGTCGCGGTTTTTAGGTGGCATCGAAATCCATTCTAACCCTTAGCAACCTCACAGCGCCCACCAGATCACCAATGCCGTGGGCGAACACCCTCAGCGGCTTCTAAAGCGCGCTGCTGCTCCGGTGCTGCACGTAAAAGCTGCTCCGGCAGGGCACGTGGAGAGGGTTCGATATAGCATAGGGATTCGCTCCCAGGTTTGGTACTGAGCGGGATGAGAAGAACATCTCAGTTTGAAGTTTGGGATCGACGCAGGCATGATCGATATACCAGCGCGACTGGGCGAAGGCGGGGCGCGCTTTAAGGAGGGCTTGGCATGGGCCGGCCGGCAATCAACCTCATCGCACCGTGTTTCCTTGTTGGCGACGCCGCAGCCGCTGTCGCCTTTTATCGCGATAAACTCGGCTTTGAGATTACGTTCCAAGAACCCGAGGACGATCCTTTTTTTGCGATCGTTTGCCGCGGCGGGGCGATGATCATGGTCAAGGCTGTCGGGGTTGAGCCCACGCCCAACCGAACACGCCATCCCTGGTCCCCTTGGGATGCTTATGTGAATGTGCCCGATCCAGATGCGCTGGCGGCAGAGTTCGCGTCGCGCGGTGTTGTCTTTTCGACGCCGTTGGAGGATACCCACGACGGGCTGCGTGGGTTTGAACTGAAAGATGCTGACGGGTATGTATTGTTCTTTGGGCGTCCTCGTGAAAATTCCAAGTGACAAAACGTCGGAGGCTCGCTTAGAGAAGCTTGAGGAACTCGTCGACTGACATATTTGCGGAGCGAATCAGGGAACGCAGAGTTCCTACCGATAGCTCTCCATGCTGCGGGATTGAGAGATTGGCACGTTCGCCGGGTTTGGTCATCACAAGATGACTGCCTACCTGACCCATGACTTGCCAGCCGGCAGTGCCGAAAGCTTTTGCAGCTTCTTTACCCGAGAGATTGTTAAGTCTTCCCAAAGTGATTTACGGCCCTAATGTCTATGATAGACGCCAAATCACGCGACCTTCACGATCACACGGCAACGAGGACGCGAGTTTGATCGGGAGACATGGTCTGGACTGCTTTCTGATCTTCCGCCCACATCCACGCAGTGATCGCCTCCTTGATGTTTTCAAGGGCTTCCTTCTCATCCTTGCCCTGCGAAACGCACCCGGGCAGGGCCGGGACTTCAGCGACGATCCAACCGTCTTCGGCCTCTTCGAGTGAAACGTGGAAAATCATGGCGTTAGGCCCCTCGACACCTAGTAGGTATTGTATTCCGGTATCTGTCTTCAAATATTTTTCCAATCTGGCAATGCTTCCGCCGTACACTTCTCCCGGCTTCTGAGCGGCCTCGGGCCCTGCAAGGGCCGCAATCCTGTTTGCAAGAAAGTGGACTGACGACCTATGCCTCCAACTCTGTTTCATCGCTGTACGGCCGAGGCTTTCGGCACGTTCTGGCTGGTCTTTGGCGGGTGCGGCGCGGCGGTGATCGCGTGCAACTATCCCGGCGTGGGGATCGGCTTTGTGGGCGTCGCGCTGGCGTTCGGGCTGACACTGCTGACCATGGCCTATGCCATCGGGCATATTTCGGGTTGCCATCTGAACCCCGCGGTGTCGATCGGGCTGTACTTCGGCAAGCGGTTTCCGGCCAGAGACCTGCTGCCGTATATCGTGTCGCAGGTGGTTGGCGGCGCGATTGGCGCGGGGATTTTGCACCTGATTGCGTCGGGCAAGCCGGGGTATGTGGCTGGGAGGTTTGCCTCGAACGGCTACGGGCCGAACTCGCCGGACGGGTACAGCCTGGTTTCCTGCTTCATTGCCGAGGCGGTGCTGACTGGGTTCTTCCTGCTCATTATTCTGGGGTCCACCGACCAGCGGGCGGCCAAGGGTTTTGCGCCGATTGCGATCGGGCTGGGGCTGACGCTGATCCACCTGATCAGCATTCCAATTACCAATACGTCGGTGAATCCGGCACGCTCGACGGCCTCGATGCTGTTTGCGGATTCGGGGTTTGGGCTGGGGAACCAGCTTTGGCTGTTCTGGGTTGCGCCGATCATCGGAGCGGCGGTGGTGGCGATCATCTACAACCGCGTGCTGGCCGAGCATGAGCCGCCGCCGGTGCCGGTGAAGCCGCTGACGTTCGAGGTCGATAACGGCTGATTGGGGGCGGAGCAAGGACGCTGAAGAGGCTGGGTGGGGCAACGATTTTCGTTGCCTTGCCCGGCCTCTTTTTAGTGCGATTTTGAGACTTTTCCAGAGGTAAAATGGGTGCTTGCGCCGTGTTATACTTAGGAGTCGAGAAAACTCGCAAATGTCCAGCATTTTCGCGGGTTTTTGTGGATTCTCCCGTGCCATTCGCGGCATTCTTTTCAATCGCGTTTTTGCATCCCCAATTTCCCTCCCGGAGCAGCGAAGTTCGTGCCTGAAGATATCAATCCTGTAACGCCCAATCCGACCCCGATTCCACAACCGATTTCGTCCGAGAGCGACTACACCGGCGAAAATATCACCATCCTGGAAGGCCTCGCTGCCGTGCGCCTGAGGCCGGCCATGTATATCGGTTCCACGGGCGAGCAGGGGCTGCATCACCTGGTGTATGAGGTGGTCGACAATTCGGTCGACGAAGCGCTGGCGGGATATGCGACGAAGATCGATGTCACGATCCACGTCGACAACTCGATTACCGTGGTCGACGACGGCCGCGGCATCCCTGTCGACAACAAGACGCTGCCTACCGGCGAGGTGATGCCGGCGGTGCAGGTGGTGTTGACGATGCTCCATGCCGGCGGTAAGTTCGATGCGTCGAACTACAAGGTTTCGGGCGGGCTGCACGGCGTGGGCGTGAGCTGCGTCAATGCGCTGAGCGAAGAGTTCGATGTGGAGATATGGCGCGATGGACATGCGTGGGAGATGGACTACTCCAAGGGCGACCCGATCAGCGAGTTGCGGAAGATGGGGCCGTCGAAGCGCAAGGGAACGAAGATCCACTTCCTGCCCGACCGCAGCATTTTTACCGTTGTCGAGTACAACGCCGACATTCTTTCGACGCGGCTGCGGCAGCTTGCGTTTTTGAACAAGGGCATCGAGATCAACCTGACCGACGACCGCGTTACCGATCCGAAGACCGGCAACGCGAAGACGCAGCAGTTCAAATACACGGGCGGCATTGCGGAGTTCATCAAGCACCTGAACAAGGGCAAGCAGGTGCTGCACGACAAGCCGATCTACATGGAAACCGAGCAGGGCTCGATCGTCATGGAGATTGCGCTGCAGTACAACGACGCTTACTCCGAGACGGTGTTCAGTTTTGCGAACAACATCAATACGGTGGACGGCGGAACGCATCTTTCGGGGTTTCGGACGGCGCTGACGCGGACCATCAACGTGGTCGGGCAGCAGCTTGGGCTGTTCAAGGATGTGAAGGAAAATCTTTCCGGCGACGACGTGCGCGAAGGCCTGGTCGCCGTGGTCAGCGTGAAGCTGCCGCAGCCGCAGTTCGAAGGCCAGACCAAGGGCAAGCTCAACTCGGACATCGCCGGCATCGTGCAGGCGTTTGTGAATGAGCGGCTCGGGGCTTTCCTCGAACAGAACCCGCAGGTTGCCAAGAAGATTATCAACAAGGCGATCGACGCGGCGCGGGCGCGTGAAGCGGCGCGCAAGGCGCGCGACCTTACGCGGCGCAAGGGTGCGCTGGATGGTGGTGGACTGCCCGGGAAGCTGGCGGATTGTTCCGAACGCCGGCCGGAGTTGTGCGAGCTTTATCTGGTCGAGGGTGAATCGGCCGGCGGAACGGCGAAGCAGGGCCGCGATCGCAAGTTCCAGGCGATTCTGCCGCTGAAGGGCAAGATCCTGAACGTCGAGAAGGCGCGCTACGACAAGATGCTGGGGCATGAAGAAATTCGCGCCATGATTACGGCGCTCGGCGCGGGCATCGGCAAGGACGACTTCGATATCGCGAAGCTGCGCTACGGCAAGCTGATCCTGATGACCGATGCCGACGTCGACGGGTCCCACATCCGCACGCTGCTGCTGACGTTCTTCTTCCGCCACATGCAGGAGTTGATTACGCGCGGGCATGTGTACATCGCGCAGCCGCCGCTGTACCGGATCAAGAAGGGCAAGTTTGAGCAGTACATCAAGGACGACCGCGAGTATGTGCAGGTGATGGTGAAGCGGGCGTCCGACGGCATGGTGATCCGTTACGGCGAGGGCGGGGCGCGGCTTGAGGGTAAAGAACTGACCAAGTTCATGGCGCAGCTCAGTGATTATCTGGGCTTCTTCGACAAGGTTTCAAAGCGGCTGCGGAATGAGGAAGTGGTGCGGGCGTTCGCCGAGATTTTTGCGAATGAGGGCAAGGACCCGGCGCGGCGCGCGGACTTTGAAACGCCCGAGAAGCTGAAGGCGATGCGCACGCGGCTGAAGGACATGGAGCGCAAGCACCAGTTCAAGGGCGTGTCCGACGTGGAGTTCGATGAGGAGCACCGCACGTACTCGGTGACGTTTACGGACTCGCAGGGCGCGCCGCGGAAGATCGACTGGACGCTGGCTGCGGCGGCGGAGTCGCGACAACTGCTGAACAAACATGCGCAGATTCGGGAACAGCTTGTCGGGCCGTTCCACATTGAGTATGCGGCGAAGGCGGCTGCCGGAAGCGCTGCGGCGGTTGCGCAAGAGGCGCAGGACGAGGCGGAAGAGGAAGAGGTGCTGGAGGGCGCGCAGGATGTTACGGGCAGCGTCACAGCCGCTCCGGAGGCTGTGAAGCCCGTCAAGCGCAATTCGAAGGCGTCGCAGGACCCGGTGGAGAAGAAGACGCCGCGCGAGGTGTTCGAGTACGTCGTCGAGCAGGGCAAGAAGGAGTATTCCGTGCAGCGCTACAAGGGGCTGGGCGAAATGACCGCTCCGCAGCTTTGGGAGACCACGATGGACCCGGCCCGGCGCACGCTGCTACAGGTGAAGCTGGAAGACATTGCCGCGACGGAGGAGATCTTTACGACTCTGATGGGCGAGGATGTCGAGGCGCGGCGGAAGTTTATCGAAGAGAACGCGCTGGATGTGAAGAACCTGGATATTTAGAGGTTTTGCGACGGTTCACGACAAGGGGCCGCCTGCGGGCGGCCCTTTGTCATGGGCGGAAACTGTAGTCACTGTGCGCAAACAGGAACAGCCTCCGCGAGGGAGGCTGTCCGTGCATATCGGGCCGCTTACCGATGGACTAGCGGCGGCGGAAGCGTGTCATCGCGCCAAGGCCGCTGATGCCGAGAGCAAGGAGCGAGAAGGTGGTGGGCTCCGGGGTAGTAATGGCGGTGGCTTCGATAGAATAGAGCCGGTCGTTAAGGTCGTTCTGCGTGTCCGGATCCTGGGCACCGTTGGAGTCTGTGAAGGAACCAGTCAATCCGGGCATGGTCCCGACCAGGAAGGTGCCTGCACCGGAACCATCGTGGTCGAACGCAACGGTGCTGCTGCCGACGTCGAAGAACCCAAAATAGGTATTGGAGCCGGTGCGGTCTGAACCCGAAGTGAGACCGAAGGCGAAGGTGTTCAGGCCAGTGCTGGTCGCGATGTAGTCGGTACCGACGCCAGTCACGACAAAGGTGATGGTGCCGTCGCCGTTATCGTGGCCGGAAAGAAGGACGGGTGTGATGTCACCCGGTTGACCCGCCCAGAAGGAAATGCCGGTCACGATGTCGCCGGCCTGGCTGAAGGCCGTGGGGATGACATAGGCACAGTTGTTGCAGCCATCGACAATGGGGCGTGCGTTGTTGGGGTCGTTTCCAACCGTGACGGTGCCGGCATTCGCAGTGGCGGACAGGCCGAAACCGGCAAAAAGGACAAGTGAAGCAACCAGGATCCGTATGGACAAACTTCGCATGTGGGTAACTCCCTAAAGTTTCGATTAGTAACCATCCTCCCTCCGGACCCCCATGTCAAGTTTTTTCGATGGAAAGCCATTTTGTTTCTATCGCTTATCAGCAATTGGGCGAAAATCGCGCTGAAATGACCGGGAGCGGTCCGCAGTCAACGCAAGAATGCGGATGCAATAATTTCGGACATGGTTAAATCGCTCGTCGCGTCGCGCCGCCGTTTTCTTGCCGTTACGACCGCTGCCGGTCTGGGACACACGCTGTTGCCGGGGGCGCTGCTGGCGCTGGCGACGGGCGCTTCGGCGCAAACGCCGGCGAAGGGGTCGGCGGACGCGGCTGAAGAGAAGCTGCTGCCGATTACCGTGGAGATGATCGAGCAGGCGGCGGCGATCGCCGGGGTCCGCTTCACCGCGGAACAGCGCAAGGTGATGATCGACAACCTGACCGGGCAGCGCGAGGACCTGGTCGAGGTGCGGAAGCTGGCGCTGCCGAACGCGGTGGCGCCGTCGCTGGTGTTCGATCCGGTGCCGCCGGGGGCGGTGCTGGAGACCCGGCGCAGGGCGCCGAAACTGGACCCTGCGCCGCACATTGTCAGCATCGCGGGTGAAGGCCATGCGGTATCGGAGGCCGGCCTGGAACAACTGGCGTTTGCAACTGTGCGTCAACTCGGCGAGCTGCTGCGGAAGAAGAAAATTACCTCGACGGGACTGACGAAGATGTACCTCTCGCGGCTGAAGAGGCTCGATCCGCAACTGCATTTCGTCATCACGCTGACCGAAGAGCGGGCGTTGAAGCAGGCGGAGCAGGCCGACCGCGAGATTGCGGCGGGCAAGTATCGCGGGCCGCTGCATGGGATTCCGTGGGGCGGCAAAGACCTGCTGGCGGTGGCGGGCTATCCGACGACGTGGGGTGCGGGAGGGTTTGAGAAACAGACGTTCGACTACGACGCGGAGGTCGTAAAACGGCTGGACACGGCGGGCGCGGTGCTGATTGCGAAGCTGTCGATGGGCGCGCTGGCGCAGGGAGACTTGTGGTTTGGCGGACGGACGCGGAACCCGTGGAATACGCGGCAGGGATCGAGTGGAAGCTCGGCGGGCAGTGCGAGCGCGGTGTCGGCGGGGTGCGTGGGGTTTGCGATTGGGACGGAGACGCTGGGGTCTATCTCGTCGCCGAGCACACGCTGCGGCGTGACCGGGCTGCGGCCGTCGTTTGGGCTGGTGCCGCGGACGGGGGCGATGGCGCTGACGTGGTCGATGGACAAGATTGGGCCGATTGCGCGGTCGGTGGAAGACGCGGCGCTGGTGCTGGCGGCGATTTACGGGCCGGACGGGCACGATCTTTCGGTGCGGAATGCGGCGTTCAATCCGGACTTTACGCAGGACATTCATACGCTGCGAGTGGGGTATTTGAAGTCGGCGTTTGAGGCGCCGGTGATGCAGGAGATTAAGCCGCCGAGCGAGACGCTGGCAGGCAAAGAGTTGGAGGCTTTCAAGGCGCGGGCCGCGGGACGCAAGGCGGGGTTTGCGCGGGCGGCTTACGATGCGCAGTTCAACACCAGGGCGCTTGCGGTGCTGCGCGGCATGGGGCTGAACCTGATCGAGAAGGAGATGCCGAAGTTTCCGTTTGGCGCGCTGGTGCCAATGCTGGAGGCCGAAGCGGCGGCGGCGTTCGACGAACTGACGCGGTTGGGGCGCGATGCGCTGCTGACCGGGCAACTGCCGTTCGACTGGCCGAACCAGTTCCGGACGGCGCGGCTGTATCCGGCGGTGGACTATATACAGGCGGCGCGCGCGCGGACTCTTGCGCTGGCGGAAATGACGAAGCTCTTTGCAGACGTCGACGTGATTGTGACGCCCAGCAGCGGGGCGCAGCTTACGGCGACGAACCTTACCGGGCAGCCGGCGGTGATTGTGCCGAACGGGTTCCGCGGCGACGATGCACCGCCGCCGCCGGATGCGGGCGATGGCGCGCTGAACAATGTGGGTGGGCCGGGCACGCCGGTTTCGCTGACGTTCCTCGGCGGGCTGTATGGCGAGGCCAAGGCGTGTGCGCTCGCCCATGCGTACCAGCAGAAGACCGGGTTTCACCTGATGCATCCGAAGGTGTAATGATTTTGCGGCTGGTGCGTCTACTTGGGTGATCGCCGGAATGGCGGTCGAAAAGGAGAACTGCGATGACGACGAAATGCCTTTGCCCCTGCGGTCCGGAGTGCGATTGCCCGGATTGTCCGTGCTGCCCTTGCTGCTAATGCGGTGGGAGCGGTCCTCCGCTCCCGCTCACCTCTACTTTTATGTCTGACCCGACACTGCAAACATTGCTCGACCGGCGCGCGGGGTTCCTCGCGTTTGTGCAGAGGCGTGTCGCGGACCCGGCGCTTGCGGAAGATATTTTGCAGGCTGCGTATATGCGCGCGCTGGAGCGGTCGGGGAGCTTGCGCGCGGACGATTCGGCCGTCGCGTGGTTCTATAGCGTGCTGCGGAATGCTGTGATCGACTTCTATCGGCGGCGAGCGACCGAGAGCAAGGCGATGGACGGATGGGCAGCGGAACTGGGGCTTGGCGATGGGGAGTTGGCTGCTCCAGATGGCGCCGCGCGGGAGTTTATCTGCGGATGTATCGCGCAGGTTTTGCCGACGCTGAAGCCGGCGTATGCGGAGATCCTTCGCGAGGTGGACCTTGAGGAGGAGTCGCTGGGTGCGTTTGCCAAGAAGCATGAACTGACGGCGGGAAATGCGGCGGTGCGGGCGCATCGGGCGCGCGCGGCGTTGCGGCGGGAACTGGCGCGGGTGTGTGGGGCTTGCTCGATTCACGCTTGCCTGGATTGTCATTGCAAGGCGCCCGCGGTTTAGCGGCGCACGCGGAGCGGCAGATCAACCCTCTAAGAACCTGTTTAAGAACTTCGGACGACCGCACTTGCTTTGTACTTAGGCCGTTGTTTTTGCCTCTGAGATAGGTCCGGACTTTAGTCCGGACACCAATAGCTGCAAGAATTTTGGGCTTCAGCCCCCGTGACAGGCAGTTCTTAAACAGGTTCTAAGAGCCTGTTCACGATCTAGGTAACCTCTGATCAAGCCGCACAAACGGTAGGTCACGGCTTCAGCCGTGACATAGAGTCCGCAAAATCAACCCGGCTTTAGCCGCTGGGGTACGTTTGCGTACTTGATCGGAGTCTCCCTGGTTACTAGCGGAGCGATGGGATTGGCTGGACACTTTCTGTATGCGCAAGAAGATGTACGGAAGCGATGTGAGTCGGGAGCAGTTTGAGCTGGTTCGTCCTGTGTTGGAGGGAGTTCGGCGACGCATCACCCGCGCCGGCCGATGCGCGAAAGGGCATCGCGCGCCAATGCCTGGGCAAACCACGGCACCTTCCGCGAGACCTACTGCCCCGTCGACCCAAACCCCGCCGCACCCCGCGGAGCCTCTTCCAGCGTATCCGTCTCCTCAAAGACCGCCTGAATCCGCTCCACAATCCGCAGCTGCGCAATCCGATGCCCCGGCGCAATGCTCTGCGGCTCGTGCGAAAGGTTCGTCAGCACCACCTTCAACTCCCCGCGATACCCCGGATCGATCACCCCGGCAAGCGTCGTCAGCCCGCGCAGCGCCAACCCGCTGCGGTCTTCGACCAGCGCTCCATGCTTCGACGGCAACTCCAGCGCCAGCCCTGTCCGTACCGCGCCAGTCGAACCCTCTTCACCGGCCCGCGCCAGCGTCAGCGCCTCGGCCGCAAACAGGTCCGCCGCAAGGTCTCCAAACAAACCCGTATGCGAGTAGCGAGGAAGCTGCGCCGCCGGATGCAGCCGCTGCACTTTAATCGTCGGTGTCGTGGTCATAACGAACCAAGTGTCGCACGCCGTAGTGTCGTCGATCGAAACAGGTAAACACTCAATATCGCGATCAGCGGCTCGATCGGATGCCGAAACCGCGCCTGCACCGTCACCACGTAATAAGCTACAGGCACCAGCAAAAACACGCTCGCCATCAGGCACGCTGCGGGTACGCGGCGCTTCAACGCAAGTCCCATCCCCAGCAGTCCGGCGACGCTCAGAAAGCTGTAATTCAGGATGCGGAAAAACTCATTGAGGGGACGACCCTCAGTTGGATGCGGCGTTCCAAACCAGAAGAACTGCAACCGCATCAACGTGTACTTTAGAAAAAGATCGGGCCGTGCCCGCAGGTTACGCTTCGCCTCTGTCCCTTTCTGCTGCGCATAGGCAAACTCGCCCATCCGAACGTACTTCCGGAACTCCGGATCACCCGGCCAAAGCGGCATCGCCGTGCCCCACGGAAACGCCTCGTGATAAAAAAGCGAGCTCTGCCAAAGTTCGACGCCGAGATTGTCGCGCGTCGGAATAAATGCGTGCATCGTGCGCTCGTTGCGAATGACCCACGGCGCCATCACAATCCCCATCACCACGCACGCCAGCGCAGCGCCGGCAATCCCTCGCCGCAGCCCTTGACGCGGCCACAAAATCCACACAATCGTCCCCGGCAACACCAGCATCACCGACGCATTCGATAGCATCACCAATCCCCACAGGAGGCCAAAACTCAGCCACAACCGCAGGTCCCGCCGCGCATCTGCAAGCGGCTCTTCCTCGCCGACCCTGCGCAGCCGCAACGCCACCACCAGCGTCCACGTCAGCAGGCAGGTCGAAAGCGACATCTCCCAAATCCAGTGGATCGCATACTGCAGCGCCGCCGGGTACGCAGCCCACAGCCACGCCGACCACAGCGCCACCGGTGCATCATGCTTCGACCCGCGCCGCGCAATCCCCTGTGCATCGAAACAGCGCGCGGCAATCTCGTAAATCGCCGGCGCGATCGCCGCTGAAAACACACTGTTGCACGCCAGCAAAAAGAACGCCGCGCCCCTGCTGTATACGCCGAACAGCTTGAACGCAACCGCCATCAGCAGCGGATACAGCGGCGGCAGCCAGGCCGTCGGTCCCGAAATGCCGTTGAACGGATTCGCATACCCGCGCCCTTCCACCAGCGACTGCGCAATGCGTCCGGCTTCGAATCCGAAATCGAAATGATTGTCGTTCAACCGCACGCGATACGTGTGCCCAATCAGAATGCACGCAATCCGCAGCGCCAGACCCACCCAGAAGATGATCCAGGGAGCGCGAAAGCGGTGTTTGGTGGAAGGATTGGTGGAAGAAATAGTCATACCCCGACGCTTGATTCTAGCGGCTTCTTGACCCACCCCGGCCATTCCCGGTAAAATTGTGAAGTTTGGCGATGCAACTGGTGTGTCCGGTTGCAGGGCCGGCGGATGGGCGCCTTCGCAACATGCGGGCGCGGATTCCGAACCGGCCGGGCAAGCCGCCCTCCTGACAAGACATCCGAATTCTAGACGCAGAGGAAATGCGAGCGTGGCCATCTGCGCTCTGCAACGAGGTTTCAAGCAATGTACGCAGTCATCCGTACCGGTGGAAAGCAATACCGCGTCGCTCCCGGCGACACCGTCCGCATCGAAAAGTCCGAGCATGAGAACGGCAACATCGAGTTCTCCGAAGTCGTCGCCGTCTCCGGCGAAGAGGGCAAGTTCGAGAGCGATCTCGGCGGCGCCAAGGTTCTCGCGTCAGTCGTAAGCGAAGGCCGTGGCGACAAGATCCTCGTCTTCCACTTCAAGCGCAAGAAGCAGTACAAGAAAATGCAGGGCCACCGCCAGAGCTTCGTCGAAGTCAAGATCAACGAGATCCTGGTCGGCGGCAAGAGCTTCAAGGCAGAGCAGAAGTAACCCTGCCCCCGGATTTGTCATCCCGTAGCATGATTTGTCATCCCGTAGCATGATTTGTCATCCCGTAGCATGATTTGTCATCCCGTAGCGTAGCGAAGGGATCTGCTTCATCGATTTTGACCCGACTGCAAACGCTTTCGGCAGAGCACCAAACGGTAGGTCACGGCTTCAGCCGTGACATTCACCGGGCATAAATTCAAGCACTGCCGGAGTAGGTTCGGGCTTTAGCCCGAACATTTGGCCCCCGGCGAATAAGGGCTTTAGCCCTGGCCCCCACGGCAGGATTCGCGGCTAGGCCGCACAATTTCAAAGCGCTGACGACAGCGCGAAAGAGGCACAGAATGGCACATAAAAAAGGACTTGGATCTTCCAAAAACGGCCGCGACTCAAACGCCCAGCGGCTCGGCGTAAAGCGTTTCGGCGGCGAAACGGTCACCGGCGGCTCAATCATCGTGCGCCAGCGCGGCACACCGCACAAGCCCGGCCTCAACGTCGGCCGCGGCTCCGACGACACGCTCTACGCCAAGATCGACGGCGTGGTGAAATTTCAGGACCGCGGCCAGAAGGGCCGCTTCGTCTCCATCATCCCTACGGCCGCTGCCCAAGAAGCAAGCGCGTAGCTCCCGAATCATGCACCACCACAGGCCCCGCTCCGGCGGGGCTTTTGTGCGTTCATCCGCATCCGCTACACTACACGCGAGGGCATCATGCAGGACTTCATCACATCCCGCCGCGAAGAAATCGCCGCACTCTGCCGCAAGCACCATGTGCGGCGGTTGGCAATCTTCGGCTCCGCCGTCCGCGACGACTTCGACCTCGCGCGCAGCGACGTAGATGTCCTTGTCGAATTTGACGAGTTCCCGATCGAACTCTACTTCGATAACAAGTCGGACCTTCGTGAAAGTCTCGTAGCTTTATTTGGGCGAAAAGTCGACTTACTTACATGGAAGAGTCTCGTGAATCCCTACCTCCTGCAAGAGATCGAGTCGACACGGGAGCTGCTCTATGCCGCGTAGCGTGGCTCGTTATCTCCGCGATCTCAGAGATGCTTCAGACGAAATTCTGATGTTTACCGACGGCATGGGCCGCTGCGACTATGAGGAAAATCTATTAGTTCGGAGAGCCGTCGAGCGCGATTTCATCATCATCGGCGATGCCCTCGCGCAGATGCGCATCCATCATCTTGATTTCATGAAGCATATCGAAGAATCACAAAAGATAGTGGCGTTCCGCAATGTCCTCGTTCACGAGTATTCGACCGTCGATAATGATGATGTCTGGTCAGCAATCACTTCGAAGCTGCCACCTTTTCGCGAACAAATAGTGACTGTTATCGCAATGCTCGACGCCGGCACACTTGCTTAGGAAATCTACGCCTCACACCATCGCCAGCCTCCTAAACGCCCCATAAACAAACGACCCCAGATACCACCCATCGATGTACTTATACGGCACCTCCCCCGTCGTATAGTGCCCGCAGGGCAGCACCTTCGCCACAAAATCCACGCCCCGCGCCTCGAAATTCTTCAGCACCTCGCGCGAAAACTCCACCCGAAACGTCAGGTCGTACGGCGCATACACCACCAGCGACTTCTTCGGATGTGCCGCAAACGCATCCATGAACGCCATCGGGCTGATCGCCAGAAACATCTCCCGCACCTGGTCCTGCGTCAGCCCCGCGCCCTCAAACGACGCGCGAATATGCCGAGTACTTTGCCCCGTCCAAACCACGTCGCCAAACCACGTCGACGCATGATTGAACGCGCACACCCTCAGTCGCGGGTCCATCGCCGCCGCGATAAACGCATAGCAACTCCCCAGGCTCGTCCCCAGGACGCCGATCTGCTCGTATCCCTCGCCCTCCAGCCAATCCATGCAACTGCGAATGTCGACGACCGCCTGCCGGCACGCCGAAATCGTCCGCCCGACATTCGAGCTCACCGCATAATCCGAGCGCTCCAACTCCGCCGGCCGCCGCGTGTCGTGATACGGCTTCGACAGCCGCAGGCACGAAATCCCAAACCGGTTGAACAACTCGCACAGCGCGTTATGCGAGAATGCATCCGCATTCCACTGCGGCATCACGATCATCGCCTGCCGCGGCTTGCTTTTATCCTTATGCTCCGCCGGATACCACCGCGCATTGACCAGATCGTTCTCGGGATGCGGCGTTCGCACCGCCGAAGTAAACCGCAAGAACGGCGCCTTGCGCAGCTCTCCCACCTCAGCCTGCCGCCGGAACTCCCGCTCCTGCTCCAGCGTCTCCGGCCGGACGTTGGTCGGATACAGCTCCGGAAAATGTTGCTCAATCCGAAAATCCTGCGGCCTCTCATAATCGAAAAATGCATGAGGA
>Ga0209483_1001303_pt1 | contig 19062 bp, 21 predicted proteins | sample NGEPerA_FD_184508 | JGI IMG/M metagenome (GOLD analysis project Ga0209483, IMG submission 184508) | Arctic peat soil microbial communities from the Barrow Environmental Observatory site, Barrow, Alaska, USA - NGEE PermafrostL2-A... | ecosystem: Environmental > Terrestrial > Soil > Wetlands >... | reverse complement strand
CGATTATGAGTCTCTTGATCGCGGTCCCGACGGGCATAAAGATCTTCAACTGGATTGGCACGATGTGGCGAGGGGAGATCTGGTTCTCGACCGCCATGTTGATGGCCCTCGGCTTCCTGTTTACGTTCCTCATCGGCGGCCTGACGGGCGTCTACCTGGCCAGTCCCCCGTTGGACTTCTTCACCCACGACACGTACTTCGTCGTCGCGCACTTCCACTCGATCGTCATGGCGCTGGTCCTCGCCGGCATGGGTGGACTGTATTACTGGGGTCCGAAACTCAGCGGGTATCTCCTCAACGAGAAGTTCGGCCGGATCCAGTTCTGGTTCCTCTTCATCGGCACCCAGGTCTTCACGTTCCCCCAGTACATCCTCGGACTCGACGGCATGCCGCGACGCATCCCGGTCTATCCGCACAGTCCACAGTGGAAGACGCTCAATGACTGGAGCACGTTCGGCGCAATTCTCGTCGGTATCTCGATGATCGTGTTCGTCGTCAACGTCGGTTTCAGCTGGAAGAGGTACCCGGCTGGCGACAACCCGTGGGACGCCCAGACCCTCGAGTGGTTCACCACGTCTCCCCCGCCGCACCACAACTTCTACCGACTGCCCCAGATCCGTTCCGAACGTCCCACGTGGGACTACAACCACCCCGAACACCGCACATTGGCGCACGGAACCGGGGGCACCGGCGCGCATCACGAACCCCCATTGGCGAACGCCGTGATTGGCGCTCTCGAACACGACCAGGATCACGACGCATGAGAGTCGAAGCCAAGATCCTCTTGAGCCTCGGCGTATTCTTCGGCGTGATGTGCGCCGTCTACTGGAACTGGAGTCTGGAGAACGCGGGCGGCGTGATGATGTTCGCCGCAATGTTGCTCTGCTTCTTGCCCGGCAGCTACTACTACTGGTGGAGCCGGCGAATGAAGGCCCGTCCCGAGGACGATCCCAACTCCACGCAGAGTGAAGGCGCCGGTGTCGTCGGTTCTTTCCCCGGTTCTTCCATTTTCCCATTCACGCTCGGAGTGGGAGCTTTCTTCGTTGTCCTCGCACTGGTATTCGGAATCTGGTTCCTCGTTCCCGGTCTCGGTCTCGCGGCGTGGGCGCTCCTCGGCGCTACCGCCGAAGGTCGTCGCGGGGGCCACGTCTAAGACCGTCTCCGAATCGCTCTCAAGAGAGCGATGGTCGCCGACACCGCATTTGGCGGCCAACTGTGACTGACGCCGGATAGAAGAATTGGCAACGAACCGCGGACGCCGGACTCTTAAAGTAATCCGATTCGCGACAGCGGCCATATGCGAAAGAACGCCTTGCCGATGATGTCCGAGCGCGGGACGGTGCCCCAGAACCGGCTGTCACACGAATTGGCACGATTGTCACCCATCACGAAGTACTGATTCGCTTTGAGGGTTATCTTCTTGATCGGCGGACTGAGGGTCGGAAAGTACGTCCACGGCTCCTTCAGGGGTTGGCCATTCACGTAGACCGTGTTGCCTTTTGAGGTGAGCGTTTGACCCGGAGTTCCGATCACTCGTTTCACCAAATCGGTGATACTCCCGTCGTCGCAGTGCTCGGCCGGCGGGGCCTTGAACACGATGATGTCGCCAGGGTTGATCGTCCCGAATCGAACGCTCAGTTTGTTGACGAGTATTCGATCGCCGACGCGCAGCGTTGGATTCATGGATTTAGAGGGGATCAAGAACGTTTGCACCGCGAACATACGAACCAGGAACGACGCGAGAACAGCAATGAGGAGAAGCACTCCCCACTCAATGACCACCCGGCGTTGTCGTCTATTCACCGCTCAGCGTTCCCCGGATTGACGCGACTGGACGACGTGAGAGAGCGCGCGTTTCGTAGGGGACATCATTGAAGGCTAGCGATGACAAGAATTCCGAAAAATAGCACCCGCCCGATGTCGCATTTCGCCAGTAGGGAGATTCCCATTCGGCCGGATAATCACGCGTCCCGTTTTTCCAACATCGATGCGCCGATGACCAGCAATACCACGGCATAAACGCAGAGAATCAACAGGCCGACCCACGGTGAGAACGCTCCAAATTCTTGGCCCTTCGTCGTGAGCACGTCGACCCCAATACGATCCGGCATGAACTTGCGAATGTCCTGAGCTAACTGATTCGGCAGCGCCGCGGTGATGATCGGAAGGACCAAGAGGATGGCCACGAACGCACTGATCGCTCCCGCCGTGTGTCGAATGATCGTCCCCAGCCCCATGGCAGCGAGTCCCAGTACGCAAACGAACAGACCGCCCCCGAAGACCGCGCGAAAAGCGCCAGGGCTCGAGAGCGTCGCGTGCGTGGCCGGCGACGAAAGGAGGAACTGTCCGAGGAAGAACGCCACGAACGACGTCAACTCGGCCACGATGAATGACAGCACGCCAAAAACGACGATCTTGGCAGCAAAGACTCGCGACCGATTAGGGGCGGCGGAGAACGTCGCGCGGATCGTCCCGGTGCTGTATTCGGCGCTGATCACGAGCACGCCGAGTATGCCAATCGCGAACTGAGCGAACAAGAGGCCGATGAGGCTGGTGGCGGGCGCATCGAAGCTCACGCGCTGTCCGATGTTCTGGCTGGACCAGTGCGAGCGCGTCAACGCGCACACGAGTGCGCCAATACCGATGCCCAGTACGATCGTTACCCCGATCGTCCACATAGTGGAGCGAACGGTTCGAATCTTCGTCCACTCGGACCGGACGAGATCGAAAAAGCCATAGTGGCCCGGCGGTAACGCCTTCTGCATGGCGGGGGGTGGGGTGGTCTGCGTGCTCACGACTTCGCTCCCGTCGAGTTGATCGGACCGCCAGTTGTCGTCCCGTGGTATTCGATGCTGTCTTCAGTGAGTTCCATGAAGGCCTCTTCGAGGGAGGCCGATTGGGGCGCGAGTTCGTGCAAAACGACCGGTAGCTTCGCCGCCAACTCTCCGATTGCTACTTCGTTGGCACCGCGAACTGAGAGTGAACCATCGTCTTCGAGTGCGACGACCGCACCTTGCTGTTCGAGGGCGACCTTCAGCTTCGCGGCCTCGGGCGAGCGAACGCGTACGAAGTTCTCGGTGCTCTGTGAGAGTAGATCTTCGATCGAGGTCTGAGAAATCAGTTTCCCGCGTCCGATGATCACGACTTCATCGGCGGTGAGGGCCATCTCACTCATGAGGTGACTGGAGACGAACACCGTGCGACCTTCGCGGGCCAAACCCTTCAGCAGGTTACGGACCCACCGAATTCCATCGGGGTCGAGGCCGTTCACCGGCTCGTCGAACAGCAGAATCTCGGGATCACCGAGCAACGCGGCCGCGATACCAAGGCGCTGACCCATTCCCAGCGAAAACTTGCCGGCTCGCTTGTTCGCAACGCTGGTAAGACCAACGAGTTCGAGCAACTCATCGACGCGGGCATTCGAAAGATGATTGGTCTGCGCGAGCATCATCAGGTGGGCTCGGGCACTTCGCCCGGGATGGATGGCCTTGGCTTCGAGCAGCGCGCCGACTTCGCGAAGGGGCCACTGAAGATTCTTGAAGTGCTTGCCCTTCACCGTGACGTCACCAGCGCTCGGCGTGTCCAGACCCATGATCATTCGCATCGTCGTCGATTTCCCTGAACCGTTCGGTCCGAGAAAGCCCGTGACGACACCGGGGCGAACCGTGAAGCTCAACTGCTCGACGGCGCGTTTGGCACCGTAGTGCTTCGACAGACCCTTGGCTTCGATCATCGGTGGACTCCCGTCGTGGCCACGTCCGGTGCGACCCCCTCTTAACTTACGACAGTCACGTAAAGAGCGAATCAGTCAGAACCCTCAGTATTCGTGCGCAGTGGCCCCGCGACTCAGGGTTTTCCCCCACGTTGCCTCATTCGTACAGAGCTTCACTCTGAGGCGAAATATGAACGACCGTCGACGCTGACATTGCAATGACTAGTTGACGGGAGTCTCGTTCGCCGACGATCCTGCTTCGACGAATCGTCGCATTGCGACGACGTAGCGACGCGTGATTGAACGTTGCACGGCCCGCCCAACGGGGCCCGCCAAACGGGCCAACGGGTCGACAGGTCGGGAGAACGCGCTGACGCAGAAATATGTCGCGTCGTCCCTTCGTTCGACGATGAAGCTCTCCTCGCCACTTTCGGGGTGACCCGGCAAAGTGCCGTAGGCGAATCCGAAAGAATCCGGTTCTTTGAACACGGCGACGATTCGACAGGGCGCCGCAATGTGCATCAATCCGACGGACGTCACCGCGATCACCGTGGCGCCGGGCACCACCGGTTCAGGCGGGTAGATACTGAGCCCGGCATCCTCGTGGGCCACCCAAGTGCGAAGACCGGTGATCGCCCGGTCGAACGCGGCCGCGTCGCCGATTCGCTCCTCCACGCGCACGTGGTGAAAGCCGCGCGGAAGATTTTCGTCGCGAGAGGCACCTATTGGTGCGTACGTGGGCGACGCCAGGCGGGCCTGGGCCAGCAACGCGTCCAACTGCGACACTCCGGGTCGGCGTAGTGACATCACGCTTACGTGCTACCAGACCACACGCCGACACCGGAATACCGTGCTCAGCAGCGACCGAGCGACCACCGGCCCATGCGCCAGAGGAATCCTCAGTATCGATTGGCGAGATGTGCTGATTCTGCACGTGCTCGAGGCCGGGCAATCGGAGTTCCCTTACTAGGAGGCAGTCGCAGTGGTGCCTAAGATTGGCAAGGCACTCGAAAGTGGGCCGGTAACAAGGAGAGTGCGTGGCTGCTGTGGAGAGTTCGACAAAGGTTGTGCTGGGTGGCACCCGCGGAGGACCGGAAGAACCGACTCTCCGACAGGACCGCTGGCGGCTCCAGCCGATGATCATCGCATTCATCCTCACTGTGTTCATCGTCTATTCGACGTGGGCCGCCTTCCAGAACCGGTATTACTTCGTCGGCGCCAGCATGGGTCGCGACCTCATCAGTCCGTTCTATTCGCCGTGTATCGGCGGCGTCTGCGTGCCCGGAGCGAAGGCCGGATTCGCACTCAACTGGTTCCGACTCTCGCCGGCGTTGCTGATCCTGATCTTCCCGCTGGGCTTTCGCTTCACGTGCTACTACTACCGACGCAGTTACTACCGCGCGTTCTGGTGGTCGCCCCCGGCCTGTGCGGTCGCCGACGCCCACGGCACGTACACCGGTGAGACCCGGTTTCCCCTGGTCATGCAGAACCTCCACCGCTACTTCTTCTACGCCGGTCTCGTCTTCAACGTGCTCTTGACCATCGACGCCGTCGAGGCCTTTCGCGAGCCGGGTATCGGTTGGGGGGTCAGCGTCGGCACGATCGTGCTGTGCGTGAACGCTGTCTTGCTCTGGTTGTACTCAATCAGTTGCCACGCCTGTCGCCACCTCGTCGGCGGTCACGTGAAGAGCTTCAAGGCTCATCCCATCCGGTACCGATTCTGGAAGATCGTGTCGCCACTCAACGCGAAGCACATGAACCTCGCGTGGGCCTCACTACTCTTCGTCGGCTTCGCTGATGTTTACGTGCGCCTCGTGGCTTCGGGCGCACTCACCGACTACAGGCTCTTCTAGAAGGACAACAAGTGACCGACTCCCCCTACGAACACCACGTCTATGACGTACTGATAATCGGCGCCGGCGGCGCCGGACTGCGCGCCGCGATCGAAGCGAAGCAGCGCGGTCTCAAGGTCGGCATCATCACCAAGTCCTTGCTCGGCAAAGCCCACACCGTCATGGCCGAAGGCGGCATCGCCGCGGCGATGGGCAACGTCTCCGAAGAGGACAACTGGATGGTGCACTTTCGTGACACCATGCGCGGCGGCAAGTACCTCAATAACAACCGCATGGCCGAACTGCACGCCAAGGAGTCGCCGGACCGCGTCTGGGAACTCGAGCAGTGGGGGGCGCTGTTCGACCGCACCAAGGATGGCAAGATCCTCCAGCGCGACTTCGGTGGTCACCGCTACGCCCGTCTCGCCCACGTGGGCGACCGCACCGGCCTGGAACTGATCCGCACGCTCCAACAGAAAGTCGTCTCGATGGACACCGACGTCTTCATGGAGTGCAAGGTATTGAAACTGGTCCACGACGACGGTGGTCGAATCGCCGGGTGTGTCGCCTACTGGCGAGCGACAGGTGAGTTCGTCACCTTCGAAGCCAAGACGGTCATCATCGCGACCGGCGGCGTCGGCCGGTCCTGGAAGTTCACGTCCAACTCGTGGGAGAGCACCGGCGACGGTCACGCCATGGCGCTATGGGCTGGCGCGAAGTTGATCGACATGGAGTGCATTCAGTTCCACCCGACCGGCATGGTCTGGCCGCTCAGCGTGCGCGGTCTCCTCGTCACCGAGGGCGTTCGCGGCGACGGCGGGGTACTGCGCAACTCCGAGGGCCAGCGCTTCATGTTCAACTACGTCCCCGAGATGTTCCGCGCCGAGACCGCCGAGACCGAAGAAGAGGGCGACAAGTGGTACGACGACCACACCGCCGGACGTCGCCCGCCGGAGTTGCTGCCGCGCGACGAAGTGGCGCGCGCTATCAACACCGAGGTAAAGGCCGGACGAGGCAGCCCCCACGGCGGTGTCTTCCTCGACATCGCCTCGCGTCGGACGCCGGAGTACATCCGTCGCCGCCTGCCGTCGATGTACCACCAGTTCATGGAGTTGGCCGGCGTCGACATCACGCGCGAGTCGATGGAAATCGGTCCGACCTGTCACTACATCATGGGTGGCGTCCAGGTCATCGCGGACACCGCCGCGACGGCCGTCCCGGGCCTCTTCGCCGCCGGTGAAGCGGCCGGCGGCCTGCACGGCGCCAACCGGCTCGGCGGCAACTCGTTGAGCGACCTCGTGGTCTTCGGACGTCGCGCCGGAATGGGCGCCGCGGAGTACATCGAGGCCGGTGACGTGGCCACCTCATTCAATATGGAAGAGGCCGAAGCGGCGGTCAAAGAGGCCCTCGACCCCCTCAACCGCGAAGAGGGCGAGAATCCGTACACGATTCAACACGACCTCCAAGAAATGATGCAGGCGCTCGTCGGCATCATCCGCACCGGACCCGAGCTCGAAGAGGCCAAGGGCAAGCTCGACGAGTTCACCGAACGCGTCAAGAACATCTCGGTAAAGGGCGCACGCGCCTACAACCCCGGTTGGAACCTGGCGACCGACCTGCCGTCAATGCTCACGGTCTCTCGCTCCACGGCGCTCGCCGCGAGCCTGCGCAAAGAGTCGCGCGGCGGTCACACCCGTGAGGACTATCCGAACCCCGATCCCGAGTTCGCGAAGTTCAACTTCGCGCTCTCGAGCGACGGCGGCAATTGGGACAGCCCGATCTCAGCCGTGCAATCGACACTGCTGCCGATGCCCGATGAACTCAAGGCACTACTCGAGGAGGCGCACTGATGGCCGACGTGACAATGCGAATCTGGCGCGGCGACGCCACGGGCGGTGACTTCGAGAACTACACCATCTCGCAGAACGAGGGTGAAGTTGTCCTCGACATCATTCACCGCATTCAAGCGACCGAAGCCCCGGACCTCGCCTGTCGATGGAACTGCAAGGCCGGCAAATGCGGTTCGTGCTCGGCCGAGATCAACGGTAAGCCGCGCCTCATGTGCATGACCCGCATGGACGACCTGCCCGAGGGCACGGTGACCGTGACACCGATGAAGACCTTCCCCATCATTCGAGACCTCGTGACGGACGTCTCGTTCAACTTCGAGATGGCGAAGCGCGTGCCGGCGCTGCTCCCGCCGCCGATGCCCGAGGGGGGCTATCGAATGTTCCAACAGGACGTCGAGCGCGGACAGGAGTTCCGCAAGTGCATCGAATGCTTCATGTGCCAAGACGTCTGTCACGTCATTCGAGACCACGAAGAGAACAAGGCGAACTACGCCGGACCGCGATTCTTCATTCGCTACGCCGAACTCGAGATGCACCCCCTCGACACCAACGACCGTCGCGAACTACTGAAAGAGGAATTGGGGCTCGGGTACTGCAACATCACCAAATGCTGCACCGAGGTCTGTCCCGAGCACATTCACATCACCGATAACGCGATCATCCCATTGAAGGAGCGTGTCGTCGACGCCGATTACGACCCGGTCGCGTGGCTCGGGCGAAAGATTCTCCGACGTACGAAGAAAACGGCCGCCGAGGCCGCCGTGCAGCCCGCTCCCTAATCCGTGGCGGATTTTCTTTCGACCGAGTGGTTCCAGGGGCTCAACGAAACGCTCGAGAGCGCCGATGGCGTTCCGTTGCCACCGGACGCACCGACGGTGCGCGTCGTGATCGAGTTTCCCGACGCACCGAACAGCGCACCGCACGCGATCACGTTCTCGATTGGCGCAGAAGGCGCTCGCGTCGAACCAGGCGATCACCTGGCGGCCGACGCCATCGTGCGGCTCTCCTTCGCCGACGCCGCGGCGCTCACCGGCGGCGATATCGACAGCGCGTCGGCGCTACGCGACGGTCGCGTCAAAGTGCGCGGTGACATCAACGCACTTGTCCCGCTCCTGAGTTGGCTTCAACGCGCTCACCCGAGCGCCAACTAAGTTCTCGCGATGGATCTACCGCTGCACGAGAATGACCTCGCCGAACCCGGCGTCCTCGAAGCGCACATGTTGCATCGTCACGGTGCCGAAATACCGCCGGTCGCCGTGCTGTGTTTCTTCAACGAACTTCTCGATCAATTGGCCGCCGATGGTGTACTCGAGACCAAGTACGAATTGCGGAGCGAAATTGGTCGCAATCCGGTCTATGAGTTCTTGACCGACGACGGCCCCGTCTCGGTGATTCATCCCGGTGTCGGCGCACCGTTGGCGGCCGGCTTCGTCGAAGAGATCGCGTCACTCGGGGTGACCACGCTGGTCGCCTGCGGCGGCGCGGGCGCGTTGGTCGACCAGCTCGACCTCGGTCACGTCATGGTCGTAGCGTCCGCGCTGCGCGACGAGGGCACCAGCTTTCACTACGCCGCGCCCAGTCGAATCATCGACGCCGATCCGCTCGGTGTGCGAATCCTGGGCGAGGTACTCGTCGAACACGAGATCGAGCACTTCGTCGGGCGCACCTGGACGACCGACGCGTTCTTTCGCGAAACGCGCTCGCGCGTCAACCGACGGATCGACGAGCATTGCTCCGTCGTCGACATGGAGTCATCGGCGTTCATCGCGGTGGCCAAGTATCGAGGACTTCGATTCGCCCAACTGCTCTACGCGGGTGATTCGCTCGCGGGCGAACAGTGGGATAGCCGTTCCTGGTCGGGCGCTCGAAGCGTGCGCGAAGAGCTCTTTCGAGTGAGCGCAGTCGCCGCACGACGCCTGCACGTCGCGACGCCCCGGTAGTCGTCGCGCCAGGGTCGCAGCGTTAACCGGCGGAGATCTCCGTCATGGAGTTCGTCCCGTTGTTGGCGACCCAAATCCGACCACCGATATAGGTGATGGCGAAGGGATTGTTGAATCCGTACTTCGCACCCGACAGTACTGTCACGAGCGCGCCGGAAGCGACGGCGAACTCCGAGACCGAGTTCCCGGTCGTGGCCGACGTGCCGATATTCGTGGCCCACACGTCCTTGCCGTTCGACGCCATCGCCGTCACCCCGCTCAGTCCGTCGTTCTTGCCCTTGACGAAGCGGACGAAGGCGCCGGTCTTGGCGCTCACTTCGGTGAGTGAGCTCGTTCGGTCGTTCGAGACCCAGACGTGACTTCCGTCCGACGTGATCGCGAGCGGTCCATCAAATCGGTAGCGGGAACCATTCAATACCTTCACCAACGATCCAGATCCGGCGTTGAGTTCGGCCACGGCATTCGCGTTGCTATCAACGGCCCAGACGTGCGTGGAGTCTGACGTCAGCACGTTCACTTGCGCAATTCCTAGTGACGAGACCTTTTCGATCTTGATGAGGTTTCCCGTCGTGGCACTCACTTCGGCCAGGGTCGTTCCGCGCAAATTGGAGATCCACACGTCGATTCCGTTGGACGTGATCTGGCTCGTACCGTGCAGTTTGTACGTCGAACCTTTGATCACGCGCACGAACGCGCCCGTTATGGCGTTGAGTTCGGTGATGGAGTTGCCCGCGTCGTTGGCCACCCAGACGTGCGTCCAATCGTCACTGAGTCGGTCCGGTCCGTCGAAGCCGAACTTCGCCTCCTTGAAGACGTTCAGCTTGGCGCCGGTACTGGCGTCGAGCTCGGTGACCGAGTTGCCGGCACTGTTGGCGACCCACACGTTGGCACCGTTGGAGCCAATTGAGTTCACGTCATTAAAGGCGTAGGACTTGCCCTGGATTATCTTCGCCGCAGAACTGGTGGCCGCGCTGGCGCCCACGACGCCAAAAAGTCCGCTCACGGACAGCGTCAGAGCGATTGTCGCGCGGATAGGAAACTTCATGGGAATCTCTTTCGGGGTGTGTCGAGGCAGCGAATTGTTCCTCGGCGCGGCCCGTCAATTTCACGAGGCCTGGACTCTCCAGCGTACGACTTGGCGCGTCGCGACAGTCGTCGCCTTTCGTGGCGAATACGGAACGAAGTGGTATCAATTTCCCGTGGCTCGCCCGAGATTAACCTTGGCGGCATGACGAAATGCGGTGGCTGATGCACGGTTTCGACTCCTTCTTCCATCACATATTCGGTTGGACGGGCACGTTCAACGAACCGGGAAGTTGGTACGGCTTCTGGTCCGGCTTCGCGGGCGGATTCGGCATCCTGACCATCGTCATCATCGGCTATCGCAAAATCAATTGCCACACGCAAAAGTGTTGGCGCATCGGACATCACGATTTAACGGTCAAGCACTCGCCCACCGACCCCGGGACCACGTATCGCGTGTGCCGTCACTGTCACCCGGAAATCCAGGGCAAGCGTTTTTCTCGAGACGAACTGCATCAGATGCACCGTGATCACGTCGAAGGGAGTACGCAATGACCTGGTGGGATCGATGGGTATGGCCGGCCGGAGGGTCGGGTGGTATTCCGGGTGACATCGTCGCCACGCTGATCTGGGTAATCCTCGCGGCGATCATCACGGTCATCGCGTGGCCGCCGCTTCGTCGTCTGTTGTGGAAAGCGCTCGGATTGCACGCCCTGCACGCGAAGCTCGACCACATCATCCTGGAACACCCTTCAATTGCCAACGAGATCCCCGGTCTTGCAGCGGAGTTTCAGCCGAAGCGCCAGCCGTTACCAGACGGAACTCCCGCAACCCCGCCGGCTCCCCCGTCTGCACCGAACGCTTCAAGTTGACGAGATAGCGTCCTTTTTCGAACGACACGACCGTAGAGAACGAAGTGCGGTTTAGCCGCCGCCCGTGAAGTGAAAACCTCTCGCGCAACCCATCGTCGTTGTATTGAGCGGACCAACTTGCCACCAGGGGCCGTTCAGGTGGATATTGCACGTGTCCGAGGGTGGCGGAAATCCATTGAGATAGACGAGACCAGATTCGTTCACTCCTTCGCCGGTCAAGAACAGCACTGTCACCTTCTTGCCCGAATCCGCCTTGTCGACGATCACGCTGACAATTCTCCCAACACCCGGAATGTCACTAAGTGCGCCGCTCGGAGTAATCGGGCCGACCGGAACGCTTTCGGAAAGGGCGATCTTGACGTCGGCAGACCACGTCGCGGTATTCGCTCCCATCCGATACGAGTGGGCGGGCCGCTCGTAGAGAATCCAGGCAACAATGACGATCACCGCCAGGGAGACGAGAATCAGAACCGTCGCTCCGCTTTCATGGCGCCATCGAGCAATGATCGCATTCGTGTCCGTCTTCGCCTCCGAAGGACTGTCGACGTCGATCGTTGGAGTCGTCACAAGACCAACCGTATCGGTGCACGTCTCATGCGATCGAATGCTCGGCGTTTACAAGCTGTTCGATGATGCGACGACTAAATCTGATCGGTGCAGTAGTCATCACGAAGCAGGAACGCGTGTAAATTCGCGACGAACGAACCGTGGTTCAAGGTCGCCTCGTAGTAGTAGGCATCGCTGAGCTTTCGCTCGTGCTGAAGTCGCTCGATCATCGTCCACGCCGCGACTCCTCGCCCGAGAATGCACTCGTCGGCAACCCAGGGCGCGAGGAATCCGAAAGGCGCGGGGATGATCGCCTGCGTGGTGACGGTCTCCGCCCTCACCGCACCAAGTGCGTACTTCCAAATCGCTCGAGCGTTGGCGGCGACCAGCGAGGGGTGTTGCGGCGTGACGTCGGTCAAACCGCCGGGGCTCACTGAGTCGAGCACGAGGGGCAATTCCGAGCAGGCGTAGCAACCGAAGGCGTACGCGAACCGATCATCACCGGTCCGGAGCAGAACCTGACCACCCACGATTCTCGGAAAGAATCCGCCATTGGCGTCGAAGGCGTGAGGGTCCTTGTAGTGATCCGGGCTCATGTCGACAACTTTGACGTAGCGATTCTCTGCTTGATTGAAGAGATAGAGAACGGGCACCTCACAACAGTGCGCTCCCCCGGTGAATCCCTCGATCATCACGCTGGGATACTGCTCGCGATGAAAAGCGATGACGCACATTTCGTTGATCCGTGAGTCATTCGGACTATCGGGTCGAGGCAGGACCCAACTCTTGCCGCCACCGGACATCGTGAGCGTGCCACTGAATGGCATGCCAACGTTGAGAGCGTTGGCGGGCGCCGACGCCGGTATCGACGAGCGAAATATTGCGGCGAATCCTCCGTACTTGGTCGTCATCGTTCCGCTCCCGCCGGGCTTCAGTTGGGGAATCAGCGAACCGGGAATGCAGGTATAACCGTCTGCCACGACGGGTCGTGGAGGACTTGAGCGCAAAGTCTGGCCGATCACAAACGCGGCGGCGAAGACAACTGCCACGAGCGCTATGACGGTGAAGCGCCACGCGAGGGACATCTTTGGCGACGCCCGTTTGAATTGCACGACGACTCCCGTCAGTCAACTTCGACCGATACTAGTGAGGGAGTAGCGACGATCAATGTCGTCGCTTAGATCAAACCGAGCGACCTGACTTCGTCGCGTTCCGAGAGCAACTCATCGGTCGTGATCTTGATGCGATCCTTGGCGAAGTCGTCCGAGTCGAAACTCTCCTTCACCTTCCACGAACCGTTGCCGTCGGACATCACGGGGAATCCGAACGTCAGTCCTTCGGGAATGCCGTACTCACCGTGACTCGTGACCGCCACCGAGGCGCAGTCGTCGCTGGCCGTCGCCGTGACGAGACTGGCGACGGTGTCAATGGCGGCGTTGGCGGCGCTGGCCGCCGAACTGAGTCCGCGCGCTTCGATGACCGCCGCGCCACGCTTCTGCACGGTGGTGATGAACTCGCCCTGGAGCCACGCCAGGTCGGTAATCGCGTCGGTCGCCTTCTTGCCGTTAATCGTGGCGTTGGCGAAGTCCGGGAACTGTGTCGCGGAGTGATTACCCCAGATGGCGACGTTCTTCACGTCCTTCACCGCGACGCCGGCCTTCTTCGCCAACTGCGTCTCAGCGCGGTTCTGGTCGAGGCGCGTCATCGCGAACCAGCGATCATCGGATATGTCTTTGGCGTTCGAACGAGCGATGAGGCAGTTGGTGTTGCAGGGATTACCGACGACCAGGATTCGCACGTCGCTCGCGGCGTTCGCCGCGATGGCTTCACCCTGGGGCTTGAAGATGCCGCCGTTGACCTTCAAAAGGTCGCCGCGCTCCATGCCAGCCTTGCGCGGGATCGAGCCAACGAGCAGCGCCCAGTTCGTGTTCGTGAAGGCGAGGTTCAGGTCGCTCGTCGCCTCAATGCCGGCGAGCAACGGGAAGGCGCAGTCGTCGAGCTCCATGACGACGCCTTCAAGTGACTTCATCGCCGGCTCGATCTCCAGCAGTCGCAGCACGATCGGTGTGTCGGGTCCGAGCAGTTGTCCTGACGCGATGCGAAAGAGCAGTGAGTAACCGATCTGACCGGCGGCTCCGGTGACCGTGACGTGGACGGGGGTGGTCATTGATCCTCCAGGTTTCGTTAGAGACGGTCGACGATCGCGGCGCCGAATTCCGAACACTTCACTTCGGTGGCGTCGTCCATCAGGCGCGCGAAGTCGTAGGTGACGATCTTCTCCGAGATCGTCGCTTCCATCGCGCGAACGATGTCGTTGGCGGCTTCGCTCCAGCCGAGGTGCTCGAACATCAACACTCCCGAGAGCAGTACGGAGCCGGGATTGACCTTGTCCATGCCGGCGTACTTGGGCGCCGTTCCGTGGGTCGCTTCGAAGATGCCGTGACCGGTCACGTAGTTGATGTTCGCTCCTGGCGCGATGCCGATGCCCCCGACCTGGGCCGCGAGGGCGTCCGAGAGGTAGTCGCCGTTGAGGTTCATCGTCGCGATGACGTCGAACTCCGAAGGGCGAAGCAGCGACTGTTGGAAGACGATGTCGGCGATGACGTCCTTCACCAGAAGCTTCGAACCGGGCTTGCCGTTGCAGTCGTCCCACCCAACTGCGACGTCGTCGAATTCGTCCTTCACCAACTGATAGCCCCACTTCATGAACGCGCCTTCGGTGAATTTCTGGATGTTGCCTTTGTGCACCAAGGTGACTGACTCGCGCTCGTGCTTCAACGCGTAGACCAGGGCGGCGCGAATCAGTCGCTCCGACCCCTCCTTCGAGATCGGCTTCACGCCGAGGGCGCTCATTTCACGAATCTGCCAGCCGAAGGTCTCTTTCAAAAAGCTGCGTAACTTCTCGGCGCCGGGCGAACCGGCTTCTACCTCAAGACCGGCGTACACGTCTTCGGTGTTCTCGCGAAAGATCACCATGTCGACCAGTTCGGGATGCTTCACGGGTGAGGGCACGCCCTGGAACCAGCGCACCGGTCGCAGGCACACGTACAGGTCCAGAATCTGGCGTAGTGCGACGTTCAGTGAACGAAAACCCTCGCCAATGGGCGTGGTCAACGGCCCCTTGATGCCAATCAAGTACTCGCGAAAGTCACTAACGGTCTGCTCGGGCAGCCATTCGCCGGTCTCGTCGAAGGCCTTTTGGCCGGCGAGGACCTCCTTCCACTCAATGGTCTTGCCGTGCTTTTTGGCGGCGGCGTCCAGGACGAGCTTGGACGCGGGCCATATGTCGACGCCGATGCCGTCACCTTCGATGAACGGGATGATTGGGTTGTCCGAGACGTTGAGTCCGCCGTCGGCGTTCTGTGTGATTTTGTCAGCCATGAGGCCATCCTACGACGATTTTCGGAGGCCACTTTTGGTCGAAAGTCCTTAGTTGCCAACGTGAAAACTATTCGAAGAGCGCGTGATAGATCTCGCTCGTCGCTGTCGATCGGTTGAGCGTGTAGAAGTGCAATCCCGGCGCGCGCTCTTCCAACAACTCTCGACAGAGCGATATGGCGGCGCGGATTCCCTCGGCCCGAACTTCATCTGGACCGCCGCGGCGATCGGCCGCGATGAGTCGCTCGACGAGCGCCGGTGGCACCGCCGCGCCCATGACTTTCATCCGATCGATGCCCGTGATGGTGGTCACCGGCATGATGCCCGGCAGCACCGGCTTCGTGACACCGAGCTCGCCGAGTTCAGCGATGAGGCGAGTCCAGTCGCTCGCCTCAAAGAAGAACTGCGTGACGGCAAAGTCGGCCCGGGCGAGTTTCTCGGCGAGGAATCGTCGGTCCGAAGCCCTATCCGGCGACCTCGGATGGCCGTCCGGGTGCGCCGCGACCCCGACGGAGAAGTCGCCGATTTCGCGCGCCACGTCAATGAGGTCGATGGCGTGTTCGAACTCGGAGTGCGCGGCCGATGGATCCTTCGGGATGTCGCCACCGAGCGCCATGATGTTCTGCACGCCGGCGTCGGAGTAGTTCTTCAAGAGGTCGCGCATCTCGGCGCGAGTATGCCCAACACAGATGACGTGGGCCATCGCGCTCACGTAACCGTCGCGCTCAATCTGCGTGACGAGGTCGTACGTGCGCTGGCGTGATTCGCGTCCACCGCGATACGTCACCGAGACGAACGACGGCGCCAGCGGTTTGATGTCCTCGAGCGAGGCCGCCAGCGTTGCGCTCTCCTCGTCTGATTTCGGAGGAAAGAATTCGAATGATCGGGTCGGGCCAGCTGCGAGCAGCTCGTCGATGCGCACCGAGCTAGTTCGCCCGTCCGAAGTCGTCCTCGAGACGCACGATGTCGTCCTCGCCGAAGTAGCTCCCGTGTTGGACCTCGATGAAGACCACCGGCACCGTGCCGTAGTTCTCGCAACGGTGCGCCTGACCGATCCCGATATCGATGTTCGATCCCGGACCGAGGTCGTGCTCGACGCCGTCGAGGATCACCGTCGCCTGTCCACTCACGATGAACCAGTGCTCGGCGCGCTTGTCGTGGAATTGGTAGCTCAGGCGCTTACCCGGCGTGACGACGATTCTCTTCACCTTGTGGTCGAACATCTCGTCGTCGAGCACGGTGTAGCTGCCCCACGGCCGCTCGCTGTACTCGCGGCCCTTGTCATCAGTCGTTTCAGTCATCGCACCTTCTCCGCGGCTAGGACGGCGTTGCGTAACAGCATGGCACGGGTCATGGGACCCACGCCACCGAGGCGCGGCGTAATCCAGGCAACTTTCTCAACAACGTCGTCCGCGATGTCACTCAAGAGTCTCTTGCCCGCGAACGTCGTGCCGGCACCGACCACGGCGGCGCCCGGTCGCACCATGTCGGCCGTCACGATGCCCGGTACCCCGGCCGCCGAGACGATCACGTCGGCCGTTCGCGTCAATGCGGCCATATCCTCGACTCCGGTGTGCACCACGGTCACCGCGGCGTTGCAATTCGGTCGACGCATCGCCATCAACAGCGCCAGCGGCCGGCCGATAGTGAGACCGCGCCCGATGATGACGACGTGCTTGCCCTCAACCGGCACCTCGTATTCGGCGAGCAACTCCACGATTCCGGCCGGCGTGCACGGCAACGGACCGGGCGCGCCCATGACGAGCCGTCCCAGATTCGTGGGGTGTAGTCCGTCCACGTCCTTGGCGGGATTGACACGAAAGAGGACCTGCTCCTCGTCGATGCCGTCGGGCAACGGGAGCTGTACGAGGATTGAATGGACGTCGGGATTCGCGTTGAACTGATCGACGACTGCTTCGATTTCTTCTTGCGTCGCCGTGGAGGGAAGGTGTACGTCGAAGGATCGAACGCCGATCTCCTTGCACTCCTCGACCTTCATCTCCACGTAGCGCGCGCTCGAAGGATTCTCACCGACGAGCAGAGTGCCCAAGCCCGGGGTTCGTCCATTGGTCGTAAGGCGGCCCACGCGTTCGGCGAGTTCCATCTTGATTCGTTGAGCGAGGCGTTCTCCGTCGAGTAGTTGGGCTGTCATGACTCTCCTTAATGACGAAAGTGACGCTCGCCGGTGAGCATCATCACGATTTCAGCGGCGTTGGCCGCGTCGATCACCTCTTGGTCGCGTACCGAGCCTCCGGGTTGCACGACGGCGGTGACACCGGCACTCGTCAGTGACTCGAGGCCATCGGCGAAGGGGAAGAAGGCGTCCGACGCCGCGGCCGCTCCTTTCGCGAACTCACCGGCCTTGGTCGTCGCGATGCCGGCCGACACGACGCGCGACTGTTGACCGGCACCGATGCCGACCGCGACGCCGTCGCGGGCAATCACGATGGCGTTCGAGGTCGTTCGCGCACACACGCGCCACGCAATGGCGAGGTCCTGCAGTTGCTGGTCGGTCGGCGTTGCGAACGTGACGCACTTCCACTCACTCACCGGTACGAGCAGTTCGTCCGCGTTCTGTACGAGCGCGGTATTGCCAAAGGTCCGCACCGAACGTCCGAGGGGCTCGGGTGACGGGGCACTCAGGAGTCGCGTCGCCTTTCGGCGCTTCACGAGGATGTCGACCGCGGCGGGCTGGATTGACGAGGCGATGATGACGTCGGCCTGCGGGCCTTTGGCGATGAGCGAGGCCAGCGCCGCGTCGAGTTCGCCGCCCACCGCGATGATGCCGCCGAAGGCGCTCTGGGCGTCAGCGTCGAGCGCCTTTTGGAACGCGTCGGCGAACGTGGCGCCGACGGCCGCGCCCGAGGCGTTGGCGTGCTTGATGATCGCGACAGCGCATTGACCGGGCACGTCGTCAGCCAATTCGTGGACCAGGCGCCACGCCGCGTCGGCGTCGAAGAGGTTCAGGTACGAGAGCGCCGAGCCGGCGTGCTGAGTGACGCCGTCCCACCATGGCGTCGTGCCGGCGAAGCGGTAGCGCGCGCCGATCTGGTGCGGGTTCTCGCCGTAACGCACCACTTGGGCGCGCTCCAATGTCAGGTGCAGCGTCGGAGGGACCACGCCGTCGACGTCGGAAGGCGCGTCGCTGATGGCTCCCCCTCGATCGAGCCACGCGACGATCTGCGCGTCGTAGGCCGCGGTGTGCGCGAAGGCCGCGCGCGCCAACGTGTGGCGCGTCGCGTCCGACAGTGTCCCGGTCGAGACGATCTCTTCAAGGACCGCGTCGTACTGACTCGGACTGGTGAGTACGCCGACGTGTTCGTGGTTCTTCGCCGCGGCGCGCACCATCGACGGACCGCCGATGTCGATGAGTTCAATCGATGGATTGGAATCGAACGGATAGAGGTTGCTCACCACCAGGTCGATGGCCGTGATGTCGTGTTCGGCGAGCGCCGCGAGGTGCTCGGGCTTCGAGCGGTCGGCGAGGATCCCGGCGTGCAGTCGCGGGTGCAGCGTCTTCACGCGACCGTCCAGCATCTCGGGAAAACCCGTCACGTCGGCGACTTCGAGGTGCGCGATGCCGGCCGCGCTCAGTGCCGCGGCGGTGCCACCGGACGCCACCAATTCGACGCCGTGCGCGGCGAGCCCCTTGCTCAGTTCGATCAGTCCGGTCTTGTCCCAGACGGAAAGCAACGCCCTCATCTATTCCTCCAGCGTTCCCGCGATTGACGAAGGCTCTCGGCCCTCGCGCATTGACGCCATCACCCTACCGACCACGAGCGGGTACAACTCTCGTTCGACCAGCTTGATGCGCTCGTGCAGCGTCTCTTCGGTGTCGTCGGGTTCGATGGCGACGCGACGTTGGGCGAGGATCGGACCGTCGTCCAGGGCTTCGGTCGCGATGTGCAC
>Ga0209483_1001302_pt1 | contig 19084 bp, 24 predicted proteins | sample NGEPerA_FD_184508 | JGI IMG/M metagenome (GOLD analysis project Ga0209483, IMG submission 184508) | Arctic peat soil microbial communities from the Barrow Environmental Observatory site, Barrow, Alaska, USA - NGEE PermafrostL2-A... | ecosystem: Environmental > Terrestrial > Soil > Wetlands >... | reverse complement strand
TCGGTGCTCCCGGTGGTTGATTGATAACTTGTTCTCGCAACTCAAGTTTCTCTCAATCACCGGGCCGATGCACCCTCCGCGTATGAGAAATCCCGGCTAACTGTGTTGGAAGAGCTGCTCCCGACCGCCCAGCAAATGAAAATTTTGTAGCCCTGCAGGGCAATATGAATCGTTTCACTTTCAAAGCGCGTGTGAACGGGACCGCCATTGATGACATGACGGAGTCTGGCGGTGCGCCGACTCTCGAGCAGCGCGGGGCTTTTGTACGGCCGCTGGATGCTGGACTTCGCGATCGTATTCAGGCGCTGGTCGGCGACGTGGACGTCAATCTGGACGAAGCGCTATCGCCGGATGACGAATGAGCGGCGCGCCCGAGGCTCCGCTCACTGAGCCAGCGACACCATATAGTCCACGCCCTGCTTGATCAGATCGTCGGGCAGATCGGTACGGCCACCCTTGGGTGGCATGGCGCCGGTCTTGCCGTTGTAGCCATTGAGTGCGTGCTGATACAAGGTCGCCTTGCCCTCAGCGATGCGCGGCCCCCAGGCCGCTTTGTCGCCAGCCTTGGGTGCACCGGCAATGCCGGCTCCGTGGCAGACGCTGCAGACCGCCGTGAATAGCGCCTTGCCGTCTTTGGGCACGGCCAGGGCTGTGGCCGGTCCGGCACCCGCCGGAGCCTGGATCGCCAGCGCTGAATTATCCTGTCCCGCCACGGCTTCCTGGCCCGCCGGCTGCACGCGTTGAAGGACGCTCGCCACATAGCCTGGGTCGGAGTACACCGACTGGCCCTGAGTGTGGGCCGCGACAGCCCGGGCCAATATCAGCAACAAAATGGCGATGCCCACTAGTGTGCCGATGACCAGACTGAAGACATTCACGAACTGAGAATCGTTTTTGCTCACGTGCCTGAGACCAATATTTCTTGTATGCGGGAGCGCATCATAAACGGGCTACAGGGCCCGACGGAAGGTCAGATTGATACGGCAGCGGCCGGTGACGGGATGAACGCCCTCGGCCAGCGGCTGCACGCCATGAAATGCCAGCCGCTGCGTGCCGCCCCAGACCACGACATCACCGTGAAACAAGGCAATTCGCCGCACCGGATCGCCGCGCTGGGCGCCCCCGAACTGGAACAGTGCCGCCAAGCCCAGTGACACCGAGACCACGGGCGCCGACAGGTCACGCTCATTGCGATCCTGGTGCAGGCTCAGGCGCGCACCGGGCTGGTAGCGGTTGATCAGGCAGGCATCCGGCTCGAAAGCCGGAAATCCCGCGAACGCCGCGGCCCCGGTGGCGAGCTTTAACCAGGACGGCGGCATGCGCGGCCACGGCCGCCCGCTCTGCGGATCGGTGCTCTGGTAGCGATAGCCGGCGCGATCCGAGACCCAGCCGGCGCGGCCACAGTTGCTCATCGCCACCGACATGCGCTGGCCACCCGGGGTCAGCATGTGGCGCCAGGGGCTGACGACTAGAAGCTCCTGCAACTGCGCGCACAGGTCCGCGGCTTCGGCAGCGGCGAAGCCCGGCAGCGTGACCGCATCGGGGGCGATGGGTTCAACCGCCGCGCGCGGCAGCAGTGAACGCGTATGCAGAGCGGCCGTACTCATCGCCTCAGGCCGCGTCGTGAAAAATGAGTCCGAGCGTGTAGCGTTCGCCGCGGCGCAGGCGACTGACCCCATGGCGCATGTTTACGCGCCGCACGCCGCGAGTGCCCGGCACCGGCCGGTGGTGAACCGGGAAGATCACGGCATCGCCTTGTGCCAGCGGCACCACTTCAACGCGCGACTGCGCGCGCGGCCGCTGTTCGGTGAGCACAAACTCACCGCCCTCGAAGTCGTTGCCGGGAGCCGATAGCAGCACTGTGACCTGCAATGGAAACACCTGTTCGCCGTAGAGGTCCTGATGGAGACAATTCCGGTACTCATGCCGCTGTCCTCATTGTATAAACCCCGGGCTCACGCACGCGATAGGTGCTGCTATGGGGAATCAGCGAGTACGACGGCTCGTTCCCGCACACGGAGGTCCGACACCTGGACCCGATCAGAATATTCCGAGCCGCATTCTGGTCTCGGTCGTGTGACTCACCACAGTCGCGACATATCCATGATCTTACAATCAACCCAGTTACTCCTCTCGGGCCGCTGCGCGACCCGCAAGCAGAACAGGTGACGCTGGTGTTTCTCTCGTTGACGATCTCAAACGTTCTGGCAGCCTGCTGGCACTTGTAATCCAGAAAGCGCTTGAGCATGCCCCAGCCTGAGTCGAAGACGGATTTTGCCATCCGTTTCCTGACCAAATTGAGGCTGCTAACGTCGCCGACGACTATCTTTTGATAACGATCAACCATGTCTCGAGAAAACTTATGCAACGCATCGGCTCGGCAGCGCGCAATCTTGCGATGGATACGCTTGGCTTGGCGCTTATGGCCCCGACGCTGGGCCGAGGCAAGTTTTCCGGCAAAGCGTTGCGTCCAGCGGCCGGCAGACAGGCGCTCACCCTCGCTAGTGACGGCGATACTCTTTAGTCCGAGATCGATGCCGACAGCGTCCTTCGGCGCGACGTTCTGCTCTGATTCAAGCCTGACCGGCAGACACAGCCACCAGTCCCCCACCGCATCTTGCGCAAAGCAACCCGCTCGCCACTTCACGCCTTCCAGGCGTTCACGCTCAAACACACGGACACACTTGCCCGAAAATCGTAGACAGACGCCTTGTCTCTTGAGGCTGAGCGCCTTAAAGGGTATCCAGCCCAACGAGCGACGGGCGCCACGGCTCACTCGCCAGCGCAACTTGACGCGCTTAGCCGCTTGGCGTTTCTGGGCGTAATGAGTGCAGACGGATTGGATAGTAGTGGCGCCGATCCTGTCGAAAAATTCCGTGGCGCCCGAAGTCAAGTTGCATAGGTCAAACCCAGATAGCAATTTCCGGTTTAGATCCGTACGCGCGGCGGCCTTAAAGCTGGTTTCATTGCAGTAGTTAAACACCTCGTTGACTTCGATCGCGGCGGCATTGAGCCATGCATAGGCTTCTGAATAAATCTTCAAACGAAGCGTGCGCGTAAACGACAGCGGCATGAGAACATTATAGCTGTCTTAACGGGCTTATTTGCTGCAATCGACACTCAATCGCTGTCGAGCGGCAGTATTAAAGTGGAAGCGAATAAATCAACTTTAGCTGCAGAGTGCAGAGCAACGGGCGGCACCTCAAGTCGATCCAAGTATCAATGATGCTATCGAAGGCGATACCTGCACCACAATTTCGGGCTAAACAGCGCATTTATATCGCTTGACGGCGCAGCCAGAATGTAGTCCGGCGAAGCTCTCTAATCGCAAACTCCCCATCCGGTTCTGCTGTGCTGGAACGCGTTGCAGCCGGTTTCCCGCGCTTGCTGCGAGCCGACGACAATCGGTACCCGCCATTTTCGGACGTGTAAATCATTTAATTATCATGTCCGAAAATGGCTAGAGAACGTCGGTCGACGGCTTTATATTCGAACGCATGACACAGGACCACAAGTCGTTCTATAAAGCGCTCGCCGCCCACGACGTGCGCTTTGACGGCATCTTTTTTGTCGGCGTGATCTCTACCGGCATCTACTGCCGGCCGATCTGTCCGGCGAAAACCCCCAAGGAGGCCAATTGCCGTTTCTTCAACAGCGCGCAGGAAGCCGAGCAGGAGCATTTTCGTCCCTGCCTGCGCTGTCGTCCGGAATTGGCCCCAGGCAACGCACCGGTCGATGACTCGCAGCGGATCGCCCACACGATCCTGCAGCGGCTGGAAGAGGGAACGATCGAAAACGACGCCGGACTGGAGACTATCGCCCGGCAGTTCGATCTGAGCTCGCGCCAGATCCGCCGCATCATCCAGAAAGAGCTGGGTGTGTCCCCGATTCAACTGATTCTCACCCGGCGCCTGTTGCTGGCCAAGCAACTGCTCACCGAGACGCGCCTGCCGGTGACGCAGATCGCATTTGCCAGCGGCTTCTCGAGCCTGCGGCGTTTTAACGATGCGTTCAATAGCCGCTACGGCCTGGCGCCGACGCGCTTGCGCAAGAAAGCGGTCGAGGATCCGGATCATACCAACGGCACCGAAACATCCACGCTTCAGCTGGCGTACCGTCCCCCCTACGACTGGGCCGGTGTGCTGGCCTTTCTGAGAGCGCGCGAACTCCAGGGTATCGAGTGGGTAGGAGATGACTTCTACTCCCGTACCGTGCAGCTGGCCGCCTGCAAAGGCTGGATCACGGTGACGCAGTCGAAGAAGAAGAATGTCCTGCTGCTGGAATTCACGCACAGCCTGATACCCGTGCTGCCGGCGTTGCTCGGCCGCGTGCGCGATCTGTTTGATTTGAATGCACGGCCCGACATCATCTCGAAGCAACTCAGCAAGGACCGGCGTCTGGCTGCTCTGGTCAAACGAACGCCGGGCATGCGCGTGCCGGGCGCCTTCAATGGATTCGAGCTGGGATTGCGCGCCATCATCGGCCAGCAAGTGACGGTGAAGTCAGCCACCACGATTGCCTGCCGCTTCGTGGAAGCGTTTGGCGAGTGCGTTGGGACACCCTACCCGGAGCTCAATCGATTGACGCCCACCGCAGCGCGTATCGCCAGGGCTGGCGTCGGTGACATTGCCAGACACGGCATCGTCGGCGCACGCTGCAAGAGCATCATTGCCCTCGCCCAAGCGCAGGTGTCGGGCACGATAGTGCTCGATAGCCGAGGTCATTACAGCCCCGATGACACCATCGAACGTCTGGCCAAGCTACCGGGTATCGGCCAGTGGACCGCACACTACATTGCGATGCGCGCCTTGCGCTGGCCGGACGCCTTTCCCAAGGAAGACATCGCCGTGCGCAACAATCTTGGGGGCGTGTCCGCCAAGCAGGCGGCGGAGATGTCACAGACCTGGCGTCCATGGCGCAGCTATGCGGTTCTTCACATCTGGAAAAATCCAATGGAGCGTAGATGAAACCGGAAGTAGTCCGCGTCGAGCCTCTGTCCACGTACCTTGAGAACTGGAAGGTACCAACTTCCGCCGTGACGCGATGCGGCGACGGGCCACGTCATCGAGGCGCCCATCGAGCGCCAGACCGAGCTGGTTCTGGAGCAGATGAAGCTGTGCCTGGAGACGGCCGGTCCCGCCAGAATCTTTGTCTGCGTTCCGGCGTGGCCGGGACATTTCGACATCGAGATCGATTGCGTCGCGGCACGGGCATGAACAACGCGCGGGAGAGCACGGCATGTTTGCAGTGATTTTCGAGGTGCATCCGAAGGCCGGGCAGTGGGACAACTATCTTGACAATGCCAAGATGCTTCGTCCCGAGCTCGAGACGATCGACGGCTTCGTAGACAACATCCGCTATCAGAGCCTCACGCGTGAGGGATGGATTTTGTCGCTGTCCAATTGGCACGACGAGAAGGCGGTGGTCCGCTGGCGAACCAGCGCGCGGCATCATCAAGTCCAGGAGAAGGGCCGCAACGAGATTCTTCTGGACTATCACCTGCGCGTGGGTCAGCTCACGCAGGATACCCGCCTTCCTGCGGGCTGCGAACTGCTCGAGCAACGCCGGGACGAGACGCAGGTGGGCGAGGGCACATTCATCACCATGGTTACCGCACGGCGGTCCCGGGAACCGGACGCCGAATATATCGGACTCAATCGCGAGTCCGTCGGACTGCTCGCCTGGGATGTGTTCGAGGCGGTGCTTACGCCCGGCGATCTCATCCTGATGCTCTCATGGCGCACGGGAACCGACGCCAGGAAATTCGAGAGCGAGGCCAAGACACCACTGGACGCGCGACTCCGGCACGTTCGCGTAATCCGCGACTACGGGATGTACGACCGCCGCGAAGCGCCCCAGTACTACCCGGATGCGAACAACGGCATCACCAAGCATTAATTGAAAGAGGACCAGTGAAAATGCGAAACGACAGCGAAAACTTTGAGGCCATGCCGATGCCCACTGCGCAGGAGCACCCTGTGGCGATCGAGCGGCCCGCGCGCCTGCAGCTTGATCGTCTGCCGACGCCCATAGGCGAGGCGTTGCTGGTAACCGATGAAGCCGGGGTACTGCGCGCACTGGATTTTCATGACCACGAAGCAAGAATGCTCAGGCTGCTTCGGACTCACTACGGCAGCATGGCGCTTGCGAACGGCGCGGCACCTGGCGACGTGACCAGCAATCTGCGGCGTTACTTCGACGGAGAGCTACATGCGCTGCGAAGCATTGCCTGGGCCACCGCCGGCACGCCGTTTCAGCGATCGGTGTGGAACGCGCTGGTTACCATCCCATCCGGTCAGACGCGCGGCTACGGCGAACTGGCGCGATTGCTTGGAATCCCCAATGCCTCGCGGGCCGTGGGACTGGCCAATGGCTCAAATCCGGTAGCACTGGTAGTGCCCTGTCATCGCATGATCGGTGCCAACGGCAGACTTACCGGCTATGCCAGTGGACTACATCGCAAGGGCTGGCTACTGCGGCATGAAGGCGCGCGCTTCAGTGCAGAGAGAACTCGACCGGCACAGTAAACGTTTCGACCAGGGCGCCGGGAGCTGGTACTAATGTCGGTTGATCACCTGCGAAGTAATTGCCGTAACACGCCAACAAGGCCATGTTTCGATTTTATGCACCCAGGTGCTCGATCGAGGCTGTCGACTGTGATTCAGGTGAGGAAATGACCTTGGATAAGACCGAGTCAAATCATTTCGCCGGTGCGCTTGGGCACATGCTTCGCCATTGGCGAGACCTTCGTGGCAGGAGTCAAATCCAGCTTTCGCTGGACACGGGTGTATCACAGCGCCATCTGAGTTTCATTGAAAGTGGGCGAAGTGCGCCAAGCAGGCAGACGCTCATGAACATCGCGCAAAGTCTGAATGTGCCGTTGAGGGATAGAAACCGCCTATTGCTCGCGGCCGGTTTTGCACCGATCTACTCCGAGGACGCCTGGAACGCGCGTGAGATGCAAGGGATAACTCGTGCTCTTGAGCGTGTGCTCCGTCAACATGAGCCCTATTCCGCCGTGGTTATGGACCGTTATTGGAATGTATTCATGACCAACGAGTCTGCACCGCGATTCTTTAACCTGTTCATCGATCTTGGCACGAGGCCAAAGCCGCGCAACATTCTGCACTTGCTGTTCGATCCCGCCGGTATGCGTCCGTTTATCGCGAATTGGCAAAGTGCCTCCAAAGGGCTCCTCGAACGCATTCATCGCGAAGCGGTCGGCAATTTCACAGATGAAAAAACCAAGGACTTGCTTACAGCACTACTCGCCTACCCAGACGTCGATAGCGACGTGAATGTGACTAACGGCATAGGGCGAGAACCGGCGCTGCCGGTGATTCCATTGAGTTTCACGAGAGACAATCGAGTGCTTAACTATTTCTCGATGGTATCCACGGTCGGAACGCCGCAGACCATTGCCGCACAGGAACTTCGGGTCGAATGCATGTTCCCGATGGATGAAATGACTGAGGTTCATCACCAGGAGCTCATGGCTACAGCCAAGGACCCGGACAAGTAATCGTCCAGCGCCTTGTTAAGCGCATCGGGGCAGATCGCATTTGTGGCGGCCAGGAGGCATTGAGCTTCTAAACGTGCTTAAACCACCGGTCCACGGCCGCGTGGACATCAGCTATCTCATGAATGAACATAATTTTTGCTTGCGGAGCATTGACGTGAGTAACATCGACTATCTGTTCCATAAAATAGGTCATGTCAGCGCTGTTTGTGACACCGCCCCCTACCAACACTCCATCGCACGGCCGGGTTTTCAATTGCTTTGCAAAACCATCCAAGCCACTCTCCGGTGAATAAAACACCAACTGATAGTTCAGCCCCGCCTTATTCATCTCAATCTGAACAGCCTTCAATCCTTGTTCCACTTTGACACGAATGTCTGATGGAATAGAGGGATGATCCATCGGCAATCCGATGTGCAAAATGGATATTTGTGCGCTCATGGGTTTTCCAAATTGGTATTTGACCAGAGGGAAATCGACCGGTAGCCGGCAGCTGGTCGCGCGGTGCATATCCACAATGAACTAAAGCGCTGCCACGAAGGTATTGATGAGATGCACAACGTCGACCAGTCGCTCGATTTGCGGAAAATGACCCGCATCGGCGATCGTCTCAAAGCGAGCGCCCGGCATGCTCGCGGCGTATCGACGCCCGTACTCCGTGTCCACAATGCGATCACTTTCACCCCAGGCAACAAGCGCCGGGATCGACATCTTTGCCAGCCGAGGGTGCAATGTGAGATCGTGCATGAACGGTTCCCCGGCGTACACACGCAGCGTCCGCTGATTCTCCGCCATGACATTGATCGACTCGGGACTCGACAGGACCGCCGCAAAGCGCTTTGGATCGTGAAACGACAGTGCCAGCCGCTGCGCCGGCGGCAGCGTCATGGGATCAACGATCTTCTTGTCTGGCGACCCGGTATCAATTCCGACCGCGTCCAGCAAAACGAGTCCCGCGATCCGCGGCGACTGTCGCAGCGCCATTTCCGCTGCGATCCAGCCGCCCACCGAGTTACCGATCACAACTACGTCCCGCCCATTCAAATCATCAAGAAGCTGAAGATACGCCAACACCAAATGTTCGATCGTAGCGAACCACTCCGGCCGCGGCTCGCCATCAAAACCGGGATGCGTCGGCACGGCAGTGCTGCCAGTTTTCGCCAAAGCATTTGACAGCTCCAGGACCGAGGCGGCGCCGGCACCACCATGCAGGATAAGGAAAGATCGCCCATTGCCTTGTGCAACAACCTTGAGCGCCACCGTCCCGGCAAAGAGTTTGAAAGCTGTCATCTGAATTCCACGGTCATCGAGTGTCGGCTGCGAAGTGCCATTGCATGGCGCCCTCACACTGACGGGGTCCAACCACATTTTTTCAGCAAAGCGCACTTCATTCGATTCATCCGTGCATGATCAAGTTAGCTGGCGTTCCATACATATTCCTGGAACGGAGCCTCGACCGGCGGCATCGTTACGCTGCCGGTGTAGTTTGTTATGGTAGACGCTGCGACGACCGCAATAACCTCGAGCAGATGATCCTTGCCGAAGCCGGCCTCGAGGAATCTGGCGGCATCATGGTCCTCAAGGTGCCCGCGCTTCTCGATCAACGTTCGCGCCAGGGTAGAAAGAGCAGCGTTACCGGGGTTGTGTGGAGTGCGACGCTCACGAATAGCTTGGACATCCGACGCGTTTACGCCTTGATTCAGTGCCAAAGCCGTATGAAAGGCTACCGCCCAGGTGCAGGCGTTCGTCACCGCATTGGTAAGTAGAAGAGTCTGAATCTGCTCGTCGGTAAAGCTGCCGCCGTGGACCTTCGTGAAAAGACCCACGAGGCTTCCGATCAGGACTGGCGAAGTTGCCATCGCGCCGGCGATATTCGGAATTATTCCAAACGCCTTCTGCAAGTCTCGAAGCGCAGACTTGGACTGTTCGGGCGCGGAATCGATCGTGTGAACGGGGAAGTCGTGCATACGGTTGATCTTTGCGAAAGTTAACAGCACTGAACAAGCCGCATACGATGGCGCTGCTCGTCTTCTTGTTCGGCAGTTATAGTTACCCACTGACACAACGGCTGCAATTACGTCGCAGGTAATATCTGATTGTGATGAGGCGCCGATCGCCGCGTATCCTTTGCGCTCATACGCATCGGCCACGCCGTCGAACCCCGCCGCGTGAGCTGAACGCCAAGCGAACCGGCCGGCGCAACGCAGAAGATGCGCGCCGGACAACCGGGTCTGCGCCATAGCTTCAGCTACACGCTTTAAGAGGCCGTAATGCAGCGAGGCCGAGTTCTTGCCAAGGTTGCGCCGGCACCCTAGATTTGCAGTTCTCCGTATTGTCTGTATAATCTGTATCCTTGGCTCACTGAGAACCGCCAGCATGGCTCAGACTTCAGCACTCGAATTCCAGCGCAATTTCGGCGAATACCAGCACGCGGCACGGCGCGAGCCGGTGGAGATCACACGGCATGGGCGCCGGGAGCTGGTACTAATGTCGGCTGATCACTACGACTGGTTGGTGGCCGCAGCCCGGCGAAGCCACCGGATCGCGGAAGCCGCGGACGTGGTGATGGATGCCGTGCGCCAGGCCGAAATGGACCCGGAGCACGCCCCCCTGGATGAACTCCTGAAGTGAGCCTAAGCGGTCGCCCGTGGCATTGCCTGAGCCAAGACCAGGGCTGGTCATCCGCTATGGCTACCTTTGGACGCGTGAAGCGGCGGAGGGTCGGCAGCAGAGCAAGGATCGGCCAGCCTGCTTAGTCGCTGCGAGCGATTCTTCGACGACACCGAGGTTCGTCGTCATTCTCCCCATCACGCACTCTGCGCCGCGCGGCGGCGATGTAGGGATTGAAATCCCGCACAAGGTTCGTCGTGCGCTCGGACTCGACGATGCGTCGAGCTGGGTACTGGTGTCGGATTACAACGTGGACGAATGGCCCAATGCCGGGCTCGCACCTGTTCCGGGGCGGCCCGACGCATGGAGTTACGGCTTCATCCCGCCCGGCCTCTTTGCGCGGATCAAAGCGCGCTTTCTCGAGCTCGCCGAGCGGGGCCGCGACACTGGCGTCCGGAGATAAAAGACCGGCGGAAATTGGCGCGCCCGACTGGAGTCGAACCAGTGACCCCTGCCTTCGGAGGGCAGTACTCTATCCAGCTGAGCTACGGGCGCGTACTTGAAATTCTAGCAGCGCCAGAGCGGTTTAGTGACGCTTCTCGCTGGCCGCCAAGTCGTTGATCAGTTGTAACAAATTGCTTTCCCCGCCCGCCTGCTGCATGTCGGTCTCGTACTTGCCGGCGATCACCAGCGTCGGCACCGCCTCGATCCGGTAGCGGCGGGTCAAATCGTCGGCTTCCTGCAGCTTGGTCTGCACCGCGAAGGAGTTATAGGCCTTCATGAAATCCGCTTCGCTGATGCCGTTGTCCTTGGCGAACTGCACTTGCGTGCGCTGCGTGGCCAGAGGGTCGTTGGGGACGAACAGCATATTGTTGTTTTGATGGATTTCAGCGAACACCTTGGAGTGCAGCTCCTCGAGCTTGCCGAGCGCCTGCAGCGTGTAGAAAAGATGCGCATGCGCGCGATGCACATCGCTCCACGTGACCGGTACACGCACGAACTCGATGTAGTCGGCTTTGTTCTTGCTCCAGCTCTCCAGCACCGGATCGAGCGCAAAGCAGTGCGGGCAGCCGTACCAGAACATCTCGATGACTTCCACCTTGCCCGGGCCGACATTGGTGGGCTGCGCCGGTGAGATGACTTTATAGTTGATTCCAGGAACCCATTTGCCGGCCGGCAGCTTGCCTTCCGCGGGCAAAGCGGCGATGCGTTCGAGTTGTGCCGAGCCGTTGTCGGTGGCGGCGGCAGTAAGGTCCGCGCCTTCCTGCTGCGTGGCTGCCGCTGCCGCTATATCGCCCGCTTGCGCTGCGGTAGCCGGGCTGGCAATGGCGGGCGTAGCGGCGGAAGAAGCGGCGCCTGCTGCCGGCGCAGGGGTCGTGCCGTGTTCGCGCGCGCAGGCCGACAGGCTTGCCAGCAATAGCACCAGCGTCAGCGAGTGCCTGACCAGGTTCATCGCAGGCCCTGAACGTACGAGGCGAGGTTGCGCATGTCCTGCGGCGACAGCCGCTGCGCAATGGTCGCCATGATGGCGGCGTTGGGTCCGCCGCTGGTGTCGCCCTTGCCGTTGCTGGTGTAGCGCTTGCCGCCCGCGTAGTCGGTCAATTCCTTGACCACGTACTCGGAATGTTGCGCGCGCAGCGCCGGGTAGCCTGCTTCCGGATTGCCGCGGCCGGACGGCCCGTGACACGCCATGCAGGCCGGAATCGCGCGCGAAGTATCGCCGCCGCGATAGAGCTTCAGGCCCGCCTGCCAGTAGGACGGATCGGCTTCCAGACCCGCCGGCGTCTGCACCGAAAAATAAGCCGCGAGGTCCGCGATATCCTGGTCACTCAACGGCGCTGCCAGCCCGGTCATGACCCCGTTGCTGTTGATGCGCGCATTGGCTTTGAAGTGCTTGAGCTGGCCAATCAGATAGGCGGCATTCTGCCCGGCCAGTGACGGCCAGAGCGGATTGGCGCTGTTGCCGTTGGCGCCATGGCAGGCCGCGCAGGTGGCGGACTTGGCCGCGCCGGCGTCGGCTGTGCCTTTGGCCATGGTGAGCGGTGCGGCGCAAACGGCCAGGACCAGCCAAACCCATCGCGTCATCGACATCATGTGCCATCAACTCCCAAGGGATCGAAGAATTGTACACTAGCATTCCGTCCGGCAGTTCCAGCGTGAGCGTCTACCCCTCAGTTCACTTTTTATTGAGCGCCGCGGCCGCCGGCCAGTTCCCGCAGGATACAGGCGCGGAAGTGGCCATCTGCGGACGCTCCAATGCCGGTAAATCCAGCGCCATCAATGCCATCACCGGGCGGCGCAGTCTCGCGCGCACCAGCAAGACCCCCGGCCGCACCAGGCTGGTGAATTTCTTCGAGCTGACTCCGGGCGCGCGCCTGATCGATCTGCCGGGCTATGGTTATGCCGCCGGTCCGCGTGTTGAAATCGCCGGCTGGGCGGAGCTGATCGAAGGCCTTGGCCCGCGCCAATCCTTGCGCGGCCTGATGCTCATCGTCGACTCGCGGCGCGGCATCCTGCCCGGCGATGAACAGCTCATGGGCTGGGCGCAGGGCATCGACCGGCCGGTGCATATACTGTTTTCCAAATGCGACCAGCTCAACCGCACCGAGTCACAGCGGCTGCTGGCGGTATCGAAAGCGGCATTGCAGGGGCGCGGCTCGGTGCAGCTGTTCTCGGCGCGCACGGGAGTGGGCCTGGAACAGGCGCGGGGTCAATTGGATGCGTGGCTGAAAAAAGAAAGCCCCGGCAGCACTAGGGAGTAACCACCGGGGCCAGTCCAAGTTCGACGCGGGTCTCGACGCACCGAACTTAACCCGCCTAGGGAGGGAAGCGGGGAGCACATTGCATGCACTCAGTAGGTAAGAGCCCCCCATGAGTCATAAAGTTCTGCGGCTTTACGTGAATGTTTGTTAATTTTCCCTCGATGATTCAAAGACTTGACCCCGGGCATGTTGTGCTGGCGCTACAGAAACACCCAGGTCAGCCCCACGGAGGCTAAAGCCATGTCGCTGGCGTGCGAAACATCATACCGCTCGTATTCCACCCGGGCGCCAAGGCTTCCCCAGCTGGTCCCGGCGCCGAAGCCATAGGCCACATCGGTACCCGTGCGGTGGAAGGAGTGAAACGGCGACTGGGCGTCGGTGCGCCAATTCGCCATGCCTACCTTGCCGTACAGATCGACCACGGGAATGGGCAGAAACCCGACCGCGAACAGGCCGATGGCGTCGGTATCGGCGAAGTTGATGCCGCCGTAGGCGCGGCCGAAGCCTACGTAGCTGAGCTCAGCCGCGACCACCTTCAGCGGCCGATAGCCGAGCGCGAATTTGTAGCCCAGATCGCTGGCGCGCCCATCAAAGGTGGTGGCATCGAATCTCTGCTGCGACTCGCCGAGCGAGCCGCCCAGATACAGGCCGGTGCCGTCGGCGAAGGCCGTGGCGCTGATCGCCACAGTGGCCAGCAGCAGTCCCGAACAGCGCTTGATCGTCATGTTCAATGGACCGCGGCAGGCCGGATCGGTTCAGTCTTCAGCGGTGCCGGTGCAGCGGCGGTACGGAGATGCCGAAATGTGCGCTGTTGCGTGATGCGCAACGCGCTATAATATGCCATGATTCAGTCGTTCCGGCACAAGGGGCTCCGCCGATTCTATGAAACCGGGAGTCTGGCCGGAATTCAGCCGCATCACGCCAAGCGGCTGCGGATGCAATTAGCGGCGCTCGATACGGCGCAGGTCCTGGACGATATAAACATTGCCGGTTTTCGCTTACATGCGTTGAAGGGCGAAGAAAAGGGCCGTTGGTCGATTTGGGTCAATGGAAATTGGCGGCTCACGTTTGAATTCCGGGACGGACATGCGTATGTACTGGATTACGAGGATTACCAATGATGGCTATGCACAACCCTCCGCACCCGGGCGAGTTCATCAACGAGGTCTATCTGAAGCCCAATGAAATTAGCGGCCGGGAGTTGGCTGGCAAGCTGAGTGTCGCGGTGTCCACGCTGAGTCGAGTGCTCAAGGGCAATAGCGCAGTGAGCCCGGAGATGGCACTTCGTTTATCGAAGGCGCTGGGGCGATCGCCGGAGAGCTGGCTGGCCATGCAGTACCAATTCGATTTGTGGCTCGCGCGACAGCGCGTGGACTTGGAGCGCGTGAGCAAAGTACGTCTGACGGTGGCCTGATCACTGAGCCTCGGGCGGCGTAATAAGCCGGCAACGCAAGCACTGACGCATGAAGCGCATTTCTTCCAGGGCGACGTTTCTTTACAAGCGGGTTTTCCCGCTGATCTGGTTCGGCTTTATCGTTTTATTCGTGCTGACGGATCTTTCCGCGGCCAGGCGGACTCCTTTGCAGCTCATACCATTCCTGGCGGTGCCTCTGTTGATGGCGGTATTCGGCTACATATTATTTCGCAACCTGCTGTTTAATCTGGTCGATGAGGTCTGGGATAGTGGGGACGAATTAGTCGTCAAAAACGCCGGTGTCGAAGAGCGCATCGCGCTCAAGAACATTATCAATGTCGGATTCTCGACGATGATCAACCCCGAGCATGTGACATTGACTCTTCGAGAGCCGAGCCGTTTCGGAAAAGAGATTACCTTTAGCCCACCCAGACGTTTTATGCCGTTCGCGCGCAGCCCAATCATTAACGAACTGATCGAGCGTGTGGATCAGGCACGGCGTGGAAAGTCTTGAGCGTGCAGAGCCCCCCGACCCGTCGCGAAGGCAATCCGGACGTTGGTATCTTAATACGGAGTTGTCATTACATACGAGGAGCCGCACTGCGCGTACAAGGGTGACCCTACGATGCGTAAACACGTAAACCTCAGTAGCGCCACGATTGCGCGAGCTGTGAAAGGGCAAGGTATCGCGCTCGCAGGCCGGATCGGTTCAGTGCGCCTGATCCCAATTCACGCCGCTGCCCACCTCGACCTTTAGCGGCACTGCCAGGTAGGCCGCGCCGCTCATGCGCTCGCTGACCGCGACGCGCGCCTGCTCGACGAAGTCGGCGCGCACTTCCAGCACCAGCTCGTCATGCACCTGCATGATCAGGCTCGCCGGCACCTGCTCGTCCTGGGTCCACTGATCGACCGTGATCATGGCGCGCTTGATGATGTCGGCCGCGGTGCCCTGCATGGGCGCATTGATGGCGCTGCGTTCGGCGTACTGCTGCAGGGCGCGGTTGCGCGAGCCGATCTCGGGCAGGAACAGGCGCCGGCCGAACACGGTCTCGACGAAGCCGTCGCGCCGCGCCTGCTCGCGCGTGGCGTCCATGTAGCGGCGCACTCCCGGATAGCGCGCGAAGTACAGGTCCACATAGGTTTGGGCCGCGCTGCGTGCCACGCCCAGCTGGCGCGCCAGTCCAAAGGCGGACATGCCGTATATCAAGCCGAAGTTAATGGCCTTGGCCGAGCGGCGCTGATCGCTCGACACCTGATCGAGCGCCACGCCGAACACTTCCGCGGCCGTGGCCTGGTGGATGTCGCGGTCTTCGGCGAACGCGCGCAACAGGCCTTCGTCCCCCGACAGGTGCGCCATGATGCGCAGTTCGATCTGCGAGTAATCCGCCGCCAGCAGGCAATAGCCGGGCTCGGCCACGAACGCCTGGCGAATGCGCCGGCCCTCGAGGCTGCGGATCGGTATGTTCTGCAGGTTCGGGTCGGTCGAGGACAGCCGGCCGGTCGCGGCCACGGCCTGGTGATAGCTGGTGTGCACGCGATGCGTGTGGGCATCGATCTGCGCCGGCAGCTTCTCGGTGTAGGTCGAGCGCAGTTTGGCCAGGCCGCGGTATTCGAGAATCAGTTTCGGCAATGGAAAACTGGCGGCCAGTTCCTCGAGCACGTCCTCGCCGGTGGAGGGAGTGCCCGATGGGGTCTTGCGCATCACCGGCAATTGCAGTTTCTCGAACAGTATCTGCTGCAATTGCTTGGGCGAATCGAGATTGAACGGCGCTCCGGCCTCGGCGTGCGCCAGGCCCTCGATCTCGCGCATGCGGATCAGCAGCTCGCCGCTCTGCGTGGCCAGCATGTCGCGATCGATCAGCACGCCCTTGCGCTCCATGCGCTGCAGTACCGGCACCAGCGGCTGTTCGATTTCCGTGTACAGCTTCGCCAGCGCCGGTGTCTTCTGCAATCGCGGCCACAGCACCTGGTGCAGGCGCATGGTGACGTCGGCGTCCTCGGCCGAGTACTCGGCGGCGGTTTCGACGCTGACCTGATTGAAGGCGATCTGCTTGGCGCCCTTGCCGGCCACGTCTTCAAAATGAATGGTGCGCACGCCCAGGTAGTGCTGCGCCAGCGAGTCCATGTCGTGGCGCGTGGCGGTGCTGTTCAGAATGTACGACTCGAGCATGGTGTCGTAACGCTGGCCGCGCAGTGTGATGCCGTAGTTCTCGAGCACGTGGGCATCGAATTTAAGATGCTGGCCGAGCTTGCCGCGATCGGGGTCCTCGAGCAGCGGCCGCAGCATTTCCAGTACACGCGTGCGATCGAGCTGCTCCGGGGCGCCGGCGTAGTCGTGCGCCAGCGGAACGTAAGCGGCATATCCCGGCTCGATGCAGAACGAAACCCCGACGATCTCGGTGTTCATGTAATCGAGGCTGGTGGTCTCGGTGTCGAACGCAAACAGCTGCGCCGCGGCCAGCGCCTCGCACCAGCGCGTCAGGGTGTCGTAGTCGCTGATGGTCTGGTACTGGCGCGGAATGGCTGCGAGCTCGGCGGCGCGCGGATCGGCCGGCGTCACGATCAGAACTTCCGCCGCCACGGCCACCCCTTCCCCAACCGCAGTGCCCGCGGCCACCGTGACTGTTCCGGGCGGCGCATTCGCAGCCTCGGCGCCCGCGACGGCTTCCAGCTGCTGCAGCAGCGTGCGCAGTTCCAGCGCGCCGTAGATGGCACGCAATCTCGCAGGATCGGCCTGGCGGCGCGTGAGCCCGGTCGCATCCAGCTCGAGCGTAAGGTCGGTGCGAATGGTGGCGAGCTGGCGCGAGAGCTCGAGCGTGGTCAGGCCGGCGCGCAGATTCTCACCCACCTTGCCGGGGATCTCGCTGACGTGCGCCAGCAGGCCGTCGAGTGTGCCGTAGGCATTGAGCCACTTGGCGGCAGTCTTCGGCCCGACCTTGTCGATGCCCGGGATGTTGTCGGAGCTGTCGCCCACCAGCGCCAGGTAGTCGATGATCTGCTCGGGAAAGACGTCGAACTTGGCCTTGACGCCGGCGCGATCGAGCACCGAATTGCTCATGGTGTTGATCAGCGTGATGTGCTCGTTGACCAGCTGCGCCATGTCCTTGTCGCCGGTGGAGATCAAAACGCTCTCGCCGCGCGCGGCGGCGCGGCAGGCCAGGGTGCCGATCACATCGTCGGCCTCGACGCCGGCGATGCGCAGCACCGGCAGGCCCAGAGCCTCGACCGCCGCCAGCAGCGGCTCGGTCTGCGAGCGCAGATCATCGGGCATGGGCGGACGGTGCGCCTTGTACTCGGCGAACAGATCATCGCGGAAGGTCTTGCCCGGAGCATCGAACACCACGCCGATGTGCGGCGGCGCGAAGTCGCGCACGAACTTCGACAGCATGTTCAACACGCCGTAGATGGCGCCGGTGGGCACGCCCTTGGAATTGGTCAGCGGCGGCAGCGCGTAGAAGGCCCGGTACAGATAGGACGAGCCATCGATCAGCACTAGATCCGGACGTTCGGGTAACGGCATGGGGCGCGCGAGGCGCTAGGACTGCGCGGCTGGCGGCGCCTGCGGGCCTGCGCCGGGCGCCGGCCCGGGCGTGTCGGGTGTGGGATTGCCGGGGTCCGCCGGAACCTTGGTTTTCTTCTGATGCGGCAGGTACAGCGCGCCTTTCTGGCCGCAGCCGGCCAGCGTGCCGGTCACCGCGATCGCCAGCAACGCGGCCGCGAGCGCGCCCAGTGCCACGCTTCTCATGTCACTTCTCTCATGCGGGCGGCAGCGGCATGGGCCGGCCTTCGCGCAGCGCCAGCCAGCCGCGCGCGACGCGATAGATAATCCACAGTCCCACCAATGCATAGCCGGCCATGGCAATTAGAAAGCCAATTAGCACGATATATAGCGGAATCAGCACGATGGAAATGAGGAAGATCCACACCCAGGAATACCAGAAGGTGCGGATCTGCCAGCGAAAATGACTTTCGAGCCAGCTGCCGCGTGTCTCCGAGCGGCGCGCATAGTTCATGATCACGGCGATGATGGAGGGCAGGCCGAAGGCAAAGCGCATGGCCACGTTGTGCGCGGTGCTCAGCCCGATCAGCACCGACAGCGCATGCAGGCCGTAGATCCAATGCGTGTACTCGACCAGTCCGCGATTGACGCTGGCGGCAGCGGCAGCGGCAGCGGTCGGTTCCGGCTCCATGCTTCAGTCCTTGCGCTTATAGCGCATTGCCACTCGCCCGTAGGCCTCGCGAAACGGTATACCGTCGGCGATCACCATCGCATACGCCTCGCTGGCTGCATGAATGGCCGGATCCAGGCGGATGCGTTCGGGACGGAATTTTAGCGCATCGAGCGCCGCGGCCACGATATCAAGCGTCTGCAGCCCCAGATCGATGCTGCGAAACAACGGGAACTTCAGCAGTTGCAGGTCGCGCTGATAGCCCGAAGGCAGCTTGGCGCAGATCGCGAGCGCCTCGGTCAGGGCGGCCAGTGCCGTGGCGCTGCGCGCGCGCACCAGTTCGAACACGTCCGGGTTACGCTTCTGCGGCATGATCGATGAACCGGTGGTGAAGCCTTCCGGCAGTTCGATGAAGGCGAATTCCTGGGTGTAGAACAGCAGCAGGTCGGCTGCCATGCGGCCCATGTCGCCCATCAGCAGCGTCAGCTCGAACAGCAGCTGCGCCTCGGCCTTGCCGCGCGAGAGCTGCACCGCGGTGACCGGCTCGTGCGTGTGCGCAAAGCCCAGCGCGCTGGTGGTGGCCGCGCGGTCGAGCGGCAGCCCGGGCGT
>Ga0209483_1001300_pt1 | contig 19107 bp, 18 predicted proteins | sample NGEPerA_FD_184508 | JGI IMG/M metagenome (GOLD analysis project Ga0209483, IMG submission 184508) | Arctic peat soil microbial communities from the Barrow Environmental Observatory site, Barrow, Alaska, USA - NGEE PermafrostL2-A... | ecosystem: Environmental > Terrestrial > Soil > Wetlands >... | reverse complement strand
CCCTAGCCTACAGTCTCAATGTTCCGATCATAGCCGAAACCGGCGATGATTGGCTGCAAAAAGGCAGCCAAGCGATTAGTCAAGGCAAAAACCAGCAAATCGCTTTGCCCGAGTACGGCTCTCCGCCGCACATTACATTACCGAATTAGTTCGTGTTTTCCATGCGTAACTGAGGGTTTAGCTTGTTGACAAGCCCAAGTAATTGGGTATCATAAAAGTAGAAAGCTAATATTAACAACAAAAATAGAGTGGAATAAAATGAAAATAAAGAGATTTTTACAGGCTTGTCTCGTTGCCGCATTGGGATTGGGCCTACCATTAGCAATAAACTCATCTGTCGCTTTCGCATCCGGTAATAACTGTCTATGGAATGGCAGTAGTTCAGCTAACTTTAGTACTGCTGCCAACTGGACCAACTGTGGCGGTACCACACCGGGTGATGGAGATAACCTCATATTCGATAACACCTCCATACCAGGCTCCGGAGCAGTTTTAAATGATGACTTGACCACCAGCCCCAGCCCAACCTTTGCTACCATCACCTTCCAGGGCTCTGGCGGTACCGGTTATACCCTTGACATTACTTCAGGAGGAACACTATTACTAACAGGTGGCATTACTGATACGACCTCCCAGTACATTGGCGGCGCTATCATCGATGCACCGATTCAATTAGTTGCGTCTAATGTAGCCTTTTCTGTGGCCAATCACCTTACCCTAACGCCCGGTGGTAGTGACACATTTTCAACTAACTTCCAAACAGCCACTTTTAGCGGAGGCGGCACCATAAGCAGTGCTCTTCAATTCTCGGGGGGAGGTGTACTTAATTTTAATATGGGTTCAGGAACATTCAACTTGGTCGCTGCTAGCCCAAGCTATACTGGTCCAGTGAATGTTAACAGTGGACAACTGTCGCTTTCTTCAAGTAGTTCTCCCTATCCGGATATGTTAAGCGGAGCAAGCTTAGTGACAGTGGCAAGTGGAGCAACTCTATCTTTTGACGATTCCTCTGCTTCAGCAGGAACGATTGCTGAACCGTTCAATATAGCTGGAGATGGCAGTAGTAGTTGCACTGTTAACTCAGTAGCATGCGGAGCTCTCTTTAATGACGTTGATACGGGTAGCGGTAACAGTAATCTTACTTTTGCAGGAGCTATAACCTTAGCCAATAACACTGAAGTTGCCAGCGCAAGTAGTACGGATAACATAGTACTATCCTCTTCATCTTCACTATCTGGAAATTTCACCATTGAAAGCATGTTAGGAGGTCTAATTATTGATTCATCATCAAATACCTCAAAATCAGTCAACGGCACATATGTGGCAGGCTCAACTACACCCGTTGGTAGCGGCGCTGTAGGTGCTACTGCAGGAGCACCTAAAACACCGGATACTGGTCTAGCGCTTCTTACGACACATCCTTTGGAAACACTAGCTATTTCGACGGTGGCTGCTTTCACAATCCTGGTAGTAGCTCATCGCCTGAAGACCGTCAAGTATTAAGCTAGTACCAAAAAACAAAGAGGAGAAGCTGCATGCCTGATCGGGCTCATATCGGTCTAGATAACCCGGCTTTCCACGGTCGATTGCGCCACCCCGTTCCACGGGTCCAGACCCGACCTGCTATCATCTATAAGCAAGCCCGCCCCTCAGCCCGTTATGTCAACGATGTAATTGCGGCCCCACGTCCAAGCGCAACCCGCCCTGAGCCAAAAACCAGGAAGACTATAGACGACAGGTCACAATTTAGGCATTTCGTAGAATCTAGCCTGCGACAAGATCCACCCGCACAAGAAAAGACCGTCCCTACGGCCACCGAACTGCAGCAGTTCACTAGGCCGGCCGCTCCTAAGCAACAGCGGTCGCATGTTTTGAGACGCCAATTGGTCCAAGCCCCGACCGCAGGCGCCACCGGCTTACTCCGACAACTCAAGGGTTATTCCAGACTTCAAATGGCTTTAGTAGGTATGGCTTGCTTCGTCTTTGTACTAGGGCTGACTGTCGGCATCCAGGGCTTGCAGGCTAACCATGCCGCCGCCGCCCAGATCTCGGTGCTGAGCCAAAAGCCAAAACCGGCAACGACTACCGGCCAGGCCTCCAGTGGCGCTACCGCTCCCAGCACGACGAAACCGGCCGGCTCTTCCTTAAGCCAATACGTGGTGGCTCCCGACCTACCGCGTTATCTGAAGATTCCAAAGCTTGGGGTTTATTCCCGGGTGCTGCAGGTAGGCGTTACCAAAACCGGGGCGCTCGGTACGCCTAATAACGTCTACGACACTGCCTGGTACACCGGTAGCGCCAAGCCCGGCCAGCCCGGCGCCGCCCTGATAGACGGCCATGTTTCCAGCTGGACATCTCACGGTGTCTTTTATGGCATTAAGACGCTGGTGGCCGGCGATACTATTCAAATCGTCCGCGGCGATGGCGCCATCCTTAATTACCAGGTTGTAAAAACCCAGGTCTATAGTGCCGACAACGTCGACATGCAAGCGGCCATGACGCCGATTACCGCGGGCAAAGCTGGCCTGAACCTCATTACCTGTACCGGCCAGGTCCAGAAGGGCACCAGTGAATTCAACCAACGCGTCATAGTATTTGCCGAGCAAGTTTGACCAGGCCGGGTCTTCTGTCGTATATTTAATGCAGGAATTGCCACGTTTGAGAGCGGAGCATATCCTCACAACCTAAACCTAAATTATTCGACTTTCAGATCAGTTTTTCAGACTAGAGAGGTGATAGCGATCGTCTGATCATAGACTTTTCTGCAGATAGAAAGGACACAGTATGTTAGCAGTAGTGCTCGCTATAGTAGGGCTGTTTGCTGGCTTTGGCGCCAACGCGGCCGTCAACAAACAACGCATGGGCTCCGCCGAGGAGCGTACCAAAAAAGACATGGAAAAGGCCAAGCGTGAAGCCGCCAAGCTCATAGACCAAGCCAAGGAAGAGGCCAAAAAAGAAATCGAAGAAACCCGCAAGGAAGAACATTCCCGCCGGCGAGAACTGAAAGACCTGGAGGGCCGCCTGGTCACCCGCGAGGAAAACCTCGATAAGAAACTTGATGAACTCGACAAGCGCAGCGAAAACCTGCGCAAAAACGAAGACGAGGTCGAGCAGCTCAAGAACGAGATCCGCGACATTCGCTCCAAGCAGCAGGATAAGCTGGAGAAAATCGCTAAACTCAGCAAGGCCGATGCCGCCGACAAGCTGATGCAAATGACCGAACGCGACATCAAGAACGACTTGCTTGGTCTGATTAATAAGCTTCAGAACGAAGCCCGTGATAACGCCGAAGAGAAGGCCGCCCTGATAATCACTACTGCCATGGAACGCATGGCCAGCGAGGTCACGGCGGAACGGACTATCACCAGCGTCAAACTGGAAGACGAAGAGATGAAAGGCCGCATAATCGGCAAAGAAGGCCGCAACATCCAGGCCTTGCAGCGCGCCACGGGCGTCGACATTATGGTCGACGACACGCCGGGCTACGTCGTATTAAGCAGCTTCGACCCGGTTCGCCGCGAAGTCGCCCGCCAGACTATGGAAATGCTGATGAAAGACGGCCGCATCCACCCCGGCCGTATCGAGGAAGTAGTCGCCAAAGCCCAGAAGAACGTCGAAAAAGACGTCATGCGCGCCGGTGAAGACGCCGCCCGCGAAGTCGGCATCGTAGGCATCCCTAAGGAAATCCTGCAACTGCTCGGCGAACTCAAGTACCGTACCAGCTACGGCCAGAACGTCCTCAAGCACTCCACCGAAATGGCCCACATGGCAGCCGTCATCGCCGAAGAAGTTGGTGCCGACGTCAAGACTGCCAAGTACGCCGCATTGGTCCATGACCTCGGCAAAGCCTTGACCCATAAGATGGAAGGCAAGCACCACCACATTTCCGGCGAAATCCTACGCAAGTACGGCGCGCCCGAAGAAGTCGCCCTGGCTGCCGAACAGCACCACGACGACGTCGAAGCCACGACCGTCGAAGCGCTCATCATCCGCACCGTCGACGCAGTCAGCGCCGCCCGGCCGGGCGCCCGCAACATCAGTGCCGAGAACTTTGGTGACAGGATGCGCGACCTGGAGAATGTCGCCAACGGCTTCCCCGGCATCGAGAAATCCTACGCTATCAGCGCCGGCCGCGAAGTCCGGGTTTTTGTCAGGCCGCAATCGGTTGATGACCTCAGCGCCATCAAGCTGGCCCGTGACATCGCTACCAAGATCGAGTCGACCATGCAGTACCCAGGTACTATCAAGGTCAACGTGATCCGCGAAACCCGCGCCGTCGAATTCGCCAAGTAGTACAATTAGTTCAGTATGAAAACGGTTTTGATAATCCATGGATTCGGCGGCCACGCCGGTATTCATTGGCAACAATGGCTAAGTAATCAGCTGGAGGCGCAAGGCCACAAAGTCTTGATGCCTGACATGCCCGAGCCGGACCATCCCGACCGCAAAGTCTGGTTGGAAGCAACCCGCCAGACCCTTGCTGGGGTTAACCTAGGCCAACTGACCATAGTCGGCCACTCGCTCGGAGTCGTTACGGCTCTCGACTTCATCGAACAGGCTGACAGCCAAGTCAACAGGCTGCTGTCGGTTGCCGGCTTCGCTAAAGATTATGGGTCCGAGGAAATCGGCTATTTCCTGAGCGAGAGGATTATCGACTTCGAAAGCGTGAAAGATAAACTGCGCTGGGCGGCTGTTATCTACGGCGACAATGATCCGCGCGTGCCGCAAGCCGCGCTCAAGTACCTGGCTGACTCGCTGGGGGTGCAGCCGGTCATAGTGCCGAACGGTGGCCACCTGAATTCCGAAGCCGGCTTCACCGAATTCCCGCGACTGGTAGAGCTGCTGCGATGATCATCTTATACGTCGGTGACATCATGGGCGAGACCGGCCTGATAACGATCGAGCAAATCTTGCCCCAATTGCGCGTTGAGAAAAAAATCGACCTGGTCATCGCCCAGTCCGAAAACGTCAGCGATGGTAAGGGGATCAACCCGGCGGATTTCAAACGGCTACAAAAAGCCGGCGTGGATTTCTGCACCGGCGGCAACTGGAGTTTGCACGACAGGGACATCATCCCGGCCATGAGCGACCCGGCTCAACCCATCATCCGGCCGGCTAATTATCCCGAAGGCACGCCGGGCCTGGGCTGGAAATATATTAACGACGTATTAGTCATAAGTCTGCTAGGGCAGATCGTGGGCAAAGACGCCGACAAGCCCGTAAATAACCCACTTTTAGTCATTGACAGGATATTGCAAGCTCAAAAAACTACCCACAAAGTCGCTACGGTCGTGAATTTCCACGGCGATTATTCCAGCGAAAAAGTCGTTATCGGCCACTATCTCGACGGCCGCGTCACGGCTGTCGTCGGCGACCATTGGCATGTGCCGACCGCCGACGCGCGTGTCCTACCCGGCGGCACGGCCCACATCACCGACGTCGGCATGTGCGGCGCCCTCGATGCTTCCCTCGGCGTTAAATTTTCCAGCGTCATCCCGCGTTGGCATGACGAACGGCCAAGCCGCAACGTTCTCGAAACCGAAGGCCCCAGACAATTCAACGCCGTCCTGGTCGAGTCCAATGACGACGGTTTAGCAAACTCCATCGAACAGATTCAGCGAACAATCGCATAACATTAAAAATCCATAGCGTGGTAATCAAGCCGGCTTTACGCTATAATCAACCTCTGTTACACCGTCGGGGTGTGGCGCAGTTGGCTAGCGCGCCGCGTTTGGGACGCGGAGGTCGGAGGTTCGAGTCCTCTCACCCCGACCACGAGATATATGAAAACAGGGCGCCTAGCCCAATCCTGATATCTAAACAGCCCGGCTGGTAATGTCAGCCGGTTTTCTCTATAATCAACCTCTGTAATTACGGGGTGTAGCGCAGCTTGGTAGCGCGCCGCGTTCGGGACGCGGAGGTCGTGGGTTCAAATCCCGCCACCCCGACCAGTTTTTGCTGTACAATCGAAGGATGCTGTTTCTAATCCTGACCATGCTGGCGGTTTTCGTCATACTTGTTTGCAATGAACTATGGTGGCGGGCACGGGTCGTTCATAGCGAGTTCAGCCGTAAATTCGTGCACATTACGGTTGGCAGTTTCGTGGCGGCCTGGCCGTTCTTCCTGTCCTGGCACCAGATAGAAGGCTTGAGCATAGCTTTCTTTGCGGTGGTGACGGCGTCGAAATACCTGCGTGTCTTCCAGGCTATTCATAGCGTGCAGCGGCCGACGTGGGGTGAGTTATTTTTCGCGGTGTCGGTCGGGCTGGTCGCCGTGGTTACGCATGATAAGTGGATTTACGCCGCCGCGCTTTTACAAATGGCACTGGCAGATGGTCTGGCGGCGATAATAGGCGTCCACTATGGCAACCGGCTTAAGTATCTGGTTTTTGGCCACGCTAAGAGCGTTACGGGCACTGTAAGCTTCTTCGTCGTGTCAGTGGCTATCCTGTTGGCTTATGAACATTGGAGCGGCGTGGCCCTGGGCCTCGGTTACGTCGCGTTAGTCAGCGCGCTGGCTACGATTCTTGAAAACGTGGCGATCATGGGTCTCGATAACTTGCTGGTACCGATGCTCGTGGCTTTGCTGCTGGTTAATCGTTGACAGTAATCAAGTGGGCGCGCAGGGCGTTGAAGATTACGACCACGTCGACGACTTCCTGAATGATAGCACCGGCGAGCGGCGGAAACTTGCCGGTGGCGAAGACCAGCATCAACAGCACGCTCAGGCCGATCCCGACCAGAATACTCTGCCGGGCGATCTGGAACGTCCGCCTGGCGATTATGAACGCCGTAGCGACGCGGCTGACGTCATCAAGCATGATTACCATGTCGGCCGACTCGCTGGCGGCCGTCGAGCCACGGGCGCCCAGAGCGATGCCGACATCGGCGGCTGTCAGCACTGGCGCGTCATTAACGCCGTCACCGACGAAGACCAGCGGCCGGTCTTTGACTTTTTCCAGGACATGAAGCTTGTTAGCCGGCAGGGTTTCGGCGTGGATATGCGTGATCCCCAACTGCTTGGCGATCAACTGGGCGGTGGCCTGGTTGTCACCGGTGACCATAATAATATCTTTTAGGCCCAGTATTCTCAGGGCTTCGATCGTGGCCTTGCTTTCCGGCCGCAACTCGTCGCGCAGCGTAATTATGCCGACCAGAACATTGTCTACTGCCAGGTAAGCGGCAGTTTGCTTGATGCTGCCAGGCTTGAACCTTTTGGGTAACTGTACGCCATGCTCTTCGAGCAGGCTGAAGCGGCCGGCCAGCACTATCTGGCCTTTGACGGTAGCCTGAAGGCCGCGGCCGGCGATTTCCTGGACATGCTTGGCCTTGGCGAGCTTCAGCTTCTTGGCCTGGGCGTCGGCGACGATGGCGCGGGCCAATATGTGGTTGGAGTTCTGCTCCAGGCTGGCGGCTAAAGCCAGTACTTCGTCTTTCGTGTAAGAACCGAAAGCTGTCACTTCGGCGACCTGCAGTACGCCGCCGGTTAGCGTACCCGTCTTGTCGAAAGCAATGGTTTTGGCCTCGGCCAGACGCTCCAGGGCCGAGCCGGTCTTGACGATGATACCGTAGCGGCTGGCGCGGGCCATGCCGCTAATCAAAGCGATAGGCGCCGCCAGCAGCAGCGGGCAGGGCGTGGCGACGATAATGACTTCCAGGAAACGGACGGCTTGGCCGCTTAAAACCCAGACGGCGCTGGCGATAGCGTAAGCCAGGACGGTGAAGGGCAGGCTGTAGCGGTCGGCCAACCGGACGAACGGTGCCTGGCTGGCGGCCGCGTTGCGCACCAGCTTTACTATCTGTTGGTACTGGCTGTCTTCGGCGCTGGCTGTTGCCTTGGCCGTCACCGCGCCGTCAAGATTGATCGAGCCGCTCAATAGCTGGCTGCCGACTTGTTTGGTTTGCGGCAGGCTTTCGCCGGTTAGGGAAGCCTCATCAAAGCTGGCCGTGCCTTCTATGATGACGGCGTCAGTTGGTACCAGCTCGCCGGCCTTGATCAGCAGTTTGTCCCCGACATGTAATTGACTGACCGCTACGCTCAGGGTTTTGCCTTTGCGGATGACATGGGCTGTCTCAGGGGCATGTTTGAGCAGTGAATCGAGTTCCGTCCTGGCCCGATGTTCGGCGAAATCTTCAAGGCCTTCGCCGCCAGTCAACATCAGCACCACGACCATGGCGGCCCAGTATTGACCCAGAATAACAGATGTAATGATAGCCGTGGCTGCCAGCATGTCAATGCCATAACGGCCGGAACGCACGTCCTGCCACATATCCCAGCCCAACGGCAAAACCTCAATAATCGCCACGCTGCCTAACAGCCAATGAACGGCTGTGCGTTGGCCGCTCAACTCCAATATAATCCCAGCAATAATCGTTACGAACGCTAGGCTGAATAACCTGTAATCAATCAATAATCTAACAAAACGCTTCATTAAAGCTCCGCTCGTGAATTAGTTAATACTAAGTATATCAACTTATAATTATGAATATGGAAGATCAGTCCCCGATTCAACTAGCCGTCAAGGCGACCCTGCATTGCCTGAGCGGCTGCGCCATCGGCGAAATAACCGGTACCGTCATCGGCTCGGGCTTAAACTGGAGCAACTGGGCCACCGAAGCGCTGACCATACCACTGGCTTTCCTTTTCGGCTACTCGTTAACCGTCCGGACGTTGCGCCGGCACAAGGTTGATCTTGGAAGAGCGGTCCGTTTGGCATTGGCCGCCGATAGCCTGTCCATTATAACCATGGAAATAGTAGACACGCTGATCATCTTGCTTATACCGGGCGCCCTGGCCGCCGGCCCGACCACGGCACTGTTCTGGTCCAGTCTTGCGGCGTCGCTGATCGTAGCTTTTGTCTGCGCCGTACCGGTTAATCGTTACCTTATCGCCAGGGGTAAGGGCCATGCCGTGGTGCATGACCAGCATTGACTTTTGACAGCTCCGGGACGATACTATATTATGTATAGTAATAGAGTTAAATGGGGATATTTCATGAAAGCAGCCCAGATCAGCAGTTACGGCGGGCCAGATGCCATAACCATAAACAATGACGCTGCCAAGCCCGAAGCCGGGGAAGGCCAGGTGTTGGTCGAAGTTCATGCCGCGGCTATCAACCCATTTGACGTAAAAGTCAGCGAAGGCGCCGTCCGACAAATGGCCGAACTCGATTTCCCGGCTACGTTAGGCGGGGATGTCGCCGGAGTCATAGCTTCTGTTGGCAATGGCGTCACCGGTTTCGAGGTCGGCCAAGAGGTATATGGCCAGGCCAGCCCTCTCGGCGGCGATGGTTCGTTCGCTGAGTTTACCCCCGTAAGTACTGAACGGTTGGCGGCCAAGCCGACCAGTCTGGACTTCGCTTCATCTGCTGCCTTACCGCTAGTTAGCGCCAGCGCCTACCAGGCCTTGGTTGACCACATCGGTCTGAAAGCCGGTCAGAAAATCCTGATTCATGGCGGTGCCGGCGGCATCGGTTCGGTAGCCATCCAGCTGGCCAAACACCTCGGTGCTTATGTCGCGACCACTGTCAGCGCGACCGAAGCCGAATTCGTCAAAAGCCTGGGTGCCGATGAAGTCATCGACTACCAACAGCAAGACTTTACCCAAATACTCAAGGATTATGACGCCGTTTTTGATACTGTCGGCGGCGAAACTAACAGCAAATCATACACTATTCTTAAACCTGGCGGCGCCTTGGTATCAATGGTCGCTCAGCCCGATGAAACGCTAGTCAAACAATACGATATCCGCTACACCGCGCAATTCAGCCATGTTACGACCGAACGCCTGGCCAAAATCGCCGAACTGGCCGACAACGGCACGCTCAAAATCAACATCGACAAAAGCTTCCCGCTGGACCAAACCGCCGAAGCCATGCAATACCAGTCAACAGCTCATCCCCGCGGCAAAGTCGTAATCACGGTCAAGTAACAATCAATTACCGATCTTAGCGGCTGGCTGCGCTAAACCGTTATAATTGGTAGCCTATGGATGCCCACAAGAAGCGACTGCTTGGTATACAGGCCCAGGTTAAAAATCGTCATCCCAGGCAGTTTATTAAGATTTATCATGGTTCCAGCAACTCTACGCGCTTGCCTGATTTTGAGGGCCGCCACGTAGTTGATACCAGCGCGCTGAAACATGTCATAGAGATTAATACCAAGCAAAATTACGCTATTGTTGAGCCAAGCGTGCAGCTTGACGAACTCGTGGAAGCCACGCTTAAGCATGGCCTCTTACCGCCCGTGGTAATGGAATTTCCCGGTATTAGCGTGGGCGGTGGCATACAAGGTGGTGCCGCCGAAAGCAGCTCTTTTAAGTACGGCGGTTTTCACCACACGGCCTTGGAGTACGAAGTAGTGCTCGGCAATGGGGAGGTGCTGCACGCCTCGCGTTCCAAGCATGCCGACTTGTTTTGGGGAACCGCCTGTTCCTACGGCTCCGTCGGCATTCTCGCATCTGTCAAACTGCAGCTTATACCTGCCAAGCCATACGTAAGGCTACGATACCAACAAACAGATAGCCCGCAACACATGGTGGAAATAATCGATGGGCTTATGGAAAACTCCCAAGGCCTTGATTTCGTAGATGGAATTATCTTTTCGCCGACTAGCGCCGTAGTTATGAGCGGCAAGTTTACTAATAAGCCGTTTGAGCCGCTAACCACAACCAGGCGTCCGGGTGATGAGTGGTTTTACCTACACGTGAAGGGGGTGCTCAAGAATTATCGGACCAAAAACTACGAGGAATGCATACCCATCAGGGATTACCTGTTCCGTTATGACCGGGGAGGGTTTTGGGTCGGGGCGCTTGTTTATGACTACTTAAAGCTGCCGTTCACGAAATTTACCAGACGGCTCATGGATCAGGCCATGCATACACGTTTCTTATATAGGGGTGTTCACAAGACCGCTGTTTCACAACGGGTTTTCGCGCAAGATATATTCATGCCAAAAGAAAAAGTTGCGCCTTTCCTGGAGTATGTACGTACTAACCTGGATATTTGGCCCTTGTGGCTGCTGCCTATAAAATCACATAATGAATCTAAGGATATTTTCGGCCTACCGCTCACGAAATCTAAATATTTAATGAACGTTGGCGTATGGGGTAAAACCAAGGCCCGGAACTTCGAGCAATTTAAGCGGCTTAATCGGGCGGTCGAAGAAGAAATTATTAGGCTGGGCGCTCATAAGACCCTGTACGCGCATTCATATTTTCCCAAGCGTCAATTCTGGCAAATATATGACCGTCCGCGATACGACCGGCTACGAAAAAAATATCATGCTGAGGGCGTCTTCGAAGATATATATGATAAAGTTACGGTGACGAGCGAGTACAAAGCCCCTTTTATCAAGGCGTTACTGAATCACTTCAAGAAAAAGTTGACTAGCCGTAAGCCGATACGGTAGATAATAAATGGGGCGAGTGATGGGGCTTGAACCCACGGCCTTCGGGACCACAACCCGACGCTCTAACCGACTGAGCTACACCCGCCATGATCGTTCCCGATGCCGGAAACAGAGGTGATTATAGCTTAAAAAGCGGTTTCCTACAACCGGCTTAGCTTCATCGGAGGCCTTTTTATAAGACGGTTTTCCAATAGTACCAGAAGTGGGTCAGCAATAACGTGAATATGAAAAGGTACCATACCAGCAGGGCGTCGCCGTGATGACGCCGCAGGAATGATTTAATCCTGGCAGGTATAAACCCCAGCTTCAAGTTGCCTTCGTCCAGGTTATACAACGTCGTGTACCAGAGCACCGGCGGCACTATCATCCAGACCACGAAACAGTAGGGGCAAATAGCATCGATTCGATAAACTCCCTCGAAAAATAGGTAGACGAAGAAGCAAAAACCAGCCAATGCCGCAACGTTAATGGTCCGCCATAACCACCTGCGAAACGTTGCCCCGGCTATAAGCGCCAGTCCTAGCGTAGCCAAAGCGCTAAAACCCATCAACCCAAAAATCGTATTAGGCACGCCGAGCACACTGGCCTGCTCGGTCTTCATGACCGAACCGCAGCTTAATATAGGACTTATGTTGCAGGAGGGCCGGTAAGCGGGGTTCTTGAGGACTTGAATCTTATCGTAGGTTAACGCGAAAGAGGCTACACAGCCGATAATACCGGCCACCAAGAAGATATATGGCAGGACTTGCTTGAGGGTCGGTTTCTTCTTGGGCAGAAGCTTTCGCATGCCCTCATTCTCTCATGGTCCCTACGGGTTCGCTACTATTGCCCACCAGGGCAGGCGCTTGACGATGTAATTATCAAGCGACCAGGTGCTCCTGACAGATAACCTATCGAGGCCGTACAGAGATAGGAAGACTACAGCATAGATTATTCCAGTACCGATGTCGGTCGAAGAGGCACTGTAGGGGCCGCCAAAACCTTCGGGTATGGCCCAGATGAGCAGGCTGAAAACAGTTGCCGATAAATACGTAGCCCGGCGGGCTATGCCAAAAACCAGGCTAATCGCGATCAAAGTCTCAACGATAGTTATCAATACGGCAAAAACGTGAGGACTATGGGATAAAAACTGGGCCCAAAAGTTAAACCAGCCGTGCAGCCAGGCCGGTTGGCCGTCGGCCGCGGCTTTGATCTGGTCGAGGAAACCGTTGGCGAAGGCTGGCTGGTATTTAAAAGCCGCGTTGACCGCCCACATCAGGCCAAAAATAATGCGCAAGGTAGCGACATGTTTTGATAAATGTGGCAGGGAATTCTTAGCTGTCATCTTATCGCTAAGCATAACTGCCGACTACTAAATAATCAATGATGCTTATGCTTTTTGGAAATGGTACCCCGGGCAGGATTCGAACCTGCGACCTTAGGCTTAGAAGTCCTCTGCTCTATCCAGCTGAGCTACCGGGGCGCTAGGGGCGCGTAACCTAGTGTATACTATAGCCGTACCCCAAAAAATAAAAAACGCAAATGTTACTTTTCGTCTTATTGCTAATCTTCATAGGTGTTGCCGTGGGCCTGGCTTGGTTCCTGATATCGCACGACCGCGGCGCCAAGGAGCCGATAGCTATGCTTTGGCTAGCGCTCGGTTTGGGTTTCCTAGGCGCGGTCGTGGCCAGCTTCGTCGAGGGCTGGTTGATACCGGCCAGCCATTTGTTACCTGGAACGCCTTATGGTACCTTGCTAGTTACTTCGCTGAGCATCGGCGTAATTGAAGAGGGCTGCAAATTCCTGCCCCTGGCTTTCTTGATTTACAAAAAGCCCTACTTCAATGAACATACCGACGGGGTCATTTATTTCGCGCTGGCCGGCATCGGCTTCGGATTGCCGGAGAATATTCTCTATACCCTGCAATTCGGTACTAAAACCGGGGCCGTGCGACTAGTGATGACGCCTTTCTTCCATGCCGCCACGACCGGGCTGGTCGGCTACTACCTGGTTAAACGTAAGCTGGCAGGGCAATCTCCTCTTGGGATCTGGCTGCCGCTAGCCGGACTCATGGCGCTGCACGGATTATATGATTTCGGTCTGTCGTCAGGCTCAATGCTGTATGCTACCGGCTCGCTGATGATTACTCTGGGTACGGCCGGCGGCCTGTTCATAGCCTTTTTGCGTGCCCAGGAGCATGACCAGGACCTAGGGTTGAGCGTTGTCGGGCATAATTCCTTTTGCCGTTCCTGCGGCTATGCCAACCCCCACCACCACCTCTATTGCGCCCGCTGCGGTAAAAATGCTTAAATAGGCCTGAAACTCCAAACAAAAACCAAACCGATGACTTGCCCAAACTGCCAACAAGCAACCGAGGACTCCGCCGCCTTTTGCGGTAATTGCGGGCAGGCGCTATCGCCGATAGCCCAGGTAATGAACAACCAGCAGTCGGCGCCGGATAATACCCAACCTCTGTCTGGATCACTCGCGCCGGCCGGTGTCGCGGCCAGTGTTCCCAATTATGCCTTGGCCAAACCCGGCCAGCACACCGGTGAAACCAAAGCCTTGCTGGCCTTGATTTTCGGCATTGCCGGTATTGCCGGAGCGCTATTTATAGCGTTAATCGGCCTGGTCCTGGGTGTTGCCGGTCTTATTATGGGCACTATGTCCCGCGTTGGGCCGAGGCGCGGTCTTAGCACGGCCGGCCTGGTTTTCTCCAGCCTGGCGATCCTGGCCAGCCTGGGTGTCTGGACTTACGCTGTCAGGCACAACCCGCAGTTCGCCCAAAACTCCACTTCCGCCGCCCCGGGCGCCGTCGCTCCCGCCGTGGCCGCCTCCGACGTTTCAACCCCCTGCTACTCAGCCGGTTTCGTTAATCAGCTCAATGTCAGTAACGGCGCTGACAGCTGCGACATGAACGCTTTCAACGGCTCCAACCTGAACAGCTCGACCGAGGCCTACAAAGTCTATGCCTACACCGCGAAAACCATTAATGCCAAGGATTACGCCAGCATCTTCAAGCCGGCACTTGAGAAAGACGTCGCGACCAACCTGCCCGGTTTTTCCGTCGATACCGAAACTTCAGGAAGTTTTGCCGGCAGCCCGGCCTATATCGTCAACTCTTCTGATAAAGCCCAAGGGGTCGCCGTCGTCGAAGCCGCGGTGCTGCACAGTGCCGGTCCGGGTGAAAACGTCTTCGTCATGGCTCATGTCGTTAACGGCCAGTCCGCGGATCTAACTACCCTGGAAGCACAGTGGCAATGGAAGTAACCTCGTCCAGACGGCAGGTTAAACGACTGCACCGACATGCCGCACCGGTCTTTATGGTAGCCGCGGCCCTCCTAGCCCTGCCGGCCATCATATTAAACGGTTATAACGGCACGGGCCCGAACTCCGCGAGTATCCTCTCCAAGGGCCTGGTCACCCAAGTCCTGCACGTTAGGCCAACCCCCAACGGCTTGGCCAAAATAACTTTCGGTCCGGCGCCATCAGGACCAAACGCCAACCCGGCTCTTCAGGCCGGTCTGGCCCAAGCCGGCGCCACCGTCCAGTTATCTCTCAGCCTGCAAGCCCTGCCGGACAATCAATAAACAGTTTCATTGGTGCGGGTGGGGAGAGTCGAACTCCCGTCACTAGTTTGGAAAACTAGGATAATAACCGCTATACGACACCCGCTCGAACCGCCGGTAATCCAACACCGGCCTCAGCTCCAACAGAGGTGATTATAGCACAAATCGTTAAATTTATTGCGAAGCCAGCGTGCTAAGCGCGGCATTTGTCGGCAAGACGTTTACGCCGGTTGACTTCAGGTAAGACATCTCCGTCTTAAAGTGGGCCGGGGTCGTCGCGTAACCCGAACCGTCACCGCCTGGAGGGGAGGTGCCAATCGAATGATAGACAAGCACCAGCCATTCGTCCTGTTGCTGGGCTTGGGTGATCCAGGCCTGAACCTGTGCCGGCGTAGTAGTGGAGGTCACCAGAATGGCATGAATTTGTCGTGGATTGAAGTTGGCCTTGGTGTTAAACTGGCCGTCCGTAGTCCGATGCGACTGGTAATACTGCATAACAGTATCCAGGGCGGTCGATGTATAAGAACCGTATGGGCTGGCAAAGTCCGTAAGGAGGTAATTTGCCCCCAAAATAGCTTGCAGACCGGTATTATTCTGTGTGATCTGCTGAGTCAGCTGAGAGGACGTCAAGCTAACCATGTCCAGATGCTGGTAAAGGTGAGAACCTATCTCCTGGCCGTCGCTGGCCAGTGTTTTGACGTTGGCTTTGGTCATATAACCTTTGGTGCCTAGCGTGCCGTCGTTGATGTAGAACGTGCCCTTTAAGCTATTGCTTAATAGAACAGGCAAACCATTATTGTAAGTACTGGCATCGCCATCATCGAAGTCCACTGTAACCACTCCATTGTTAAAGTTAACAGGGTTTTGATTGGCGAGCGTATTTAGATAAACGTCATCAAGCGTGAAAGTACCAGGTTCGCTCGTGGCAATCGTGACTTGGATGCTCTTGGTATTAGCTGGAGTAACGAAGTTGTCGTTGTATTGTGACCAGCCGGTGTTCTGAGTGGCAGGGACTGACATCAGGCCCATATATTGCAAACTTCCATTCGTGAGCGTGATGCCGACATAAGCATAAACGTAAGCTGTACCATTTTGCCAGAAGGTCAAGTTGTAGCGCTGGTTACTGGCCACGCTCTGCCAAGCAGTCTGCCAACCGGCCTCGCCGGAACCAGTCATAGTCGTCTGGACAGCGTAACTGCCGGAATGTGACCCGTTAGTGTAAGCAAAAGAAGCGCCGGGACTGCCGTAAGTCTCAGCTTGCCAATCGGCGGGAGTCGTCGGACTTGCGGGGCAGGTTTGCTCGAAACCGCCGTTATACAGGCCGTTGGCGTTAGATATGGTGCAAGCGGACGACGGTAACACCAGACTGGCGTCATCTATGGTTAACTGTCCATTGGAGCTAAGAACGTGGAATATACTGACAGCACTGACTCCACTTGGGATAGTTAAATTCTCGGTGCTTTGAACCCAGCCGGAACTCGCGCCGACACTGCCCAGCCACTGGTAACTGAACGTGCCGCTCGTGCTCTGGTACTGCGCCCAGATATTGGTAGTAGCGCTAGATTCATACCAGTCGTTGTAGGTGTACTGGCTGCCGCTAGTCACGCTGACCGGCGCGAAAATCCATTTGGCGTCACCGTCAACATAGTTGGTGACGGTGGTTTGGACCGCGTGGCTACCCGTGTGGCCGGTACTAGTGTAGCTGAAAGCCGCGGTGTTTGAACCCCAGCTATCAGTGGTCCAGTTATCAGGTTGACCCGGCGTAGTCGACGTTTCCAGCCCCGGATTAGATATTAGATTAGCAGAACTATCGGCGAGAGCCTGCGCTACTGGTAATAAAGTGAAAACTCCTAGCATCACACTTGCCAGTAGTTTAGTAATTCTTGAAAACAACATTCAATTAACCTTTCTGCATTGCTAGATTATTAGCCGCGCCGCTGCGTTCCGGGGACGTCCAAGTAGTTCTTTTGCCGGATATGCTGTTCGCCAGGTTGGGTAGTTTCACGATAGCCTGGATCAGGGCCACGTATTCTACAAGAGACATCAGGTACATCACGATGTACATGGAGGGCGCGAAGAAAGACAGCCTCAGCTTATCCTTGATAGTCAGGTGGGCGCTGGACCAAACGTTTATCAATATGTAAGTAGAAATAACCGTCAAAGCGACCAGGATCGTGGTCGGGCTGTGGTAGTAAATGCTAGTGAAGATAATCAGCGTTACGATCAGGGGTTCGATAATAAATAAGACTTCCAGCAGCAGCGAATAAGGCAGCATAAGCCACGTCAGGCCTTTTGAATAAACGCTGTCGCGGGCGAAGAACAACCTATAATTCTTATAAAACGTCTGCATGCGTCCGTATTTCCAACGAAAGCGCTGGGCGATTAAAGATTTAAGCGATGGTACGGCTTCAGTATAGGTAATGCAATCTGACGCGTAAGCTATACGATGCTGCTTGTTGCCCTGCGCGATAATCTTCATGGTAAGGTCGATATCTTCGGTCATGGTGTTGGTGTCATAATACTCGACCTTTTCAAGCATCTTCCGCCTGAACATTGAACCTATGCCACCGATAATGTACTCGATGTTATAGACGGTCTGAGCCTTTTTCATGTGATACGAAATGAGGTACTCAAACCGTTGGGCCAGACCCAGGATCGTGCCGTTATCCAGGATATTCACATTGCTGGCAATTCCGACAACCCGCTTATCCCGGAAGTATTCGACGGCTTTCTTAATGGCATCGGGGGCAATTAGGGAGTCGGCATCAAGACACATGACTAAGGTTCCGGTAGCTTTGCGCCGGATGGCGTTGTTGAGGACGTTGGCCTTGCCGCCGTTCCTCTGGCCGAAAAGAGTCATATTGATCTTGTCTTTGTGAGCCTTGATAAACTTCTGGACTATCTTCGACGTTCCATCGGTCGAACCGTCATTGGCGATAATAATCTGTAATTTACTCTTGGGGTAATCCAGCTTTGATAAGTACTCCAGGGTTTTATCGATGATAGAAGCTTCATTATGGGCCGGCACGACCAGGCTGACGGTCGGGCGGTAGTATTTTCGTCTGTAGATCTTTTCCGCCTTCAACCGCTTAATGGCGTACACATCACTGCCGATTAAATACAGCGTCATCCGGATAAGATTCACGATGCTCATAGCGATGACATAGGTGACAAGTATTTTTATCGTCTCGTTCATGGCCGTGCTCTTATGGTTTGGCTTTGACCGGTTGATATTTTCTGGACGTCCAGTAGGCGGAAGTACATGGCGTGGCGGAACTGGTACCAGGTCCCGGTGCAGGTGACTAAAATTACCGGATCCCCGCTGTTCTGTTCAGTAAGAATCGAAGTATCGGTCGGCACTACTACTTTTGACTTGTCGTAGTAATAACGGAAACGGTAGCCGTTCTGGGTATCGATAGTCATAATGTCGCCGTAAGCCAGTTGCGAAGTCTTAACGAGAATACCCGGGATGTCATGTCCATAGAGAACAGTAACGCGGGATTGGTCAGTGCCTACCGAGGGGTTCGGATCGGTGTAGTTATTAGTAAAGACGTGCTTGCTGTCGAGAGTCCACTTCTGGGTGGCGAAATTGTAGTATCCGGGGGCCACCGGCAGGTTAATTCCAAGGCGGCCGATTGATATGGAGACAGGTGCTCCGTTAATGGGCGCGACAGGCGAAGCAGCGGCGGCTTTCTTGGAGTTCGTCTGTTTCAGGTACTGAGATAATTGTGCTTTTACGGTTCGGTCGGTGTTGTTTTTACTGATTACGGGCAGCACTATCAGGCCTGCTATACCGACGTATACAAGAATAGCCAGTAGGTATAATCTCAGCTGGCGAATTTGCAAATTCAGCAGTAAGCTGTCTGTATTCATAGTCAGCAACTTCTTTGAGTACTAATTTGAACTAATCTTGTCTTAAGCCAAGAAACGAGCAGCGATGCTCTTCGCGACTTTGCTCAAGATAATCGCAGCCCCACAGACCATAGCTGTGAGAATGACGTAGGACACTACTGCATTACCGCTGGTAAAGGGTAATACGACTGCGCCAGTCGCGACTGTCGTCGCACCGACTATGTTGCCACCACCTAGGCCTCCTGATCCACTCATAGTAACTCCCGTTCACTTAAATAATAAGAGGTACCATCATATAT
>Ga0209483_1001299_pt1 | contig 19118 bp, 18 predicted proteins | sample NGEPerA_FD_184508 | JGI IMG/M metagenome (GOLD analysis project Ga0209483, IMG submission 184508) | Arctic peat soil microbial communities from the Barrow Environmental Observatory site, Barrow, Alaska, USA - NGEE PermafrostL2-A... | ecosystem: Environmental > Terrestrial > Soil > Wetlands >... | reverse complement strand
ATAACGGATATTGGGCATTTCACTGATGCGGAAGGGCGTGACCGCCAGCGTCGTCTCCTTCCTGCCCTGAAACAGCTGGAAAGCCATGTTCGGCAGGATTTCGTCGATCAGAACCACCTCGACATTCATCGACGGGCTGACGACAAGATCGATGATGTGCTCAACCTCGCGGCGCGCGGCGGCGCGGCGGCGCGCCTGTTCTTCCGGCGCCAGATCCAACCGGCCGATAAGGCCGAGTTGCAGAAAGCGCTCGACCTCGGGCGCCGACATCAGGCTGACGATGCGCGGCTGTCGGCCGGCCGCCTTGCGTTCGCGCAGGATTGCCATGACCGTGTCGATCTCGGCAAGCGCCTGCAGGCGCGAACCATCCTCCGGCACCGCCTCAACCAGCATCTGCCGCAGGTGGCCGCCGTATTCGGGAGTCGTGATGAGAAAGGAAATCGGCATGAAGCGGGCGATGATCTGATCCGCGCCCGCCTCGAGCTGCCGCATGCGCTCGAAATAGCCGCCGGCCTTGGGATAGTACTCGACGCCAACGCCGAGCAGCGACGCGACGGATGTGTTGAGCACCTGGGCCAAGGCGTCGAGCGTCTCGATCTTGACGATCTCGCCGTCTTCCAGGCGGTAGAGCGCGGAGCGCGAAATGCTGAGACGTCGTGCGATCTCGTCCGCCTTGAGACCGCTGCCCAGTCGGTAGGCCTTGAGTCGGCGCCCGATCTCCTTGCGGCGTAAATCCACGCTTGCCCCCTCGCCCGATTTTCAGATGGTTGTAATTGGCGAAGGCAGGCTAATGCAATCGCGGCGTGCGGGCGTTCAGGCGCCTTCGACGATGGCGTGATACAGCAGGTCGGCGCCCTTGATGAAATCGTCGAGCGCCATGGCTTCCTGTGGATTGTGCGAGCCATGCTCGTTGCGCACGAAGATCATCGCCGCGGGCACGCCCTCATTGGCGAAGATCGCTGCGTCGTGGCCGGCCCCCGACGGCAGCGCCTCGGCCGGCAGGCCGAGGCGCCTGGAAAGGTGCAGCAGGCGCTCGACCCAGGCCTCGCTCATGCGCGCGGGCTTGGTGTCGAGCCGGCGATCGAAGCGGAATTCGACCTTGCGCTTCGCGCCGATGGTCCGGCATTCCGTCCGCATCAGATGATAGAACGCCTCGAGCGTGTCACTGCTCTGGCTACGCACCTCGAAGCTGAACCGGACCTCGCCCGGCACGCGAGACATGGCGTGCTCCGCGGGATTGGTGGAGATCATGCCGGCGGTGACGACGAGATCGAGCCCACGCTCGAGCAGGATCTGCCAATGCTCGTCGAGATGCGTGATGAGCTCGGCGACGGCGAAGACCGCGTCGCGCCGGAGCCAGCGCGGCACCGCGCCGGAATGCGCCGCCTCGCCGATGCAATGGATTTCCTTGTGCCGGATGTTGCCGCGAATGCCGGTCACCACGGCCGTCGGGAAGCCGCGCGCGACCATGACCGGCCCCTGCTCGATATGGAGTTCGAGATAAGCCGCGAGCGAGGCGGGATCGAGCAGTTTCTCGCCGCGCGCGATGCGGGCGACATTGGCGCCGCGCGCGCGCATCGCCTCACCCAGCGTGCCGTTGCCGCTGCGATGCTTCAGCGCCAGATCGGTCTCCGACAGTTCGCCGAACAGCGCATAAGAACCGACGCAGGTCTTGCCGTACCAGGCGCTCTCCTCGCCGCGCAGCGCGAGAAGCCTGACCGTGCGCGACGGCACGACGCCCGCGCTCTTGAGCCGCAGCAGACAGAGCAAGCCCGCGACCACGCCGGCGGCGCCGTCGTAATTGCCGCCTTGCGGCACGGAATCGAGATGCGAGCCGACCGCGATGAAGGGCTTGTCGCCGTCGCGGCCGGGCAGCGTCACGACCAAATTGGCGGCGGCGTCGTAGCCGGTCTCGAGCCCGGCGCGCTCGGCCGTCGCCTTGACGATCTCCATCGCCCGCTGCTCGCCGGGGCCGTAGCTCTCGCGGCTCACGCCCACCGTATCGGCGGTGGCGCGACCGATCTCGTCGAAGAGCGCTTCCGCGACCGCCCGCGGATCGAAAATCGGCGAGGAATTCTGGGCGACCAGCTTCATCCGGCCGCTCCCGCCCATTCGACGTCGGTCTCGTCGGCCCCGCCGCGGATCAGCGCGCCGGTCAAATCGCCGACCCGCCCGAAGCCCCGCTTGCCGCAGAAACGCTCCAGGCCGTCGAGCACGTTGATCAGCGAATTCGGATGCACGAAGGTCGCGGTGCCGATCTGCACCGCGCGAGCGCCGGCCAGCAGATATTGGACCGCGTCTTCCGCCGTCGCGATGCCGCCGCAGCCGACGATGCCGATCTTGACCGCGCGCGCACATTGATAAACCTGGCGCAGGATCACCGGCTTTATCGCCGGGCCGGAAAGCCCTCCGGTCACGCTGCCCAAAGTCGGGCGAAAGGTATCCACGTCGATCGACATCGCCAGGATGGTATTGGCGACGACGACAGCATCGCCGCCGGCGGCTTCGGCGGCGCGCGCCACGTCGGCGATATCGCCGGTATTGGGCGTGAGCTTGGCCCAGAGCGGCAGCTTGGTCGCCGCGCGCAGGCGCTTCATCACCGCCTCGGTCGAATGCGCCGTCATGGCGAAGGCGCGGCCGTCCTCCTCGAGATTGGGGCAGGAGATGTTGGCCTCGATGGCGGCGACACCCGGCACGCTCAGCTCGGCGGCAAGGCTGGCGAAGCCGTCGGCGGTCGGTGCCGAGAGACTGGCGATCAGCGGCGGCGTGAACTGCCGGTAGAAGGGCAGCGTTTCCTTGAAGAAATAATCGACGCCCTTCGACGGGATGCCGATGGAATTCAACATGCCACCCGCGGTTTCGGCGACGCGCGGCGTTGGATTGCCGGCGCGCAGCTCGCGGGTCACCGTCTTGATGACGAAGGCGCCGAGCCGGTTGAAATCGATGATTCGCGCCAGCCCCTCGGCGAAAGTGCCCGATGCAGGCATCACCGGATTAGCGAGGCGCAATCCGCCGATCTCCACGGCGAGGTCTACCACGACAGCGGCTCCTGCAGATCAAAGACGGGGCCGTCCCAACAAACGCGCCGATGCTCAACTTCGCTCCCGGCGCGGAATTCGCGCACGCAGCAGAAGCACATGCCAAGGCCGCAGGCCATCTGCTGCTCGAGCGCCACCTGCCCCGGAATGCGAAGCTCGCGCCCGAGCCGCTGCGTCAGCAGCATCAGCCGGTTCGAGCCGCAGGTAAAGAAAGCGTCGGCCTTGCCGGCGGCAGCGAGGTCGCGCAACAGTTTCTCGACGGCGGCGATCGCGCTTGTGCCGTCGCTGTCGGCGACGGCGACGACATTCGCGCCGCCCTCGCGGAAGAGGTCTGCCGACATAACGAGATTCGGGCGCCGCGCGCTGAGGATCGCGGTGACGTCGACACCGGCGCGGCGCGCCAGCATGGCGAGCGGCGCCAGGGTCGCGAGGCCCACGCCGCGGCCGAGCACGACGATGTGCCGCCAGCCGGGCTCGAGGGTGAAGCCCTTGCCGAGGGGGCCGACCATGTCCAGCCTGTCGCCCGGCTTCAACGCGCCGAGGCCACGCGTGCCGGCCCCCGTCAGCTTGTAGAGGAACTCGACCTGGCCGCGCTCCGGATCCGCGGCATAGACGCTCATCGGCCGGCGCAGGAAGGGCGCCCCGGCGATCGACACCGGACATAACAGATGAAAAAACTGACCGGGCCGCGCATTGGTCGCCGGCGGCTCGGCCGCGACGACGAGATGCATGTATTCGGGATTGACCGCGCGGTTCGACACCACCGGAACCGCCCGCTCGGCGACCGGAAAAGATCCGACCGTGACCCCAATCGCATCCATCGTCCAAATCTATTCCGCGACCCTGCCGGAATCCTTAACGCGGGTGCCGCCCCGTGACGGCCCCCGCAAAAGCCCGCCGGCGCCGCTATTCGAGCGGAACGCCCTTGCGCTCGGGAATAAGGAACATGGTCGCCAGCAGCTCGATCATATAGATGACCGCCAGCAAAGCGATCGCCGTCGGGAAGGAATATTTAGCGGCAAGGATCGGTACCACGAACGGGCCGAACCCGCCGACGCCGCGTCCCAGATTGAACAGTACGTTCTGCGCCGTGGCGCGCGCCGCCGTCGGATAAAGCTCCGACATTAGCGCACCCAACCCGCCGAGCATGCCGTTGATGAAGAATCCCATCACCGCGCCGCCAACCAGCAACGCATAGGGCGTGGTCAGCTGCGAGAACACCACGACCATGACCGCGGCGCCGACTTGCCAGAACATGAACACCGGCCGGCGCCCGAAACGGTCGGCGGCAACGCCGAACATCCAGATGCCCAAGGCCATGCCGAGAATGGTAACCGCCGTCCAGACGGCGGATTGCATGAGCGGAAACTTGAACTGGCTGTTGAGATAGGAGGGCAGCCAGATCATCACGCCGTAATAACCGAAATTCTGCACCGCACAGAGAATGAACATCCCGATGCTGATCTTGGTTGTCGCGGCGTCCTTGACCAGAAGCCCGAGCGGAAAGCGCTGCTTCGCATGCCGTGCCACGAAAATTTCCGGCTCGCCGATCACACGGCGGACGATGAAGGCGACCACTGCCGGCAGAATCCCGACGAGGAACATGCCGCGCCAGCCGATGATCGGCAGCAGCAGCGGGGTAACCAAGGCGGCCGCCAGTACTCCCGACTGCCAACCGAGACCGACATAGGACGAGACGCGTGCGCGCTTCGATGCCGGCCATGCTTCCGCCGCGAGCGCCATGCCGATGCCGAACTCGCCGCCGAGCCCGAGGCCGGCGATGGTCCGATAAATCACCAGATCCCAGTAACCCTGCGCTACCGCGCACAGCCCGGTGAACGCGGCGAAGAGCAGGATGGTCCAGGTCAGCACGCGAACGCGACCGAAATAATCGCTCAGAATGCCGAAGACGATGCCGCCGGTCACCGCGCCAAGCAGCGTCCAGGTGAACAGCGACCCGGCCTCGGGCGGAGTGAAATGAAGGTCGGCCGAGATGGCACGCAGGATGAACCCCAGGACCAGCAGGTCGAAGCCGTCCATGGCGTAACCGATCGCCGAGGCGAAGAGCGCCTTCTTGGCGTAGGGGGTCGGCTGGTCAGAAACCGCGCCGGCAGCGGCGGTGCGCGATGAAAGGGACATAAGGCCTCCGCGATTTCCAGATCGGCCCTGTCGCCGATTTTCGGCGAATTGGCTTGTCTTGATTTCTAGACGTGCGGGAGGGGCGAGTCAATTCGCCTATACCGGAAGCGGTTTCGCACCGTGGTCCGCAGGCAGACCGGCGGCCAGTTCCCGCGCGGTCGCCTTGAGCAGCGGGTGGCGCCATGCCGGGGCGATCTCGGCGAGCGGCAGGAGCACGAAGGCGCGCTCGTGCATTCGCGGGTGGGGCAACAGGGGCGCCGTGTCGCGCACCAGATCGTGATAGGCCAGCAAATCGAGATCGAGCGGCCGCGCCGCGTTGCGCTCGCGGCGCACCCGCCCGAAACGCACCTCGATACGATGGAGTAAAGCCAGCAATTCTTCCGGATCGAGCAGGGTATCGATGGCGACGACTGCGTTCACGAACCATGGCTGGTCGGAAGCGGGCACTGGCGCCGAGGCGTAAAAGCGCGATTGCGCCTTAATAATGCCGCCTTCCCGTGCAATTTGCACGAGTGCCGCTTCCAGGGTCGCACGCGGCGGCCCCACGGCGCTCGGCTCGTTCGCGCCGAGCGCGACGAAAATCACGGCAGCCCCCGGGCGCGAAGACTTGACGCGGGCCGCGCCGCGGCTGTCAAATGAACCGATAAAGTCACGTGCTTTTTTCGTGTTGGCATTGGTGGAGCGTGAAATGACATTTTATCCCGAAGAAAGAATTGCATTGTTTATCGACGGCGCCAACCTTCACGCCGCCGCCCGGTCGCTGGGTTTCGATATCGACTATAAGCGATTGTTGGGATTGTTCGGCGAGAAGGGCCGTCTCATCCGGTCCTTCTACTATACCGCGCTGATCGAGGATCAGGATTACTCGCCGCTGCGCCCGTTGGTCGATTGGCTCGACTACAACGGCTACACCATGGTGACGAAGCCGACCAAGGAATACACCGACGCCATGGGACGCCGGAAGGTCAAGGGCAACATGGACATCGAGCTCGCCATCGACGTGATGGAGATGGCGCAATATCTCGACCACATCGTGTTGTTCTCCGGTGATGGCGATTTCCGCCGGCTGGTGGACGCCGTTCAACGCAAGGGCGTGCGGGTGACGGTGGTCTCGACCATTCGCTCCACGCCGCCGATGGTGGCGGACGAGCTGCGCCGGCAGGCCGACGTCTTTGTCGAGCTGCAGGATTTGGCGCCGCAAATCATGCGCCATCGCGACGAAGCCGCCGCACGGCCGACGCACGCCGCGCAGATGTCCGACAGCGACGCCTGAGCGGCGGATCGAACGAAGCGTGACGGTCCAACCCGGGCGTGACTGCCCGCTCTGTCCTCGTCTTGCCGCGTTCCGCGCGGCGGAGCGCGAGACCAATCCGTCCTGGCACAATGCGCCGGTGCCATCCTTCGGCGCGCTCGATGCGCGCCTGCTGATCGTGGGATTGGCGCCCGGCCTCAAAGGCGCCAATCGCACCGGCCGACCGTTCACCGGCGATTATGCCGGCGTGCTGCTCTATGGAACGCTCAAGAAGTTCGGCTTCGCCACGGGCGAATACGCCGAGCGCGCGGATGACGGGCTGCGGCTCGTCGATTGCCGGATCACCAACGCGGTGCGTTGCGTGCCGCCGCAGAACAAGCCCGAGACCGACGAGATCCGAACCTGCGGCGCCTTCCTGGCGACGGAACTTGCAGCCATGCCGGGCCTGCGGATCGTGGTCGCGTTGGGCCAGATCGCGCATCAAGCGACGCTGGCGGCGCTCAAGCAAAAGCGGTCGCAATTCCCCTTCGCCCATGGCGCGTTTCATATCCTGCCCGGCGGGCCGGCCCTGGCCGACAGCTATCATTGCTCGCGCTACAACACCAACACCCGGGTTCTGACAACCGAGATGTTCGAGAACGTCTTTGCCGCGGTGAAACGGCGTCTCGCCTAGCTTGAGTGGAGCCGAGCGGTGTCCTAGAATTAAGACGTATGCGTAAGATCCTGGTCAGCACCTGCCTCCTCGGCCAAAGCGTCGTAGGCTACCGCGTCCGTTATAATGACGGCGACGTGCCCTGTGCCGATCCGCGTTTCACCCGCTGGCGCCAGGAAGGCCGCTTCGTCCATATCTGCCCGGAAATGAGCGGCGGCCTGCCGACGCCGCGGCCCCGCGCCCATGTCGCCGGCGACCGCGTCTTCACCGAGATCGGCACCGACGTGACCGCGGAATACGAGCGCGGCGCGCAGGCGGCGCTGGCGCTGGTCAATCGACACGGCATCAAGCTGGCGATCCTCAAGCAGGGCAGCCCGTCCTGCGGTTCGCGCGTCATCTTCAGCGCCTATTTCAAGGAACAGATGCCGGGACAAGGCCGCACCGCCGCGCTGCTGACGGCGAACGGCGTCAAGATCTTCGACGAGAATCAACTCGACGCGCTCGAACACGAGCTTGCGCGAAACGACGCCTGACGCTCAGCCCCGATCGCGCAGCAGACGCCCGCGCTGCCGTTCCCAATCGCGTTTCTTTTCGTCCTCGCGCTTATCCGCCTTGCGCTTGCCGCGGGCGAGGCCGAGCTCGAGTTTCGCCTTGCCGTGATCGTTGAAGTAGATGGCCAGCGGAATGAGCGTCATCCCGTCGCGCTTAATCGAGCCGAGCAATTTGGCGATCTCGCGCTTGCGCAGCAAAAGCTTGCGTGGCCGGCGCGGCTCGTGATTGACGCGCGCCGAGGGATATTCCGGAAAATGCGCGTTGACCAGAAAGATCGTGCCGTCGCGTTCGGACGCATAAGCCTCGGCGATGCTGGCGAGGCCGCCGCGCAGCACTTTCACTTCGGTCCCGGCCAGCATCATGCCGGCTTCGATCGATTCCTCGATTTTGTAGTCGTGACGCGCGCGCCGGTTGAGCGCGACGTATTTCTCGTCGCCGCGCAACGCCATGACAGGCCGTTCAGTTCAACAGGCCGGCAGAGCGCATCGCGCTTTTGACCCGGCTCTGCGCCTCGGGCGACGCGGAAACCAGCGGCAGCCGCACGTCCGGGGTCGATTTCTCGAGCAGCGAGGCTGCATATTTCACCGGCGCCGGGCTGCTCTCGCAGAACAGCGCCTCATGCAGCGGCCCCAGCCGCGCGTTGATCTTCATCGCCGTCTTGCCGTCGCCGCGCTGCCAGGCCTCGTGCATCTCGGCGCAAGCGCGCGGCGCCACGTTGGCGGTGACCGAAATGCAGCCGTCGCCACCCTGGGCGAGGAAGGCGAGCGCTGTCGCATCCTCGCCCGAGAGCATGCAAAACTCGTCGCCCATCATCTCGCGGGTCTTCAGCGGCCGTGCCAGATCGTTGGTCGCATCCTTGCAGCCGACGATGCGCGGCAGCTTCGCCAGGCGCGTCATGGTGGGGACGCTCATATCGACCACCGAGCGGCCGGGGATGTTGTAGATGAGGATCGGCAAATCCACCGCATCGTGGATCGCCTTGTAATGCTGATAGAGCCCTTCCTGGCTTGGCTTATTGTAATAGGGCGTCACCACCAGCGCGGCGGCGGCGCCGGCCGCCTTGGCGTGCTGCGTCAGCTCGATCGCTTCCGCGGTCGAGTTCGACCCGGTGCCGGCGATAACCGGGACACGCCCCTTCGCCGCCTCGACGCACAACTCGACGACGCGTTTATGCTCGTCGTGGCTCAGCGTCGGCGATTCGCCCGTCGTGCCGCACGGCACCACGCCCTTCGTGCCTTGGCCGATCTGCCAATCGACGAAGCTCTGGAATCCCTTCTCGTCCACCGCGCCATTCTTGAAAGGCGTGATGAGCGCGACCAAAGATCCCTTGAACATGCCAACCTCCCGGGGAAGACCCCCGCTTCGTCGCACGATAACCCTCGCCGCTGCCCCAGGGCAACCATTGGCCTGACAGAGTGGCCCCTGGCCACTAATATGGCCTCATCGCGCGTCCGCGGGACGCGGCGAGGGAGAGATATTTTGACCGGGCGGGTTGCCGGCTTTCTGCTGATTGTTGTGGTCGGGCTCGGCGCCGCCTTGCATCCGGCGTGGGCGCTCACCGAGAGCGACCGCAAAGCCTATCGCGCCGCCTTCGTCGCGGCCCAGAAAGGCGACATGAAGGCCGCGGCGCGCGAGGCGGCCACGGCGCATGACCGTCTGCCGGCCGAGGCGCTGCATTGGTTTTCGCTGATCCATGCCGGCAACGGCGCGAGCTTTGCCGAACTCGCCCAGTTCATAACCGCGCACCCCGATTGGCCGAACCAGCAGGCGCTCGAGCAACGCGCCGAGGAAGCGATGAGCGGCGTATCCGACAGCACCGCGGAGGATTGGTTCTCCCGACATCCGCCGCTGACGGTAACCGGCAAGCTGCGTGAGGCCGATCTTTGGCGTGCGAGCGGCCGCGTCAAAGAGGCGGATGAACTCATCCGGGACGTCTGGGTCAATGGCGATTTTTCGGCTTTCGACGAGACATCAATGCTGCAGCGCTACGTCGGGGTGCTCGGCATCGAGGACAACGAAAAGCGCATGACGCGGCTGCTCTGGTCCGATCAGACGGCGGCGTCGCGGCGCATGCTGCCGCTGGTCGGAACGACGGCACGCGGCATTGCCGAAGCGCGCCTCGCGCTCGCCGCGATGAACGGCGACGCCGAGGCGATGGTCGCCCGCCTACCGCAGAATCTGCAGAGCGATCTGGGGCTGCTTTACGACCGGGTTCGCTGGCGCCGCCGCAATAACATGGATGACGGCGCCATCGACCTGCTCGCGGTGGCGCCGCAGGATCCGGCGCATGCCGCGCAATGGGCGGCCGAGCGGCAGACCATGGCGCGCCGCGCCCTGGTCGCGGGACGCCCCGACATGGCATTGCGCCTGGCCGAGCATCACGACACCACCACAGGCCAGACCTTCGCCGAGCTTGAATTCCTGTCGGGGTGGATCGCGCTGCGGTTCCTCAACAAGCCGGAAGTCGCCTATGAACACTTTGTCCGGCTTTACGACGCGATGAAGTTGCCGATCACGCTCGCGCGCGGCGCCTATTGGGCGGGCCGCGCCGCCGAGGCGATGGGCTATCGCGAGCTCGCGGCCGCTTGGTTCGACACTGCGGCGGAGCGCGTCACGACCTATTACGGCCAGCTTGCCGCCGCGAAACGCAACGCACAGCCGGCCCGATTCCTGACCGAGCCGCGGCCGTCGGCAACGGAGACCGCGGCCTTCAACCAGCGCGAGCTGGTGCGCCTAGCGCGCGATCTCGGCGAAGCGAACGCCGACGACATGGAGCGGCCTTTCATCCACCGGCTCACGGACCTCGCCGAGACGCCGGTCGATTATCTTCTCGTCACGCGGCTGGCGCTCGAGATCGGCCGCGCGGACCTTGCGGTTGACGCGGCGAAGCGCGCCGGCTATCAGGGCGTCAATCTGATCGCGGAAGGCTATCCGATCGCGACTCTGCCGAAGGGCGGCAAGGTCGAAGCGCCGTTGCTGTTGGCGCTGACCCGCCAGGAAAGCGCCTTCGATCATCAGGCGGTCAGCCGGTCGGGTGCGCTCGGGCTGATGCAGCTCATGCCAAAGACCGCGAGCCTCATCGCCAAAGCGTTGAAGATTCCCTTCAACCAGAAGCGGCTCACCCAGGATCGCCAATACAACGTGACGCTCGGCCGGGCCTATCTCGAAAGCCTGCTGGCCGATTTTTCCGGCTCCTATGTCCTTGCCGTCGCCGCCTACAACGCCGGACCGGCTCGGGTGAAGGAATGGCAGCGCGATTACGGCGATCCGCGTTCGGCCAATGTCGACGTGGTGGACTGGATCGAATCCATCCCCTATTACGAGACCCGCAACTATGTGCAGCGCGTCCTTGAAAATCTTCAGATCTACCGCTACCGGCTGGGCGAAACCGGCCTCAGCTTCACCTTGGCCAGCGACCTGAAGCGCTGAACCCGATGGCACATCCCGAACTCGGCCAAACCCAGGCCTGCGTATTCGACGCCTATGGCACGCTGTTCGACGTGGCCGCCGCGGCGCGCCGCTGCGACAGCGAGCTCGGCGGCAAGGCGACCGCCTTCGCCGCGCATTGGCGCACCAAGCAACTCGAATACACTTGGCTCAGGAGCCTGATGGGGCGGCATGCCGATTTCGCCCAGGTGACCGGCGAGGCGCTCGACCATGCGATGGAAACCTTCGGCATTGCCGATCAGGCGCTGCGAACACGATTGCTGGAGCTCTATTTCGTGCTCGACGCCTATCCCGACGCCAAGACGATGCTCCAGGCCCTGAAGCGCGCCAAGCGTCCGGCGGCGATTCTATCGAACGGCGCGCCGAAAATGCTCGAAGCGGCGGTCAAATCCGCCGGCATCGGCGATCTGCTCGGTCACATCATATCGGTCGAGGATGTCGGCATCTTCAAGCCGCATCCGAGCGTCTATGCGCTGGTCGTCGCGCGGCTCAAGCTTCCCGCCGAACGCATCTGCTTCGTCTCGTCGAATGGCTGGGACGCCGCCGGCGCCGCGGTCTTCGGCTTCAAGTCGGTGTGGACCAACCGCGGCGGCCACAAGGCCGAGCGCCTGCCGGGCAAGCCGGCCGCCGAGATGAAGACGCTCGACGATCTGCCAGCGCTTCTCGGGCTCTGACATGCCCGCGCCCGACGCGGACGCGATCCGCGCCGCCGCCGCCCGAATCGCGCCGTTTACCGTCGCGACGCCGCTCCTGTCGTCGCCGCTGCTCGATGCCCGCGCCGGGCTGCGCCTGCTCGTCAAGGCGGAAAGCCTGCAACGCACCGGCTCCTTCAAATGGCGCGGCGCGATAAACGCATTGTTGTCGCTTGACGCGGCGGCGCGACAGCGGGGCGTAGTGGCGTTTTCCTCGGGCAATCATGCGCAAGGCGTGGCCGCGGCGGCGCAGACGCTCGGCATTCGGGCCGTTGTCGTCATGCCGGCGGATGCGCCGGCGATCAAGGCCGCCAATACGCGCGCCTATGGCGCGGAAGTGGTGTTATACGACCGCCACACGGAAAGCCGCGAGGCGATCGCCGAGCGCCTCGCCATCGAGCGAGGCGCGGCGCTGATCCCGCCCTATGACGATGCGCGCATCGTTGCCGGCCAGGCCAGCGTCGGGCTCGAGCTGGCCGCGCAGGCACGGGCAATGGATGTCGCGCTCGACGCAGTGATCGTGCCGTGCAGCGGCGGTGGGCTGCTCGCTGGCGTCGCGCTGGCGCTCCACGAGACCAGCCCCCGCACCAAAATCTACGCGGCAGAGCCCGACGGCTTCGACGACATGCGACGCTCGCTCGCCGCCGGCGTGCGAATTACCAATGACACTGGCGGCCAATCGCTGTGCGATTGCCTGCTGGCACCGATTCCGGGCGAACTGCCTTTCGCCGTCGCCCGGCAGCACGTTGCCGGCAGTATCGTGGTGAGCGACGGTGAAATTTGCCGCGCCATGGCGGCGGCATTCGCCGATCTCAAGCTCGTGCTCGAGCCGGGCGGTGCCGCGGGTTTGGCCGCGGCGCTGGGCGGCACGCTGGCGCGCGGCCACCAGACCATTGCGGTGGTCGCTTCCGGCGGCAATGTCGATCGGGAAACTTTCAGCGCCGCGTTGCGGCGGTCGCCAGCCTGAACCTAGTCAGCGGTGCCGGCGACATCGCCATGCGTGGCGCGGATCTTTTCAAGCTGCTGGCGCATTGGCGGCGAGAGTTGCTTCTGCTCGCTGGTCAGGTCCTCGATGGCGTCGACGCGGCGGCTGTAGCCCTCATAGGCCGCCCCCGGTTCCATCCGCATCGAGACATAGACGATGTCGGCGGTAACCGCCGCGGTCTTGCCGAGAACGAGGCTCACGGCCGACAGCCGGCCGGACAGTGTGCCGTTGATGATGGCGCTTTCGGCCTCGACCGTGCCGGTGATCGTGCCGCCCTCGCCGAGGGTCAGCTTGCGGGCGACGATGTTACCCGAATGATGGCCGAGGATATGAACCTCGCCTTCGCTGACGATATCGCCCTCGATGCTCATGCCGGCACTCAGGATCGAAGGCACCCGCCGCCCATTGTCCGATGCATTCGACATGGCCGCTTGTTCCTTACCTCGTGCTCGCTTGAACCACATTCTTACCTGCCTCGAGGAACCTCGCCGGATCGGCGGGCCGGCCATCGACCAGAACTTCGTAGTGCAAATGGGGACCGGTGCTGCGGCCGGTGCTGCCGAGCTCGCCAACCTGCTGATGCGTCCCGACATGCTGGCCCCGCGCGACGAGAATACGGTGGAGATGGGCGTAGCGCGTCACCATGCCGTGGCCATGATCGATCTCGACGACGCGGCCATAGGCGCCCTTGACGCCGGTGAAGGCGACGACGCCGGGACCGGTGCTATAGACCGCCGAAAGATAAGGAGCGCCGAGATCCAGGCCGGGATGGAACGCGGCGCGGCCGTTGATCGGATCGCGGCGCGGGCCGAAGGGGCTTTCCACTTCGAATCGGTTCAGCGGCGAAGCCAAGGGCATGGTCTTGACCAACTTCTGCAGCTCGGCCTCGCGGCGCGGATCGACAATCTGGCTCGCGGCACGGTCGAGCGCGATGAACGGACCGCCGCCCTGCGCCGACGGCGCGACGCCGAGATGGCTTAGAATCTTGTCGAGATCGACGCCGGTCGACGCCAGCACGCGTTCGAGCTGGCTTGCCGACGCATTGATCTTCGGCGGGACGGAAGCCATCACCGACGACGCATCCACCAGCGGATCTTGATCTTCGTCGAGCGCGCTCTGCTGCTGCGGCGCAGGCGCGGCCACAGGGGCGCTGCCCAATTGCTCGTTCATGCTCGATTTTTCGCCGCTTTGCGCGCGGACTTTATCGCGCTCGCCGATCGCCTGGCGAAGCTGCTGGTCCTTGCTGTCGGCCAGCGCCTTGAGGAGATCGGCGCGAATCTTCGCAGCCTTGAGATCGGTTTCGACCTGCTGCACATGCTTCAATTGCGCTTGGCGATCCGCATCCGAGCGCTTCAGCTCGCCGCGCAGATCGTCGATCGCCTTCTGCAGCTGCGCGACGTTGCCGTTGCGGGTCGCCATGGCCTGTTCGGCGGCGTGCAGGCGCTGCTCCAGATCGTCGCGCGATTTATCGGAACCCGCGGGCGGCTGCAGCTGCGCATTGGCGAGGCCCGCGAGCTTGGCGGCCTCATCGTCGTAGCGCGTCTTCAGCGCGTTATATTGATCGTTGAGTTCGGCGAGCTGGCGATTGAGCTCGTCCTGCGAGGCGGCGAGCGCGGTTGCGGGCGTTGCAACGGCGGCGGGCGCGCTCTGCGCCAATTGATCGACCGTGCGCTGCAACGTGAAATAGCCGACGGTGAGAAAGCTCACCCCGGCAAAAGTGGCGATGCCGGCGACAACGAACATCGCTTGCAGCCAAGTCGGCAATGAGACCGAGCGGATGCCGTCATTCGAGCGCAACAACAGCTGCCGCTCGGGAAAAAGACGCCCGCTTAAATTCCGCAATCCAGCGACCAATTGCCCCCCGTACAACCGAATAGAGAGATTCGGCGGTGCGCGTTTTCTTCGTGAAGCATCGCACCTGGGACCGGCCCTACAGGAACCGGCCAGCGACGGGAAACACGACTTTTGCCGTGTCCGTCCGCCGGTCTATGCCGGCTTGACGATGCGGGCCTTCAAGGCACCGCAAGCCATTCGCTCGGGAAAAGCTACCGATTCACTCCCTATTAGGCAAGGGGTTTCGCCCCAATGTCGCCGCATTTTACACTTGTCACAGTGCTGTAACCGCAGCGCGCTGAGGAAAAATCCCTACCGGCTGGCGATCTGGGCAACCATGGGGCTGGGGATAAGCGGGTTGGGCAGATGGAGCCACCATCCCGTCTCATTGATCGAATAATAGGCCCGGTAATCAGCGGCGGCGGCGGCCGGCACGACTTGCGCGATCAAATTGTCGAGCATCAACGTTTCGCCATCGAGCTCGACGACGAGAACCGCGTGGTCAACCTGGCGGCGCACATCGCGCAGCACGACCAGCCGCATCCGGTCGTTGGCGATGCCGAGCTCCCGCAGCAGCAAAAATTTGGCGATGGCGTAATCCTGGCATTGGCCGTTGCGGCGGATGAATTCGAACGGCGTCTCCCAATGCGTCGGGTCGTTCCAATTGGCCTGCGCCGAGACATAAGGATGCGCATTGATCGCGGCGTTCGCTGCTTCGATCTGCTGCCGCAGCGGCAGGGCGCGGAGCCGGGCGACGAGTTTGGTCCAATCGGACGGCGCGCAAGGGGCGACATCGATTTCGCTCGCCACGCAGGATTCGGCGGCATCCTCCCGCTCCGCCTGCCAACGCGCGAGCAATTCCGTCCAGCGCGAGAATTGCATCAGATTCGCCGAGTGAATTTCGTGGTTTCCGAAGAGCCGCGATGGCGCGGCCTGCATCAAGGACAGCACGGCGATCTGCTCGGCCGGCACTTCGGCGGCAGATCCCAGGCACAACAGGGCGGCCAGACACAGGGCCGCGCCTTTTCCGCGCAATTGCGGCACGCCTCACCTCGTTCGGTAGCCCCGCTATCCCCGAGTTGAAGAGCCCGGGGACCGGTGGCTTTGCGTCGCCGGGTCGCCCCGGTTTTGCCGTTTCGCGAGGGCGTCCCGCGGACGCCGCCCGATCGAGCGGAAAAAGCTAAAGGGCCGCGCTTAACAGGCGGCTAAAATCCGTCCGGATTTACGTCCGGGCGGCGGGGTCGCTAAAATTTTAGGGATCGGCCGGGGTGTCAGGCGAAGATCGGCAGCACCGGCGCCATCAACAGGGCGGCGACCGCAATCGGTATGCCGTAAGGGATCGGCATTTTCTTATCGGCAAAAGCCGGCAGGCGGCGCAACGTCGCCAGGAGCGTCGTCTGGACCAGCGGATGGCGCAGCATCAGCACCAAAAAAGCGAAGCCGCCGCCAACCAGCGCGGTCAGCGTCAGGAACGACAAGAGCTGACCGAGGCCGAGCCACAGCGCCACCGCTGCCAGCAGCTTGACGTCGCCGCCGCCCATGATGCGCAGTGCGAACAGCACGGCGCTGCCGACGAAGACAAGCACGCCGGCCTCGATGTGCGACAGCCAGTCGACCGGCTGGCCGCCGAGCAGCGCCGCGACGGGAAAGGCCAGCGCCAGCATTGCGGTGAGCCAGTTGGGAATGCGCAGGCTGCGCCAGTCGGTGATGCTGGCCATCACCAGCGGAAAGACGTAGATCGCCAACGCGAACTCGCCGCCGAGATTCAGATGAAGGAGGGCCGCCGCCTGATCCATGGCCGGATCATCGGGCGTGATGGTTAGTAAAGGGTTAAGCGGCGCGCCGACGCGCTCAGCGCTCGGTCAGAGCCCGGTCGCGCGCCTTGAGGATCGGCTTCATCAGATAATCGAGCACCGATTTCTGGCCGGTCAGAATTTCCGCCTGCGCGGTCATGCCCGGCATGATCGGCAACGGGTGGTCCGCCGTGCCGAGATAGTTCTTGTCGGTGCGTAGCGTGATGCGGAAGAAGGTCTCCGGCCGCGGCCCGTCATCGTCCTTGATGGTGTCGGCGCTGATCTGCTCCAGCGTCGCCTTCAACCCGCCGTAGATCGAGAAATCATAGGCCGTAACCTTCACCATCGCGGCCTGCCCCGGGCGGAGGAAGGCAATGTCCGACGGCCGGACCTTGGCCTCGATGAGCAGCGTATCCTCGAGCGGCACGATCTCGATCAGATCCTGGCCGGGGCGGATCACCGCGCCGATGGTGTTGACCTTAATCTCCTTGATGATGCCGCGAACGGGGGAGCGCACTTCGGTGCGCTCGACGCGATCCTTCTCGGTGACGGCCTTTTCCGACAGTGCCGAAAGTTCGGCGGTGCGTTTGTTGAGTTCGGTGCGCGCATCCGAATGAAAGCCCGCGGTTTTCTCGCGCATGTGACCCTGTGCTTCGTCGCGCGCGGCTTCCGCGCGCGGTAGCGTCGCGCGCACCTCGTCGAGCTGGCCGGTCAAATCGCTGACCGTGCGTTCGATCTTGACCAGGTCGAGCTTGGCCGCCGCGCCCTTATCGACCAGGGGCGCGGTGATGTCCCGCTCCTGCTTGGCGAGGACAAGCGAACGCGACAGCGTCTGCTCGCGCGTCTTCAACTCGGCGATTTCCTGCTGGCGCTGGGTCAATTGGTCGTTGAGCGCGCTGATCGCCGATTTGAACTGCGTGATCTGCGAATTGTAGAGTGAGCGCTCGCCATCGAGAACCTGCGGCGCCCCCTGGACGACTTCCGGCGGGAAGACCGGATCCTTGTCCTCGGATTCCGCCGACAGCCGGGCGATCATCGCCTTGAGCGTCAGCGCCTGGGTGCGGCTGTCGCGATAAGCCGCCTGCGCGTTGGTGTTGGCGATGCGCAGGATGACGTCGTTGGCCTGGACGATCTGGCCCTCGTGCACCAGCATCTCGGCCAGAATGCCGCCTTCGAGATTCTGCACCACCTGGATCTTTTGCGATGGGATGACGCGCCCCTCGCCGCGTGTCACTTCGTCGATAACGGCGAAATGCGCCCAGCCGAGAAACAGCGCGACGAAGCCGATGACGCAGACGGTCAGCAGATAGGCGAAGCGGTTGACCTCGCCCTTGAGCGCGGATTCGGTATCGGTGAGGTAGCGCTTCTCGGCGCGGCGGGCGACGTCGCTCATCGAGCGCCTCCCGCAACGCGCAATGCGCCCTCGGCAAGTTTCTCCATTACCTTGTCCCTGGGACCGTCGGCGACGACGCGCCCGCCATCGATGACGATGAGGCGGTCGACCAGCGGCAGCATCGAGGTGCGATGCGTCACCAGCAGCAGCGTCTTGCCCGGGAGGATCGGCTGCATTCGCGCGCGCAGCGTGTTTTCAGCGGTGTTGTCCATGGCGCCGGTGGGCTCGTCCATGATCAGGATGGGTGGATCGAACAACAGCGCGCGGGCGATGGTCACCGCTTCGCGCTGCCCCCCCGAGAGAAAGCGGCCGTGCTCGCCCACCTGCATGTCGAAGCCGTCGGGATGGCGCTTCACGAAATCATCGACGCCGGCGATTGTTGCCGCTTCGAGGATGACGCGGTGGTCGGCATGAGGCGCCGCGAGCGCGATGTTGTCCTTGACCGAGCCGAAGAATAAGAATGCGTCCTGCGGCACATAGCCGAGGTTGCGCCGCAGATCGGCGGGATCGATCTGCCGGATATCCGTGCCGTCGAGCAGGATTGCGCCGCTCGTCGGCTGATAGAGCCCGGCCAACAATCGCGCCAGCGTGCTCTTGCCCGAGCCGATGCGGCCGATGATGCCAACCCGCTCGCCCGGCTCGATGCGGAACGACACGCCGTTTAGTGCGGTGGGGTTATGGCCCGGATAGGCGAAAGCGACGTTGCGAAACTCGATGGCGCCGCCGAGACGCGGACGATGGAGAAAAGTTTTGTCGACTGGCCGGTCGAGCGGCAGATTCATCACCCGATTGAGCGAGGCAAGTGAGACGCTCGACTGGTGGAGCTTCACCAGCAGCGCCGCGATCTGGCTCAAGGGCGACATGGCGCGCGCGGCAAGCAGCGACGCCGCCACCAGCGCGCCGGTGGTGAGCGCGCCTTCGGAAATCTTGAAGACGCCGATGACGACGACGAGAACGCTGACCATGTTCTGCACGAAGAAGGCGGCGTTGACGCCGAGCGTCGACAGGAAGCGCGCCTTCATCGCCGTGCGCGCCGTGGCACCGACGAAGCGCTCCCACAGCCGTTGCGCGCGCCCCTCGGCGCCGGCGATCTTGATGGTGTCGAGCCCTTCCAGCGATTCGACGAGGATGGCGTGCTTCTGGAAGCCTTCGCGCATCGTGCGGCCGATGACCTCGCGCAGCGACATCTGCAGCAGGAATCCGATTGCGAGCAGTACCGGCACGGCGAGCAGCGGCACCAATGCCACGGCCGGCCCCGCGATCAGCGCGATGACGACGATGAACAGCGCGGCGAAAGGCAGATCGGCAACCACGACCAACGTCGAGGACATCACCAATTCGC
>Ga0209483_1001298_pt1 | contig 19119 bp, 16 predicted proteins | sample NGEPerA_FD_184508 | JGI IMG/M metagenome (GOLD analysis project Ga0209483, IMG submission 184508) | Arctic peat soil microbial communities from the Barrow Environmental Observatory site, Barrow, Alaska, USA - NGEE PermafrostL2-A... | ecosystem: Environmental > Terrestrial > Soil > Wetlands >... | reverse complement strand
GCCCCATTTCCATCCAGTCGGCTCAGCAATTCGCCGATGGAGGAGAATTGATCCGACAGCGCCAGTCGCACCAGCGTCGCATCGAGCAGCGCCCGGCCCGCCTGCGATTGGCGAAGCGTGCGGCGAAGCTCCTCGAGAATCGTGATGTCCTGCGTGAGCGCGACGGCATCGAATCGCTGCGCCTGCCCCATCAAATCCTTCATCGCCAGCCCCGGCACCTCCACCAGCGTGGAATCGGGCCCGCAGGTCTTGAGGATCAGCAGATTCCGCAGATGATCGACCAGCGACGCGATCAGCGAATCGACCGACAATCCCGCTTGCACCATCGCATCGGCCTGCCCTAGTGTCGCTTTGGCGTCGCCAGCGCCGATGGACTCGGCCAAATCGAACAAAAGCTGGCTCTTGGGAAGGCCCAAAAGCTGCTCGATCATGTCGGCGGTCAGTTCTTTTTCACCGATGCTCAGCAGGCGGTCCAGCAGCGAGAGGGCATCGCGCATCGAGCCGGCGCCGGCCTTGGCCACCAGCAGCAATGCATCCTCGTCGGCTTTTATCTTTTCCTGCTTGCAGATGTCCGCCAGATGCCCGGCGATCTCGCGCGTGGGGATGTTGCGAAAATCGTACCGCTGACAACGCGAAAGAATCGTGGGCAGCAGTTTTTCGGCTTCGGTGGTCGCGAGAATGAACTTCACATGGCTGGGCGGCTCCTCCAGTGTCTTGAGCAGCGCGTTGAACGCCTGCTTGGAGAGCATGTGGGCTTCGTCGATGATGTAGATTTTGAAGCGGCTGCGGGCGGGGCGGTATTGGCTGTTCTCGATCACCTCGCGCACGTTATCCACGCCTGTGTTGGAGGCGGCATCGATTTCGATGACATCGATGTCATCGCCCCGGCCGATGGCCAGGCACGATTCACACTTGCCGCACGGCTGTGTGGTGGGGGCGTCAAACGCGCTGCAATTCAGGGCCTTGGCCAGGATGCGCGCCATTGAGGTTTTGCCCACGCCGCGCGTGCCGCAGAAAAGGTAGGCGTGGGCGATGCGGCCCGAGGCGATTGCTTTTTTCAGCGTCTGCGCGACATGATCCTGCCCGATGACTTCATCGAACGTGCCAGATCGATATCGGCGGGCAAGAACGGTATACGCCATGAGCGCAGTGTAGCAAACGCGGGGGACGGGGGACAGACAGGGGGGAAAGGAAGCGGATATTGTGTCGGGCTGTGGACAGCCCGGCTCTTCCGGTGAAGCGATACCCGTTGCTTCGAGATCTGCGCGATTCGCTCGTGTACATCCCAAGGTGCGAGGAACGTCCACACCTGTCGTTCCCCCAGTGGAGCCGGGGCGTCCACGCCCCGTGGGAGCGCTGCGAAATACCTCACCCCATCGTCGATCACTTCATGCGTATTCTTTGTCGCTCCACATACCCAACAGCATTCCGAAGATACGGCATTTCATATTCGATATCACGCATACGATGGAACAAGCACGCGCAGAGGAAGGAGACCTTACACCCGCGCAACCAACCCATGCCGCGAGCCTTCGGACGTGCGGATACCGGCGGTCTGGCCGTTGCGCTGCAGGACGTGCTGGATGATTTCGAGCCGGCGGACGCAATCGCCCATCGTCGGGCGCTTGACGGGGCTGGTCTTTACACACTCCATCACCAGATTCGACAGCGTTTCGGGCAGCAACGGATTGAGGCTGCGCGGCGTGGGGATCTCGGTATCCACCAGGAAGCTGTTTTCGGATTTGCCGACGTTGAACAGCGTGGGCAGTTTCTTGCTCGTGAGGCACCAGTAGAGGGTGGCGCCGAAGTTGAAGACATCCGTCCTGCCATCCACCGGCAGGCATTTCACCTGTTCGGGGGAGATAAAGTCGGGGGTGCCTTGAATGCGCTTTTTAGCCGTCCCGATCTTGCAGGCCTGGCCCAGGTCGATAACCTTCACTTCGCCGATGGCGGAGCGCAGGATGTTGTTGGGCTTCAAATCGCAATGGACGTAGCCGGTCTGATGAAGCGATTCCAGGGCTTGCGCGGTCTGGATGAAGGTTTCAATGGTATCGGACAGGGTTTTGGGAAGCTGGGCCTCAAGGGGAATGCCATCGACGAGTTCCATGATCAGGCAGGCGTCAATGGTCTTGCGCAGCAGAGTTCGGTTGACCTTGAGGTCGATGCTCTTGCGCAAGCCGCGATGGCTGACCAGGCGGCCCACCTCGTATTCGTTCTCAAGCTGCTCGACAAACCGCTCATCGCGCTCGACCTTGCGAACCACATACTTAAGGGCGTAAATCTGATGCGTATCGGGGTGGCTGACCAGGTAAATGCGGCTGCCGGCCCCTTCCCCGATGTAATCGATGATCTCGTAGGCAAACAGCGACGAGGGCAACTCGACGCCTGACCCGGTTAACATTGAACTCATGGTGCTCATTTAGGATTTTCTCCCCGCCCGGAGTGGCGCGGCCGCCAGCGGAAGGCAAGTACCATACCCCGATGGGCTCTCCGTAATATATACGCCGAAACTGCCCGAATATTTAGTGGCAACGGCCAGTTTTATGGGAAGCGTGTCCGATAAAATGGGTATATTGGGGTAATGTGGCGCTTTTAACAGCGGCCACATGCGTCGACGCCTCCAACCCCAGAAAGGCGGAAAATTAACCACAAAGGCACGAAGACACGAAGAAGTCCAGCCATGCGCGGCAACATGTTTCGGTACAATACGCGATTTCCGCGCGAATGGGATTCCAGGGATTGGAGGACGGCCACGAATAATTCTTCTTCATTCGTGCGGATTCGTGCCCATTCGTGGTTTCCCTCTTTCTTTGGGTTGCGGGGCACCCTGCACGGGCGGGACCCCCGTGATACAACGACGTTTCCCCGACGACCCATTCACTTCCAGGCCGACGCCTTGAAGCTCTTGAGAACGTCCTTGAGTTGCTTCTCGATTTCCGGCGTCAGTTCCTTTTTCGAGGCGAGGTTCTGGCGAAGCTCGGGCGCGGTGGCATCAACATACGCCAGGAACTGGGTCTGGAATTCCTGGACGCGATTGACCGGCACATTATCTAAGTAACCGGGTTGGCCCTTTTCGGGGCTTTGTGTGCCGGCGTAGATGATCATTACTTCCTGCTCCATCGGCATGGGCCGATACTGGGGCTGCTTGAGCAACTCCACCAGCCGCGCGCCGCGATCGAGCTGCGCCTGCGTCGCTTTGTCGAGTTCCGTGCCAAGCTGGGCGAAAGCTTCGAGCTCGCGGTAGGCGGCCAAGTCCAGCCGCAGGGAGCCGGCGATTTTCTTCATCGCCTTGGTCTGGGCGTTGCCGCCCACCCGGCTCACGCTGATGCCCACGTTAATCGCGGGGCGGACGCCGGCGAAAAACAAATCCGGCTCCAAGTAAATCTGCCCATCCGTGATACTGATGACGTTGGTGGGGATGTACGCGGAGACCTCGCCTTCCTGGGTTTCAATGATCGGCAGGGCGGTGAGCGAGCCGCCGCCGTTCTCATCGCTGAGCTTGACGGCGCGTTCGAGCAACCGGCTGTGCAAATAGAACACGTCGCCCGGATACGCCTCGCGACCCGGCGGGCGGCGCAGCAGCAGCGAAAGCTGCCGATACGCCGCAGCCTGCTTGCTCAGGTCGTCATACACGCATAGCGTCGCCTCACCCTTCCACATGAAATACTCGGCCATCGCGCAGCCGGCGTAGGGCGCGATGTATTGCAGCGGGGCGGGGTCGGCGGCGCTGGCCACCACAACCGTCGTGTAATCCATCGCCCCGTTGGCCTTGAGAATGTCCACGATCGCGGCAACCGTGCTTTCCTTCTGGCCGATGGCAACATAGAAGCACTTCACCCCCGTGCCTTTTTGATTGATGATGGTGTCGATGGCGATGGCGGATTTGCCGGTCTTGCGGTCGCCGATGATCAGCTCGCGCTGGCCCCGGCCGATCGGCACCATCGAGTCGATCGCCTTGATGCCGGTTTGCAGGGGCTCGGTCACAGGCTTTCGCCCCGCGATGCCGGGGGCGACGATGTCCAGCTTGCGCGTTTCATTGGAGGCGATGGCGGGGCCGCCGTCGATGGGGATGCCCAGGGGATTGACCACCCGCCCGATCACCGCATCGCCTACCGGCACCTCAAGCAGGCGGCCGGTGGACTTGACCGAATCGCCTTCCTTGATGTGCAGATATTCGCCGAAGATGACGGCGCCGATGGAGTCTTCCTCCAGATTGAAGACCTGGCCCATCGTACCATTTTGGAACTCGAGCAACTCGCCGGCCATGGCATTGCGCAGCCCGTAGATGCGGGCGATGCCGTCGCCGACCTCCACCACGGTGCCCACTTCGCTGACCTGCACCTGCTGCGCGAAACCCGCGATTTCCCGCTTGAGAACACTGGTGATTTCCGCGACGTTGATTGCCATTGCACGAGCCTTTCAAGAATCGAATTCTAAGAGGGATCACCGCGGAGACGCAGAGACGCAGAGAGATCAAAAAAGGAGTAGGAACGAGATAGCTTAGATTACATGTTTTGGCCGCGTTGTCGTCGTGACACGGGCGTCTCGCCCGTGCCTGCGGTGCGGAAATTCCGCGAGTTCGTGTTTGTGCAACTCAGAAGCAATCCACACGGCGGGACGCCCGTGTCACAATGACGCTGCTCCATTGTTTTCAAATGCGCCGCCCTTGCTTCCTCTTGATTTCCTACCTCTGCGTCTCCGCGTCTCCGCGGTTCAAATTTCTTCCGTTGCGCTCGAAACCTAACGGCCCACGCGGGCCCTGCCCGACAGCAAGCTGGCCCGCATGGCTTTTAATTGCTGGCGGACGCTGGCGTCCACGACGCGGTCGGCGACTTTCACGATCAGGCCGCCGATGATCGAATCATCGATCGATTCGGTCATGATCGCGTTCTTTCCCAGCGCCTGGCCGACGCGCTGGCGAACCTGCTGCAACTGATCGGGCGTCAGCTTTTGAGCCGTCGTCACACTCACCTGCACATTGCCCAACTGCGCTTCGAGCAAATCCGCGAAAGCGGCGCCTACCTGATCGAGAATCTGAAGCCGGCCATGCCGATCCATCACCTGCACGAAGTTATAAATCAACTCCGAAACGCGGCCCTTGAATATCTTTTCCAGCGCCGCCGACCGCTCGACGCGGCCCACCGCCGGGTCGGCCAGGTATTGGCGGAAGACCGGCTGATCCACGAACAACTGCCGCAAGGCGGCCATTTCCTGGCCGGTTTCCGTCGATTGCCCGCGCTCGTTCGCCAACTCCAGCAACGAGCGGGCGTAAGTGACGGCGACCGGAGAATGTTGGGTGGTACTCATGATTGATTGTTGTCAGTTGTCAGTTGTTGGTTGCGGTTGTGCTCTTGCGCTTCTCGTAAGCCGTCGTCAAAATCGGTTATTCAGCTGTCAGATTATCATTTCTTGCCACACCCCTTGGTCGGCGGAATATTTGCAACGGACAACTGACAACTGACAACTGACAATCACCCACGATTCACAGCCTGTAACTGCTCCAAACTCTGCGCCACCAGATCGCGCTGGTCGTTGGCGTTTAGATTCCGGCGCAGGATTTTCTCGGCGATCTGGGTGGAGATGTCGGCGGTCTGCTCGTAGATTTCGCGCAGGGCCTGGTCTTTTGCCGCCTCGATCTCCTTGGCGGCCCGGTCGGCCCGGTCGCGGGCGGCCTGGTCGGCTTCGGTCTTGATGCGCTCGGCCAGCGCCTGGGCATCAGCCGTCGCCTTGGCGAAAATCTCGCGCGCTCTCGCCTCGGCATCCGACAGCTTGGCGTTGTAGTCGGCCAGCGCCGCCTGCGCCCTGGCGTTGGCGGCCTCGGCCTGGAAGAGGTCATTGCGGATCCGCTGCTCCCGCCCCCTGAGCCCCGCCAGCACATTCTTCCATGCGCCTTTGTACAGGATCAATAGAAGGATCAGGAAGATGATGAGGGTCCAGATCGCCGACCCATAATCGAAGTCCAGGATGCCGTGCTCGCCGGTCGCAGTTTGGGCGCTGGCATTCGGAGATTCGCCGCGCGACACTTCGGCCGCCGGCGATGTAACAGCCAGGGTCCAAAGCAGCAGAACTGAAAATGCAATGCGTTTGAGCATGATGCGCCTTTTCTAAGCCAGCTTCCCCACGAAACGCCCTTACGCAGCGCACGGCAGTCCCGACCCGCGCCGATGGCGGCCAGGCTTACATGCCGTCAGGTAAGGGTCATGGCCTTGGTGGCAAGCATGTAGCAGATCACGATCGCGAAGAACGTGAATCCTTCGATGAGGGCGGCGGAAATGATCATGTTGGTGCCGATGCGGCCGCCGGCTTCGGGCTGGCGAGCGATGGCTTCGCACGCGCGGCCGCCGATGGTTCCGATACCGATGCCCGGTCCAAATGTAGCCAGGCCGACGCCCAGGCCGATGCCCGCCAGTGCGAGGCCACCGCTGGACGCCGCCAAAATCTCTCCGATGGGAAGCATGCTAAACTCCTATAACCGGGACAAGGCCCGAAACCAGGCGCCGCCGCCGACATTCATTGCCGGAGAACGGCGCGAATCAATTTCATTCTTCAAAGAGCCAACCGCGACAAGTGCCAGGCCGTTCCCGCACTCACGTCCACGCCTGCTCTGTTTTGCACGGGCGAGCCGCCCGTGCCACGACAATCTCAGTTCTGCTCTCAACCCTCCACCCACAACCCTCCACTCTCAAATCTCAGCACTCAAATCTCAGCACTCAGCTCTCAGAACTATCCTTCAATGTTCCGGCGCCACCGCGCTGGCGATAAAGAGCGTCGCCAGAAACACGAAAATATACGTTTGCAGGAATGCCACCAAAACGTCCAGAAGATAAATAAGCAGGCTTAAAATAATCACTGGAACCGCCACCCCCGTTTGCGCCAGAAGGGTCGTGCCGGCCACAATGAGCGACAGCAGCGCGGCCAGCACCATGTGCCCGGCAATCATGTTCGCAAACAGACGAATTGCCAGTGCGAAGGGTTTGATGAAAGCGCCGAGGATTTCGAGAACCAAAAGAATAAACCACATCGGAATGTCCGCCGCCCATTTCCACGAGGGCTCGCCTTTCGCGGGACGAAAGGGATGGGGGGCGAAATTCCAGATGTACAAGGGGATCGCCAGAATCGCTGCCGCCGGCGCGCTCATCCCGCGGTGATCGATGTGCCCGCCATGAGGGGCGGCCTTCGCCGCGCCCCGGCCGCCTGGATATTCCCCATCGGCGTAATGGCCCGTGGGATTGGCCAGCGCCGTGAATCTTTGCGGAACGTCGGCCGGCAGGGCCTCGCCGCGCATATGGTCCAGGTCCATTGCCGCCTCGTGGCCGGGCGTGCCGTTGGACGAATGCTCCTCGTGGGCGGCGTGATGCCCGTACGTCCCGCTCCTCAGGTCGCGCATTACCTGAAGCACCCCGCTGACGTGAATGACGACAAAAACCATCACCGCCAGCGCCGCGGTGTTCGAGATATTGCCGGTTACGGTGCCGCCGATGTGCTGGATTCGTCCCGCCGTCAGAAGCTCGACGATCGTCGCGATCGGCACCAACCCCAGAATGTTGCTGAAAAGAATAAAGAAAAACAGCGTCAGAAGAAACGGCAGAAACCGGTCGGTATGCTCCTTGAGCGCCGGGCGGAAGACCTCCACCCGCAGAAACTCGACGATCGCCTCGAAGAAGTTGCGCGCGCCGGTCGGGGCGTCGGTGCCGGCGTCCTTGAAAAGGCCCTGGAACACCCACAGCATCAACAGCGCCACCACGACGGTCATCAGCATGTGATTGGTGATGCTGAAGGTAAGCAGATCGTGGCTTACCACATGGTCGAGCATGTCAGCGGCAAGAATGGACATGACGTTGTTCCTAATGATTCGGCAGTTCCGATCGAACGACCGGCGTCGCGCGGATCACCCGGATCAGCGATCCGGACACCATCAGCAGCGTCACCCCGAAAAACCACAACAACCACATGGCGAATGGATCGGTGCTCGATCCCTGTAGTCCCAGCGCGAAATAAAGCGCCAGGGCCAGGGCGACGGTCAGGCCGATGTGAATGATCATTCCGTGAAACGCCCCCTGCACGACCGCGGCTTGTCCATAGGCGCGTTGCAGAATGGCCGGCAATAATGCAACCATCCCCGCGACGACGCTGGGGATCAGCGCGGCGAACATCTCGCGGGCATGCGGATGCATGCCCGAGGCGCGAAGCACCCCATAGCCCAATAGCGCGGCCAATCCGAGTATCAGCGGAATGAACACAAGCTGCTTCATGCGAAATTAGTATCCTATTTCCCGCCGGACGCCGGCGGCTTGGGGTCGGAGGGATCTTTGTTGATCCGAATGCCTTCGCGGATCAGCAGGTACATCCCGGCCGCCACGCCCAGGAGCGTACAAACCACAACGCCCCAGGGTGACCAGCCAAACCGCTTGTCCAGCCACTCGCCGCAAAACCATCCGGCCACCACGCCCACCAGCATCTGCGAACCGATGCCCAGCAATGCGCCATAATTTGGCCGATCCGCGGGCAATTTCCAGCCTCCGGGCCTGACTTCGTGCATTTTTGCACAAAGTTGATCGCTCCGCCAATTCTCACGTCCGGCGGCAGGGCGGGGTAAACATAATGACCTGACTCGCTGCCGTCAAGAATCGCGGCATTGAAATGCTCCCACGCCTTTTTGCCCACCGGCCCAAGTTACGTCGATCCTGATGCCGTGTCATTCTCAGATAGGTGCCAAAACCCGCGTGATCGCATCCATCGACAGCGATTCCGTGCAAGGCGCCGGAGGGCCAACCAGGCTACTCAGGGCGCGATCGATGTCCGCAAAAAATCGCTTCCTGCCGCGCATCGCCCGCACCACCGGCCGACCGAAAATGTCAATCGGGTGCCGGTCGGTAGACGGCCACGCACAGACCAGGGACCGCGCCCAGCGGGCGATATCCCGCAGTTGTTCCCGCGATTCCACGGCCCCTCGGGCATGGGCCGTAAACTCGTCGATTTGGTCCCACCCGCGCCCGTGCAGCCGGGGCGGCGTTCCCTTTTTGATCAGCATTCGGGCCAATCCCTGCGCCCAGGCGGGCAGCACCAGCCCGTGTAGGAATGCCGGGCGATCGAAACCTTCGTCGCTCATTTTCGCATCGCGCAGTTGGTTCGCCAGATAAGCGCCCGCATCGTCGCCCAAGGCAAACGGGTCGGCCAGCAGTTGCTCGCGAATCGCCTCCCACAGCAGGCGATGGCTCGAAAAATCCATCACGCGCGTCGGTGGATCGAGCGGCAGCGTATCGACGATCAGTGCCAACGCCCCCGCGCGTGACTCACCGCCGGCTTCAGTGCCAACGTCGGCCGGCCAGCCCGCGACGGCGATGCGCGAGGGATCCCAGCCGGCGTCGATGGCCCGCCGCTCCCATGCCGGATCGGCCAGCAACAGGGCATCGCGCGGGCCGGCTTTGGCGGATGAGGGAATGCGTGGCGTGGTCACCCATGTGACCCACGGCATTTGCATGGACGCTACTTCCGGCAAGTCGCCGCGCCCGCTGTTGGGGGAGAGGAGCGCATCGCACCGCGCTGCCGACGTGGCCAGCGCCGCGGGGGAGGCCGACACTGGATCATCCGGATCGTATCGAACGACACTTACGCCGCCCGCGCCGCACATGGCGCCAGCCAGCGCATTGCCCGCGTCATCCCAAAGCCGGAAATGTGATGGCGCGATCAGGCAAACGCTCGCCAGCGCGCGGGGCCGCCAGCTTTCCGTCGCCGCGCGTGCGAGTTTGATTCGATGATCGGATTGCTCGGCGAAGATGGTCTGCGCCGGCGTGACCAGCGCATCGGCAGCCGAGCTGTCGGCGAAAATCGGGCGCACGAATTCGGTCGGCGTTGGCAATCCCGGATTTTCATCCAGCAGCCGATGCAATTCCCCGGCCCACTCCTCGCCCCAGGCAAACCACAGCCGATGCGCCGCAAGGTCCTGCGAGAAATCCCCGCACCCCAGCAGCACCCGCAGCGCGCGTGCATCGGGCATAAGAGCGATAATCGCCTGCGGCGCCTCCAGTTGATCGAGCACAACGCGGATTTGGGCGGCATGATCGGCGCACAAAAAGCAAACCACCCTCCCGGAAAGCCGCGCATCACGAAACATGAATTGCGCCGCCCGCGCCGGCATGGAACAGCCGTTCCACCAACCGCCGGCAGCCTCCAGCACGGTCAGCGCGCCATCGCGGCCAAAAACCCACTCGATCCCGTGCGGGTCAAGACCGTCAATAGCACCGGCGACGCAAGGTTGGGTGGCGCGAAGGGCACGGATATTCGCCGCCCAATTCCGGGCGGCGCTGATTTCCGCAAGGGTGCCGGTTTCGGACATGAATTCCTGGGTTGCAGTCATTGTCATGCGCGCAATCACCTCCGGGGCACGACAGGCGGGCCCGGATCAGTTATCGGACTTTCGGGGTGGGGAACGTGACTGCGATTCGGATAACAACCTTGCCGCGACGGGAAGAAGAATTCCACCACGGAGGCACGGAAACACGGAGGCGCGCTCTGGTGATCCGCGTATTTCAATCATCCGAAGCGGCAGAAAGCTACCTGTTATCCCGAAGCGAAGTGATTATTTCATAATCAAAACCCGGCGTTGAACGGACATCTTTTGAAGTCTTCAAAGTCCTTTGCCCAGCGGCGTGTTAACTCGAATGCGCCTCCGTGGCTCCGTGGTTGTCTTTCGTTTCGGATTGCCGAGAAATGTATATCCCTCACGCTCACAGCGCCCGCATCGCCTGCGGAGAGATGGCCTGCACGATGCGCGTCGCGGTTTCGACGGCGGCCAGGCCGTCCTCCAATGTCACCGGCGGCTTGCTGCCCGTCGTTACCGCGCTGATGAACGATTCCAGCTCCGCCCGCAGCGGCTCGATGTCGTCGATCTGCAACTCCTCCACGCTGACCAAATCGGCGAAGTTGAGCTGCGAAAGGTCGTCGATCTCGCCTCGGCGGATGCCGGCGACCGCTTCGCGGATGGCTTCGAGGTTGCCGCTGCGGCGGGCCATCAGGCCGTAGCGCTTCTGATAATCCAGCGACACGTACGCATCCGCGCTGAACACGCGCAGGCGCCGCTCGGTTTTGAGCGCAAGCCGGGAGGCGGTGAGGTTGGCGACGCAGCCGTTCTCGAAGGTGAGGCGGGCGTTGCAGATGTCCTCGACCTCGCCGATCACGCTCACGCCCACCGCGTCCACCCGAGCCACTTTTGATTGCGCCAGCTTCAGCACGATGTCGATGTCGTGGATCATCATGTCCAGCACGACGCCAACGTCGATGCTGCGGAAGGTGAGGGGGCTGATGCGGGTGACTTCGATGAATTGCGGGCGGATGTCCAGCTTCTCCATCGCTCGCACCGCCGGATTGAATCGCTCGATATGCCCCACCTGCACCACCGCGCCGGCGCGGGCGGCGGCATCGACAATCCGCCGGGCGTCAGGTACGTCCTTGGCCAGCGGCTTTTCGATCAGGCACGCCACCCCCGCCGACAGGCACCGCTCGGCAACCTCTGGGTGCGCCGCGGTCGGCACCGCGATCGTGACCGCCTCCACTTGCGGCAGAAGCTCGTCCAGGTTCGTGAACGATTTGCAATCGTATTGTTCTGCCGCGGATTCGGCGGCTTCCGCGCTCCGGTCGTACACGCCAACCAGCTTTACGCCCGGCATTTCCGAGTAAACCCGCGCATGCAACCGGCCCATCCGCCCGCAGCCGATCACGGCCACGGGCAATGGAGACGACGAACGATCGTGGGAAATTGACACGGGCGAATCGTAGCAGGTGGGCAGGGGGGCGGGAAGCGAGTCGCGGTACACCTCGTCGCGGGCCAACTTTGTGCGACGCGGCAGTGCGAGTTGGCAGAGATTCATTCAGCCGCGGGGCGCAATGTTCAAGGGTGCCAAAATCGGGGAAATGAGGGGCGGGAATTGGCAAACTTATTCGTGACACGGACGTTCCGCCCGTGCGTATCGTTTAGACTGGGCATAGGTGGATTTTTCCTGCTTTTCAGCCATTGGCACGGGCGAGACGCCCCGTGTCACGTTGGTAACCCCCCAACCGCGAATGTCGTCTCATGCTATGGTTCCCGGGCGACAACCGCCTACCGGACTAACTGTCCGCCCACGGTGATGGGCACCGCCATCGGCTGAGCCGCGGGCTTGTAGCTGGGTTCGACGGCCAGTTGCAGCGGCCGGCGCGAGCCGGCGGGGGGGAGGCCGTCTTCGTCGATGATCCGCTGGATCGCCATGATCCCCTCGATCAGCGTCTCGGGCCGAGGCGGGCAGCCGGGCACATATACATCCACCGGCATGAACTGGTCGATCCCCTGGATCGTGGCGTACGCATCAAACACGCCGCCCGTGCTCGCGCACGCGCCCATGCTGATCACCCATTTGGGCTCGGTCATCTGCTGGTAGATGTGCTGAAGCACCGGCATCATCTTGATACACACGCGCCCCGCGACGATCATCAGATCCGCCTGGCGGGGGCTGAAGCGCATGGCCTCGGCGCCGAATCGCGCCAAGTCGAAACGCGAGGAGGCGGTTGCCATCAACTCGATCCCGCAGCAGGCGGTCGCGAACGGCATGGGCCACAGCGACGAACGCCGCGCCCAATTCACCACCTTCTTCAACTGAGTCGTCAGAACATTGTTCGGCAGGGTAAGCGGGTCCAACATTGATTGATTGTCCTTCCAGTGCAAACGCGCTCCGTTAGTTCAAGGGCGGGGCGTTCGTGGGATTATAGAACCGATCGCGCGTGATCGCCAGCGGGGCGGAAAGATTTACGGGTGGGCGAGCGTGGCCGGAAATAGTGACACGGGCGGCTCGCCCGTGTGGGCGTCCCAGCCACCAACGGCCTTGTGGGCAGGCGACGCGCACTAACGGCCAACGGTCTGCTTGCGGTTCACTCGGGCCGCGCAGTTGCATCGACGCAGTGCCGCCGACCAGTGCGGAGTACCGCACTCATGGGCATGGCTTGTTTAATTTTTATAGGCCAGTGACCGGCGCCGGATCAATCGAGAGCGCCTCGGTGTCTCCGTGTCTCCGTGGTGAGATTCTTCTTCGGATGTTTAAGAAGCACCGGCGTTCTTTGCCGGAATGATCCAGCACGAGTCATGCGGGGTCATTCCAATGTGCCGGTAATAGGAGCGGCCCTTGGGGGCGGCCAACAGAATCAACGTCGTATGCAGCCCGGCGGCTTCGTGCGTACGGCGAATCAGTTCCCGGCCAATCCCCTGCTTCTGAAATGCCTCATCCACCGCCAGATCAGACAGGTACGTGCAGAAGCTATAATCAGTCAGGGCGCGTGAAATGCCCGCCAGCCGACCCTCCAACCGCGCGGAGATGATCAGATCCGCGTGGCGAATCATTCCCTCAATGATCGCCGGCTGCTCCACCGGCCGGCGCTGGGCCAAGGTGGAGCGGCGAAGCAGATCAATCATTTCCTCGCAAGACACATCGTGATTGGCGTGATCCGTATCGCCAGGTCGCGCGGCTAAGGCTAAACCGTGGTTGCCGTCGCATTATTGTTGGCGGCGTTATTGTCGCTCGGATTTGTGACTGAAGTCGCGACGGCGATGAGATTATACGAGCCGGCGGCCTTGCCCGCGGGGGCCATGAAACGAATCCGCACGGTGATGAAATGCCCCGGGCGGATATGGATAGCCCGGCCATACAGGCTTGCCAAAACCACCGCGCTCGAATCGAGCGTCGTATTCGCGGACGAATAAAGCGCCAGATTCAAAGTTCCCGAGGCCAACACGTTCCCAATATTGGCGATGGAGACGACCGCCGTATCCGCGCGGCCCGGCGTTACGATGAGGGCGCCATTGCTGCCCAGCGTCGTCGCCAGGTCCACGGTGGGCGGGGTAATCATGACTGGCGCCAATGCGTCGGCTTCCGAGGCTGCCGTGCTGGTGTTCACCGCGGAAATCGACCCCAGAATGTCATACGTCCCACCGGCAAGCGATGTGGGATAGCTGAACTTCAACCTCTCCATCGCCGATGCGCTGGACTTCAACGTGACGTTTTTCAGCGTGATCGTGGCGATGGCCGTGTCATCGGCCGACAGCGAGTTGTCGGTGGAAGCGTAAAGCGTAATGGTGACGGGGCCGGCGAATTTGGAATTGCTCGTGTTGGTCAGTTGCAGCTTGAGGACGCCGCTGGTTCCTTCGATGACCGAAACCGCGGGGGCGCTGGTGAACGCCCCGATCAGCGGGGAAGCCGGAAGCGCGGCGGCCGTGATGGGGCTTGTGCCGCCGGTGTTGGTGGAACCATTGGAGCCGGTCGGGCCCGGGGAGTTGGATGTCGATGAGCCTTTCACCAATGCGTTTACCAGAGCCCCGGCTTTGGGCGAGCCGAGGCCGGTGGCCAGATCGTAGCCGACGGTTGCTGAATTATGCGCGTACCCATAGCCGCCCCAGCGCCAATGCCAGGGCCCGCCGCCGCCGCCCGATGCGTCGATGACATCATTAAAGTACGAAGTGTAGGAGGCGTAGCCGCTGGAGGTGCCGTCGCCGTAGAGGTTGTAGAGCATGGGCAGCGTCTGCGTTGCGCCGTCCAATGTGGAAGCGCCGACGGCGGCCCGTCCCTGGTCGGCGATTGCGATCAGCGCCGCCCACTGCGGCGCGCCCGCGCTGGTGCCGCCCACCACTTGCCAGCCGCTGTAGCCGCTGTCAGGCAGCGAATCGTACATGGCAAACCCGTTGTTGGGGTCGGCATTGTAGGAGACGTCCGCCGTGCTTCGCGCGCCGCTGTTTTGGACGTTGTTTTGGAAGGCGGGCTGCGGCTCGATCTGGCTGTACCCGCTGCTGGTCCCGCTCCAGGAGGATTCGGTTTGATACGTGCCCGCGGCATCGCTCGTATAAAGCGACGTTCCGCCGACCGACAGGACATTGGGGGAACTGGCCGGCCACTGCACGCCGGCCTGCGCTCCACTGTCCCCGGCGGCGGCGACAAACGTCACACCCTGATGGCCCGCGGGCGTTGTGAAGATCGGATCGTAATTGGTCTGGCTCGCCGATTCCCCGCCGCCCCAACTGAAGAATTCGCTGCCGCCCCAACTGACGGAAACCACCGACACGTCGCTGGCATGCCGCGCATAATCGACGCCCGCCATGAGATCGGTTGTCCCCTCCGAGTTGGCCTCCACCAGGAGAATATTCGCGCCCGGCGCGATCGCGTGCGCCCATTCAACGTCGAGCGATATTTCGCCCGCCCAGCCCGGATCGGTCGTGGGAAGACTGCTTCCGCCGGTCTGATTCACTATCTTGAAACTCGGCGGCGCGCTCAGCCCAAACTGGCTGTCGAATACGCCCAGATCGCTGACGATCTTCGGATCGTTGTAGGCATCGACAATCGCGATCGTCTGCCCCTGCCCATTGGCGGGCGTCGATCCGCTGGCCGAGAAGCTGACGGCGTTAAAGCCGTATGCCTTGCTGATTTCGCTGGGCGTGTAGCCTTGGATCGACGAGGCGGTCGTGGCCGAAGGGTTGAGCACGGTGGAATCATAATGCATCAGCGGGCCTGCCGAGGCCGACAGCAGTTGCCGCGCCTCCAGCGATTCGATGGCCCATGCTCCAGCACGCTTACTTGTGCCAGTTCCAATGACGGTTTCTTTGCGTTTTCTGAAAAAGCGAAACATCCGATCTCCTCGATTTAGCAAACCCGGATTGCCCGTTTGATTGCACTGCCATACCCAATACGTCCGCCCCCACATAATCGTCCGCTGCCGTCCACAGAAACTTCCGGCGAAATAGAAAAATTGTTGGCTCCCGCGCGGGATGCATCATCGTGTCCGCGCATTTCCATGTTCGATGGGTGGATTTGCGCAGAGACGCAAAGAGGCAGAGGCGCGGAGCCTTGTGCTACGAACCCACGGAACACTACAGCGGATTGCTGGTGGCTGAAGCGCATGAGACGAAGCCCGTTACCGTATCACGGGCGTCTCGCACATGCGGCGAGCGCGGTGGTCGAGGAAACACGATATTCCCAATCGCGAGTCGCAAAATCTCAACAATGCTCCGAATCTCTGCATCTCAGTGTCTCTGCGCAAATCTTACGAGGGCGCGCCACAAATTCCCTCGGAAACAAGTTGCGCTCAATGGCCGCTTCCGCCGCCGCGATTTATGCACAGCGACATGGAAGGCGTTATGATGCCGCGGATGTTCGGCTCCCACCTCTCCATCGCCGGCGGCATGCACAAAGCCCTCCTCGAAGCCGAGCGCCTGGAGATGACCTGCGTTCAGGTCTTCACCAAAAATCAGCAACAATGGGCCTGCTCTCCCCTCGCCCCCGAATCAATCGAGCAATGGTCGTCCCATTGCAATCGGCTCAAGTTCAGGCACACCGTCAGCCATGACAGTTACCTGATCAATCTCGCCTCTCCCGACCCGGCGCTGCGGGACAAGAGCATCGACTTGTTCGTCGAGGAACTCCTGCGCTGCCTGCTGCTGGGCATTCCGTATCTGGTCACGCATCCGGGCGCGCACATGGGCGAAGGCGAGGAAGCGGGCCTGCGTCGGGTGGCCGAGGCACTGGATATCGTCCACTCCCGCGTTCCCGCCGACGGCGTGCTCACCTGCCTGGAAATCACGGCGGGCCAGGGCACCTCCCTGGGCTATCGCCTGGAACATCTGGCCGCCATTCTCGATCGTGTGAAAGCACCCCAGCGCATGGGCGTGTGCCTCGACACGGCTCACCTGTTCGCCGCCGGCTATGATTTCCGCGGACGCAAGTACGCAAAATTTCGCAAGCAAGTGGAATCGACAATTGGTATCAAGCGCGTGAAAGTGTTGCACCTGAACGATTCAAAGAAAGACCTGGGAACCCGGGTCGACCGCCACGAGCACATCGGCCTCGGACGCATAGGGCTAAGCGGATTTCGCCCTTTCGTGCGCGATAAGGACTTTGTCAATATTCCAAAGATCCTTGAGACTCCCAAGGAGAAGGATCCGGAGAGCGGACGGGATTGGGATGCGATCAATCTGGAGGTGCTAAAGGGACTGACGTGAGAGCGCACCGCGTCGCTTGTATCGCGACAATATACTTGTCGCGGTTCGGCGCGCAAGTTACGATCTGTTTTCCAGTGGCGCTGGTCACCTTCGGTGACCACGTTCCCCCTTGTCCCACACAAACCCAACCCATGCGCCACTTCCGCAAGAGTTCCTACACACAGAAGGAGTTCTTCAACGGAAAGCACCGCTTCGAGCATTGGTACCGCGATAACTCCGTTTACTTCATCACTTCCAGGACACGCGCTGGATTTCCCGCGTTTCAAGACGCATCGGCGCGGGCGCTCTTCTGGGATCGGTTTCACCATTACACAAAGCTGCACGGGTTTGTGCCTTGGGTGACGTCGTTGCTGAATAATCACTATCACACCTTGGGTTACCTCCGCGAAGGCGAGCAGCTTGGGGAAATGATGCGAAAGCTGCACGGTTCGGTCGCTTGGCTCGTCATGAAAGACATCGGTGTTCGGCACGTTCCGTTCTGGCGCGGCAAGGGGAACAAGGACTATTTCGACGGATGCATCCGGGACGTTTTGCAGGCGCGACGCGCGTATCGGTACACGCTTATGCAGGCGGTGCGAGCGCGGTTGGTGACGGATTGGCGCGAATATCATGATACGCGGGTCAATGTGGAGGTGGAGCGCGCAATTGGGCGCGCCGTGGAGCTTGATGCATTTTTGGAGGACGTTCCATATGCGCGGTACGAGCGACACAAGCAAAGACACCGCGATTGATTAAGAAAAAGAACGTGGTCACCGCAGGTGACCACGCCCCTGCATGGGGTTCCATCGCGTCCGAGGTCGGGGCGATCCTATCCTCCCAAATACGCCTTTTTTACATCGTCATTTTTCAACAGACTGCTCGCGGAATCGGATAGGATGATGCGGCCGGTTTGCAGGACGTAGCCGCGATGGGCAATGGCCAGCGCCATGTGGGCGTTTTGCTCGACGAGGAAGACGGTGGTGCCGGTGGCGTTGACCTTGCGGATGATGTCGAAAATTTGTTGCACCATCATCGGTGCCAGGCCCAGCGACGGCTCATCGAGCAGAAGCAGCGTTGGGCGGGCCATGAGGGCGCGGCCGATGGCGAGCATCTGCTGCTCCCCGCCGCTGAGGGTGCCGGCGCGCTGGTTGCGCCGGTCCGAAAGGATCGGGAAAAGTTGGTGGCAATGCTCGATGTCGTCGGCGATTTGCGATCGATTTTCGCTCTGATACGCGCCCAGCAGGAGGTTCTCGCGGACGGTGAGGTTGGCGAAAATCTGCCGGCCTTCGGGCACATGGCTGACGCCAAGCCGGACGATTTCATGGGCCGGCACGCGATTCAGGCACACGGCTGTCACCTGCCCCCGGTAATCGATTTCCACGCGGGGCGATGGGCGGACCGCGCTTGCCGAGACTGGCGCAGCCGCTGCATCGGCGGCGAGTGGCGCGGGGTCGAAGTTGATGTCGCCGGCGGCGGGGCGCAGCAGGCCGCTGATGGTGCGAAGGAGGGTGGTCTTGCCGGCGCCGTTGGAGCCGATGAGGGTGACGATCTCGCCGCGCGCGATGGAGAGCGACACGCCATGCAGCGCCTTGATGGCGCCGTAGGAGACTTCGAGGTTTTCGATGGTCAGAAGCATCTGCGTCGTTCAGAAACTCACCGTAGGCCGCGCCGGAACCCAAGTGACACGGGAAAGTCCGAAATTCGAAGCACGAAATCCGAAACAAATCCAAAATCCGGGAAAAGCGGAAAATTCAAATGGCGCGTCCGGGTGGTTCTTCTTTTGAGATTTCCGCCTTTGAGTTTTGAGCTTGTTTCGGATTTTGTGCTTCGGATTTCGGATTTTCCACCGCCCCAGGCGGACGGGGTTCCGTCGTGTCGCGGGTGGGGTCAGACGATAATGCCTAACGCGCGCAGCGCGAAGCGCCATTCCACGTAGTGGTAGGGTACGGCCAGTTCATCGTGAAGCCGGCGCAGTTGGCCGTGAAGCTGCTCGTAGAGCTCATGTTGCCAGGCGGTGCTGGTGGCGTCGCAAAAGAACAAGCGACATCCGAAAGGGCGGATGGGGTGCGCCGTGCACAGGCCGGCGATCTGGAAGGGGCAGCCGGGCGGGGTTGAGGTTGTGGGTTGTGGGT
>Ga0209483_1001297_pt1 | contig 19148 bp, 16 predicted proteins | sample NGEPerA_FD_184508 | JGI IMG/M metagenome (GOLD analysis project Ga0209483, IMG submission 184508) | Arctic peat soil microbial communities from the Barrow Environmental Observatory site, Barrow, Alaska, USA - NGEE PermafrostL2-A... | ecosystem: Environmental > Terrestrial > Soil > Wetlands >... | reverse complement strand
CGGATATCGTTTGCCAATGGCGCCTCCGCTGAAGCCGACATCGTCATTGCCGCCGACGGCATTCACTCCGAGCTTCGGCCCTATGTGTTCGCGTCGTCGCAGCCGGTATTTTCCGGATCGGTCGCCTACCGGGGCCTGGTGACGCATGAGCGCGTTCCGCATTGGCCCGTCGACCGCTGGCAGATGTGGCTCGGCAAGGGCAGACATTTCCTCGCCTTTCCCGTGCGCGCGGGAAAACTGATCAACTATGTCGGCTTCGTGCCGACCGACGAGGAGATGAAGGAATCATGGTCGGCCCCCGGCGATCCCGAAGTGCTGCGGCGGGCGTTTGCCGGCTGGGATCCGCGCATCCATGAATTGCTCGCGGAGGTTCAACGGACATTCCGCTGGGCGCTGTACGATCGCGAGCCGCTGCCGGTCTGGACCCGGCAAAGGCTCTGCCTGCTCGGCGATGCCGCGCATCCGATGCTGCCGCATCTAGGCCAGGGCGCCAACCAATCGATCGAGGACGGCATCGCGCTTGCAACGATTCTGGCACGAGCAGACCGCACGACGGCAACTCGCGCGCTACTCGCCTACGAGCGGCTGCGCCGCGAGCGCGTCGCCGAGGTGCAGCGCGGCGCGCGCGAGAACGGGATGCGCTACGATTCGGCCTATTCGGATTTGGGTGTCCGGGATGCGGAGATCACGGCGCATGCCGCATTCCGCAGGTGGCTCTACGACCACGACGTGGTGCCGGACGCACAGGCCGCGGCGGAAGCGTTGCGGTAATCGGCTATCAAGCGCCGACGGAAGGCAGGCTCGCCGCCGCGATGGCGACGATTTCGGAGAAGCGGCGGCGGAGGCTCGCGGGCGCCGAACGCAGCAAAGAATGTAGGTGTCGCATGTTGCAGCCCTAACTTTTGGCGCCGGAAGGACGGTATCCTTCTTGGGCCGGAGCTACAAAAATGGCGCTACCTGGGCGACGCGTCGAGGGAGCTGCGAAAATAGCAACGCCGCTGTCGTCCGATCGGCCTGTGACAGTTGCTTTCTTGCAGCAACAAGGCCGATAGCGGTCGAAATTTTCTACACGAAATTCGACCTGGTTCGAGCCCTATCCCGGCGCGAATCCAAATGTCCGCTCGAAACGCCTGGCGTAAGCGGGCCAGACTTCCGGATTGATCAGGCGCGGCGGGCGCTTGCCGTCGAGCATGTCGAGCATCTGCTCGGCGGCGATCCGGCCCATGTTCTCACGTGCCTCTTTCGTCACGCCGGCCGTGTGCGGGCTTGCCAGCACGTTGTCGAACTGCAGCAGCGGATGTTCGGGCGGCGGCGGCTCCTTGGACCAGACGTCGAGGCCGGCGCCGGCGATCTTTTTGTTGCGCAGCGCCTCCGTCAGCGCCGCCTCGTCATGAATGAAGCCGCGCGCGGTGGTGATGAAATAGGCATGCGGCTGCATCAACGCGAATTCGCGCGCGCCGATCATGCCTCGGTTGTCCTTGGACAGCGGACAATTGATCGAGACATAGTCGGAACGTTTCAGCAATTCGTCGAGCGTGACCTTCTCCCCGCCACGCTCGGCCATTTCGGTCGCCGACAGATAGGGATCGTAAGCGAGCACGTTCATGCCGAGCAGGCCCCGGCAGAGCGCTGCGATGCGGCGGCCGACATTGCCGAGACCGACGATGCCGATGGTTTTGCCGTGCACTTCGGTACCCATCAATTCATTGCGGTTGACATTGGCCGAACGCCGCAGCGCGCGATCGGCCTGGATGATGCGCTTCGACAGCGTCAGCAGCATGCCGAGTGCGTGCTCGGCGACCGACTGCGCATTGCCGCCGGACTGGTTGACCACCACCACGCCCGCCGCGGTGCATGCGTCCACATCGACGGGATCGAAACCGGCGCCATTGCTGGAGACGATCAAAAGGTTCGGCGCGCGCTTCAACAAATCCGCATCGACATGGAAATGTCGTGCGAGTTCATCGCGCGCCGCCCCGACCTGATAGGCATGCGCGGCGGACAGGATCGGCGCGAAGACATCCTCCGGACTTTCGTTCTCGAGCCGGTCGAGCCGCACGTCGAGCCTTGCCTGCAGGATCGCGGCATAAATCGGATTGGCGAGATATTTGACGTAGAACACACGCTTGTTGTTGACGGACATTGTGGGCGTACCTTCAGTTCGGAAAACCATAGAGGTGAGCGGGGTTGGCGACGAGGATGCGGTGCTGCGTTGCCGGGTCCGGCGCCCACGCCTGGAACAATTCGAACAGATGTCCGGCGTCGGGCATCTCGCCCTCGATGCGCGGATGCGGCCAGTCGCCGCCCCATACCAGCCATTCCGGGTTGGCGGCGACCAGCGCCTCGTGAAACGGCCGCGCGTCGGGATAGTCAGGCGCGTTCCGGCTGAGCCGGTGCGCGCCGGACAATTTCGCCCAGCACCAGCCCTCGCCGACCGCGCGCAACAGGCTCTGGAAGCCGGCGGTTGCCGTGCCTGCGCGCGCATCGGTACGGCCCATGTGATCGATCACGACCGGTAGCCGCAGCGATTTCAGCAGCGGTATCGTGTCCGGCAAATCCTTGGCGTCGATCCAGAGCTGCAGGTGCCATCCGAGTTCGGTCATGACGGCTGCGAGTTTTTCGGCGGCCTCGAGCGGCACGCCGCCGCGATAATGCAGCTGGCCGTCGCGGAAGAAATGGTTGAAGCGCAGACCGCGCACGCCGATCGCGTGCCATTCGCGCAAGACGGCCGGCGAGATGTCGCCATCCGCCACCGCGACGCCGCGCAGGCGGTCTGGCCGCCGCGTCAACGCGTCCAGCATCGCGGAATTGTCGTGGCCATGCGCGCTGCCCTGCACCAGCACGCCGCGGGTAAAGCCGATGCTATCGAGCATGCCCAGGTATTTTTCCAGCGGCGCGTCCGGTGGCGTATAGCTGCGGTCGCTGGCGTAGGGAAACCGCGCCGCGGGTCCGAATACATGGGCATGGGTATCACAGGCGCCCGGCGGCGGCGGGATTTTGGGTCGGCTGACCTCGCGCGGCGGCAGGCAGGCGGGGATCATCTCACTCATTCAGGCTTGATGCCGGCGGCCTTGATGATCGGGCCCCACTTCTCGTAGTCGGCGCGGATCTTGGCATCGAAAGCCTGCGGCGAGCTTGCGATCGGCGCGGCGCCGAGCTTGGTCAGACGCTCCTTCACCGAGTTCAGGTTCAATACGGCAACGAAATCGTGCGAGAGCTTTGCGACGATTTCGGCGGGCATGTTGGCCGGTCCGAGCAATCCCCACCACACCTCGGTGTCGTAGCCCGGCACGGTTTCGCCGATACTGGGTACGCCGGACAGGAAGGATGCCCGCTTGGCGGTAGTGACCCCGAGCGCACGAACCGTGCCGGCCGCAAGCTGTCCAACGGATTCCGGTCCGTTATTGAACGACATCGTGATCTGGCCTCCCAGGAGATCGTTGATCGCCGGCGCGCCGCCTTTGTAGGAAATCGAGTTGATGTCGATCCTGGCGAGACTCTTCAGGAGTTCCCCGGCCAGATGCGTCGAGGTTCCAGGTCCGGCATTGCCAAAGGACAGGCTTCCCGGCTTCGCGCCTGCCGCCGCGATCAGGTCGGCCATCGTCTTGTAAGGCGAATCCGCGCGCACCAGGAGGATATTGGGGGACGAAGCCAATAGCGAGATCGGAGTAAAATCCTTGAACGTGTCGTAGGGAAGTTTCGGGTAGAGAAACGAATTGGTGGGATGACCGCTGGCGACGACGATCAGGGTGTATCCGTCAGGCGGCGACGTCACGAGCGCCTGCGAGGCGATGACGCCGCCCGCGCCCGGCCGGTTCTCGACGACGACACCCTGGCCCCATTGCTGGGACAGCGCGTCCCCCAGCGTGCGCGTGAGAATATCCACCGCGCCACCGGCGGCATATGGAACGAAGATATGCACCGGCCGGGACGGGAACGTCGATTGGGCGGATGCGATACCGCCCGCAACCAGCGCCGCTGCCGCGACAGTTGGCCGGAACCAGCCGCCCAAGGACCACCTGCTCAAACCATGCCTCCCACTATTTTGGTGAATCATTATCGCACGCCAAAATGCCCTCGGCACCACCATCGGATGCAGGTCACGGCTACGGCTGCGACATGTTGACAATCCCGGGGATCGCGTCAAGTTTCGGCGGGCCTCGGCGAGATCGCCCGCGATACGTCGTGAGCCGACATCGTCGCGGGACCAGGGAGAATGCGATGGCGGTTGCCGGGGAAAAGACCTCGCCCAAACCCGTTTCGGACAGGGTTTTGCAGGAGAAGCCTGCCGCGGAGAAGAGCTGGCACGAGGTGGTGCTGCAGTCGCTCAAGCGCAACGATATTCGCCTGGTGCCCTACGTGCCCGATCGGGTGCTGACGACGCTGATCAAGAATATCCACGCCGATCCCTTCTTCACGACCTTTCCGACCGCGCGCGAGGAAGAAGCCGTCGGCATCGTCTCCGGCGCCTGGATGGCCGGCATGAAGGGCGCGGTGCTGATGCAGACGAGCGGCTTTGCAACGCTCGCCAACGTGCTGGCCTCGCTGGCGATCCCCTACCAGATCCCGCTGATCATGTTCGTGTCCGAGCGCGGCACGCTCGGCGAATTCAACTACGGACAGTCGCTGGTCTGCCGCACCATGCGGCCGGTGCTGGACTCACTTGCGATGGAATATCACACCTGCACGCGACTCGACGAATTCGAATTCATCGTCGACCGCTCGATCAAGCAGGCCATCACCACGCAAGCGCCGGTGGCGCTGATCCTCTCGCCGCTGCTCACCGGCGGCAAGGTGTTCGACAAATGAGCGCAGCCATGAACACCGCCAGCAACACGCCTGCCCGCAACACCAAGATCATGAACCGGTTCGATCTGACGTCGCGGTTAGTGGCAAAGCTGACGAACGAGGAAGCCGTGGTCGGCGGCATCGGCAATACCAATTTCGATCTCTGGGCCGCCGGTCATCGGCCGCAGAATTTCTACATGCTGGGCAGCATGGGGCTGGCGTTTCCGATCGCGCTCGGCGTGGCATTGGCGCAGCCGAAACGCCGGGTTTTTGCTCTGGAAGGCGACGGCTCGCTGCTGATGCAGATGGGCTGCCTCTCGACGATCGCGACGCTGAAGCCCGATAACCTCACCATGGTGGTGATGGACAACGGCGTCTATCAGATCACCGGCGCGCAGCCGACGCCGGCCGCGGCGGTGTCGGACCTCGTGGCAATCGCGGTCGGCTGCGGCCTTGCCAACAGCGCCTGGGCCGCCGACGAGGAAGATTTCGAGCGGCTGATCGATCAGTCGCTGACCGCTTCGGGTCCGACGCTGATCGGGGTGCGCATCGACGACAAGCCCGGCGTCGGCGCAACGCGGCGCGATCCCGTGCAGATCAGGGAACGGTTCATGGTGGGCCTCGGCGCGCGGCAGGCGCTTTGAGCTACGCAGCGCTGAGTTGATCAAAGGCGAATAAGCACGGCCCCAAAGATCAGAAATGCGGCGCCTGCGATCCGAACCAGTGTTGCCGGGTGGTGCGGCACACCTAACAGCCCAAACTGGTCAAAAATCAGCGAGCCGATCATTTGCCCAACCACGATCAGCGCCACAACGGTTGCCGCACCCAGACGAGGCAACATAAGGATCGAGATCGCAATATAGATCGCGCCGAAGATGCCTCCGGTCCATGAAATCCATGAACTGCGCGCGGTCATTGTCCCCGATAGCCACGGTTCGCGTAACATAATGACCATTGCCAGCATCGCGAGCGTGCCGCCGAGGTAGCTGATGAATCCTGCCCACCATGGCGATCCGATTTCGACGCGCAAGTTTGCGTTGACCGCCTGCTGGAACACAAAGCTGACGCCGGCACCAACAGCCAAAACATAAAAGCCGATGCTCATAAGCGATACTGGCACGCTGCCCTCCCATTATTTGGATCACATGGACACTATGCAATACACGGCGGAATTACTATTGGACAACAGGGCACGGGCGCGGTGCACCTGCCCGCGCGCGTCCGGCGGCCCGATCACATCAACCGCGCGCGGGACCGGCGGTCTCTCTTTTATCTCTCAGCGGTAGCGTGTCCGGAAAGCATTGGCCGGGCGCGGAAGATGCAATCCTTCTTCACACGTTTCGGCAAAGCCGACATAAAGACGGGCGTACTGATCGAAGGAATGTCGCCGTCGATATTTAAAGGATTGACGTGTCCGGGTGGAAGGCGGCCCGGCGCCTTCAATCGAAGTATGCCGCCAAACGACAGTGCATTTCGACAGGCTTCCAGCGTCGCCACGGCCTTTGGATCGCCTCTTCGCTCGGTCTCAATAACACTGTCCTCTGACCTCCGCGGTTCGCAATCCCCTCTCCCAAGTCAGAGTCCTCGCACTATCGGCCTCAAGGAGTTTGTCTTCTTGCCCCGGAAATTTGCGAAAGCCTTCTCCATGGTGTCGTGCCATTCTGAGAAAGACGGCGGCGCGGTCCAAGCCCTTGTTGGATAGGCGATAAAAAAAGTGCCGATAAGAAGAAGGAAACAGAGGTAAAACCTCTGCGGACTACATCGCCCCGCTGATCTGCATATTGCCGTCATTTGTCACTTCAAGCGCGTTTTCACATTAATGACTCTGAACTACCCGAAGTAGATCAGGACCGTTGAAAACGATTTCGTGAACCTACTTGTCAAACTTCCTCGCCTTTAGTGACACGCGCTGGGCGCGATGCGACCGGTCGCAGGCGAGACACAAAAATGCCGCCCCGAACCGAGGCGGCATTTTGCGGCCTGGAGCTTAGCGGGCTTTACAGCAGCCCCGCGCCCCGCGCCCATTTGTACTTCGCGCCGAGCACCGCGACCGGAATCTCCGTCGTATAGGCATAAGCGACGATGCCGTTCTGGTAGAGATAGTCGGCGGCTTCCTCGACCTCGACGTCGCCGGCGAGAGAAGCCACGATCGGCTTCTCGATGCCCTTGGCCTTCATCGCGTTCTTCACCTCGACCATGTTCTTCGCAAACACCATCGGCGGCGTCACGATGGTGTGCCAGTAGCCGAGGATCAGCGAGTGGATGCGCGGGTCTTCGAGCCCGAGCTTCACGGTGTTGACATAGGTGATCGGCGGCTCGCCGCCGGTGATATCGATGGGGTTGCCGGCCGCGCCAAACGGCGGGATGAACTTGCGGAACGCAGCGTCCAGGTCCGGCGGGATCGTCATCAGCTTGAGATTGTTGTCGATGCAGGCGTCCGACAGCAGCACCCCGGAACCGCCGGCGCCCGTGATGATGACGACATTCTCGCCCTTCGGCGTCGGCAGGATTGGAATGCCGCGGGCGAAATCCAGCATCTCGCGCAGCGACCGCGCGCGGATCACGCCCGACTGGTTGAAGACGTCCTCATAGATCTTGTCGTTGCCGGCGAGGGCGCCGGTGTGAGAACTGGCAGCTTTCGCGCCGGCCGCGGTGCGGCCGGCCTTCAGCACGACGACCGGTTTTTTCTTCGAAACGCGTTTGGCCACTTCGGCGAAGGAGCGGCCGTCCTTGAGATCCTCGCAATGCTGCGCGATGATCTGGGTGTTGTCGTCCTGCTCGAAGAAGGTCAACAGATCGTCCTCGTCGATGTCGGACTTGTTGCCGACACCGACGATCGCGGAGACGCCCATCTTGGCCGAGCGCGAAAACCCGATGATTGCCATGCCGATGCCGCCGGACTGCGACGACAGCGCCGCCGACCCCTTGACGTCATAGGCGGTGCAGAAGGTCGCGCAGAGATTGGCGTGGGTGTAATAGAAGCCGTAGATGTTCGGGCCCATCAGGCGGATGCCGTATTTCTGGCCGATCGCCTGGATTTCTTCCTGGCCCTTGACGTTGCCGGTCTCGGCATAGCCCGACGGAATCAGGATCGCGCCGACCACTTTCTTCTCGCCGCATTCGATCAGTGCGTTGGCCACGAGGCTTGCCGGGATCGCGAACACCGCGATGTCGACCTCGCCGGGAACGTCCTTGACCGACTTGTAGACCTTCTTTCCCAGGATCTCTTCGGCCTTGGGATGGATCGGATAGATCTCGCCCTTGTAACCGCCATTGATGAGGTTCTTCATCACGGAGTTGCCGATCTTGCCGTTCTCGGCGGATGCGCCGATCACCGCGACCGATTTCGGCTTCATGATCCGGTTCATCTGGCGAACGATGTCGTCATGGTTGGGACGCGGCCGCGGCGCCTTCGGCGCGAAGTCGACGACGATGCGGACGTCGGCGGCGGTCGCCGTGTCCTTGGTCGCGAACACCGGGTTCAAATCCATCTCGGCGATTTCAGGGAAGTCGGTGATCAGCTTCGAGACGTTGACGATGATGGCGGCGATCGCCTCGCGGTTGGCCGGATCGGAGCCGCGGACGCCTTTGAGCATTTCATGCGCCTGGATGCCGTCGAGCATCGAGAGCGCATCCTCCTTGCTGGCGGGTGCAAGGCGGAAGGTGATGTCCTTCAGGACCTCGACCAGCACGCCGCCGAGGCCGAACGCCACCAGCTTGCCGAACGATCCGTCGGTGACCGCGCCGACGATGACTTCCTGTCCGCCCGTCAGCATCTGCTGGACCTGGATGCCTTCGATCTTGGCGTCGGGTTTGTATTTCTTGGCATTGGCCAGAATGGTGTCGTAGTTCTTCTCGGCATCGGAGGCATTCTTGACGCCCACCACCACGCCGCCAGCCTCGGTCTTGTGCAGGATGTCAGGCGAGACGATCTTCATCACGACCGGGAAGCCCATGCCGGTTGCGATCTTGGCCGCTTCCGCCGCCGATTTCGCCACGCCTTCCTTCGGCACCGGAATGCCGTAAGCGTCGCATACGAGCTTGCCTTCCGGCGCCGTCAGGCTCGTGCGCTTGTCCGCTTTGACGGAATCCAGGATCTTGCGGACCGCATCTTTGGAATTCGACATTGGCTTCCTCCTTGGCGTCTGCTTTTATTGTTCGCAGGCCGGGCACATGGCTTGACCATGATCTGCTGCGCGCATTCAATCGATGTTTTCCGGATGTGGCAGACGCGGGTCCGCGTCCGCCGCGCAAGATGATTTGCGGCCGCTGCTTGGATCGTTATGGCATTTGGTATGCCAGAAGCAAGCTTGTCAAGCTGCGGCAACCCGCAGATCAGCCTAAAATATGGGTAACTTGACATTCTGGCATCTGGTATGCCAAAAATCCTGAGCATATTTTTCTGTTAAGACGTCTCCTGCGGAGGAGATCAGTCGTGCCCCAAGCGAAACAAATCAAGGCGCCGTCGACCATGGCCGAGGCAGAAATCGCGATCGTCCGAATTGCCCCGGAAACCAGCTTCAAGAACAAGGCCTATGAGGCCTTGAAGGAAGCGATCCTCAAAATGGACATCTATGCGTCGCCGGAACCGGTGATGCTCGACGAACGCGCGCTATCGGAGCGCCTCGGCGTCAGCCGCACCCCTATTCGCGAGGCGATCGCGATGCTGGAACAGGACGGTTTCGTGAAAACAGTGCCGCGCCGCGGCATCGTCGTGGTCCGCCGCACCAAGACCGAAATCGTCGACATGATCCGGGCCTGGGCCGCGCTCGAGAGCATGGCCGCGCGGCTGATCACGACCACCGCGCGCAAGAAGGACATCTCGGCGCTGCGCGATTTTTTCAAGGATTTTGGCAAAGACCGCCAACCGGAAGACCATATCGCGGAATATTCCAGGGCCAACATCGCCTTCCACCAGGCGCTGATTTCGCTTTCGGAGTCGCCCGTGCTCGTGGACATGACCAACGATATCCTGCTGCATGTGCGCGGCTATCGCCAACTGACGATTGGACGCAAGGACCGCACCGCGACCTCGCTGCCCGAACACATGGCGATCATCGAGGCGCTGGAAGAGCGCGACACCGAGCTTGCGGAGAAGCGCGCGCGCGACCACACGCTCGGCCTTGCCGCCTATGTGGAAGCCCACGGGCAAGAACTGTTTTAGCCAATAACGTCCTCAAGATGCGGGCGTGACTTCAAGAAGACGATGAACGCGTCTCAAGAAAAAGACCAGGGAGGCCATCGATGCTGAATACCGCGACCAAGACCGAGGCGACGGAGCCCCAGCAGGAGCTGACGGACGGCTTTCATCTCGTCATCGACGCGCTCAAGCTCAATGGCATCAACACGATTTACGGCGTGCCGGGCATCCCGATCACCGATCTCGGCCGCATGATGCAGGCTGAAGGCATCCGTGTGCTGTCGTTCCGCCACGAGCAGAACGCCGGCTACGCAGCCGCCATCGCCGGTTTCCTCACCAAGAAGCCCGGCGTCTGCCTCACCGTCTCGGCGCCCGGCTTCCTCAACGGCCTGACCGCGCTTGCCCACGCCACCACCAACTGCTTCCCGATGATCCTGATCTCCGGCTCCTCCGAGCGCGAGATCGTCGATCTGCAGCAGGGCGACTATGAGGAGATGGACCAGCTCGCGGTCGCAAAGCCGCTGTGCAAGGCGGCGTTCCGCGTGCTGCATGCCGCCGACATCGGCATCGGTTTCGCGCGCGCCATCCGCGCCGCGGTATCGGGCCGGCCGGGCGGCGTCTATCTCGATTTGCCGGCAAAGCTTTTCGGGCAGGTGATCAACGCCGAAACCGGCCGAAAGTCGCTGGTCAAGGTGATCGATCCGGCGCCGGCGCAACTGCCCGCGCCCTCGGCCGTCAAGCGCGCCCTCGATGTCCTCAAGAGCGCAAAACGCCCGTTGATCATTCTCGGCAAGGGCGCGGCCTACGCGCAGGCCGATGAGGCGATCAAGAACTTCGTCGAGAAAACCGGCGCGCCGTTCCTGCCCATGAGCATGGCCAAGGGATTGCTGCCGGATTTGCATCCGCAATGCGCCGGCGCGGCGCGCTCGACGGTATTGAAGGATGCGGATGTCGTGATGCTGATCGGCGCACGGCTGAACTGGCTATTGTCGCATGGCAAGGGCAAGACCTGGGGCGAAGCGCCGAAGAAATTCATTCAGGTCGACATCGAGCCCAGGGAAATGGACTCCAATGTCGAGATCGCAGCTCCGCTGGTCGGCGACATCGGCTCATGCGTCGCGGTGCTGCTCGATTCCATGGGCAACAACTGGCCGGCGCCGCCGGCGGACTGGCTCAACTCCGTCAAGACCAAGCGCGACGACAACGTCGCCAAGATGGCGCCCCGCCTGATGAACAACAACTCACCGATGGATTATCACGGCGCGCTCGGCGTTCTGCGCACCGTTATCAAGGACCGGCCCGACGCCATCCTGGTCAACGAGGGGGCCAACACGCTCGACCTCGCGCGCGGCGTCATCGACATGCATCGACCGCGCAAGCGGCTCGACGTCGGCACCTGGGGCGTAATGGGCATCGGTATGGGCTCGGCGATCGCCGCCGCGGTCGAAACCGGCAAGCCGGTGCTCTGCGTCGAGGGCGATAGCGCTTTCGGTTTCTCCGGCATGGAAGTCGAGACCATCTGCCGCTACAACCTGCCGGTCTGCATCGTCATCTTCAACAATAACGGGATCTACCGCGGCACCGATGTGAATTCAGCCGGCGCCGATCCGGCGACGACCGTGTTCGTCAAGGGCTCGCGCTACGACAAGATGATGGAGGCGTTCGGCGGCACAGGCGTCAATGCGACTTCGCCGGACGAATTGAAGCGCGCGGTCAACGAGGCGATGGATTCCGGCAAGCCGACGCTGATTAACGCCGTGATTGATCCGGCGGCGGGCTCGGAGAGCGGCCGCATCGGCAACCTCAATCCGCAGAGCGTGTTGAAGAAGAAGTGAGCAGGTAACCAACGGCGTCATTTTCCGCGGGCAGAGCCGCTTTTCGTGGGAATCGACGTCACCATTATTCCAAGGAGAAAACTGATGACCAAGGCGCTGAAGGGTGTACGCATCCTCGATTTCACCCACGTCCAGTCAGGACCGACCTGCACCCAGTTGCTGGCGTGGTTCGGCGCCGACGTGATCAAGGTCGAGCGCCCTGGCGTCGGCGACATCACGCGCGGTCAGCTGCAGGACATCCCGAATGTCGACAGCCTGTATTTTACCATGCTGAACCACAACAAGCGTTCGATCACGCTCGACACCAAGAACGCGAAGGGCAAGGAAGTCCTCACCGCCCTGATCAAGAAATGCGACGTGCTGGTGGAGAATTTCGGCCCCGGCGTGCTCGACCGCATGGGATTCCCCTGGGAGAAGATCCAGAGCATCAACCCGAAGATGATCGTGGCCTCGATCAAGGGTTTCGGTCCGGGTCCCTATGAAGACTGCAAGGTCTATGAGAACGTCGCGCAATGCACCGGCGGCGCGGCCTCCACCACCGGTTTCCGCGACGGACTGCCGCTGGTGACGGGTGCGCAGATCGGCGACAGCGGCACCGGTCTGCATCTGGCGCTCGGCATCGTCACCGCGCTCTATCAACGCACCCATAGCGGCAAGGGGCAGCGCGTCACCGCTGCGATGCAGGACGGCGTCCTCAATCTGGCGCGCGTGAAACTGCGCGACCAGCAGCGGCTCGCCCACGGCCCGCTCAAGGAATACAGCCAGTTCGGCGAAGGCATTCCGTTCGGCGACGCGGTGCCGCGCGCCGGCAATGATTCCGGCGGCGGCCAGCCCGGCCGCATCCTCAAATGCAAGGGCTGGGAGACCGATCCCAACTCCTACATCTACTTCATCACCCAGGCGCCGGTGTGGGAGAAGATCTGCGACGTCATCGGCGAACCCGGCTGGAAGACCCATGCAGATTACGCAAAACCCCCTGCCCGGCTGTCGCGGCTGAACGAGATCTTCGCCCGCATCGAACAATGGACGATGACGAAAACGAAGTTCGAGGCGATGGAGATCCTGAACAAGGATGACATTCCCTGCGGTCCGATCCTGTCGATGAAGGAGCTTGCCGAGGACCAGTCGCTGCGCGCCACCGGCACCGTGGTCGAGGTCGATCATCCCGAGCGCGGCAAATACCTGTCGGTCGGCAATCCCATCAAGCTGTCGGACAGCCCGGCGGAGGTGAAGCGCTCGCCGCTGCTTGGCGAACACACCGACGAAATCCTGCGCCAGGTGCTCGGCTTCACCGACCACCAGGTGGCCGAGATCTACGATTCCGGCGCGCTCGATCCGCCGCGCAAGGTCGCGGCCGAGTAGGCCGCTGCATCTGGTGCTGCTTTCTGGGGCCGACGGTTTCCGGCGGTCCTTTTTGCTTTGCACACAAAGAACCGCTCTGCGCCGATGGCCCAAATAATCATTCGCGGCGAAACGACGCGATGCGCCCATCAGCGACTTTAGTTTATGGACCCATTTGCCCGATGGCGCTATGCAAGCGAGGGTTTATGAAAGAGCGATACCCCCAGCAGCTGGTTAGTCCTGTCTGTCGCAAACGCCCACGGTTCGAGTTCAGGTTCCCGAAGGACGTTTAAAGGATAACCAAGCCGCGACTTGGTGGATTTGCGTCACTGCGCCGCGGAACGGGCGAAGAACGCGGCTTACTTTGGAATGCATTATTTGGTATACAAAGATTAGGTCTGGGCGCTACTGTTCCGGTGCAAGACTACGAAAATAGAAGACGGGGAGAAGACAAATGGCAATCGCAGCTCAGCTGGACGGGCGGCCGGTCGCACTTCAAGGGACACGATGGACGATACTCACCTTTGCCATCCTTTGCATGGTGATGATCGCCAATCTGCAATACGGGTGGACGCTTTTCGTCAATCCGATCGCAGCAAAGCATGGCTGGTCCATCGCCGCGATCCAGCTATCCTTCAGCATCTTCATTGCACTCGAGACCTGGCTCACACCGATCGAGGGCTGGATTGTCGATCAGCTCGGCCCGCGTGGAGCGAAGATCATCGTCGCGCTGGGAGGAATTCTGGTCGGAATCGGCTGGGTGATAAACTCCTATGCTGAAACACTGACCGCATTGTACCTCGGCGCGGTTGTCGGCGGCACCGGAGGCGGCGCGGTCTACGCCACCTGCGTCGGCCTCGCAGTTAAATGGTTTCCCGATCGGCGCGGCCTTGCAGTGGGCCTCACCGCAGCGGGTTACGGCGCCGGCGCGGCCCTGACCGTTATCCCCATTCGCTATGTGATCAGCACCAGCGGTTACGAAGCAGCCTTCCTGTGGTTTGGGCTGTTCCAGGGCGGTATTGTTTTCATCCTGGCTTGGTTTTTGCGAGCGCCGGAGCCCGGCGAGATCGCGGCTGCGCCGCCCTCGAAGGTCTCACAGTCTTCGCGCAACTATACGCCGGCAGAGGTGATATCCTCACCGATATTCTGGATTCTCTACGTCATGTTCGTCATGGTCTCCGCTAGCGGCCTGATGGCGACGGCCCAGATCGCGCCGATCGCGAAAGATTTCAACGTCGCAAATACCGTCGTCTTCTTCGGCGCCTCGACCCTCACCGCGGCGCTGATCATCGACAGCGTCGCCAATGGCGCGGCGCGCCCGATCTTCGGCTGGGTTTCGGATCAGATCGGTCGCGAATTTACGATGGCAATCGCCTTTGGCTTGGGAGCCGGGGCTTACTGGCTGCTGGGCACGCTCGGCCACGCGCCGTGGGCTTTCGTGCTTTTCGCAGCGCTGATCTTCCTGACCTGGGGCGAGATCTTCAGCCTGTTTCCCTCGACTTGCACCGACACCTTCGGACCCAAATTCGCCACGGTCAATCTCAGCCTTCTCTATACGGCGAAAGGCACTTCCGCTTTCCTGGTCCCGATTGCCAACGTGATCAAGGCGTCGACCGGCAGTTGGCACCTGGTGTTCCTGCTCACCGCCGCGATGAACGTCATCGTCGTGGCGATCGCACTGTTTGTCCTGAAGCCGATGCGCGCACGCATGATGGCCAAAGGCTGAGACGGATAAAACTTTGACGACAGCAAGAGGCGCACATCGGGTGCGCCTCTTTTTTTGTCCGCAAGTTCCAAAATCGTCTCCGCGTTCATTCTGGGCGCGGCGGCGAATCTGGAAACGTCAAAACCGCACCGTCTCCCTCTCAAGGACCCGTTGATTATCTTGGATGGAAGATTGACAATTGGTATAATGTATACCACAATAAATTCCACCAAAACCATTCCGCCGGTCACTCAGGGAGGTTGCAATGCAAGTTGGAGACATCCTGCGCAAGAAGACGGCCCGCGTTGCCACGGTGCGTATGAACGAGACCGTCGCCATCGCCGCGCAATTGATGCGCGCCAGCAATATCAGCGCGCTGGTGGTCAAGGACGTGGTTCGCACCGAAGGCAATACTGCGGTAGGCATGTTCACCGAACGTGACGTCGTTCGCGCCATTGCCGAGCACGGCGCCGCCGGCGTCAATCTGAAGGTGTCACAACTGATCTCGGTGCAGCAACTGGTGTCCTGCAGTTCGACCGATACGCTCGAACATGCGCGTCACCTGATGAACCGGAACCACATCCGCCATCTGCCGGTGATCGACAATTTCAGCCTGATCGGCGTCATCAGCATTCGCGACATCTCGACGGCATTCGACGACGCCAGCGTCGCGACACCTTCCGCCTCGGCGGCCTGAGAAACGCCGGCGCGAAATCCTACCGGAAATTCGCGCGCATAGCCCGGCCGCGCGCCCATGGACATTTCTCGGGCGCGACGGCATCCTGCCCCCTGAAAATTCGAAAGGACAGTGCGCGTGGGCCTGCCCGCGCCGGGAAACCATTCAGAGGGCTGCCATGATCAAAACGCGCTTTACCGAACTCGTCGGCGTCGAACACCCGATCGTGCAGGGCGGCATGCAATGGGTCGGCCGCGCCGAACTGGTCGCAGCGGTGGCCAACGCCGGCGCGCTCGGATTCATCACCGCGCTGACGCAGCCGACGCCGGAAGACCTGACCAAAGAAATCGCACGCTGCCGGGCCCTCACCGACAAGCCGTTCGGCGTCAACCTGACCATCCTGCCCTCGATCAAGCCGCCTCCTTACGCGGAATATCGCCAGGCCATCATCGAAAGCGGCATCAAGATCGTCGAGACCGCCGGCAACAAGCCGCAGGAGCACGTCACCGAATTCAAGAAGCACGGCGTCATCATCGTTCACAAATGCACCAGCGTGCGCCACGCGCTGTCGGCGGAACGCATGGGGGTCGATGCGATCTCGATCGACGGCTTTGAATGCGCGGGCCATCCCGGCGAGGATGACACGCCCGGCCTGATCCTGATCCCGGTCGCTGCCGACAAGGTCAAGATTCCGATGATTGCCTCGGGAGGCTTCGGTGACGGCCGCGGGCTGGTCGCAGCACTCGCGCTCGGCGCCGAAGGCATCAACATGGGCACCCGCTTCATGTGCACCAGAGAGAGCCCGATCCATCAACTCGTGAAGGAACGCATCGTCGCCAATGACGAGCGCGAGACCGAGTTGATCTTCCGCACCATGCGCAACACCTCTCGCGTCGCCAGGAACGCGATCAGCAGCAAGGTGGTCGCGATGGAGAAGGAAGGCGCGAAATTCGAGGACGTTCGCGAACTCGTCGCCGGCGCCCGCGGCAAGATGGTCTATGCCACCGGCGACGCCGACGAGGGCATCTGGTCCGCGGGCCAAGTGCAGGGATTGATCCACGACATCCCCTCCTGCGCCGAACTGGTGTCACGCATCATGCATGATGCCGAAGCCATTATCCGCAGCCGGCTCGAGGGCATGATGGCCGGCAGCCAGCGTCAGGCGGCGGAATAAGCAAGTCAGCCTCGAACCAACACGGAAAGTCCCCATGAAAGCCTATGTCTATGGCGCCAACGGCACTGAAATCGCCGACGTCGCGAAGCCCGCGCCGAAGGGCACGCAGGTGCTGGTCAAGGTGCACGCCTGCGGCCTCAACCGCGCCGACCTCGGCATGACCAAGGGCCATGTTCACGGCAGCGCCGGCGGCGTCGACACCGTGCTCGGCATCGAATGGGCCGGCGAAGTCGCCGAACTCGGGCCCGAGGCCAAAGGCATCAAGATCGGCGACCGCGTGATGGGCTCCGGCGCCGGCGCATTCGCCGAATATACGCTGGCCGATCATGGCCGGCTGTTCAAAAACCCCTCCAATATGAATTTCGAGGAAGCCGCCACGCTGCCCGTCGCGCTCGCGACCATGCACAACGCGGTCATCACCAATGGCGCGTTGCAGCAGGGCCAGAGCGTGCTGATCCAGGGCGCGAGTTCCGGCGTCGGCCTGATGGCGATGCAGATCGCAAAGCTCAAGGGCGCGAAACTCGTGATCGGTTCCTCGACGGATGCGATGCGGCGCGGGCGGCTGAAGGAATTCGGCGCCGACCTCGCGGTCGATTCATCCGATCCCGCCTGGGTCGATCAGGTGCTGGCGGCGACGAATGGCGAAGGCGTCGACCTGATCGTCGACCAGGTGTCGGGCAAGGTCGCGAGCCAGAACCTCAAGGCCACCAAAATCAAGGGCCGCATCGTCAATGTCGGCCGGCTCGGCGGCACCCACGCCGACTTCAATTTCGACCTCCACGCCGCGCGCCGCATCAACTATATCGGCGTCACCTTCCGCACCCGCACCATCGAGGAAATCCGCGAGATTTTTGACGAGGTACGGAAAGATATCTGGGGCGCGGTGGAATCGCGAAAACTGCAATTGCCGATCGACAAGGTCTACGCCTTCGCTGACATCGGCAAAGCATTCGAGCACATGGAAGCCAACAAGCACCTCGGCAAGATCGTCGTGACGCTGTAGCGTTGTATTTCGTAGACGGCGACTGACCACGGGCGGTCGGCGCTCGCTGGCAAGCGAGGCCACGATGGCACAGACCGGGCTGGTTGGATTACTCGACGGCGGACGCTATTTCGAAGGGCCGCGTTGGTACGCAGGCCGGCTGTGGTTCGTCGATTGCATGGACAAGTCGCTGCTCAGTCTCGGTCCCACCGGCGTTTGCGAACAGCACGCGAAGTTCGAGGGCGACACGCCCTGCGGCATCGGCATCCTTCCCGACGGCAGAGTCGTCGTGTTGACGATGTTCCGCAAGCGCCTGATGGCGTACGCAGACGGCAAGTTTTCACTGTATGCGGACCTGTCGGCGATAGCGCGAGGCACGATCGACGACATGATTATCGACGGCCTCGGGCGGGCCTATGTCGGCGATCTCGGCTTCGATTTGCCGCCGCCTCCGGATCGTGGGGCGGACGGACGGATCATTCTGATGATGCCCGACGGCGCGGCGGGCGTCGTGGCCGAGGGATTGCGGTTTCCCAATGGCATTGCGATCTCGGCTGACAACTGCCGGCTGGTCGTGGCCGAAATGGAAGGCGATTGCCTCGCCGATTACGACATCGAGACCGACGGCAGCCTGAGATTTCGCCGCCGTCTCGGAACCATCAAATCGCCCGACGGTATTTGCCTCGACCGCGACGGGAGTGTGTGGATCGCCTCTTTCGACGAAGACGCCTTCGTTCGTCTCGACCGCAACGGACACGAGTTGCAACGTATCGACGTTGCCGGCCGTCGCGCCATTGCCTGTGCGCTCGGCGGCGCGGAGCGGAGGACGCTGTTCTGCCTGAGTGCTGCGACATCACACGCAGAACTCCGGCGAGGCAAGTCAGTGGCCCGCATCGAGACGGTCGAGGTCGACATTCCCGGCGCCGGCTACCCGTGAGCGTTCCGCCAGACATCGCCGCATGCAAATGGCTGGCTCCGACCGGCCGGCTGCGGGCCGGCGTATTTCCCGGCAGCCCGCTCTCCATGGTCACGGACCGCGCTACCGGAGAAACCCACGGCCTCAGCGTCGAGTTCGGCGGCGAGTTGGCGAAACGGCTCGGCGTCGACTTCGCGCCGATGGAGTTTCAGCGTATCGCCGAAGTGATTGGTCATGAAGGAGGGCCTGGTCGATTTCACGATCAGCAACGCAACGCCAGCGCGCGCGGCCCATGTCGCCTCCAGCCAAACGCTGATTTCGGTCGAACTGGGATACCTGGTGCCGGCGGCATCTTCGATCGCAGCGATAGCGGACGTTGGCCGGCTCGCGGGTTGGCGTCACCAAGGGCAGCACTTCGCAGGGCACGATTGCGCAATTGCTGCCGCATGTCACGGTGGTGCCGGCCGAGAACGCCAGGCGCGGCGTCCAGCCCGACTTTCCGCCGGGCATCCAGGGCGGGAGCTGGCGCGTCGATTATTACGATCCCGACAACAACCGCATCGAGATGGCGCTCTCGGCGCCGGCGAAATA